>Ga0136611_10000599_pt1 | contig 24150 bp, 20 predicted proteins | sample AntDrymUQ2232306_2_FD_106645 | JGI IMG/M metagenome (GOLD analysis project Ga0136611, IMG submission 106645) | Polar desert sand microbial communities from Dry Valleys, Antarctica - metaG UQ223 (23.06) | ecosystem: Environmental > Terrestrial > Soil > Desert | place: Antarctica: Dry Valley...
CACCGGTAACCCGGTAGGTTATAGAGCAAGTGTTTTTCAACTTGTTGCATTTGTTTTTTAGTTAGTTTCTTTTGTGGGGTTTGTTTCATAAAATTGATGTTCGGTGTTCGTTTGATTTGTTAAAGGACTAAATGCGATCGCCAAATCTGAAATTTTGCACTAATCATCAGCAAGTTACACACCATTTTAGCGAATGACAGCAGTGAATCTTGCGTGTATTTCGGCATTTCTTTAACGCCTTTCGGTCAATTTCATAGTTTTTGTTGAATGTTTTCGTGTTCATAATTTTTATGTATTGGTTGTCGTGTCGAACATCTCATCAAGCAAATCGGCAAACCATTCGCCCGTCGCCGTAGAAATAATCTCAAATGTTGGTTCGAGTGTTTCGCCGTCGCTTATGACCGCCGCGCGTTCTTTGAATTCGTAAGTGAACATTTGTAAATCGCTAAGTGACAGATATTTTTGCAGCGCGGATTGCTGCAAGGTGCAGAGAACGGCAGATTTATTCGTTACCAGAAATTGCTTCTCGGAGCCGGTCAAACAATCCGCGCCGACAATTTGAAAATCATCCGCCGCGACATCGAAGGAAGCGCCCGCGGCAATCAATCTGTTTAAACGTTCTTGAAGTGTTGGTTCCTGCTGTTGCGTCAAAGCTCGAATGATTTCTGCTTTGTGCTGTCGCAGCGCCTCTTTCGTCGAATCAGGTAAATCAACCGGCGCGTCAATTTTTAGTTTTTGACCGCTAATGGATATTTTCACGCCAGACTTTTCACAATTTCGCATCAACTCTAAAACTGCGCTCATATTTCAAACTCCTCCCGGTCTAAAACAGGTTGCTTGTTACCGTTTGCCGATATTTCGGCACTTTTGATGTTACCAATGTTACCGTTTGAGTAAGTGCTTTCTTTACTTGAATTAGTCTGGTAACATACCGAGCCTTGCCCGTCGCTTGAATAACCGCTTGTTACCGCGCTTAAGCCTATGTCATTATTATAGTTATCGTTTTCGGTAACATTGGTAACATTAAATTCTTTGGAAACGGGAAGATTATAAATTCTAAATAGGTAACCAAGTCTTTCAGCGTTAAAGACAATTGCTTTTTTAAGGCGATGGTCGGAGTTGCGTTTGACGATTTTTTTAGTTTTCAAACCAAGCCCGAAAATCATTTTGCCGAAACTTTGCGCTGCTATTTCTTTCGGGCGATTGGCGTTCATCATTCCGAGCAATCGTTCAATAGTCAATTCTTCGCAGATTTCATCTGGCGCAGGAAGTTCAGCAAAGTTTTTTGCATTAAGGACGGTTTGGTTTTCGTCGGTTTCAAAAAGCAAAGTGTGAATCTTATCTACAATTTCGCCGTCGAGTGACAATGATTTTTCTTCCGCTAGAACCGCATCGCGCCCTTGGAGCAGGGTAATAAATTCTGCTTTTATATCTTCGCTTTCAATCAGCGCAAAAAGCGGGCAATTGACCTGTATTGATCTGCCGGTGATGCCGGTTCTTTTGAGTTCCGATTCAGCTCGATCTCGGCGCAGCTCAAAATCTTTGCCGTAATTTCGCAGACGGTAAAGAACCAGCTTGTTTCGCAGCCCACCGGCATCTTTGAGCATTTGAAACGACAACGACAGCGGAATATCGTTTCTGGCGGTTCTTTCCATTTCAATTTCAATACAGCGCGAGTTAAAAGCGTTGGAGTTTGTTTTCTTGAGCGAGCCGATGATTTTCGGGCAAAACGGGTCAAACAGTTCGGTCTTAAAATTTCCGTCGCTCGTTCCTAACTGCCTTGGTATTTTCCCCGTCCGCTGAAAACCGGCGTTCAATATCTGAATAATTGCCGCCGCGTCATCAGAATCCGCGTTATTGAATTCGTCTAAAAATAGTGTCGGTTGGAATTTATCAACGATTCTAAAGACGCTTGCCGCGCTCGGCGAAATTAGTGCCAGTCCGCGGCGCGATGCTAAAGCCATTGCTAAACCGAAACGACTTTTGCCGCTTCCCGCGTCTCCGGTCGCATTGATGTATGAAAGTTCTAAGAACTTATCGAAAATGTATGTGAAAAGAATATAGAGAGCAGTCAATTTCAAAAACAGCGGTTGCAAATCGAGATATTTCAGAAGATATTTCTCGATTTCGGCAACAAGTTCCTTTTCCGTACCGTATTCGATCAAATCGTCGGCAATGTGCAAACCGCCTTCAGAAAAAAGCGCATCCGAAACGGGCGTGTAATGTGTGCCGTCCAGATCAACCACCGACTCTAAAATCTCGTGCTCGTTCGCCTCCGGGTTATAAACGGCGAAATTGCCGCGGATTTGTTCGATGATTCGCCCGTCACTCAAAACCTTGAAAGAAGTTTCAACGGTTTCCGGTTGCCCATTTTTAGTTTTCTCTTCCGGTCCCGAATTAAAAACGGAATCTGCCGCTGCTGCTAAACCTATCAATTCGGCAGAAATTTCCTTTTTTTCTTCGTCGGTTAGTTGAAGAGCATCGGCAATCTGTTTGATAAACTTATCGCGCCGCGCCGCGTCCGCCGGATTGAAAACATCCATTGCCGCCGGCTTGCCGTCATCTGTTTTGGCAGTTAATCGAAATTTCCCGCGTTCTGCGCCTGCCGCTCCAAGCGTTACCCTTCCGCCGCTGATAGTCATTTGTAATTCGCCATTGAAAAGTTGCGCGTCGGTTAATACCAACTTCAAACCCTTATCAATTGCCGCGCTGGTGCCGTGTTTAGTTTCAAAGTCTGCTAAAAATTCGTCAATTCCGTTTTTTTGCATCATTTCAAACCTCCCTGCGGTAGATTTGCAAGATAAACAGCCGCGCCGCGGCGTTGGAGTTCTAAAGCTAATTGCTGCCGGGCGTAGCGCACTTTCCAGTTTGTTTCTACGTCTGAATCGAACGCAAGATAAACTGGTCGGAATTGCCAGGCAATATCATTAAACTGCGGAATAATGCCGCTCTCCGACGACTTGCTACGCCATCCCCACACGCCGTTAATAGCGATGGGTAAGAAATGCCAATTGACCGCTCGGGGATTGTCGTTTGTGGCAACTCTTGTTAAGGCGATCAACTGCTTTTTGCCTTCGGTAATTACCAGCGGTTTCGAGATGTCGGTTAGCAATCGCTCATCTGCATTTGGCGGATAATAAAGAATGTTCCCGCGCCCCGGCGGAAACAGGTATTTGTATTTCGGTTCTTTCGTCCCATCGGGTTTCGTGTCGGTTTCTGGGTTCTCGGGTTTCAAACAGTATTCGATAATTTTTCCCGTCTTAATGTCGTAATGAGGGAAAACTACTCCCTCGAAAGACGTGCCAGCATTTCGCTTACGCCCGACTATCTCCGCCCCTTCTTCGTCCCCAACGAAAAAGATGTCAAACAAATCAACAAATTCGCGCGAGCAAAAATTCGTTGAAAAATACGAGTATTTTTCTTGCGTCAAAGGTTGTCGGTTCATCGGTTCACCTCCGTCGCAAAGCGTTCGAGCATTTCTCTTTTCTTGCGTTTCGCGCTTTCTTCAATCGCCTGGTCAATTCTCGCGTAGATGCCGATGCACTTGCGGCAACCGTGAATTGATTGTTGGAAATTATCGTCGCGGTCGAGTTTGCCGCCGCATCCGGCACAAACTACGCTGGTTGCTGTTGTTGTGTTCGGCACGTTGTCGAAGGAAAAAGGCGTGCGCTGCGGCAGACGTGAAAGTTTGGTTGATTCGAGCAAGTCGCTTCGGGTCGGATGAGGGGCGCGCCGGTCCGCGCCCTCCGCCTCAAATTCCGGCAATCTGAAATTTCTTTCATTCATATCGTCACCGCCTTTAATTTTTTGTGGAAATTGTTAACCGCGCGAGCAATAAAGTTGTTTTGCGCCGTCGCGCCTTTGGCTTGCAGTTCGCCCGCGCAAATGCGGCAAATCGGCACAATTTTTGACATCCTTGCCTCTGATTTCGGCGTGGCGCAGGCGAAGCAATACCGATCTAATTTGATAACTTTGCGATGCCGTCGAAAATTATCGAAAAAATTGGTTGCCGATTGTTTTTGTTCGGCTTCGCAGTTCGCGCAAAGTTCCGTCGCGCCGCGCGGTCTGGAAATCGGCGGATTGCATAAATTACATTGCTTTTTATCGTTATTTTCGGCATAATCAAAGACAGAAAGACCGTTTGAATTGCCTGCTAAGTATTCAATTTGGTTTGTATCAAACGGGTTTTGGTTCGCCGCCAAAACTCGTTTTTCATTTGGGTTAGTTTCGTTTATTTTTCTCATTTTTCTTCTCCATATTATTTTTAATATCGTGCCGATATTTCGCGGCTTTATCGGGAACTGATTTACTTAGATTGAGCCAGATTGCATCCACGTCCCGTTTAACAAATGCCACTGGCTTTTCCCTCAATCGCGGGATTTGATTGGTTTCAAACCGTCCGCGAATGACCGCTGACTCTGAACAACCAAAGCGGAATGCGACATAATCTGTTCCCACGACTGCCGCTGGCGGCAAATTTTCAAAATAGACAATCCGAGCAATTGAATAATCAGTGCGAAGCCCTTCGACCATTTGCCGAAGAAGCATGAGTTCTGCTAGAACTTTGTATTCAAAATCCGTCATCAGTTACACAATTTTCGATAATTGATTAATTAAATGGGTTTGTCTTTTTTGCGTTATTTGTCGCTTGAATTTTTTATCTTTGGCTGTGTGGTAATAAAATGTTCGAGGGTTGATGTCTACAATCCGGCAAATGTCCAAAACAGATTTGCTCTCAGATTTGTCGAACGCGTCAATTAGTAAATTTTTAATTGATGTTTCTTGCGTGGATTTAATTTTTGCCATCGAATTTAAAACACAAAAACCCACCAACAGCAACGGCAGGAAAAGTAGTCCCATTCTTTGCTCTTAGGCGGGTTTAATCCAATAAAAAGATAATGCCCTTTTTAGTTATAAAAGAATTGAGTTGAAAAAACTCAAATTTACGTGCCTTACTTGCGACACCGTATCGTAGAATATATTAACTAAAAGTTGAAGTCAACAATAAATGCAAATTCGGAAAGAATACAATAAGCGAACTAAACGCTATGAATGGCGGGCAAGATTCCGTTTAAATAAGAAAACTTACCGACCGAAAGAAGATACCAAATCCGATTTGCTCGATGTCATTGCCGAAATTCGCGGGCAGGAAAATAAAGAGCAAGCCAATAAAAAATATAATCTGAATAGAGAAGTCGTCTCTTACATTCCAACCGTCGCCGAACTGTTCGAGAAAGTTTTGCCGACCGTTCCGAAAGACCATCAGAGAAAATTTGCGGAAAGAGTTTTTGAAACTTTTCTTTCGCTCGTTCCGCCGCTCATAAAAGTCAATGAACTCTCGCAGATTCATTTCCAGCTTTATCTCGACCGTCGCCTTGGCGAACTCGGCAAACAATCGAAACAGCCGGTAAAAAGGCAGACCGCTTATAAAGAAATGTATGCGCTCACGTCCGCCCTGCAGAAAGCTAAACTTTATTACGATTCGCTCGAAAAATGGCAAGTCCCGAAACTCCCGAAACTGCCCAAAGGTTTCAAGCGGATAACCAAACGCGAGAGATTAGTTTCGGACAAGGAATTTTCCGCCGTCATCGGCGAGTTGATGAAACCGCCTTCAGGTAAACAAACTCACGCTCACCACTTTCACCGCGTCCGGCTCGCGCACATTTTAGAATTCGGTTACTGGACTGGATTAAGGCGCAAGGAAATCGCCAGGTTAAAATTTTCTCAATACGATGACGAGCAGCAAGCCCTTTTGAGCGTCAAAAGGTGGAAGACCGACACGATTACAAAATTCTTTCCGCTTGGCAAACGTGCGGTTGAAATTATCAACGCGCGGCGCGAACTTCAAACAGATTCCGATTATATCTTTACGCCGAACGGCTCGCCGGTTGAGTCAAACTACCGGACGCTGAAAAACATCTGCGAAGATTTGAAAATCCCTTACGGCAGATTTACTGACGGCGGTTTTGTCAGCCACGATCTGAGGCATAATTTCGGAACCGAGATTTTAATGAACTCGGACATTGAAACCGCCCGCGAGTTGCTTGGTCACGCTAACATCGCCCAAACATCAACCTACGTTCATACTTCCGCAGAACGACTGCGCGATGCAGTCATGAAAAGAGATAAAATTGATTACGATTCGGAGCTTCAAATAATATTTGAGGCAGTCAAAACGGACTCGATAAATGCTCAGGAATTTAGAGAAAAAATCAGGAAATTGTTTCGTCTTTGAAGTGCAAGTGGTCAGAAAGTGGTCAACCACATTTTGATTGATTTACAAACGCTTTAGTTTCAATTGTTTGCGATGAGCGTTTTTTAGTCGCCCTAAGCACCAACCAATAACTTCACTAAACCCGAATTTTACTGAAAGCCTTGAGAAATCAGGGCTTTTTTTATTCTTGCAGTAAAGTAAGTAAAGAAATTCATTGGATCAATTAGAAACTTTCAGATACTATTTGGACACAAAATTTGGGCTATCAAAAATCGAGCGATTGCTTTCTGCGGCGTATTCGGTGCGCGTTTCCTTTAAACAAAATCAAATCTTTCGGAAACGAAATGCCGCCTTACACGTAGCAGTTTCCCGCATTATCCATCGCTGATTCGCAAGAATAAGTTTCACTGAATAATATCGGCTGAATCAAATGCGGCGATTGAGCCGACCGTATTGAGATATGCCGACATTGAATTTGTTACACGCACTTACAGTTTATTAAAAAGCCCTGAGTTATTAGGGCTTTTATTTTTGAATTGAAACTGTTGGCATAATGTTTGCCATTCCAAATGTGTCGGATTTTTAAGAGGTAATTATGAAAAAATTGAAAACTTTTTTGCAGACTGTTTCGATATTTGCCGTCGGTTTTATGTTTTATCAAACTGCCGAAGCGCAGAACCGCGCTGACCGCGCTTTGATAAATGAAGCCGTAAGAATTACGAAAGATAATTTTTCGCGTGTGGCGCAAACGCCGAAAGGAGCGCGTGTTTACGCCGTTAACCAGCCGAATTCTAAAATGCTGAACGCCATTGACAAAGGACTCGCTGATTTGTTTGCCGTCGCGCAAAAGAATAAATATCAGAAGCGTTTGAGTTACTCCGATTACACGATTTTTATCGCCAGAGCCGACCGAACGATAAACAGTGATAGAAATTATTCGCCTGATATTGCCGTCGGCGCGGCGCAGTATGCGGGAAGCGTTTATGACCAGGGCGGTTTTGTTTACGCGGCGGGAATGGTTTTAGCATATAATCCGTGCGCGTTCGTTTTCGCCGAACATACAAAAGATTTTCATCGCGTTTCCGAAATCGTGCGCTACGAAGGCGAGCATCTTATTCTCTATCACAACGACCGCAGGCTCTACAACAGAACCGCCGACCACAGTCAGGGCGGCGGTCATCCAATCTTAAAGTGAATGACTGAAAAAGTTAGGACAGGGGAAAAGTTGATTTGAATAACTCAAACAACTTTTCCCCTTTTCGCATTTTCATTTCACTTTTCTATTTTCTATCCTATATCGTGTAGCCGCTCGACGATATTGTCACCGTCCGGCGATAGACAAACCTCAATCTTTCCACTTAGAATGCTACAAAACCCGCGCCTTATTAGGTTTTAATTTAATTTTTGACAATGGCACGTCCATTGCTTTTATGCTTTGCGGATGTTGTAGTTTGATAAAATCCGCGAAGATGGAGGTCAGCTATGAACTTACGGTTTATGAAAACCGAAATCTTTGCGTTTATCTTTTTGCTCTTTGTAAGTTTTTTTTCGGCGAATGCTCAAAGCGAATCGAGCATTTATCAGCTTCAGGCGGGAATTACAATTCGCGTCCAGATGGATAACGAAATCAATTCCAAAGTTGCCAGCGTGAACGATACTTTTACCACAACGCTCGTTGCCCCGCTTCTGGTTCAGGAAACAGTTTTGCTTCCGACCGGAACAGTTATCGAAGGACGCGTCATAAAGGTAAGGCGCGCTTCTTACGGCGGAAAAAGCGGAAGTCTTGAAGTTTCTTTTCAAACGCTTCGACTGGCAAACGGTGTCAAGCGGGAAATCGAAGGCGTTTTAGTCAATGAGCTGAAAATCCAATCTTCGCCGACTGCCGATGTTTTAAGGGTTATTGGCGGAACGGCACTCGGCGGAATTATCGGCGCGGTTTCTAAAGTTGACAACGGCGCGTTGATCGGCGCGGGAGTTGGTGCAGGCGCGGGAACGGGTTTTGCTTTTTTGAGAAAAGGTAGTGACGTAAAGATAAAAGCCGATGAAAAATTTGAAATAAGGTTGACGAAAAACGTCAATTTGCCGGTTCAGGATTTTTGATTATTTACACACAATAATATTGACTTTGGTCGTTGGCGTAAAACCTGTGCGACCAGAAAAAGAGCCTAACGCGAAGGGGAGAGCGCGTTAGGCTCTTTTTATTTTTGAGCCGGTTTTTTAAATGTAAATCGGTTGAAAATATTTATTCACACTATATCCTGAAACTTTTCGCTGTACCTTAGTTTGCCGTCCAACCGTAACCGTCATAAAATAAAACCTTTATTTTAGATTTCAAATTATTATCAAAACAGAGAGGAATAAAAATGGCTAAACGTAATAAAATTACGGTTGTTGGCGCGGGCAATGTCGGCGCGACCGCCGCGCATTGGATTGCCGCAAAGGAACTCGCGGATGTGGTTCTGGTTGATATTGTCGAAGGAACGCCGCAGGGAAAATCTTTGGATTTGGCGCAAGCCGCACCGATTGACGGTTTCGACGTTAATCTGAAAGGCGCGAATTCTTACGAAGATACGAAAGATTCGGATATCGTGATTATCACGGCGGGCTTGCCGCGCAAACCCGGAATGAGCCGCGATGACCTTTTGAAGACTAACGCCGACATCGTTGGGAAAGTCACGGACGAAGTTGCGAAACACTCGCCGAATGCTGTTTTAATCATCGTTTCTAATCCGCTTGACGCGATGGCGCAGGTGGCGTTCAAGCGTTCGGGATTCCCGAAAAATCGCGTTCTCGGAATGGCGGGCGTTTTGGATTCGGCGCGGATGCGCTGCTTTCTGGCGGAAGCGTTAAACGTCTCGGTCGAAAACGTGACGGCTTTTGTTTTGGGCGGACACGGCGACACGATGGTGCCGCTTCCCAGATATTCGACTTGCGCGGGAATTCCCGTTACGGAGCTTCTTCCAAAAGAACAACTCGACGAAATTATTAAACGCACGGCAAACGGCGGCGCGGAAATCGTCGGGCTGCTCAAAACCGGCTCGGCTTATTACGCTCCGTCGCTCGGCGCGGTCGAAATGGCAGAAGCGATTTTGAAAGATAAAAAGAAAATTCTGCCGTGCGCTGTTTACCTCGAAGGCGAATACGGCATCAATAATCTATTCGTAGGCGTTCCGTGCAAACTCGGCAAAAACGGTGTCGAGCAAATTATCGAAATTTCTTTAACCAACGAAGAACGCGCCGCTCTACAAAAGAGTGCCGGCGCGGTTCAGGAATTGATTGATATTCTCGGTATCTAATATCATACGACCAATTTGAACTATTCAGGAAAGTCTTTAGACTTTCCTTTTTTTGTTCGTCTGCGGCAACCAATGCGCGGCGAAAACACGCTGAAGGCTTGACCATATTTTTCAAATAGCTTTTAATAAATAACGAGGCATCTGCTATCCGTTGCCTCGTTACCAGCAGTTCTGACTTTCTTTTCAGCTCCTAATAAACAATTCACGAAAGTATTTTTAATTCATTGTCCTGTTTACTTCGGTCAACTTGATTGAATCATTCGTTCAATATGATTGTAATAGACCTTTTCAATACACCTCAAAATTACCCTAAAACCTATCATTTCTTCGTTTAACTGATTTGGCACAAACATTGTTAAGACATTATCGGCGATTCGCATATCGCACGCCAAATTTTTCCCGCTGACGCAGAGTCATAAAAATAATGATGTTCTTCAAAAAACAATTTAATTTCGCAACGAAAGCTTTTACTTTCATTTTACTCGGTTCGTTTATATTCTCGAATGCTTTGATGGTGCAGGCATTTGCACATAGCATGAGCAGAGATTCGATGAAAACGTCCGCGCTTAGAAAATATGCGACCGATTTAACCGAACTTGCCCGCGCGGGAAGACTCGGCGAAAACACCGGTTACCAGCGCGAAGTCAATCAACTCGTTAAGGCATTGGCAGATGGCGACGTTCGTCAACCAGTTATTTTAGACGAAAAAGGTAAGAATCAAACGCTTGTTGTTGAGTCGCTTGCCTCACGCATCGCTTCGGGCGATGTTCCGGCGAATTTGAAAGGCAAGCGCGTTCTGCAACTCGAACTCGATGCGCTTTTTTCAAATTCAAAAAACGCGGCGGAAAGCTCGCAGATTGTTGTCAGCGTTATCAAGGAACTCGCCGGCTCAAAAAGCGATGTCATCTTGTTCGTTGACGAATTAACAAATTTTGTCGGCTCCGCGCAGATCAACAACGCGCTCACCGAAGTTCTCCTGCAAGGAAAAGTGAACATCATCGGCGGCAGCTCACAAGTGGCTTACGACGAAAGAATCGAAAACTCGGCTGAACTTGCGGCGTTTTTTCAAACGATTACAATCGGCGATACAAATTTCGCGGCGGAAGATGTCGAACAAAAAAACTCGGCTGAAAATCCGCTCGGTTTCCATGGCGATACGATTTCGCCCGACTTGCGCGAAATGATGGCGAACAATCCGACCGGCGAAAAGCGCGTTGACGTGATTATTCAATCGAAAGATGCGGACAACCAAGTTTTGCGCGGAATTATGGCGCAGAACAAAATTCGTCTCGAAGATCGCATCGGCGACAGCGATACGATAGTCGTCAACCTGCCTTTGAGCGCGGTTGAAATTTTAGCCAACAGCGGCATCGTCAATTATATGTCGCCGAACCGCGAAGTTCAGTTACTCGGTCATTTGGAAAACACAACGGGTGCAACGGCGATGCGCTCGCAACCAGCCTTCAACGGTCATGCGGCTTACACGCTCGACGGCGCGAGAGTCGGCATCGCCGTTCTCGATTCGGGCATTACGGCGAATCATAAATCTTTCACCGACGGTTCAACCGCCAGCCGTGTCGTTTTCAGCAAAAATTTTACTTCCGACGCGACCGCCGAAGATAATTACGGACACGGAACTCACGTCGCCGCCATCGCCGCCGGAAGCGCGTCGAGAGATACCAACGCTTACAAAGGCATTGCGCCGAAAGCTAATATCTTAAATTTGAAAGTTCTGCGTGATAACGGTTTGGGACAAACCGCCTGGCTTTTGAGCGCACTCGATTGGATTATCGTTAATCGAACAACTTATAACATCAAAGTTGTTAATTTAAGCCTCGGCGGTGCGGCAATTGATTCTTACACGAATGACCCGGTTTGCGTTAAAGTTCGCACACTTTCCTCGTTGGGAATTACGGTAGTCGCCGCTGCCGGAAATTTAGGTAAAAATTACTCCAATGGACAGAAACTATACGGGCATATTCACTCGCCGGGCAACGACCCGACGGTTTTAACTGTTGGCGCGGTCAACTCGCTCGGAACAGATGTTCGCTCTGACGATTCGATTGCCACTTTCAGTTCGCGCGGTCCGACGCGCTCGTTCTACACTCGGACGAATGGTCAAAAAATTTACGACAACATCATCAAGCCTAACCTCGTCGCGCCCGGCAATAAAATAATCTCGGCGAAATCGAAATTTTCCTGTTTATTAGCGAGATCGAATCCGAGTTTGTCCACCGCGGCTCTTGATTCGACTGATGAGACCAACGCGATGATGTATATGTCCGGCACTTCGATGGCGACTCCGGCGGTTTCCGGCGTGGCGGCTTTGCTTTATCAAGTCAATCCGAATCTGACACCCTTGATGGTCAAAATGATTCTCGAATATACGGCGCAGCCTTTGAACGGTTACAATATGCTCGAACAAGGTGCCGGACAAATGAATATCGAAGGCGCGATTCGTCTGGCGAAAAACTACCGCACCGGTATTAACTTTAATACGTCGGCAACTTCGGGAATGAGTTTGCTGGCAACCGGCACGACTTTTCCGGCAGCCGCTTCAACGCTCTACGGGCAAACCTTCTCCTGGTCGCAAGGTATTTTGGCAGACCACTCTTATTTGAAGGGACAATCGCTCGCCAACACTTTCCACTATGTTTACAAAAATGGTCTGTGGTTTGAAAAAGGCGTTTCACACAATAGCGCGCATCAATATATTCTGAACGGTAATTTTTACAACCCAGCCGCTTTGACGATTACGGCGAAGGCATTAACCAGCAACGGCGCGGCGATGGGCGGTGGCTCGGTTTTCAAAGCTTTCGGCGTGTTAGTCTCCGACGGTGTTTTGGTTTCAGACGGCGTGTTGGTCTCCGATGGTGTTTTGGTATCAGACGGCGTGTTGGTTTCAGACGGCACTCTAATAGGGGACGGGGTTTTAGTCAGCGACGGGGTTTTAGTCAGCGACGGGGTTTTAGTCAGCGATACGACGATGGCAAATTCTATTCTCGAAGGCGACGACACGCCTTCGATGGAGTAAGAATTTGTAAATTAAAATAGGAGACACTGATTATGAAACACCTCAGTAACGATTCCATCGCATACGAAAAAGCCGTCGCGGGTTGGGAAATTTTTTCAAAAGCCATTTCCGAAATGACACATTTGCGGTTGCTCAAAAATTCGGATGAACAGGAAGTGTTTGCATTTTTGCAAATTCGCCCCGTGCATACGGTCGTGATGATGAGTCTTATACAAGACAACGGATTGGAAAACGCCGATAACCGCGGCAAATTTTATGGTTATCGCAATTCGACCGGTAGGCTCGAAGGCGTTGCGCTCATCGGACACACCACGCTCGTCGAAGCGCGTTCGGAAGATTCTTTAATGGCTTTCGCGCTTATTGCCCGCCAATCGGAAACGCCGATTCATTTTATGATGTCGGACGGCGCGACGATTGAAACTTTTTGGAAATATTACGCGGGCGGCAATCGCTCTCCGCGCCTCATCTGTTCCGAATTGCTCTTTGAGCTTCAATTCCCTTTTCTGGCTCAGGAATGTAAGTGGAATGTGCGGCTTGCCGACGCGAGCGAATTAGAACAAATCGCCGAAGCGCACGACGAAGTTGCTTTCATCGAGAGCGGTGGCAGCCCGTTGGCGAAGGACCGCGAAGGATTTTTGAAACGTTGCCTTAAACGAATAGAGCGGCAACGAACGTTCGTCGTATTTGAAAACAGCAAATTAGTTTTCAAAGCCGACATCGTCGCCGAAACTTCGGATGTGATTTATTTGGAAGGAATTTACGTTGCGCCCGAATATCGCGGACAAGGCATCGGTTCGACTTGTCTCGCCAATCTCAGTTTGCAATTGATGGAACGCGCTGAAAACGTCTGTTTGTTGAGCAACGTCGAATTCAAAAACGCTCACCGCAGTTTTGTTAAAGCCGGTTTCAAAAATACCGACTCGTGCCAAACCATATTTGTTTGATTACAAAAACGTAGACAAAATGTTTTTTGGACTCTATAATCGTGGAGGGCTTAGAGATAAGCCCTCCACATTTCTTTAAACCGTTTCACTTTCGGGTTGGAAACTTATACTTTTGAATTCTTACCGCGAGTAAAATCAAAAATCACTAAGAATTACTTCACATTAGTTGAGTTTATGTAGTTTTCAAAGAATTGCTTATCGTTTATGGACACGCAATCAAAAACCAAAATTTATATGATGATGATTATCGTCATCGGTTTTGCGTGTTTGGCGACGGCAATTTTTCATCTGCCGTATGAAAAACTCGACATTTATTTTCTAGTTCTTTTTTGCTTTACCATCGGCATCGGCTCGCGGATGACGCTTGAGATTCCGCGCTTCAAATCGCACATCGCCGTCTCCGACACTTTTATCTTTCTCGCCCTGCTTTTATACGGCGGCGAAATCGCCATCGCTCTGGCGGCAATCGAAGCGTTCTGCTCATCGTGGCGTTTCTGCAACAAAAAATTTACCGTCTTTTTCAACGCGGCGGCGATGGCGCTCTCGACGACGACTGTCGTTTTGGCATTGCAAGCCTTCGGATTTTACGGCGAAATTCAAGCCAAGACATATAGCCATAACTTCAATAATTTTTTTATTACGTTATCGCTGATGGCTCTGACGCAGTTTCTTGCCAGCACCACGTTCGCCGCCATTTACGGCGCACTTGAAAGCGAAAAACCGCTTTGGGATACGTGGAAAACCAAATATGCGTGGATATTTATCACTTACTTCGTCGGCGCGGTCAGCGCGGGTGTTTTAGTCAAAGCGACCGAATACATCGGTTTTGGCGTAGTTATAGCAACATTTCCAATTATCTTTTTCATTTATCTGACTTACCGGATGTATATGAAAAATGTTGAGATGGCGACCACCCAAGCCGAACAAGCCGAAAGCCACGCGCGGGTTCTCGAAAAACAATCGGCTGCCTTGCGCGAATCGGAGGAACGTTTTCGGAGCGCGTTCGATTACGCGCCGATTGGCATCGCGCTCGTCTCGCCTGACGGACGCTGGTTGAAAGTGAATCGCGCACTATCGGAAATTCTCGGCTATACGCAAGAAGAATTTCTCGCCGCCGATTTTCAGTCAATGCTTTTTAAGGAAGATTTAGGCGATACGCTCGTCAAACTTCACCAATTACTGACCGGTAAAATCCCGACCTGCCAGCTCGAACAGCGTTACGTTCACAAAACAGGAAAAACGGTTTGGGCTTCGTGGAGCGTTTCGACCGCCAGCGACGCCAATCAAAAACGTCCGAATCTAATTTTCCAGATTCAAGACATTACTGACAAAAAATCGGCGGAAGCACAACTGCAGCACGAAGCGACGCACGACGCGTTGACCAAACTGCCGAACCGCGCGTATTTTATGGCGCGGCTCGCTCAAGCTCTAGATAAATCTCAATCGAATCTCGATTATAAAGTCAGCGTTCTTTTTATTGATCTCGACCGTTTCAAAGTCGTCAACGACAGCCTTGGACATCTAATCGGCGACCAGTTGCTCATCGGAATTTCCGGGCGTTTGCGCGAATGCCTGCGCCCGAACGACATCGTGGCGCGGCTCGGCGGCGATGAATTTACGATTTTAGTCGAAGGACAATACGAAATAAATGAAGTCCTTCGCATCGCCGAACGCCTTCAGGAAAAATTCGCCGAACCGTTTGATTTGAACGGACACGAAATTTACAGCTCGGCGAGCATCGGCATTTTGCACGCTTCTGAAAAACATCTCACGCCCGAAGACATTATGCGCGACGCGGATACGGCGATGTATCAGGCGAAACGCGCCGGCAAAGCCTGTCACGAAGTTTTCAACGAGGACATGCACGAAGCCGTGAAAAAAACTTTGCAGCTCGAAACCGATTTGCGGCGGGCGATTGAACGCAACGAGTTGAGCGTTTTTTATCAGCCGATTCATTCGCTTGAAAACGGCGAACTACAAGGCTTTGAAGCTCTAGCGCGGTGGCAGCACCGCGAGTTCGGCATTTTGTCGCCTGACAAATTTATTCCTCTGGCGGAAGAAATCGGATTGATTGACGCGCTCGGCGAACAGATTTTGCGACGGGCGTGTTCGCAGATGGATTTTTTCAACGATGCTGCTTTCGCCGATTTGCCCTTAACGTTGAGCGTCAATCTTTCGTGCAAACAGTTCGCCCAACCGCAGCTCGTTCGGAAAATAAAGCAGATACTCGGCGAAACCAATTTTTCGCCGAGCCGTCTTAAACTCGAAATAACCGAAACCGTTTTTTTTGAACACCGCGAAAAAGCGGTTGAGATGCTTCGTCAATTGAGTGAGTTCGGTATCGAGATGTATATTGACGACTTCGGAACGGGCTATTCTAATTTAAGCTATCTGATGCAGTTGCCGATTTCCACTCTAAAGATTGACCGCTCTTTTATCAGCCCGATTACCAAAGACGGCGGCAATACGGAAATCGTCGAAACAATCGTTCTGCTCGCGCGGAATTTGGGAATGAAGGTTATCGCCGAAGGAGTCGAAACCAGAGCGCAGGTCGAGCAATTGAAAAAACTCAACTGCGAAGGCGCGCAAGGCTATTATTTCTCCCAACCGATGAATTTTGAAGACTTGCAGCAATTTCTCAACGAAAAGATCGGACTTAGACAAGTTGTTCCTGAAAGCGAATTCGAAGACGTTTCGGTGGTGATGACGGTTCAATAGAAAAGTAAGAATTAAGAACACTTTCGGTTTTTAATTCGCGCTTCTCAACTCTCATTTATTTTCTCAGCCAACCGAAAAGCCCGTGAATCGTCACTTCGCGATTCGTTTCATAAATCGCTCTGGTTAAAGGTATGCTCATCGGACAAACTTGCACGCAGTTTTGCGCGTTGCCGCAGTTTTGAATGCCGTCGTCATCCATTAATACTTCGAGCCGCGCGTCGCGCGTCATTTTGCCGGACGGGTGCATATTTTGATAACGAACCTGCGCGATTGCCTGCGGTCCAATGTAATTATCATCGTGATATTGCGGACACGCTTCGAGACAACAGCCGCACGTCATACAACGCGAATAAGCGTAGCGTTCCTGAACATCTTCCTGCGACATTCGCGGTCCCGGACCTATATCGTGAGTGCCGTCGAGTTCAATCCAAACCTTGGTCCGTTTGAGATGGTCAAACATCGCCGTGCGGTCAACCGTTAAATCGCGCACGTTCGGAAACTTCGACATCGGTTCTAAAGTAATCGTATTTCCGCCACCTGCCAGCAACAGATCGTCAACCAGCGCCGAACACGATTGCCGCACGCGCCCGTTAATGACCATCGTGCAGATGCCGCAAACCTGCTCCAAACAATTCATACTCCAAACCGGCGGCGTAGTTTGTTTGCCGTCTTTCGTGACGGGATTTTTGCGAATTTCCATTAGCGCGGAAATCACATTCAAATTTCGCCGATATGGAACCGTGAAAGTTTCCGTATATTGCGGCGCGTCTAACTTCTCGCGCCGCGAGATGCGAAAATCAACCGTCTGCGGCGGATTTTCAAGTCGCTTTTTTTCTACGTTCGCTTCGTTCATAAACTTTCTTCTTCAAATTCAACTAAATCGTAAATCTCCTTCAAACTCAATGCCGATTTGACCGAGGCAAATTCGACTAAACTTTCAAGTCCGAGGGTCGCTTTATAAATCCAATTACCGTCTTCGCGCTTGATATATTGCTCGACCAAAGCCTTGTCCTGCGAAACCAAAACGTATTCATCAAGCGATTCGAGCGTTTGATACGACAAAAACTTTTCGGCGCGGTCAAAACTCGCCGTGCTTTTTGAAAGAACTTCAATAATCAAACTCGGATTATCAATCGTGTCGCGGCGATTTTTATAAAAATTCGGTTTATCGCAAATTATCGTCAAATCGGGATAGAAAAACTTGTTGCGTTTTTTCACCCAAACTTTCATTTCTGACGGAAACACACGACAGCGACCTTTCAAATCATTCGCCAGCAGAACCGTTAGATTCGACACAATTTGTTGATGGTCAATCCTCGCGCCGGACATAGCGACGATTTCGCCGTTCCAATATTCGCTTTTCGATTCAGCCGCTTCTTCCAAAGCCAGATATTCGGCGGGAGTGAATTTCTTTTTTTCCGGTTGCGCCGTCATTTCTACGCTTCTTCACCGTCTTCGTGAATTTCCTTAAATGATTCGCCGTCCTTAATCTGCGCGTCTCTCTCGCGGACGGTATTCTGTCGGTCTGTGTTTTCCGGTTTTTGCGCCGTGTATGGTTCAGGCACCTGCGGTGCGCCGTCTTTCAAAGGCAAGCCGGATTTTTCCGCTTGTTGGGCGACTGCCGATTTTGCTTTGCCGCTCGTGTAATCGCGTTTTCGCGGCTCGATTAAACCGACATCAACCGCCTCATAACTTATAATCGGCGACTCGGCTGACCATTCGGCAATCGTGGTTTTCATAAAACGGTCGTCGTTGCGTTCAGGGAAATCCGGTTTGTAATGTGCGCCGCGCGATTCGTTGCGGTTGAGCGCGCCGAGCGTTATGACCCGCGCTAATTCGAGCATATTTTTAAGTTGTCTGGCTTGCGGGACGGCTTGCGTCGCCCACAGATTCGAGTCGTTTATCGAAATGCGTTTCAAGCGCTCTTGCAGTTCGAGCAATTTATCGTCGGTCGCTTTTAAACGGTCGTTGTAACGGACAACGGTGACGTTATCGGTCATCCATTTGCCCATTTCCTCGTGAATTTGATATTGATTTTCCGTTCCCGTTTGTCGAATCAGACTGTCATTGATTTCCTGCTGACGTTTCAGTTCAGCCGCGTGAATACCGTTTGTTTCCGACTTTCCGCGTTCGACGTTTTTCGCGTAATCAATCGCCGACGGCGCGGCGACGAATCCGCCATACACGCACGAAACAAGCGAATTCGCGCCGAGACGATTCGCGCCGTGAATCGAATAATCGCACTCGCCCGCCGCAAAAAGTCCCGGGATATTTGTGCGTTGTTCAAAATCAACCCATAATCCGCCCATCGAATAATGAACGCCGGGAAAGATTCGCATCGGAACGTGGCGCGGGTCGTCGCCGACAAACATTTCGTAAATTTCCAGAATCGCGCCGAGTTTTCTGGTTAAAGTTTCCGCCGGAATGTGCGTCAAATCTAGATAAACCTGATTTTCGCCGCCGACGCCGCCACCTTCGATGCAAACCTGAAAAATCTCGCGCGTCGCAATGTCGCGCGGCACGAGATTGCCGTAAGCCGGATATTTTTCTTCGAGAAAATAATTGCGCTCGCCTTCGGGAATGTCTTTCGCATTGCGTTTGTCCTGCGGATCGCGCGGAACCCAAACGCGTCCGCCTTCGCCGCGAGCCGATTCCGACATCAGGCGTAATTTGTCTTCGCCCGGAATCGAAGTCGGGTGAACCTGAATGAATTCGCCGTTCGCGTATTTCGCGCCCTGCTGATAGCAAATCGAAACCGCGCTGCCCGTGCAAACTTGTGAATTCGTGGATTTGCCGAAAATAAGTCCCGGTCCGCCGGTCGCCATAATCACTGCGTCGGCTTCAAAAGATTTGAGTTCGAGCGTTTGCAAATTCATCGCAATCAGCCCGCGACAAACTTGATGGTCGTCCAAAACGAGCGACATCATTTCCCAACCTTCGTATTTATTAACCTTTCCGCCCGTCTCAAAACGCCTGACTTGTTCGTCCAAAGCGTAAAGAAGCTGCTGTCCGGTTGACGCGCCGGCAAATGCGGTGCGGTGATGAAGCGTTCCGCCGAATCTACGGAAATCAAGCAAACCTTCGCTCGTGCGCGAAAACGGAACGCCCATTCGGTCGAACAGATAAATAATCGCCGGAGCCATCTCGCACATTTTTTCGACGGGCGGCTGGTTTGCCAAAAAGTCGCCGCCGTAAACCGTGTCGTCGAAATGCTTGGCGGGCGAATCGCCTTCGCCCTTTGTGTTAACCGCGCCGTTGATTCCGCCCTGAGCGCAAACCGAATGCGAGCGTTTCACGGGGACGACCGACAATAAATCAACGTCGTGTCCGGCTTCGGCGATTTTCATCGCTGCCGCAAGTCCTGCCAAACCGCCGCCGACGACCGCTATTTTGATACGTGTTGCCATAATGTTCTAATAACCCAAAATCTAAAATTTTCTTGAACCGTCCGGCTCGACCACGCCTTTTTTCTCGGCTTCCTCGCACAATGCCGACGGCAGTAAGCCGCATTTTTTATTAAACGCGACCATCGCGTTGATGCCGACCGCCGAAAGAAAAAATGCTAGTCCGACGCAGGCGTAAAGAGCCATCTTCTGCGCTTTTTCGCCGATCAAAATCCCCCAGTCAACCGCGAATAGAAAGAAGCCATAAGCCAGATGCCACGCTGTCGCTGTCACGCCCAAAACATACAATAGGAAAACCCAAGTGATTTGAAACTCAGCGGCGACAATTTTAAAAGCTAAATCAGCATTACCCGCAATCGGCGTTAAATTTAATCCGGGAATCATTCCAAAACGAAAATTCAAAATATGAAACAGCAGAAAGAAAAAAAGAAAAATACCGGTCACGCGCTGAAAAACATAAAACCAGTTGCGCCCGTAACCGTAATTCAGAGCATTTGAACGCGCTTCCGCCGAAATGAAAATTCCGTATACCGAATGAAACAGCAGCGGCAGAAAAATACCGAAAATCTCGACGAACAGCAGATAGGGAATATGGTGAATGTCGGCAACCGCGTCATTGAAAACTTTATCGCCGCTCATTGCCTTTGAGTTCGTGAACATATGTACGAAAAAGAATGCGCCCAAAGGCACAATGCCCGTCAATTGATGCAGTTTTCGCATCAGGAAACTTCTGCTGATTTTGATAGCCATATGAAATTTTCAGTTTTAGATTTACGATTTATATTGTGAAATCTTAAGTCTAATTTCGCAAATCGGCAATCTGTAATTCGCACGTTAGTATATTACGAATTTTTATTGATAAGATAAAATGAATTTTCTTGCACAAATTGTGTAGGAAAACTAATTAGTCAGTAGTCAGTCGTCCGTCGCCCGTTGAACTTTAGCGATTTTGTTCATTTGAACTCGACTAGCGACGGACAATAGACGACTGACTACTGACAAATAAAATGCACATCGAAACCTTAAAAGTATTTATTGACCTGGTTGATATGCAGAGTTTTTCGCTCGCGGCAGAGCGAAACTTTATTACGCAATCGGCGGTCAGCCAGCAAATCCGCACGCTTGAAGATAAATTCAAACGTCGTCTTTTAGAGCGCGTGCGCGGGCGACGCGAAGTTAAGTTAACGGCGGCGGGCGAGATTTTTTACCGCGAATGTAAAAATGTTCTGGCGAGCTACGATGAATTGAATGAAAGTATGCACGGGCTGGTCGGAAAAATCAGCGGAACGGTAAAAGTCGCCACGGTTTACTCGGTCGGGCTGCACGAATTGCCGCCGAAGGTCAGGGAATTTATGTCGAAATTTCCCCACGCGAAAATTGACCTGGAGTATTCGCGCACCACGCGCGTCGTCCGCGATGTTTTGGACGGCACGGTCGAACTCGGCGTGGTCGCGTTTCCCGAACCGCGCCGCGGCTTGACGGTCGTGCCGATGGCGAGCGACCGGCTGGTTTTGATTTGTCCGCCCGATCACGAATTTGCCGAGCGAACGCAAATCAAAGCCGTAGAATTAAAAAATCAAGATTTTGTGCTTTTCGAGCGCGATATTCCGACGCGCAAAGCGACCGATAAAATCCTAAAATCCTACGGCGTGGAGATTCGCAAAGTCGCCGAGTTCGACAACATCGAAACTATCAAACGCTCGGTCGAAGTCGGCTTCGGCGTGGCAATCGTGCCGCATCCGTCAGTGATGGACGAGGAGCGAACCAATCAACTCGCCGTCGTCGAGCTTGCCGAAAAAGATTGGATTCGCCCCGTCGGAGTTGTTTATCGCACTGACCGCACGCTTTCGATTGCGGCAAAAAAATTCGTTCAACTGCTCGAAAACAATTCGTCGAACATCTAAATAAAGATTGTCTGGAATGAATTACCATCTATTCAGATTGTTTGTTAAAGTTTATCTATAAAAAAACAGTAAAATTTGTTGTTAACGACGTTAGCCGCTGCTTGAAAAATTTCTCGTATGAATCAATACTTGCATTCAATTTAATTTTTTGAGGAGTAATATGGTTGGTCAAGATGCAAATCGCGTGAAACCGTTCACGCTTCAGTTTGAAAAACGTCCTGAATATCTTTACGCATTTGTGAAAGGTAAAAAGGACAGCTATGAAATATCGCGGCAATACTGGAGCGAAGTGGCAAACGAGTGTCGTCGCGCAACCCGCCAAAAAGTCCTTATCGAAGAAGACATTGATGATGAAATGTCCATGACTGAAATGTATCGGTTTACGTCGGAAATAATAAAAATTGGCTTTTCCGGCATCTGCGTCGCGTTTGTTGACCGCTATATAAGCCAAAGAGAGTTAAATAAATTCGGCGCATTGGTGGCGACCAATCGCGGATTTTTCGGAAAGATATGTGGTGATGTCAAAGCAGCCGAAGAATGGCTTTTATCAATAGCGTGAACTTCTAACCCAAACCCATCAATATTATATTGAAACTTGAATTAGATTCTTGACGCGGTAATATTAACTATTTTTTGAGGTATTTCGTCATCGAGATCCTCGTTCCGTCATCAACCTGTTCAAATTTAACTTCGTCCATCAAAGATTGCATCAACTTTAATCCCCAACCGCGCCGACCTTCGACCGGCTCGAATTCTTTGACTTTTACATCCGTTAGGCGCAAGCCTCGATTAGAAATTGTGATGATAATTTTGTCCGCTTCAACCGTAAATTTCTGATAAATTTTGCGGTCGGGACTCAAAGAATGTTCGGCGGCGTTGACGCAGGCTTCGACCAGCGCGGTTTTAATTTGATTTATGGCTTTCGGCTCGAAGTGATGGCGGCGGGCAATTTCTTCAATCGTGTTAGCGGCGATAAGCTCGGTGTCTTCGCCCATCGGCACAATGATTTCGTATTCGTTCGCCGGTTTTTTTTCGCCGACCGTAGTTTCGGATTTCAGAAATTTTGCCAGCGATTCGACCTGTTTGCGGCTTGAGCCGTACGCGTTTCTCTGCCGCAAAATTTCCATTGCTTCGGTTGTAAAACCTTCGGGCGCGACGAGCCAGATTTTATATTTTGAGAAGTTGCACGTCAGCGCGACCATCTCCAATCTATCGCACCAAAACTCCGCCGCATCGCTTGACGCTTCGAGCTTCGAGCCAATCTCCGCCGCAATCCAAATCGTTTCGTCCGCGTCGGTGTAGGAGCGTTCTTCAAAACCGACCGCGACCACCGAACTGGTTTTTTCCGCGACCTGACTGATCGCCGGGTAAAAAGCGAACGTGTGCGCGGTGTAAATAATTTGCGGCAGACGAATTTTTTCAGTCTCGACAATTTCGGCTTCGTCCGCATCTTTCTGCCGGTCTTTAAAAATCGAATAGTCAAAAAAACTGGCGGGCGTTTCCTGACAATTGAAAGCCGAAAGAACTTCGCGCAAATTAATTGATGATTTACTCCGGTAAAATTTCGCCATCGTTTGCGGCGCGCGCTTCATAAAACCGGACAACATTTCGCCGACCACCTGAGCGCGATTTTCACCCGCCGTTTCCAGCCGAAAACGCGCCTTGAGATAATCGTTCAAAATGTCGTTATCGTTCATCGGTTCGATTAAATTTGAAGACAGACGAACGATTTCGTGAGCATTTAAAAGCGACATCAGACGGTAAAAATCATCGTGAGACGAAACCGCGTCATCCCGCCAATTCTTGAAAATATCATTGAAGTGACGCGGCTCCGGTTCAATCTCAACCGTCAGCGCGTCGTGCAGAAAGCCGGCGAGATTCTTTTGCGTTTCGACGTTCGGCGCGATTTTTTGAAAAACCGTGTCGTAAAATTTCCCTATTCTACCGCCAAAAAGTTCGTCCGTGTAAACTTGCTGGACGCGCTGAAAAGAATCTAAATCCGTTTGCTTTTCGTTCGAGGCTTGCAGCAAAAATTTTATGAACGCCGGGTTTCCGTCAAATTGCCGCGCGATTAAATCTCTGGTTTGCTCGTTGATTTTCACCGCGTATTTTTCTGCCAGATTTTCCGCCAGCAATCCCGCGTCGGTAAAGTCGAGCGGTTCGATTCGCAAAATTTCCGCCTCACTCAATTTCGTGTTTCCCGTCCGCGCCGCGTTCAATAGAAAACGTCTTCTGCCTGCGAGAACGAACGGAACGGTTGAACGATTAAAAATTTCTTTTAGTTCCTCAATAAAGTCAGCGTCGCCGGAAAATGAATCGGCTCCGTCCAAATTGTCTATCATCACGAAAGAAGTCGCTCCGTAGGCGGCGGCGCGAAGCGGCGCGCTCAAACAGCTTTTGATAAAAGCGCGTTCATCATTCAATCGGCTTTCGCTTTGGGAAACGGCAACAAGACGGTCAATCCAAAGCTTGTCATCAGGAACGGCGAGTTCGGCGAGTTCGGAAATGTCGGGAGAAACATCAAAGATTTTTTTATTTTGATGGCGAAAAGCGACGGTTTGCGCGATGAAGGTTTGCAAAAATCGAGCGGCGCAATTCTTCACCGTTTTGTCCGATTCTTTAACGGCGAAGTAAAA
>Ga0136611_10000600_pt1 | contig 24132 bp, 23 predicted proteins | sample AntDrymUQ2232306_2_FD_106645 | JGI IMG/M metagenome (GOLD analysis project Ga0136611, IMG submission 106645) | Polar desert sand microbial communities from Dry Valleys, Antarctica - metaG UQ223 (23.06) | ecosystem: Environmental > Terrestrial > Soil > Desert | place: Antarctica: Dry Valley...
CCCGGGCGGCAGCGTCACCGAGCTCGCCCAGCGGTCGGGTCGTCGCACGCGCCAGCAGGAAGGCGATCACCGCTGCCAGCAGCACTGACATCGCCGCAATGGGCAGCGCGTAGCGCAGGAACGACACGCCCTTGCCCTTCGGCTCGGTACGGAGCACCGCGACCGGCTGACCGGGCCGCGCCCCGGCGAGGACCGCGAGCTGGTCCCCGGACGTGACGTGCCATTCACCTGCCTCCCGCGCCTGGCGCACCAGGTTGTCCGCGACCGGCCCGCTGCTGGCCACGACCTCGTCACCCACCAGCAGGGCGACCTCCCCGCGTCCGGCCACCTCCTGGAGCCGCGCGGCGAGGGCGTCGTCGACGGTGAAGGCCGCCACGGCAGAGCCGGCGGAGCCGCCCTCGGTCCGCTGCAGCTGCACCGCGGCCACCACCTGGACGGCGCCGCCGGTGCGCACGGGCTCGCCGACGGTGCAGTCGCGAGCCGGCAGGGCGGGCGCCGCTCCGGCTTCGGCGCGCGTGGCGCCGTCGTCGGAGACCACGCGCACGCCGTCGGCCAGCCCGCTCCGGACGATCTGCAGCAGGGCGGCCCCGAGCTGGTCGGGCGCGCTCGTCGCGGACGCCAGCCCTGCGGCCTCGGCGGCGCCGCGCGCGCGGCCGCAGAGCTCTGCCACGACAGCGGCCGCGAGGCGGCTGCTGCTGACCAGCCCCTCGGCCTGGCGTTCGGTCACGGCCTTGGGGAGGAGCACGGCGACAAGGGCGGACACCACGAGCAGCGGCACCAGGACCACCGCCACGAAGGCGGCGGTCAGCCGGGACCGCATCGTCACCTGGCACCTCCTGCTCTCCGACGTCCCGACGCAGGGACCTGGGATGGTCTCACGATGGTCTTCGGCAAGGCAGCGCGGCGGGTGGAGGTCCTTCGAGCGAGATCCTTGCTGTCCCCGCTCGCCCTGGCGGCCGCCGAGCGCGCCGTGACCCGCTGCGCGCTCGAGGCGCGGGAGCGCTTCCCGGCTGGGCGGCTGGCGGCCTACGTGTCGGGCGGCACCGAGCCCGGCACCCGAGAGCTGCTGGCCGCGCTGCCGGAGGTGCTGCTCCCCGTCCTGCTGCCTGACGGGGACCTCGACTGGGCAGTCCACGACGGCGACCTCGTCGCCGGACGGCACGGGCTGCTGGAGCCGGCCGGGCCACGGCTGGGGCGGGACGCGGTGGCCGACTGCGGCCTGGTGCTCGTGCCGGCGCTGTCGGTCGACCGCCGAGGGGTCCGACTGGGCCGCGGAGGCGGCTCATACGACCGTGCGCTGGCGCGGACGGCGGGTCGGGTCGTCGCGGCGCTGCACGTCGGTGAGCTCGTCGAGAAGCTGCCGGCCGAGCCCCACGACCGGGCCGTGCACGCCGTGGTCCTCCCCGACGAGGGGCTGGTGGAGCTGCCCCTCCCGTCGCCTGGTGAGATGCCGTCGTGACCGACGACGCGCCCGCCCGGGTCCCGGGCTTCGACGACCTGCTGGCCGCCAACGAGGGCTATGTCGCCCGCTTCACGTCGGCCGGCCTGGCCGGCACCGCGGCGCGGGGCCTCGCCGTCGTGACGTGCATGGACTCGCGCATCGAGCCGCTGCAGATGCTGGGGCTGTCCAAGGGCGACGCCAAGATCCTGCGCAACGCCGGCGGCCGGGTCACCGACGACGTGCTGCGGACCCTGGTGCTGGCGACGCACCTGCTCGGCGTCTCGCGCGTGATGGTCGTCGTGCACACCGACTGCCGGATGTCGAAGATCACCGACGAGCAGGTGCACGAGGCGATCCTGGTGGAGGGGGCCGGCATCGACACCCGGAGCCTGGAGTTCCGCACCGTCGACGACCAGGCCCGGTGCCTCGAGCAGGACGTGCAGCGCATCCGCAGCTGGCCCTACCTTCCTGTGGCGGTCTCGGTGGTCGGCGGGGTGTACGACGTGTCGACCGGCCGGTTCGAGGTCACGGTGCCGCCGGTCGACTAGCTGGGTCGGCGACGCTCAGCGGCACTCGCGGACGTACGAGGGGAAGTCCCACTCCCGCAGGAAGTCCGCGGCGGCCGCGCGTCCGGCGGCGTGCAGCCGCTCCTGCGTCGACTCGTCGATGTCGAAGTCGACGATGGACGTGCCTGCGGTGGGCACGAACACCGTGCGGCGGACCGTGCAGGGGTCGTCCAGGTAGCTGCTGCCCTGGTCCGTGAGGAGCGTGTCGAGCGCAGCGAGGCCGATCGCGAGCGGTCCTTCCACCGGGCGGGTCACCGGGGGGCTCGCAGGCCGGGTCGTGAGCCGGACGCCGAACGTCGGCCAGCGCGGCTCTGCCGTGTCGGCCCGGTCGAACAGCCCGATCGGGAAGGTGCTGAGCAGGCCGCCGTCGACCCAGGTGGCCGCGCCGGTCCGGGTGGGCTGGACGACCGGCCGGAAGTACAGCGGGATGGCCGCGCTCGCCCGGACCGCGCGCGCCACCGGGTAGTCGTCGGGCGAGGCGTCGTAGGACGGCAGGTCCCAGGGCAGCCGGGCGAGCCGCTGCCGGGACAGGTCGGACACCGTGACGACGAGGCGGTACTCGTCGCCCAGCAGCATGCCCTGCGCCGCGTCGTCGGACGGGGGGATCCGCAGGTCGCCGAAGGTCGCCACGCCGAGGTCGGACAGCACGCCGGTGAGGAACCGCTCGAGGTAGTCCCCCTCGTAGAGCCCGTCGTGCACGAGCAGGGCCAGTCCCCGCCCGACGACCGGGATCCGGCCGAGGAGCCCCAGGTCGCGCAGCCGCCGGTAGTCGACCGCCCGCATCACGTCGGTCAGGTGCGAGAGCGGCTCTCCGGCCTGCTGCAGCGCGGCCACCAGGCAGGCAACGACGGCCCCGGCCGAGGAGCCGGCGACGCGGGGGAAGGCGTACCCCGCCTCCGCGAGACCCGTGACCGCACCGACCAGCCCGATGCCCTTGACGCCGCCGCCCTCGCAGACGAGGTCGGCCCGCAGCCTCGCGGGGACGTCGGGCGTCATGGCGTCAGCCGGTGCCGGGCTCACCGCGCTGCGGCGGCACGGCGGCCCGCACGGCCAGCACCCGGTCCAGGCCGCTGACCCGCAGCGCCCGGATGACGGGAGCCGACGGGAGGGCCAGGACAAGGCTGCCCGCCCCCTCCTGCAGCCGCCGGTGAGCCGCCACGAGCGCCTCGAGCGCGGAGTAGGTGAGGCGCGTGACGCGCGACAGGTCGAGGGTGAGCTCCATGCCGGGCACGATGGCGTCCGCGAGCAGCGCCCGCAGCCGCTCCGCGCCGGGGTCATCGAGGTGGCCTGCGACGACCAGGCGCCTGGTCAGAGCGGGCTCCGGCAGCTCACGCACCGGGGGCACACGCTCGCTCATGGGGTCCTGTCCTGGCTCGGGGGGCCGGAACGCTACCGCTCCCGGCCGACAGGACCGGGCGTCACGATGACAGCGCCGGGCGACGCAGCCGGGGAGCCGGCACCGCGTTGGACGGCCGGCGCTCCGGTGACGCACACTGGCACTCCCGGCACCTGAGTGCCAGGAATGACGTGACCAGCCCGGAGGACGACGCGTGCCCACCTACCAGTACGCCTGCACCGCCTGCGCCGAGCGGCTCGAGGCGGTGCAGTCCTTCACGGACGCGCCGCTGACCGAGTGCCCCGCCTGCGGCGGCACGCTGCGCAAGGTGTTCAGCGCGGTCGGCGTCGTGTTCAAGGGCTCGGGTTTCTACAAGAACGACAGCCGCGACGCCGCGAAGAGCAAGAGCAGCAGCACGTCGTCGGACTCGACGGCGGCGAGCGGCTCGTCCGACGGCGGCTCCAGCAGCTCCGGCTCGAACGGGGACAGCTCCTCCGGCGGGAGCAGCTCCTCCGGCGGGGACAGCTCCTCCGGCGGTGGCACCTCCGCGACGAAGAAGGCCGCTCCCGCACCCTCGACCCCCGCGGCGAGCAAGAGCGCCTGACCCGGCTGTGGACGGCAGGTCCCGGCGCGCCTGCCGCCCGGTGCGCCCCTAGGGTTCCCCTCGTCGACGAGGAGGTGGGCCGTGCCGGAGAGCGCGCAGATCGGGGTCATCGGGGGCTCGGGGCTGTACGCCCTGCTCGAGGGGGCGACCGAGGTCGCGGTCGAGACGCCGTACGGCCCGCCGAGCGACCCGCTCGTCGTCGGCGAGGTGAGCGGCCGGCGGGTCGCCTTCGTCCCGCGCCACGGCGCCGACCACCGCTTCCCGCCGCACCGCATCCCCTACCGCGCCAACCTCTGGGCGCTGCGGAGCCTGGGCGTGCGCCAGGTCCTCGCCCCGTGCGCCGTGGGATCGCTGCGTCCCGAGCTCGGGCCGGGATCGCTCGTGGTCTGCGACCAGCTCGTCGACCGGACGTCCGGGCGCGAGCAGACCTACTACGACACCGGCGCCACGCACGTGGGCTTCGCCGACCCCTACTGCCCGACGGGTCGCCGGGTGGCCGTGGACCTCGCGACGTCAGCCGGGTGGCCGGTGACCGACGGCGGCACCATGGTCGTCGTCGAAGGACCCCGGTTCTCCACCAGGGCGGAGTCGCAGTGGTTCGCCGCGCAGGGCTGGTCCGTGGTCAACATGACGGGGCACCCGGAAGCCGTCCTGGCGCGGGAGATGGCGCTCTGCTACACGCCTCTCGCGCTCGTCACAGACCTCGACGCCGGGCTCGACAGCGGTGCGCCGGTGAGCCAGGCGGAGGTCTTCCGCGTGTTCGCCGACAACACCGCCCGGCTGCGCTCGCTGCTGCTCGACGTCGTCCCGGCGCTGCCGGAGGAGCGGCCGTGCCCCTGCGGCTCGGCCCTCGACGGCCTGCCCGCCGGTCGGGCGCTGCCGTGACCCGGCCGACCGGCCCGGCGCGGGGACGACCCCTCTCGGGACTGCACCCCCGGGCGCTCCACCGAGCGGCGTCGCGGCACCGCGTGCTGCTCGCCGCCGGGCTGGCCGCGGCCGCCGTGGCCCTGGCGCTCACCGCGGTCTCCCCCGAGCCCGAGCCCGGCGTCCCCGTGCTGACGGCCGTGCGCGACCTCGCGGCGGGGTCGCCGCTGTCCGCGGCAGACGTCGTCGCGGTGGCGGTCCCGCGTTCGATCGCCCCGGCCGGTGCGCTCTCCGCCGCCGAGCAGGTGACCGGTCGCCTAATCACCGGGCCGGTGCGTCGGGGTGAGGTGCTCACGGACGTGCGCCTGCTCGGGACGAATCTGCTCGGGACCGCGCCGGGTGCCACCGGGCCGGGCGTGACCGGGCCCGGGCCCGGGCAGGGCAGCCCGGCTCCGCCAGCCTCGGTGACCACCGCGGCCGGGGAGGACGTTGCCGTCCCCGTGCGCGTCGCCGAGGCGGCCACCGGCGCGCTGGTCCGTCCGGGCGACCGCGTCGACGTGCTGGCCGCGTCCGCCGAGAGCGGTCCGACGGCGGCCGTCGTGGCCGGTGGTGCACGGGTGCTCTCGGTCCCGCAGCTCGGCGACGACGCGGCCGAGGGGACGCTGCTGGTGCTGGCCACCACACGGGCGACCGCGGCCCGGCTCGCGGCCGCCGCCGTGACCAGCCGGCTCTCGCTCGTGGTCCTCCCGCGATGAGCTACCGCGTCTGGGGGTGGGGCGAGGCCTCCGACGAGCCGACGCGCGAGGGGCTGGCGGCGCTCGCCGGCTTCGTGCAGGAGACGACCGGGGTCGAGCCACAGGCGCCGCTGACCCCGGCCGGCACACCCGTCCTCCCGCCGTCGCAGCGGCTCTCGCGGCTGCCGGCCTCGCTGCGGGCGCTGGCGAGCGACGACCCCGTGGACCGCGCGCGGCACGGAATCGGCCGCTCCTACCGGGATCTCGTGCGTGCCGTGTCCGGTCGGCTCGACGGAGCACCTGACCTCGTGCTCCGCCCGGGGTCCGAGCGCGACGTCGTCGACGTTCTCGACTGGGCGAGCTCTGCCGGCGTCCCCGTCGTCCCCTTCGGCGGCGGCACCAGCGTGGTCGGAGGCGTGGAGCCCCGGGACCTCGACGCGGCGATCAGCCTGGACCTCACCCGGCTCTCCGGACTGGTGGAGGTCGACAGCGCCTCGCGCGCGGTCCGGCTGCGCGCCGGCACCTTCGGGCCGGCCGCGGAGGATGCGCTGCGTCCCCACGGGCTGACGCTGCGCTTCTACCCCCAGTCCTTCGAGCGCTCCACGGTGGGCGGCTGGCTCGCCACCAGGGCCGCCGGCCACTTCTCCAGCCGGCTGACCCACGTCGACGACCTCGTCGAGTCGGTGCGGGCGGTGACCCCGACCGGGATCTGGGAGTCCCGCCGGCTCCCCGGCTCCGGGGCCGGCCCGAGCCCGGACCGCCTCCTGCTCGGCAGCGAGGGGACCCTCGGGGTGATCACCGAGGGCTGGCTGCGCGCCCAGCCGCGACCGGTCCACCGGTGGGCAGCCACGCTGGCGGCGCCCGACCTCGCGACCGGGGGACGCGCCGTGCGGGACCTGCTCCAGTCCGGGCTCGCGCCGGCCACCTGCCGGCTGCTCGACGACGGGGAGGCCCGGCTCACCTCCACGCTCCTCACCGGCGAGGCCGCGCTCGTGCTGGGCTTCGAGTCCCTGGCCCTCCCCGTGACAGCGGAGGCGGGCCTCGCGGTCCAGCTGTGCCGTGACGCCGGGCTCCGCCTGGTCGAGGCGGGCGACCGGGGCGAGGCCGGCACGGCGTGGCGGTCGTCGTTCCTGCGGGCGCCCTACCTGCGCGAGTCGCTCCTGCTGCTCGGGGTCCTCGTCGAGACCTTCGAGACGGCCATCACCTGGGACCGGTTCGACGATCTGGTGGCGACCGTGACGGCAGCGACCACGGAGGCGCTCCGGCGGGTGTGCGGCGGCGGCCGGGTGACCTGCCGCCTGACCCACGTCTACCCCGACGGGTGCGCCCCCTACTTCACCGTGCTGGCACCGACGAGGCGCGGCTCGGAGGTCGCCCAGTGGGACGAGGTCAAGGCGGCGGCCAGCGAGGCGCTCCTGGCGGCGGGGGGCACCATCACCCACCACCACGCGGTCGGTCGCGACCACCGCCCCTGGTACGACCGACAGCGCCCGGACCCGTTCGCGCTGGCCCTCGCCGGCGCGCAGTCGGCCGTCGACCCTGCCGGCATCCTCAACCCGGGAGTCCTGCTGCCCCGCAGGTGATCCCGTGCCGGCTTCGCCCAGCAGCGGACCTGTGTCAGCTGCCGTGGTGAGGCGGCACGTCTCGCAGCAGCCGCTCGTCGTCGTCCGCAGCAGGCTCCTCCCGGTCCGACCAGCCGCTCCCCGACCAGCCCGCCACGGCCGCCTCCGGCTCCGGCGGCAGCCCCTGGTGCGCCGGGTCGCCCGCGGGCGGGCTCCCCGCAGACGAGCGAGGGCCGACGGCGCGCCTGCGCCGTCGGCCCTCGCCGTCGTTGCTGCTCGTGCTCACCCCGGCAGTCTCCCACCGGGTCGACCGAGACCTCGCCACCGGACGGAGGGCGAGGCGCCGTCGTCGAGCTCGATGCTGTCCCTACGAGCGCGACCGGCGCCACAGGCTGCCACCGCCGGCGTACGCGCCGCAGTGCCTGGCCCGGTCAGCCGCGCGGCACGTCGCCGGCGCCCGGGCCCAGCCGGTCCAGCAGGTTGTGCAGCGACTCCTCGAACTCGGCGTCGAAGTGAAACTCCGCGAGTCTCGGGGCCAGCTCGGTCAGCAGCGGGTAGTCGGCGAGCGACTCCCGCACCAGCTCGTCCTGTGGCTCGCCCTCCTCGACCGGGCCGGTCTCGACGCCCATGGAGCTGAGCTCAAGCAGCAGGTGGCCGAGCAGGAAGCTGGAGAACGCCCGGTAGGCGTGCACGGCGTCCGCATCGCTGAAGCCCTGCCCCCGCAGCCCCTGGAGGAAGGACTCGATCCAGCGCAGGGACCGCAGCGGCGGCCGGATCCACGGCGCTGCCGGCGGCCGGGTAGCGACGAGCGGGAAGGCGCGCGGGTGCCGCAGCGCCGTGCGGCGCACGCCGTGCGCGAGCCGCACGACGTACTCCTGCCAGCTGTGCTGGGGGAGCAGGTGGACCTCCGGGTCGGCGTAGAGCTCGTCGACGACCAGCTCCACCACTCCGTCGAGCAGGTCCTCCCGGCTGGGGACGTAGCGGTAGAGCGCCATGGCCTCCACGCCGAGCTGCTTGCCGAGCCGGCGCATCGACAGCTGGTGGAGCCCGTCGGCCTCGATCAGCTCGGCAGCCGCCTCGAGGACGCGCTTGCGGCTCAGGGGCAGCCGCTCACCGCGGGCCCCTGTCGGCTCGCTCATCACGCCGTCCCGCTCCCGTCGTCGTGGACCGCCCCGGCCCCGGTCGAGTATGCCGTCAAGCGAGCACTCGGTCACGAGCTTGTGACTGCCGTCCTTCGTGACGTGCTCCATGAGCACGACGACGCGACGGGCCCCGGACACCAGGTCCATCGCGCCGCCCATCCCCTTCACCAACTTGCCGGGCACCATCCAGTTGGCGAGGTCGCCGGCCGCGCTGACCTGCATCGCCCCGAGCACAGCCGTGTCGATGTGGCCGCCGCGGATCATCCCGAACGACAGCGACGAGCCGAAGAACGACGCGCCGGGTGCGGTCGTCACGGTCTCCTTGCCGGCGTTGACCAGGTCGGGGTCGACCTCGTCGTCGTACGGGTAGCGCCCGACTCCCATGATCCCGTTCTCGCTCTGCAGCACTACGGTGATGTCGTCCGGCAGGTGGTTCGGGAGAAGCGTCGGGAGCCCGATGCCGTGATTGACGTACTCGCCGTCGCGCAGCTCCTGCGCTGCGCGGGCGGCCCTCTCGTCACGGGTCCAGGGCATCAGAGGGCTCCGTCCGGGCGGGGGGTGGTCGTGCGCTTCTCGATGCGCTTGTCCGCTGCCTGCTCCGCCGTCAGGGCGACGACCCGCTGCACGAACACCCCTGGCAGGTGGACATTGTCGGGATGGATCTCGCCCACCTCGACGACCCGCTCGGCCTCGAGGACCGTCAGCCGGCCGGCCATGGCGACGTCAGGGTCGAAGTTGCGGGCCGCCGCGTGGAAGACGGCGTTGCCGTGCCGGTCGGCGACGGCGGCGCGGACCAGGGCGACGTCGGTGACGATCCCCTCCTCGAGGACGTACGGCCGCCGCTCCCCCACCACCACGAACTCGCGGACCTCCTTGGGCTGCGACTCGGCCTGCACGCCGCCGGTCGCGTCGTAGCGCCAGGGCAGGCCGCCGTCGGCCACCATCGTGCCGACTCCGGTCGGGGTGACGAACGCCCCGATGCCGCAGCCACCTGCCCGCAGCCGCTCGGCGAGGGTCCCCTGCGGGGTCAGCTCCACGTCGAGCTCGCCGGCGAGGTACTGCCTGGCGAACTCCTTGTTCTCGCCGACGTACGAGGCGACCACGCGGGCGATCCGGCCCGCCTCGAGGAGCACGCCGAGTCCGGCACCGTCGACCCCGCAGTTGTTCGAGACGACGGTGAGCCCGCTGGCGCCCTGCTCGTGGAGCGCGGCGATCAGCACCCACCGGATGCCCGAGAGACCGAACCCGCCGACGGCGACGGAGGCGCCCTCGGGGACGTCTCGCACAGCCTCGGCCGCGCTGCCCACCAGCTTGTCCACCGGGGCTCCTCGTCCTCGCGCGGACCGGCGCACGCGGGTGCGCGGGCCGACCGCCGACCGTAGGCCAGCGGCAGCAGCCGCGGAGTCCCCCGTTCCGCTCGCCGAAAACCGGCCCAGCTGGGGCGGATCAGGGCAGGCGGGAGGCGGGGGCGCCGACCACTCGCGAGATGCCACGGGCCGCGGCACGCACCGCCGGCACGAGCGTCGAGGGAGGCAGGCCGTCGCGGCGCACGACGACCGAGATGGCAGCCACGACGGTGCCCTGCTCGCCCCAGACGGGGGCGGCCACCGACACGCTGTCTGTCGTGACCTGCCGGTCGCTCACCGCGTGGCCCAGGCGGCGCACCTCGGCCAGCACCTGCCGCAGCAGCGTGGGGGAGACGATCGTGTGGGGGGTGAGCGGGCACAGCGGTCCCGCCAGCACCTGCGCCTGAACCTCGGCGGGGGCGTGTGCCAGCAGCACCAGTCCGAGCCCCGTCGGCGGCAGCGCGAACCGCCCGCCGACCCGGGTGAGCACAGGCACGGCACCGCGGCCGGCGATCCGCTCGACGAAGACCACCTCCAGCCCCTCGCGGACGCCCAGCTGGACGTTCTCGTGGGTCACCTGCGACAGGTCCTCCAGGTAGGGCAGCGCCAGCTCACGCAGGGCGAGGCCGCGCGGCGCGAGGGAGGCGACCTCCCACAGCCGCAACCCGATCCGGTAGCGGCCGGCGGCGTCGCGCTCGAGGGCTCCCCAGTGCGCGAGGTCCTGCACCAGCCGGTGTGCCGTGGACAGCGGCAGCCCGGCGCGCCGGGCCAGTTCGGTGAGGGTGAGCGCGCTGCGCTCCGGGCTGAAGGCGTCGAGCAGCTGCAGCGCCCGGGCCGTCACCGAACCGGTGCCCGCGATCGCGTCACCAGCCTCCGGCACGCTGCGCAGCATGGCATCGGAGGTCACAGGTCGAGCACCAGCCTGGGGCACGCTGCCCGGGAGACGCAGATGAAGATCGTGTCCTGCGCCTGCTGCTCCGCCTCGGTCAGCAGCGAGTCGCGGTGGTCGGCCTCGCCCTCCAGGAGCGTCGTCTCGCAGGTGCCGCAGGTGCCCTCCTGGCAGGACGACAGCACCGTCACGCCGGCCGCCTCCACTGCCTCGAGGATCGACTGCTCCGGCGTCACCACCACCGTCTTCCCGGACGCCGAGAGCTCGACCTCGAACGACGACGAGAGCACCGGTTCACCCTGCGCCCTCGGCGAGAACCGCTCCAGGTGGAGCGATCCGGCCGGCCACACCCGGCACCGCTGCTCGACCGCCAGCAGCAGCGGCTCGGGGCCGCAGCAGTAGACGAGGGTGTCGTCGGCGGGGACACCGAGCAACGACGCCAGGTCGAGCATCCCGGTCTCGTCCTGCGGGCGGACGACGACGCGGTCGCCGTACCGCTCCTGCAGCGCGTCCCGGAAGGCCATGGACGAGCGAGTCCGCCCGCCGTAGACCAGCTGCCACCTGGCACCAGCCGCCTCGGCGGCGGCCACCATCGGCACCAGCGGCGTGATGCCGATGCCGCCGGCGACGAACACGTACCTCGGCGAGGGCACGAGGGGGAAGTTGTTGCGCGGTCCGCGCACGTGCACCGGGGCGCCGGGCACCAGCTCGTCGTGGACCCGTGCGCTGCCGCCGCGCCCCGCCACCTCCCGGAGCACTCCGACGCGATATGAGGACCGGTCGCCGACGTCCCCGCACAGTGAGTACTGCCGGACCAGATCGGGCGCCAGGAGGAGGTCGACGTGGGCCCCGGGGGTCCACGTCGGGAGCTGAGCGCCGGCGGGATCGGCCACGGTGAGCACCACCACGCCGTCCGCGGCCGCAGAGGAGTCGACGACGACCAGGTCGAGGTCGGTCTCGGCAGTGGTGTCGGTGTGCACGTCGGCCTCCTGGGAGCGTCGGGACTCAGGCGGAGGCGGTCGCGAGGTGCCCGCGCGGCCCGTCGCCAGGGGCGGTCGCACCCGGTCCGGCCGTGTGCCCGTCGGGGTGGGCCAGGAGCCACTCCCACATCGCGACCGGGTCCTGCGCCTCGTGCTGCGCCGAGCAGTGGCAGGTCCCGCGCAGGAGGTCCGTGCCGGGCAGCCACTCGATGCGGACGACGGTGGCACCGGGCAGCATGCGGGTCGTCACGGCGCTGCCCGCACCGGCTCCGCGGCGGCAGGCACGGTGGTGGCGGGCGCGGCGCCGTCCTGGGCCTGGCGGGAGAGGATGCGCCGGGCCGCGAGTCCGCCGGTGTCGATGTTGATGCTGAGCTCCTGGTAGCCCTCGGGCTCGCTCGCCACCACCTGCTCGAGCACGTCGAGCGCCTTGACGTCCTGCAGCACGACCGTCCGGTTGCTCTCGCGGAGGAACTCCGACACCGGCTCGTCGCCGAGCGCGAAGTCGCGGGCCACTGCCCAGAAGTCGTAGGTCGAGTGCTCGGTGGAGGGGGTGATGGCGTAGACGACCTCGACGTGGAACGCCTGGTCGTCCGGGCCGTCCTCCGGCGGCAGGACCCCGACCGGCGCCACGCGGCTGTGCAGCAGGTAGAGGCACGGCGAGTGGTACTCGATGTCCTGCCAACGGGTGATGCGGCCCTGCAGCCCGGTCGACTCGGAGTAGAAGGGCGGGCACTCCGCGTCGTCCATGTGACGGCTCACGTAGACGACGCCGGCCTCGTCGTCGACCTCCGTCGTGACGGGGGTGCCGGCGACGTCGGGCGTCCCGATGTAGCCGCCGTGCAGGTACGTCTCGTGCGAGAGGTCCATGAGGTTGTCGACCAGAAGACCTGTCCGGGCGGCGAGCGGCTCCATGCCGGAGACCGTCGTGTACGCCGGGTCGTTCAGCCACGGCGCCCGCGGGACGAGGGCTGGATCGGCCCGCCCCTGGTCACCGATCCAGACCCAGACGAAGGAGTCCTGCTCGACCACCGGGTACGACACCACGCGCGCCGTCCGCGGGATCCGGGACTGGCCGGGGACGAAGACGCACGCACCGGTCGGGTCGTAGGTGAAGCCGTGGTAGCCGCAGACGACGGTGTCGCCCTCCAGCCGGCTCTCGGTCAGCGGGAAGCGCCGGTGCACGCACCGGTCGGCGAGGGCGACGGCCTCGCCGGCCTCGGTCCGGTAGAGCGCGAGCGGCTCGCCGAGCACGGTGCGGGCGAGCAGGTCGCGACCCACCTCCCTGCCGTACGCGGCGACGTACCACTGCTGGCGCGCGAAGCTGGTCACGGGACTCCTCGGGGCAGATCGGGCAGCGCGAGGTCCTGACACTGACCCGGCGGCTCGGAGTCGGGGAGGCGTCCTTCCACTTACCGGAAGGACGGTCGCCTTGCACGTGACCGTGGCCACACTCTTGGCGACAGCCCGCACAAGGGCTCCGCTGTGCATAACTGATCTTGATGGAGGAACCCCGTGCGCCGTCGTCTCCTGGCCGCTCTCACCGCCCTGCCGCTCCTGCTCACCGCCTGCGGCGGGGGTGAGGACGACAGCGCCGCCCCAGCTCCCGCCGGCTCGGGCGGCGCCACCGAGACTCAGCAGGTCACCGTGGGCGTCATCCCGATCGTCGACGTGGCCCCCATCTACCTCGGTGTCGAGCAGGGCTTCTTCTCCGAGCGCGGCATGGACCTCGAGCTGGTCCTGGCACAGGGCGGTGCGGCCATCGTCCCCGCCGTCCTGTCCGGCGAGTACGAGTTCGGCTTCAGCAACGTCACCTCGCTGCTGCTGGCCAAGGGCCGGGGGCTGCCGCTAAAGGTGGTCGCGGCCGGCAACTCGACCACCGGAGACCCGAAGGACGACATCGGCGCCCTGCTCGTACCGGACGACAGCCCGGTCCAGACACCGGCGGACCTCGAGGGCAAGACGGTGGCCATCAACACCGCCAAGAACATCAGCGACACCGTGGTCCGCGAGTCGGCCCGCCAGGCCGGCGCCGACCCCACGAAGGTGAGCTTCACCGAGCTGGGCTTCCCCGACATGCCTGCCGCCCTGGCCGCCAAGCGCGTCGACGCCGCCTTCGTCCTCGAGCCCTTCAAGTCGGTGGCGCTCAAGGCCGGGGCTCGCGAGATCGCGGCTCCGTACGCCGACACCGACGAGGACCTGCTCATCGCCGCCTACTTCACCTCCGAGCAGCTGCTGAAGCAGGACCCGGACCTGGTGGAGCGCTTCACCGAGGCGATGAACGAGTCGCTGGAGTACGCCGCGAGCCACGAGGAGGAGGCGCGGCAGATCCTCACGACCTACACGCGGATCGACCCGGCGCTCATCCCCGAGCTCACCCTGCCCACGTGGTCGACCGACATCGATGCCTCCCGCATGCAGAAGCTGGCTGACCTCGCGCTCGAGGACGGGCTCGTCGAGGAGGCCGTGCCCGTGGAGGACCTGCTGCCGTGACGGTCGTCGACGCGCCGGCGGAGTCCGGGCAGGCGCCGGCCCCGCCGCTGCGCCGCCGCCGGGGCGGCGACGGCGCCCGCTCCACCGCGCTCGGCGTCGCCGGACTGGTCGCGTTCGCGGCGGTCCTCGAAGCGGTGCCTCGGACCGGCCTGGTCGACCGCGACGCGCTCCCTCCCACCAGCGAGATCGTCTCGGCGCTCGTCACCGAGCTCGGGGAGCCCGGCCTGTGGCGCGCGCTCGGCAGCACCATGACCGCCTGGGCCATCGGGCTGACGATCGCCTCGATCGCGGCGGTGCTCATCGGCCTGGCGCTCGGCAGCATCCCCTTCCTGCGGGCCTCGACCGCCTCGACGATCGAGTTCCTGCGGCCGATCCCGTCGGTCGCCCTCATCCCGCTCGCGGTCCTGCTCTACGGCAACGCCATCGAGTCGACGCTGCTGCTCGTGGTCTACGCGTGCTTCTGGCAGGTGCTGGTGCAGGTGATCGCCGGGGTGGCCGACGTCGACCCCGTCGCGGCGGACACCGCGCGCTCGTACGGGCTCGGCCCGTTCGCCCGCACCCGCTACGTCACGTGGCCCACGGCGCTGCCGTACGTCATGACGGGCCTGCGCCTCGCCGCGTCGGTCGCCCTCGTCCTGGCCATCACAGTCGAGCTCATCACGGGGGCACCCGGCCTCGGCAGCGAGATCTCGGCCGCGCGCTCGGGCGGCGCCGTCCCCCTGACCTACGCGCTGGTCGTCGTCAGCGGGCTCGTCGGCGTGACGATCAACCTGGTCGTCCGGGCGGTGGAGCGCCGGGCCCTCAGCTGGCACCCCTCGGTGCGCGGCGAGGCGGTCTCATGAGCTCCGCGCTCCGGCGTACGGCCCTCGTCGTCGGACTGCCCGCGCTGCTGCTCACCGCGTGGTGGTTCCTCAGCGCCGCCAGCACGAACCTCTACGCCCCTCCGCTGTCCGAGATCCTCTCGGAGTTCGGCGAGGTGTGGATCGTCAACGACCGCTTCTCCTCGGACGTGGTGCCCAGCCTGGTCCGGCTGGCCCTCGGCTACGGCCTCGCCGTCCTGCTCGGCATCTCGATCGGAGTCGCCCTCGGATCCTCCCGCGTCGCGCGCCAGGTCTTCGAGCCGCTGCTGGAGTTCTTCCGCGCCGTGCCGGCTCCGGTGTTCATCCCGGTGCTCATCCTGCTCGCCGGCGTCGGCACCACCCAGAAGGTGCTCGTCATCGCCTCCGGGTGCATCTGGCCGGTCCTGCTCAACGCCGTCGAGGGGGTGCGGGCCACGGACGAGACGCTGTCGGACACGTGCCGCTCGTACGGGATCTCGGGGGTGGCACGACTGCGACACCTCGTGCTCCCCGCCGCGAGCCCGCAGATCGTGACCGGCATGCGCCAGTCGCTGTCCATCGCGGTCATCCTCATGGTGATCAGCGAGATGTTCGCCTCCGACAACGGCATCGGCTACGCGGTGCTCGACTTCCAGCGCAGCTTCGCGATCCCCGAGATGTGGAGCGGGATCCTCCTGCTCGGCCTGCTCGGCGTGGCACTGTCCCTGCTGTTCCGGGTGTTCGAGAACCGCACCCTCGCGTGGTACCACGGACTCCGGCGCGCTCAGCGCGACGGCTGACCGCTCTGATCTGCACCACGACGACCAGGAGGACAGCAGTGCTCGACGTGACGGCGCTCAACAAGACCTACGAGGGCAGCGGCCGGACGGTCGAGGCCCTGCGGGACCTCACCTTCACGATCGGTGATGGCGAGCTCGTGTGCGTCGTCGGTCCGTCGGGCTGCGGGAAGACCACGCTGCTCAAGTGCATCGCCGGCCTCATGTCGCCGACGCGCGGCACGGTGCAGCTCGCCGGCGAGGCCGTCGACGGCCCGCCCGACGGGATGGCGGTCGTCTTCCAGGAGTACGGGCGGAGCCTGTTCCCCTGGATGCGGGTGCGCGACAACGTCGACCTGCCGCTGCGCCACCGCAAGCTGGCCAAGGCGGAGCGGTCGCGGCTGGTCGACGAGGCGCTCGACGCGGTGGGGCTGTCGGACTCGCACGACGCCTACCCCTGGCAGCTGTCCGGTGGCATGCAGCAGCGCGTCGCCATCGCCCGCGCCATCGCGTCCAAGCCGCAGATCCTGCTGATGGACGAGCCGTTCGCGGCGGTCGACGCCCAGACCCGTGCCGAGCTGGAGGACCTCATCCGGGACCTCTGGCACCGGTTCGGGGTGACCATCCTGTTCGTCACGCACGACATCGACGAGGCGGTGTACCTCGGCCAGCGGGTCCTCATGCTCAGCGCCTCACCGACCGTCGTGCGCGAGGACCTCGCGGTCGACCTGCCGGACGAGCGCGACCAGCTGACGACCCGCTCGTCGCCGCGCTTCGCAGAGCTGCGGGCCCGGGTCTACGCGCAGATCCAGCACGCCAAGAACCCCACCGGCATCCCGAGGGAGACCGACGAGCCGGTCCGGGCCGGCTGACGGCTAGCTCCGCCGAGCGGCGCCCTGCTCCTGCGGCATGAGCTCGTTGAGGACCTGCCCGCGATGGGCACACTCGAAGGGCGTCTCACCGTCGTCGCCCGAGCGCGTGCCCAGCTCGTCGTGCAGGCGCGACACCGTCGCGGAGTCGTGGTGCGTCGCGAGGCTCGCCAGGGCCGGCCCGGTCTCGGCCAGCACCTACGTCGATCTCGCTGGGGTCCGCCTTCGACCCGCACCCCGAGGACGCGCCCGGGGGCTGGCTGCCCACACCCACGATCCTGCTGTCCGAGACGACCGGTGACGCCGCGCGCAAGATCTTCGACGTCTGGGGCGAGGAGCCCGGCGTCACCTTCTACGCGCTGGAGAGCGGCCGAGAACGAGGTCCCGGTCGAGTGGTGTGGCGTAGCCGCAGGGCGAGCCGCCTGTCACTGTGATCCCTCGCCCCGTCCCGCTGAGCCCTCGCCCGGGCCTGGTGATCCCTCGCCCGGGTCGCGGACCCAGCCACCGGGTCCGAGGAGTCGACCGTCCTTGAGCCGCAGGACGTGTCCGCCGCTGTGGAGGTCGTGATGGCTCTGCTCGCAGAGCAGGACGGTGTCGGCCAGGCTGGTGGTGCCGGCCACCGTCCAGGGGACGGGGTGGTGTGGGACGAGACGGCTGCCGGGGCCGCGGGTGCAACCGGCACCCTGGCAGTGCCCGCCGGTCTCGATCCGCTTGGCCCGGCGTTCGTGCGCCTTCAAAGTGCGCTCGGTGTGGCTGGTGGCGATCACCTTGTCGCCCAGGCCGAGCACGAACCTGCTGACCGCACTGTCGCACCACCAGGCGAGGACCGGGCTGCGCGGCAGCAGCGCGCCAGACCCGGCGACCGCGCCAAGTGCTCCAGGGGCGTCATGGAGCGCCGCGAGGCTGACTGTGACCGACAGGTGCGGCGCGACCTTGTCCCGAAGCCCGGCGATCCCGCTGTCGAGGTAGCGGCGCAGCCCGTTACGAAGTGCGTCGTGCCGGCGCTGGCGCAGGGACCGCGGCCGGCCGCAGCGCTCGGCGGCCCCCGGACCGTCCGATGGGTGGCCGTCGAGCGGCTGCCAGCCGTCGGCGCGCGCCCCGGCGAACTCCGCGGTGTCGACCGGGTTGTCGGGGTCGACCGCCAGCTCGGCGGTCAGCACCGTGTGGAGCAGCTCTCCGCACTCGACGTCGAGCCGACCCTCCGTGATCGTCCAGCCGCAGCCGTCGTCGTCCCGGCGCAGCGTGAACGCCCGCCGCTCGTGCGCGTCGTCCGCGGCACCCTCGAGCGCACTGGGCACCACAGCATCGACCAGCCGGGCCAGCCCGGAGCTCAGCAGTCCGGCTTCAAGCTGCTCGGCCAGCACGACGAACCCGGCCTCCAACCGGGCGAGCTCGGCGACCGGCCGGCCGGCGATGCCGCTCAGCTCGGTCAGCAGCCCGCTCAGCCGCGGGTCGTCCGACGCCAGCCCGCCCAGCGCCTCGCACACCAGGGACAGCACCCCGTCGAGCACCACCGCGGTCACGACCTGCTCGCCGTCCTGACCGTCGATCAGCCCGTCGGGCCGGTCGACGTGACGCCGCAACCGAGCCAGTGCCGCCGCCACCTGCCGGGCGCCCTGCACCGACAGCCGGCCCCCGCGCAGGGCCTGCGCCACCTGGGGGAACGCGCCGAGCCGACGGGCCAGCGCGACCTCACCCCGATCCACACTCGTCGGCTGGGCCGCGACCCACGTGCCGGTCGAGGGGGCTCCGTCGAGCACGTGCAGCTGCCGCACGTCGACATCGGCGACCCGCTCCAGCACCACCGTGTGCAGCGCCTCCAGCTGGGCCAGCAGGACCCTCGCCTCCGCGACCGCCTGCGCCCCCGGCAGCTCCGCGGGCGGTTGGGCACCGAGCGCCGACACCGCCGCCACGAGCGCCCGCAGGGGCGGTGACCAGCGGGCGTCGTCGCACTGCCCGACACCGACGGAGTCGGAGTCAGCAGGCCGGTCCGCCGCAGCCGCAGCCGCAGCCGCAGCCGCAGCCGCAGCCGCAGTGGGAATCGCCGTGCCGGCTGGAACGGATGCTGCCGCTCCGTCCCCCTTCACCGATGTAAGCCCGAACGCCTCCCGCAGCTCTTCCGACGTCGTCCCATGCATGCGCCAGAGGGGCGGAGTCGACGGCGGCTCGCCGAGGATGGTCACCGGATCAACCCCTTCCCCGCACGTTCGAACTGGTGTTCGAACTGTAACGCACCGCGCGCTGCCTTGCAACCCCCGACGGACGAAAGTAGCTGTGGAGTGGCGTAATTCGTTGTCCACAGATCCGGACTGCACCCCACCATGGACGCCAGACGTGCTACCGGTCTCCCTGCCTGGCGCTGGCTCGCGCTGGTGCGAACCCGCCCGGCGCACACGGATCGTCCGCGCCGCTACCCGCCAGGCGCGAGACCTGAACGGAGAGGCCCCTGAACCACCGCGCCAGGTAGGGCGACTGGCCACGGCCGAGCGCCCGGTCGATATCGTCGAGCACGAACTCGGCCGTCCAGTGCCGCGACGGATCAGCTCCGGGATGACGAAGTCGTCCATGCGGAACCCCTCGGAAATGCCTTCGTCCCGCTGGGCGAGCGAGGCTCCCTTGATGCCGTCCACGTCGAAGATGCGGCGCCGCGTGACATCGATGAGCACGGGCCGGGACTCGAGCCAGCGGATCAGGTCCGGTCCGTCGAGGTAGCCCTGCGCCCGCGTGATGAGGAACAGCACCGCTCCGGTGTCGACCGGCGCCAGGATCAGCCCCTCGTGCACCAGTCGAACTGGGCCTCGATCCCGCGGAGGCGGTCCCACGACTTCACTCCGGGCCGCACCGCCCACGGACGCCAGACCTGCTACCGACCTCCTGCTGTCCGGAAGTCCAGCCGCAGACGGCAGGCGCCTCGCCGACACTGGTCCCGGACGAGCAGGAGCGGAGGACGCGTGGCGCAGCAGGGCACGACCCGGCCCGCACGTGCCGCCGTACCGCTCCTCGCGCTCGTCGCCGTGATCCTCGTGGCCCTGTCGTTGCGCGGACCGGTGTCCTCCGTCGGCCCGCTGCTGGAGGAGCTGCGCGGCGACCTCGGGCTGAGCGGCGCCGCCGTGGCGCTCCTGCCGACCCTCCCGCTGCTGTGCTTCGGCGTCCTCTCGCCGCTCGCACCCGCGCTGTCCGGATGGCTCGGCCTCCACCGCGCCGTCCTCGGCGGCGCCGCGGTGCTCGCCCTCGGGATCGCGCTGCGAGGCGCCGGCACGCTCGGCCTGTTCACAGGCACCCTGCTGATCGGCGCCGGCATCGCCGTCTGCAACGTGCTGCTGCCGGCGGTCGTGAAGGCCGACTTCAGCGACCGGCTCGCCCTGGCGACGGCCCTCACCACGTCGTCCATGGCCGTGTCCGCCAGCGCCGGTGCCGGGCTCGCCCAGCCGCTGCGGGAGGTGACCGGTGGACCCCTGTCGAGCCTCGCCTGGTGGCTGCTGCCGGCTGCCGTCGGCGTCGTCGCCTGGGCGGTCTTCACGCGTACGCACCCTGGCGTCGTCGGGCCCACCGGCACGACGCGCGTGCTGCCGCTGCTGCGCGACCGCGTCGCACTGGCCGTCACCGTCTTCTTCGGCCTGCAGTCGCTGGCCTTCTACACGCTGCTGGCCTGGTTGCCGTCGATCCTGCGCGACGCAGGGGTCGGCGCGGGCGAGGCGGGGGCGATGCTCGCGGTGGCCGCGCTGATCGGCGCGCCGGTGTCCTTCCTCGTCCCCCGCCTCGCGGTGCGACGCCCGGCGCAGGGGCTGTGGGTGCTCGTCGTGGCCGTGCCGTCGGCGCTCGGCCTGCTCGGGCTCCTCACCGCTCCCGCCGCGGCGCCGTGGGTCTGGTCCGTCCTGCTGGGGCTGGGCACCGGCGCCGCCTTCCCGCTGGCGCTGACGATCGTCCTGCTGCGCTCGCGCGACAGCCAGCAGGCCGCCCGGCTCTCGGGTGCCGCCCAGGGCGCCGGCTACGCCCTCGCGGCCAGCGGACCCTTCGTCATCGGGCTGCTCCACGACGCAACCGGCAGCTGGACCCCGAGCCTGCTGCTGATGCTGACCCTGCTCACCGCGCAGGTCCTCGTCGGGCTCTCGGCGGCGAAGGACCGGACCGTCACCGGCTGAGCCCTAGCCCCAGACCTCGGCGGCCGTCTCGACGACGAGCCGCAGCTTGGCGCGCTGGTCCTCCTGCGTGAGCGCGTTGCCCTCCGAGGTGGAGGAGAACCCGCACTGCGGCGACAGTGCGAGCTGCTCGAGCGGGACGAACCGGCTGGCCTCCTCGATGCGGCGCTTGAGGTCGTCCTTGGACTCCAGCTGGGGGCGCTTGGTGGTGATCAGGCCAAGCACCACGACCTTGCCGGGTGGCACGAAGCGCAGCGGCTCGAAACCGCCGGAGCGGGCGTCGTCGAACTCCAGGAAGAACCCGTCGACCTGCAGCTCGGAGAACAGCGCCTCGGCGACGTAGTCGTAGCCGCCCTCCGCCGCCCACGAGGAGCGGAAGTTGCCCCGGCACATGTGAGTGGTGACGCGCAGTCCCTCGGGGCGCCCTCGCAGCGCGGCGTTGATCTCGGCGATGTTGCGCAGGTGCTGCGTGTCGCCGTCGTCGCCCTGTGAGTGCACCAGCTCCCGCTGCTTCGGGTCGTTGAGGTAGGCGAGGCTCGTGTCGTCGAGCTGGAGGTAGGTGCAGCCCTGCGCCGCCAGCACCCGGATCTGCTCGGCGTACGCGACGGCGAGGTCATCCCAGAACTCCTCGAGGTCCGGGTAGACGTCCTTCGAGATCGCGGCCCGACCGCCGCGGTAGTGGACCATGCTCGGCGACGGGATCGTCAGCTTCGGCGTGGCGGTCTGCACGGTCGACTGCAGGAACGCGAAGTGGTCGGTGAAGATCGGTTTCTCGAGCGTCACCTTGCCGTCGATCGCGGTGGCGGGCGGCGCGAAGTCGATCGAGCCCTGCTCGTTCTCGAAGTGCACGTGCATCGAGGCATCGGCCTTGCTGACACCTCCGAGCTGGTAGATGAAGTCCATGTGCCACGAGGCGCGACGGAGCTCCCCGTCGGTCGCCGACTGCAGTCCCACCTCTTCCTGCAGCCGGACGACTTCCCGGATCGCGTCGTCCTCGGCGGCCCACAGCCCCGCCGCCTCCAGGCGGCCTGCCGCGACCGCGTCTCGCGCCTCCAGGAGCGACGCGGGGCGGAGCAGGGAGCCGACGTGGTCGGCGCGGTAGGGAGGCTCGGTGCGCTGCGTCATGCCGCGCATCCTGCCCCCAACAGCACGCGCGCACCCGCTGCTCTCCCGGTGACCGGGAGCCAGGCGCGCAGGCGGCGGCCCAGTCGTCCCGTCCGAGGAGCGGCACCGCCCCCGCTCGAGAAGGAGGACCCCATGACCACGGACACCGCCCGAGCCGCAACCACGCTGCTGGACCCGGCCACCTGGACCGGCCGGGTGTTCTCCGGCGGCTGGACCGACGGCAGCGCCGGGAACCGCGCCGTCGTGTCACCGAGCACCGGCGAGGAGATCGGCCGGGTCGGCCTGGCGAGCCTCGACGACGTGCGGCAGGCCGCCCAGCGCGGCGCCGAGGCGCAGCGCGAGTGGGCGCAGGTGCCCCACGTCGAGCGCGCAGCCGTCCTGCGCCGGGCCGGCGACCTGTTCACCCAACACGCCGACGAGATCTCCGACTGGCTCATCCGAGAGGGTGGCGCCATCGGCGGTCGGGCCCAGTTCGAGACGGCCACCGCAGCCCAGGAGTGCTACGAGGCAGCCTCCCTCGTGTCCCTGCCGTACGGCGAGCTGCTGCGCTCCACCCAGGAGCGCTTGTCGTTCTCGCGCCGCCTGCCGGTCGGCGTGGTCGGCGTCATCGCGCCGTTCAACGTCCCGATCGTGCTGTCGATCCGTGCCGTCGCGCCCGCCCTCGCGCTCGGCAACGCAGTGGTGCTCAAGCCCGATCCCCGCACCGCCGTGTGCGGCTGTGTCGTCCTGGCTCGCGTCTGCAAGGAGGCTGGGCTGCCTGCCGGCCTGCTCAGCGTGCTGAACGGCGGGGTCGACGTCGGCGAGGCTGTGGTCACCGATCCGCTGACCCGTGTCATCTCGTTCACCGGCTCGACCGCCGCCGGGCGCAAGGTGGGCGAGCTGGCCGCGAAGCACCTCAAGCGGGTGCACCTCGAGCTCGGCGGCAACAGCGCGCTGATCGTGCTCGACGACGTGGACCTCGAAGCGGCGGCGAGCGTCGGCGCCTGGGGCTCGTTCTTCAACCAGGGCCACGTCTGCATGACGACGGGCCGACACGTCGTCGCCGCGAAGGTCGCCGACGAGTATGCCGAGCGGCTCGCCGCCCACGCCGACAAGCTCCCGGTCGGGGACCCGTCGACCGGCGAGGTGGCCCTCGGCCCGCTCATCGACGCCGGGCAGCGCGACAAGGTGCACGCGATGGTCGAGTCCAGCGTCGCCGCCGGGGCCCGGCTGCTGGCGGGCGGCACCGACGAGGACCTGTTCTACCGGCCGACGGTGCTCGCGCGGACGCCGCCCGACTCGTCGGCCTTCGCCGAGGAGGTCTTCGGCCCGGTCGCGCCGATCGCGGCCTTCGACGACCTCGACGAGGCCGTCGCGCTGGCTGGTTCCGGCGACTACGGCCTGTCCCTCGGCATCCTCACCAAGGACGTCCTGAAGGGCCTCGACCTGGCCGCACGCGTTCCGACCGGCCTGGTCCACATCAACGACCAGACCATCAACGACGAGGCCAACATCCCGTTCGGCGGCTTAGGCTCATCCGGCACCGGCTCGCGCCACGGCGGTCACGCGGCCAATGTCGAAGCCTTCACCGAGACGCAGTGGGTGACACTGCGCGGGGACCTGCCGGCGTACCCCTTCTAGAAGAAGGGCTGGCCGACGTAGTTCTCGGCCAGCTGCGTCGCCGCGGCGGTCGAGCTGCACACCTGCTTCAGCTGAGCCAGCTGCAGCTGGCGGTCGAAGTCGTCGTCGCTGGTCACGTGCAGCATGGAGGTCATCCAGTACGAGAAGTACGTGGTGCGCCACACGCGGGCCAGCGCCTGCGCCTCGTACTCGTCGACGAGCGAGGCGTCGCCGCCCTTCAGCAGCGCGCCGAGCGCCCGGCTCACGAGGGCGACGTCGGCGACGGCCAGGTTGAGCCCCTTCGCCCCCGTCGGCGGCACGATGTGGGCGGCGTCGCCCACGAGCAGGAGCCGTCCGTGCCGCATGGGCGAGCTGACGAAGCTGCGCATCGGCGTGATGCTCTTGTCGAAGACGGGACCGGTCTCCAGCTCCCAGCCCGGGGTCGCGAGCCGCGTCGACAGCGCGGACCAGATGCGGTCGTCCGACCAGTCCTCGATGCGATCGGTGGGGTCGACCTGCAGGTAGAGCCGGCTGACCTGCGGGGACCGCATGCTGTGCATCGCGAACCCGTCCGGGTGCCAGGCGTAGATGAGCTCGTCGGTGGAGGGCGGCACCGTCGCCAGGATGCCGAGCCAGGCGTACGGGTAGGTGCGCTCCCAGGTGCGCGACCGCTCGACCGGCACCGTCGCGCGCGACGGCCCGTGGAAGCCGTCAGCGCCGACCACGACATCGCACTCCAGCACCTGCGCCGAGCCGGCCGAGTCGGTGAACGACACGGTGGGCCGGTCGGTCTCGAGGTCGGCGACCGTCGTGCCGGTCACCTCGAAGTGCAGCGGCAGCCCGGCCGCCAGG
>Ga0136611_10000601_pt1 | contig 24126 bp, 21 predicted proteins | sample AntDrymUQ2232306_2_FD_106645 | JGI IMG/M metagenome (GOLD analysis project Ga0136611, IMG submission 106645) | Polar desert sand microbial communities from Dry Valleys, Antarctica - metaG UQ223 (23.06) | ecosystem: Environmental > Terrestrial > Soil > Desert | place: Antarctica: Dry Valley...
TCGCGACACTCGCGGATCGCCTGCTCGCGAGCCCGCGCCATGGCGAACGGTGGGCGCGGCATTGGCTCGACGTCGCTCACTTTGCGGAAACCCACGGTCACGACCAGGACCGCATTCGGGAACATGCCTGGCCCTATCGCGATTACGTGATCGCCGCGTTCAATAGCGACAAACCTTACGCGCGGTTTGTCCAGGAGCAGGTGGCAGGCGACGTCCTCTTTCCCGACGACCCGCAGGCTACCGTGGCGCTCGGCTTCCTTGCTGCCGGACCTTGGGACGAGAGTTCCTTGCGCGACATCCGCGAAGACACCATCGATCGCCAGATCGCCCGTTATCTCGATCGTGACGATGTCGTTTCGACGGTGATGCAGACCTTCACGAGCACCACGGTGCAATGTGCGCGCTGCCACGATCACAAATTCGATCCGATCCCCACTCGCGACTACTACGCGCTGCAGGCGGTCTTCTCCGGCGTCGATCGCGCGAACCGTTCCTATGGAAGCGACCCTGCGACACGCCAGCGCCGCGACCTGCTGCAGGCGCAGCTTCGGGCAGTCGAAGCCGGTGACCGGGCGTTGCTCCTCTCGAGCGAGACGCAACGCGAAGTAGCCGAACGCGAGCGCACTTACCAGGCGGGAACCGGTGCCTGGCAGGTGCTCGCGCCGGCTGCGTCCGTCTCGTCCGCGGGCACAACGCTAACCTCTCAGCCTGATGGCTCGCTTCTCGCGAGCGGTGCGCGTCCAGAGGAGGATGTTTACACGATCACCGGACCGGTGACGCTCCCCGCAGTGACGGCGGTGCGACTGGAAGTGCTCCCAGACGACAGCCTGCCGGCGCGCGGCCCGGGCCGGGCGGTGAACGGGAACCTCCACCTTTCGGAGCTTAGCGTCCAGATTCTCGAGCCGGGAGCAGCGGCGCCGCGCAGCCTCTCACTTAAGAATCCGGCTTCGGATTTCGATCAAAGCGGCTGGACCATCAAGCATGCCGCCGACGGCGATAAGAAAACCGCGTGGGGCATTTTCCCGCAGGTCGGCAAGGCGCACGAGGCGATCTTCCAGCTGACGGAAAAACTCGCCGCCCCTGCGGGGGCGAAGCTCACGGTTGTGCTGCAACAAGTGCATGGGCGTCAGCATACGATCGGTCGATTTCGCCTTTCCGTCACCGATCGCCCCGCCGTTGAAGTGCCGGTTTTGCCACCGGCGCTCCGCGCCATCATCGACAAACCTTCGGCGCAGCGGAGCGATGAGCAGCGGGTGCAGCTCGCGGCATTCGTTCTGCGCGAAAGACTCTCGCGGGAGATCGCAGCGCTCCCACCGCCGCAGCTCGTTTACGCGGCCGCGAGTGATTTTGAGCCCGACGGTTCTCATAAGCCGGCCGGTGCACCGAGGCCCGTGAATGTTCTCAGGCGCGGCGACGTGCGAACGCCAATCGAACTGGCCGAGCCGGGAGCTCTGTCATGCGTGGCGGGGATGCCCGCGCGCTTCCCTCTGGCGGCGCCAAACGATGAAGGCAGCCGCCGCGTCGCACTCGCAAAATGGCTCACGGATCCACGGAACGCGTTAACCTGGCGCAGTATCGTGAATCGTGTCTGGCATTTCCACTTCGGACGCGGGCTGGTCGATTCCCCCAACGACTTCGGCCGCATGGGTGGCGCGCCGTCGCATCCCGAGTTGCTCGACGCACTCGCGGCATGGTTTCGCGACGAGGCACACGGCTCCCTCAAGGCGCTGCATCATCTGATCGTGACCAGCCAGACGTATCGCCAGGCGAGCGGGCCGGTCAATTCGATCGATCCAGAGAATCGCCTGCTTGCGTTGTTTCCACGACAGCGCCTGGATGCAGATGCGGTGCGGGATGCGATCCTCGCCGTATCGGGACAGCTTGATCTTCGCATGGGCGGCCCGAGCGACCGGCACTTCGAGATGAAACCGGGCATTCACGTGACCCCGCGGCTCGACTACGCGAAGTTCGACGTCGATGCAGCGCGCCGTCGCAGCATCTACCGGTTTCTCTTCCGCACCCTGCCCGATCCCCTCATGGAAGCACTCGATTGCCCTGCGGGTGATCAGCTGACCCCAGTGCGCAACACCAGCGTCACGATCCAGCAGGCGCTGGCACTGTGGAACAGTGCCTTCACCGCCCGGATGAGCGAACACTTCGCCGCTCGCGTCGAGCCTTCCGGCGCCTCCACTGCTGAACGCGTGCAGACGGCCGTGAAGGTCGCACTTTCTCGCGAAGCGACGCCTGACGAGACGCGTCGGCTTTCCGCCTACGCGGATAAACATGGGATGGCAAATCTGTGTCGCGTGCTCCTGAACACCGACGAATTTTTCTTCATCGATTGAACCCGAACCACTCACCTTTTTCGCGGCGTGAATTCCTGCACCACTGCGGCGGCGGCCTTGGTGGAATCGCGCTTGCGCAACTGCTCAGCGAAAACGCGATGGGCGCGGCCGATGCAGGCCCCATGCCGCACCACCGCCCGCGGGCGAAGCGCGTTATCCAGCTGTTCATGAATGGCGGCGCCAGCCAGATGGATCTGTTCGATTACAAGCCTGCACTCGTGAAGCGGCATGGCGAGAAATTCGATCCCGGCGCGGGACAGCGGGTCGAGGCCGCGACGAGCGAGCCCGGGAAGGTGATGAAGCCGATGTTCGATTTCCAGCAGCACGGACAATCGGGCCGCTGGGTCAGCAGCCTGCTCCCACGAACCGCGGAGTGCGTTGATGATCTCGCGTTTTTCATGGCGATGAGTTCGCGCACAAACGTGCACGGCCCCGGGAGTTACCTGATGAATACGGGCTTTCTGCTTCCAGGGTTCCCTTCAATGGGCGCGTGGGTCGGCTATGCACTCGGCCGAATCGCAGACAATCTCCCGACATTCGTCGTGCTTCCCGATGCGCGCGGACTCCCTTACAACCAAAAAGGAAACTTTAGCGCGGGGTTCCTCCCGCCGATGCACGCCGGGACTGTGATCAATACCGCCGGGACGGAGCCGATCTCGTTTCTTCGCGCGCCGGAAAGCGCGAAGTTCATCACCCCCGATGCAGAACGTGAAGGGTTCGCACTCCTGCAGAATCTCAACCGCACGCACGCCGCAGCGCACGCAAGTGATCCGCAGCTCGAAGCTCGCATCTCGAGCTACGAACTCGCCGCGAAGATGCAACTCAGCGCCCCCGCCGCCTTCGATGTGAGTGGGGAGTCAGTTGCCACGCGCGCGCTTTATGGCCTCGATGCTCCAGCGAGTGCGGAGTTTGGCGGGCGCTGTCTGCTCGCGCGCCGGCTCATCGAACGGGGAGTCCGTTTCGTCCAGGTCTGGAGTGGGGCGGGTGGCCCCAGCAACAATTGGGATAACCATACGAGCATCATCAAAGAGCTTCCCGCGATGACGGCGTCAACAGATCAGCCGGTTGCCGGACTGCTGCGCGACCTCAAAGCACGCGGCTTACTTGAAGATACGCTGGTGCTTTGGAGCACGGAGTTTGGCCGCATGCCGTTTACGCAGGGCAGTGATGGGCGCGACCACAACGGCGGCACGTTTGTTGGCTGGATGGCCGGTGCAGGGGTGAAAGCAGGCGCGGCCTACGGAGAAAGCGATGAGTGGTCGTGGCGCGCCGCGAAGGACATCACGACGACCTACGATTTTCACGCCACCGTGCTGCACCTGCTCGGTCTGGATCACGAGCGCCTCGCCGTGCGTCACAGCGGCGCGAACCGCCGCCTCACCGATGTGCACGGCCACGTTGTGCACGAGCTGTTGAGTTAAGGTGGGGCCGGCGGGATTCGAACCCGCAACCAAGCGATTATGAGTCGCCTGCTCTAACCATTGAGCTACAGCCCCGCAACAGAGTAAAACGCACGATTTATGAGGAGAGCTGTTGTCGATTTCACGGTGCTTTTCTACGGTCGCGGCTGTGAAACCATGCAAACCCGTGAAAACGTGGGCTCGGACTAACGTTCAGAATCTCGTGCGGCATCGGTCGGGGCGATACTACGCCCGGCTGTTCTCCGGGGGCAAGGAGACGTGGAAATCGCTCGGCACCGATCTTCTGGAAGTCGCCAAGGCAAAGCTCCGCGACTTGGCAGGGGAAGCGGAAAAGGCTGCGGGCGCTGCGGAAGCTCACAAACGCGGGCGCATGACGATTGGCGACTGTGCGGTTGTCTTCCGCGAGCGGCTTGCGCAGGGCTATGGGCTGCGCGGGCGTGGCAAGATGATGCGGCGGATTCGGCCCGCGTCGGTGCTCTATCGCGAGAAGAGTCTAAAGGCGCTCTTTCGGACGTGGCCGGGATTGGAAGCGTCGGACGTGCGGCGCGTCTCGGAACGGGAGGTCGAAGAGTGGGCGCGGCGCTTCTCGGGGGACTACAGTTCGAGCGTTTACAACAACACCCTCGACAGCCTGCGGGCGCTCTTTCGCATCGCGGAGGATGCCGGCGCGCGTCACGGCAACCCGGCAGAGAAGGTCGGGCGCGTGGCGGTGAAGCAAAGGACGCTCGTTCTCCCCGAGCGCGGCCAGTTCCTCGCCTTCGTCGAATCGATCCGCACGAACGGCGCCTGGTGCTCGCGCGACTGCGCCGACTTCGTGCAGTTCCTCGCATTTACCGGGGCGCGCAAGCAGGAGGCGGCGAACGTCGTTTGGAGTGACGTGGATTTCTCACGAGACCGCTTGCACCTGCGCGTCACGAAGGGTGGACAGCCGCGCCACGTCCCGCTGATTCGCGAGGCGAGGGAGTTGCTCAGTCGGATGCGCTCGGAACGTCCTGACGAACCGCTGAACGAGCCCGTGCTGCGCGTGCGAGAGGCGCAGAAGGCGATTGATGCGGCGGCGGGCAAGGTTGGCTTCGCGCGGATCACGCACCACGATTTGCGGCATCTGTTCGCAACCGCGTGCATTGAGGCAGGCGTGGACATCCCGACCGTCTCCCACTGGCTGGGGCATCGCGACGGCGGCGCGCTGGCGATGCGCACGTATGGCCATCTGCGCGATGAGCACGGCGCGCGCGGCGAAGCGGGTGAGCTTTGCGAACGTCGCAGAGCCTGAGAATACGATCAGCTTCGCGGCGGCACTCGCGGAGAGCACCGCAGCGGCGTGACTCCGCGAGGGGAAACAATCCATTTTCGCCAGCGACCCCTACCCCCCGGATGCACCCGCCACCCCATCGAGCGAAACGCGTCGTGAGAGCGGGGACACCCACAGAAAAGAAATCGAGAAAAGAGGATGGGGCAGAAACTTGATCGCTCGGAGTGGGACTTTAGAGAGTTTAAGCCTGCGCATTTGTGCAACAGCGCGAAGGCATGGGGCTGCCTGTTTTACGAAGTCGCGCGCGAATTACCTGCAATCTGCGGGACTGTGGCGGAGATCAGAGAATCTCGCGGTCGCATGGAAGCAACTCGGGAAGAATCGGCAAAGCGTGAAGCGGCGGGGCGTCGGACCTCTCAGGATCACCTGCAAGCGATGTGCGCTCACACGCGTGCGATGATGAAGCTGCAAGCTCTCCGTCGGGACCGCCGTTGCTCCCTGGCTGCTTTTGTCAACGTCGAAGGTTTCCCGAAAAGAGCGTGGCTCAGTTTCGACCCATCAGAGCGGAAGGAGATTGATCCAGCGGCTCTCGTGATGAAGTGGGGCGATCACAATCCTGATACTCTCCGCATGGCGGAAGCAAAGAACCCCGCCGTCCACGTGCCATTGCTCGTCGTCGTGAATCCGCATCGCGGGCGAAAGGAGATCGAAGCGAGCGTTACCGAGGGATTGCGAAAACTCTTCGGCGACCTCGAAATAAAAAAGCAGTCTCCGAAACCGACGGCCTATCACCTTCTCCGTGACCTTGGGCTGACGAGACTTCGCGCGCGGCTCGGGTTGGACCGAGCAAAGGTGGTGGCGGATGATGCGGGCACAAAACCGTGTGACGACAGCGACTGGGTTTCGTCGTCGAGGTCGCGTAGAGAAACTGGCTAACCAGTTCTTCCATTTACCCAACGCGGAAGTGCCGGATTGCTGCCGTTGTCAGTGTAGGCGCAAGGAAGATTCTTCCTCGCGCCGCGACGAAGGCTGCAAACGCAGGCAAAACCCTGCGCTTATGGCGCAACCTACACACACCGCGTGCGGCGATTCCGCACCTGCGAACCTCGCCGCAGCGAAGGCAACGATGGAAGAAGCACTTACTGCAAACCCCGCCGATTCCGCGACCGCGGGAACAGCGCGGCGCGAGAGAATCCTCGTTCGGCTCGCTGAACGGGCGGCTTACACGCCCGCCGAGTCCGCAGCATCTCGCGCAGTGCGAGAACCGGATTACCGCATCGGAGTCCTCACGGGCACGAATAGCGGTGGCCTCGGCGCACTCGACTGCGACTGCGATGACTTCGCCTCCGAAATGCGACGGCTGAACTCGTGGCTCGCGCGGACACTCACGACGACGTGTAACCGCGGATGCACCTTCTGGCAGCGCCTCACCGATCGCTGGCCCAAGACGGCAGCGCTTTACTGGCAGGGCAGGCCCGTCGGCGAATGGCGCGCTGATGGCATCAAACGGTGATCGCGGGACAGGATACAGAAACGGGACAGTGGCGGCGTTTCGTGACCCGTGCGCCGGCTCTTCGGATCCCGTGGGCGGTTTTCACTTGGCCAGATGGAATGGAAGCGGGGGGGCGCCAAGAGCCGCCGACTGTGGCCACCTGACCCTCAAGAGGAAGGAGCATTCTTCATCGCAAGTGTGGGCGGGTGCCCGCAAGGAGAGAACAGCGAAGATGTAGAACGCAGAGAGGATGCAGAAAGAAGGATTCGTTCTACATCACGTGCGCGTTCTACATCTGACGACCTGCCGGAAAGGCAGAAGAAGCAACAACGGCTCTATCGCCAGCTCGTGAGTCACCTGAAGGCGGCGTCCGGAGAGCGCAACGAACTACTGAAGGGCGCGGTGCGGTTTTTGATCCACGCGGCGTGCGAAAAGATCGTGCTGGAACTCCTCATGCGGCACTTCGACGAAAAGGGAAAGCCGGGCGGCTGGGGCGGAGACCGCGCCGACCATCAGCGGAGCGTCGAAAACCTGATCGCCGGCTGCGTGGCGAGTTACCCGGAGAACCTTCCGCTGGCCGCGCGCGAGGATTACGCGCGGCTCGCCGACGATCTCGAGCGTGCGGCCTATCGCATCTGCCGTGACCCCTCCCGATTCGATGACACAGAGCATGGCAACCCGCCCGGCATCTATCCGCTCGCCTTCGGTGAACTCGCAGCTCGCCTCGATTGCTCGAATGCGGTCGCGGAGCGAATCCTGAAGTCGAGATTCGTTTAAGAATTGAAATTCCACCGGATCGAAACACCCGGCGTTCGCCGCGCTATAAATCAGCCGGGCATCGGCACGCGCTGGCGTTGGCTGGCTCCGTAAGTCGTCGCCAACGACATCTGCCCCTGGGTGTTCCCCTTAGAGGAGGGGACTGGGGAACGTGGTTCCCCAGTCCAATGCGGCACCCGCCGTCCGGCGGCTCACTGGCTTGGGATCGCTTTCGCGGAGCTTGCCGGGCATCCAACCTGCGGGTTTAGTGAAACTGTGAACTTCCGCTTCGATGTTGAAAAAGCCACGGAAGCCTCTTTGCAGTTCATCGCGAGGGAGGGCGGGCGGATCAACGTGATGAAGCTCATCAAGCTGATCTATCTGCTCGACCGGCTCTCCATTCAGCGCAGGAGCATTCCAGTGGTCGGCGGGATCTATTTTTCGATGCGAAACGGACCCGTCACGAGCGAATTGCTCGATCTGGTGAATGCCGGCGAGCTGGCTGGTGAAGAGGGTTCCCGGTGGGAAGCGCTCATCGCCGACCGAAAGAATCACGAAATCGCAATCCGGGGCTCGGCATCATTGGAGCGAGATTCGTTGTCGGACAGCGAGATTGAGCTGATTGATGAAATCTACGCGGAGCACGGCGCGAAGGATCAATGGCAGCTCCGCGATTGGTGTCACGAGCGCTGTGGCGAGTGGACCCCGCTGCAAAATGGCCGCGAGCGGATCGACATCGAGGAGTTGGCGGTCAACGCCGGCCACAGCCAGCGGGAGGCACTGCGCATCGCGGACGGCGCACGGGAAACCAATCTGCTCGCGCGCGCTTTCGCGCAGGCGTGATTGAGTTCGGCAGCACGCTTCGGTGCGACCTGCCGCCGCGGCACCTCTGGGTGATCGTGAGCGAGCCTGCGACCCACGGCGGAAAAGTCCTCATGGTGAATATGACAACGCTGCGCGAGTCGTGCGTCGATGACACGTGTGTGCTCGGCCCGGAAGATTTCGTGCTGCTCACGCAAGCAACGACGATCGCTTATTCCCGCGCCCAAGCCGGGCCAGTGGCCGCCCTCGAAAAGTTGATTCGCGATGGAAAGTTCCTGGAGGTGCAGAGAGTGCCGGTCGCGACGCTCGCGAAAATTGTCGCGGGAGCGCGGCTGTCCCCGGAGCTTTCACCCGCTCACAAGGAACTTCTGCCGCAGGCGTAACCCGCAATCAGAGTTCGCCGCGGAAAGCTTTGGCGAGGAGGGCGGGGGTGAAGGCGGCCAGCTCGGCTTCTGTCTCGGTTTACGGGCATTGGAGGTCGTCGAGCTTGGCGCGCAGGGTGTCGAGGCGGGCGGCAATTCGTCGTTGCTCGGCGCGGTTGCGCGGGTAGTGAAACGGAACCTGTCCAATGCCGGTTTGGTTGGTGATCGGCACGCCGCCATCAGAGGCGGCGTTTTCGATGATGGCGCACTGGGAAGTGCGTAACCACGCGGCGAAATCTGGGCTTAATCTCGGCGTTGAAATTCAGGGCGGTGACGTGCAGGGCGGCAGCGCAGGCAGCGGGGCTGCGCCCAAGCGCCAAGCTTTCTCGCCGGAGGCGTGCTGCTGGTGACGCGGCGGGATAGGTGGCAGAAGCGGCAGGATGGAGGCGAACTCGCAACGCCGCCTCACCCGGACGGGAGAAGAGGAGTGGGCGGTATAGAGGCGAGGCGGCGAGAGCGACGCGAAGGCGTTAGCCGAAGCGGAACGCGGTGGGCGAGCGAAGCGAGGTTGGGCGCGGCGACCAGCGCGGAGCGCGATACTCGCGAGCGGGCGAGCGTAACAACGCTTCACTCGCAGAACGCGCGGGCAGGGTGGGTGTCGTGACACCCGCGCTGGCCCGAAGTGGCAGCCACGCGCGAGCGCGCCGTGGGAGCTGCCCAGCAGCGGTGCGCGGCTTGCGCACGGCCAGCGCGGGGAGGCGGCGGCGCTGGCGCGTGCCTGAGCGGAGGCGAAGGGCGCGGAGCGCCGTAACCCTATTGCGGTGCGGAGCGATATAGGCGCGCGGAGGCGGGCAAGGCTGGTGTGGCGACGTGGACAGCCGCGGGCAAGCGAAGGATGAGCGCGGTTTGTAAACGGGCTCGCGCACCGCGCCCGCTTCTGGCGGGCAGGATGCGCGGGAGTCATGGCGTGTGGCGCATGCTGCGGGTGGGCATTGAAACGACCGCCCGGCGGGACGCCGACATGTTGAGTGGAGCGGGCGGCGGTGCGGAGGCGCGTGGTTGGGAGCACGTAGCGTGACGGCGCAGGGTGCCGTTGGATTCAGGGGCGGCACGCTGCGCGGGCGCGAAACGTGCGGTGGCGTTGCGGGTCAGCCGACCGAAAACCGCGAACTTTCACAGGCTCCAGACCGAACCGCGAACGCGCCGAAAAGGCGCGTCTCGTGGCGTTCTGGAGTAGGCGCTTCGCGGTGCCTCGGTTCGGATACGCGGGGCGCGCCGAATTCGTTAATCGGCGAGGGCTTCGCGTGTGACTGGCAGCGTGGCGTTTTTCACGATGCGCCGTCTTCAACTCGCCTGTCTTTCCGCTGCGGTCTTGCTCTGCGTCTTTCCGCCGATGGAAGGGCGAAACTACTGGTCACATTGGACAACGCACCGGTTCGTCTTTGCTCCGCGCACCGTGCAAGCGCACCCATCGCCACCAAGTGCGGAAGAGTTCCTCGCGGATGCCCAAACCGACGACTGGGGCGGAGTGCGCGTGGAAGGAAGGGAAGCCGTGCAACAGAAGCCGCCGACGCAAGCGCGACCGACACTTGAGCCGCCTGCGTTCGACGAGACTAAGATAGTTCCCACGCCGCCTGGTTTTCGTGACGAGCTTCCTCCAATTCCCGAAGGCTTCGTTTTAGAAGAGGACGACAAGCCGCCGATAGAGTCACCGACCTCCAAGGCTTTCGACCCTGACGCCTATCTTGCCGGGAAAGCCGCTCCCGCGTTCGAGCCGGACGCTCATTTAATTGAGAAGGCTCCCGACTCGGCTCGGCGAGCGGTGAAATACGAAATCGCCTGGGGCGTGTTCGCGTGGGAACTCGGCGGTGTGTTCGCTGCCGCAAGCGTTGTAGCGCTGGCGCTGGTATCGCTGAGCTTCACGAGATTCGTGCTCGCGGCTGCGTGCATCGTTGCAACGCTGCTCGCGCTTTATGCGCCGCGCAGCGCTCTTTTTACGGCACAGGAAGTCCGCGAAGAGGCACTAAGCTCGCGCTATCGCGATTCACGGTGGTGGCTGTGGGAAGAGTGGGTTGCGCCCGTGAGCTGGCCTCGCCTTCTCATGGAGTATGCTGCGCTTGCGGCATCGGTTGGATTCGCCCTGCTGCTGGGGGCAATTCTTCGAGCGCGCCGCGAAGCTCTGCGCAACGGGCGTGGCGCTGGCGTAAGCCGTGACTGTTGAGCCGATGGAGCGGAAGCAACCCGGCTGCGCGTCGTTTGCGTTCATCCCGGCGGTTGCGATCACCGGGTTCTTTTTCGTGCTCAATTCCACTTCCCCACGACACGCGTTCATCGCGGGATTTTGCACGTTCGAGGGTTGTCTTGGCCTGACGTTGTGGGTCTTGGGTGCCGACTGGCGCGCGAAGAACTTTCCCCATCCCGTGCTCAAGGGGCTCCCCGGTTGGTGCGCATTGGCCGGGAGGCGCGGTCTTCTTCGGCGTCGTAGCGGGACTGTTTGCGAGGGACTTATGCCTATGACCGCGCACCCATCTCCCTCGACGGAAACCGGGATTCCGGCTCTTGAGCAAGTTATCCCGCTGACGACGCGCCAGCGCTTGCTCGGGATGGCGATTTACAAGGGGGCGGGAAAGATGCCGCCGACTCTGAGCGAGAGCCGCGAGGAGTGGCCGGAGTCTGATCCGCTCGCGGCGCAGTCACAAGCTGCGCTCCCAAAGCTCGCCGATGAGCAAAGCGAAACGTGTGACATTGCTCCGCGCTGACGCGGGAAACGGCCCCTGCGGGGCCTGTAAGCCGCTGCGAGCGTCAACGGAGCCGAGCGGGCGATTGAAGGCAACGCGACGGTGACGTGAACACCGGACCCGGGGCCGGTTGGATTCGGCACGGGGTCGGAACTGCAACAGGTTCGCATTCCTTTCCGCTGAGCAACGGACAACTACGCTGCTCGTGAACAGAGCAAGTGCTCGGGATTCAACGGGCTTTGCCCGAGGACCGGCGATTCGTGACGGTTTCCCGCACCGACAGAATCTCGCAGCCTTTAGCGCGCCACGCGACGATCCACTTATTATGCGCGGTGCCTCGTGCCCAGCGGCCGGCGCCTGGGTCTTGGACATTGAAGTCCACATCAAAAGAGATCGCTGCGGTATCCGTTCTAGGAAGCTCGGCGACCTTTACAGGACCAGTCACAACATAGGTGCGTTTCGGCCAACGGCTGTAGTGTTTGCGCATATCGCCTACAACGAAACCACGAGTTACTTTCCCGTAGGTGTAATAATCCACAGACTCGGCAAACCAGTCACGAACAAACTTTTCAAGTCCCGCTTCCTGTGCCTGGATATACCGTTCAACTACTTCTTCCGCTTTTGTGCCCCACTCGTCTGAAGCGTTAAGTTGCGCCCCGATAGCCTGGGTCCTTGGCGCAATCGGCTTTGGAGGCGGCGGACGCCTCGCTCTTTGCTGGGCAACCGCCGCTTTCTGTCTTTGGCCTGAACGTTGATACAGAATCACCAACGCCTGCCATGCCTGCGCGTTGTCGGGTTCGAGCAGGCTTGCTCGCTCAAACGCCCGAATCGCATTTGAGGTCTGACCCTGGGCGTCCGCCGCGAAGCCCAAGACACGCCACGAATGCGCTTGGGAAGGATCGATTTTGATTGCTTGCTGAGCACCGGCATCAGCTTCCTTTGGTCGCTTCAGGGATAGAAGTTGGCCGGCCATGTTTGACCATGCAGCAGAGTTATCAGGTGATGCTTTGATCACTTCGCGATAAGCCGCCACCGCATCCTCGTGCATCAGGAGTTTTCCGTAAACGCGTGCGAGGTTGAATGTCACCGCCCGACTTTGTGGAAAGCGTTTGGCTACGTCGTTCAGGAGCTTAAGTGCTCCGATTTCGTCGTTCGATGCCAGAGCGGACATCGCCCCCCTGTAGGCAGGGTCATTTTCTGGGGCGTCTTGCTGGGGAGTCTGTCGCTGTTCCGGTTCTCGCCCATCGAACGCGCGAACTATCTTTGGTCCTGTTCCTCCGGTGATCAGCGACTTCACAACTTCCACGGGGACGGCGATGTTGAGATTCTGGCCCCCTCTGAACAGTAGCGTCGCAACACCTATCGACGTCGCCCTCTTCGTTGATCACAGGAGAGCCGCTGGAACCCGGCGATATCGGGGCTGTTATCTGCAAAAAGTCGTGCGCCCCATCCACGGGTCGGCGTGCAGAGAATATGCCGTTGGACACGGTCCCTTCCAAGCCGAGCGGGCTGCCGATCACAGCAACGGGCGAACCGATCTCCAGTCGATCGCTGGAACCCAGCGAGAGGATGGGAACGCCAAGGGCATCCGCCTTTAGGACGGCAATGTCTGACGCCGCATCTTCGGCCACCACTCCTTTAACGAGGTAGTAGGCGCCGCTTTCCATCTTCGCAGTGACCGTTGCCGCTCCAGCGATGACGTGCCGGTTCGTCACAATCGGGCCAGCGGTCCCGATGAAAAAACCCGTGCCTGTTTTCAGTTCCTGGTTCGCACTGTTGAATGTGGTCAAAAGCACGACGGCGGGTCGGGAGGTTCGCGCAAGCCGCGGCAGGTCAATCTCGGCCAAGGCTGAGGAGCACCCCCAAAGTGCGAGAAGAGCGGCAGCGGACTGACGAAAATTCACGAGAGGGAAAAGTGCAGAATACGCGCTGAGATGGCGAAGAAAATCCGTGCAGAGCACCCGCGTTAACCCCGGATCGCGTTGTGGACGTGCGACGGTAGAATCTGTGGACGTAAACGATGCAAATGGGGGACGTCAAACGGGGGCCTTGCGCAACGCATAAGAAGGCGAGCGTCCGAGTGCGGATCACATGCCGTCCACAAACCGTCTCGCTTTTACACGGGTTTGCCGCGGGACGGCTTCAAAGAAAGTGCGCGAGGGACAGACGGGCGTGCAGTCATCGAGCAAAACGAGACGGGCTTTCCTCGTCCCGGCTTACAAAAAAATCGCGAGCACCTGCTGAGATTCTTTCACGGTCGTTTTCAACGGTCGCGAGCGGTTTTCGCGCAATCCGGTGCAAACGAGTGAAAACGTCAATCGCCCGCGAACCCTGCATTCATGCTGGTTCGCAGCCGATGTGCAAACCAGCGACAATCCATGAAAAAAGCCCACTTTGGAATTATGAGTCGCCTGCTCTAACCATTGAGCTACGCCCCCTGGATAGGCTTTCAGCCACTCGTATATGGACGTGCGTTTGCAAGGGCAACCGAGCAGAAGTCGCTGCGGAGAACGAAGCGGGTGATTTGGAAAGGTGCCCGAAGCGGCTCCTCCGGCTATAAGGATTCGCTACTCTGCTCGAGGAGGAGGACCCCCTGCTCGACGAAAACACGATAGCTCTCGAGCGGGTCCTGTTCAACTCCCACGCCCGCCATCAAGACGCTGCCCGCGACGAGTTGCGCAGTCATCCCGTCCTCGGGGTAAACCGGGTCATACTCCGGCGGCACCATGCTGCCCCCACTTCCAAACGCTGCCATGGCAGCACACCCGGCGGCAGTATCGAGCTTAGCGCGTTGAGCTGCCTCGAACAACGGGCGCCGGTTCTCCTCGCTGGGATCTGCGACCCACGCTTCGGTGGCGGCGACGGCGGTCATGGACGACTCCGGCAGCTCGGTGTCTCCGACAGATTGCCGCGCACATTGGCACGCCCACCAAACAGCTTCACGCTTCGGAAAAAGGCGAGCAAGCACCTGGATCGCGTCTGAGTGGAGACCATGACTGTGGAGCGAGCGCACATAGGCGAGAGGCTCCAACTCCTCCCGCATGAGCGCGCGGGCAGGGTTCCCGAGCCGGAGATCGGCACAAATCTCGCGCAGCCGCGGAAGCGCGGAAGCATGCTTCGTCTGTTGCGCCGACATCACGTGTCTACGGTATAATCGGAGGGAAGACTGGCTTCACGAAACGTCCGGAGATCGTGACCGCCGGCGAGGCGAGGGTGATCGCGGCAGCCGTGAGGGTAATGGTCGCGGCGGTGATCGTCACTGCACCGCCGGCCGTGATTGAGACAGAAGCGCCCGCAAGCTCCGAAATCGATGCTCCGGCGGTGGTGGAATCAGATGCGCCGGCGGTCGTTGAATGACTTCCCCCAACAGTGAGCGTATCGCCAACGCCAACAGTCGTAGAGCGACTTGCGGCGACCGTGATCGTCTCGTTCTGTGCGACCGTTTCCGTGCGCTTGCCGAGGACCGTGATGTCCTCATTCCGCATCACTTTCTCGGTTCTGTTGCCGAGGACCGTGATCGTCTCATTGTTTCCAACCGTCTCCGTCCGATCGTTTTTAACCTGCGTTGTCTCATCGTGGTCGACGGTTTTCTTCCGGTCGTGACCTACGGAATGCGTCTCGTCGTTCTCAACTTCGATATCCTGATTTTTTTCCGCGTGGATGAATACCTGCTCCTCCCCTTTCTTATCTTCGAAGCGGATCTCGTTGAAGTTGTCCGCACCGCCTCCGAGGCTGCTCCGGCTCTTGACACCGCTCTGCGTCCGATTGTCCGGCAACGTATAGGGCGGCATTGTCTCTGCATTGTAGACGCTTCCGATAATGATAGGATCGTCCGGATCTCCTTCGATAAAGTCAACGATGACCTCCTGACCAACGCGAGGGAGATGGATGACACCCCATTGCTTGCCCGACCAAAGTGTCCCAACCCGGATCCAGCAGGAGCTGCTGGCGTTGTTCTTTCCCTGCCGATCCCAGTGAAACTGAACTTTAACGCGACCGTATTTGTCCGTGAAGATCTCTTCACCCGGAGGACCCACCACTACCGCAGTTTGGGAACCTTGAACAACCGGTCGTGAAGTGACGCGCAGTGGCCGAAAAGGTAATGCCGAGGGGATACAGGTGAACTTGTTAGAATATTTGAATAGTTCCTGCTCAGAACGCAATGCGTCTTGAGACGCGGAATGCTCCGTCGTCACGACGAGGTATTCTCCATCCGCGTTGAAGTGCCCCTGCAGGGTGAACCTATGCCCAGGAATAAGCATCGGCAAATTTGATCCCCCGAAGATGCGCATCGCGGATACGGCTTCCTGCTGCATGCGGATCTCTACGGTCCTCTTGTTATCCTGAAAGATTTTTTGCGGGTCTGCGGCACGTTCACCCCCGCCCGGGTTCACGCCGTCAAAGCGTTGGGCGTATTCACCCGGGAAGTCATAGATCTCCAGTTTCTCGGTGCCGGGGAGTTTCAACCGATGCGTTACTTGCCCGGCTGCGACTGAGTCCTGGATAAGCTTCTCAGCCTCGAGGTGCTTATGCGGAAGTTCGAAGGAGTGATCCCAAAGCGTATATTTCGCGGATCGCAGTTCCTGCACCTTCGCCCACTCGTTGACCCGGTTCTCTTTCCTCGTCCCACCCTCGACGTTGTCGTAGGGCACCGCAGTTTTCCCAGGGATGGCCGGATGGGTCGGCGGACTATCAGTAATGACCAGCACGTGTCCTCCAGCGCTGTGGTCAAAGTAGTAGAAGACCCCTTCTTCTTCCATCAACCGGGATGCGAAGTTAAAGTCCGATTCACGATACTGGACGCAATAGTCACGCGGTTCGTAGTGCCCTCGCAAATCGAACTTCACGTCGAAACCTTTCAGCACTTGCGACAGAATCTCCGAGACGGGGAGCTGTTGAAAGATCCGCGACTGCGAAATCCGGGTGAGAAGCCAGAACTGCGGCACGACCTCGAGTCGATAAGCGGTAAAGGTTGCATCACGTTCCCCCTGGCTCGCACGAACGGCAATCCCGCTGATGTAGCGAACGGAGCCGCCGGGCTCACCCAGTTCCGCGATCACTTTCTGGCCAAGCAGCTTCTCGAAGGGGACATCCGTGCTGTTCTCCGCGACGCAATCCATTTGAAAGCTGAAGAGCTGACTGATCCCTTCCGTTCCTGATAGCGCGACGAGTAATAGCGCATCAGGTCCAAGCGGGGTCGTGACTCTCAGTGAACGCGCGGATTGGGTGTAGGGCATCGCTGTTCTCGGTGAAGTTACTCGAATCGATAGACAAAATCCGCGTTTTCGAGACTCACGTGCACGGCAGCAGGCGGCTGCCCTTCGAGCATGCGGTTGAGAAACTCGCGGCTGATTTCCGGGAGAAGCGTTTGGGTGAGGATCGCATCGACCATTCGGCCGCCACTTTCGAGTTCGGTGCAGCGACTCGCGATCAGGTCGACGACGGCATCGTCGTAAGTCAACGGCACATTCTGATTCTCGGCTACCCGCCGTTGAACGCGCCCAAGCTGCAGGCGGATGATGTTCTTCAGCATGTCGTCACTGAGCGGATAATAAGGGATCACCACCAGCCGCCCGAGCAATGCAGCTGGAAATGTCTTCAGCAGCGGCTGGCGCAGGGCTTTGGCGATGCCGTCTGCGTCCGGCAGAAGGTCTGGATCCTTGCAGAGGTTGAGGATGAGTTCGCTGCCGACGTTCGTCGTCAGCAGAATGATCGTATTCTTGAAGTCAATGAGCCGGCCTTCGCCGTCCTCCATGCGCCCTTTGTCAAAGACCTGGAAGAAGATCTCGTGCACATCGGAGTGTGCCTTTTCGACTTCATCGAGAAGAACGACGCTGTAGGGACGGCGGCGGACCGCCTCTGTCAATACACCGCCTTCACCATATCCGACATACCCCGGCGGAGCTCCTTTGAGCGTAGAGACAGTATGGGCCTCCTGAAACTCGCTCATGTTGATCGTAATCACGTTTCCCTCGCCGCCATAAAGCGTCTCTGCAAGCGCCAGCGCGGTTTCCGTTTTCCCTACTCCGCTCGGGCCAGCGAGCATGAATACTCCGATCGGTTTGACCGGGTTGTCGAGGCCTGCACGTGAAGTCTGAATGCGACGGGCAATCGCATCGAGAGCATGGCGCTGCCCGACAACGCGCTTCTCCATGTTATCGGCGAGGCTCAGCACCGCCTGAACCTCGTTCTTGACCATCCGTCCCACGGGAATGCCGGTCCAATCCGCGATGACTGACGCGACGGCTTGCTGGTCAACGCTTGAGAAGATCAAAGGACTTTCCCCCTGCAATTCTCGCAACTGCTTCTCCAAACCCCGCAATTCGTTGAGGGCAGCCGCGCCGTGCCCCTGATCGTCGCGGGGCGCGTCGGGATCGCGCGGCGCTCCATCCGGACCGCTCTGAACAGCGATCGGAGAACGGAGATTGCCGCGTATCTCAATAATTTTCCCGACAAGCTCCTTTTCACGCAGCCACGCGTCTTTTAACTCGCGCAAGCGCTCGCCTTGCTCAGTAAGTTTAGCCGCGATCGTGTTGCGTCGCTTGTCGTGATCCACACCGAGGTCGCTCTCACGGCTGAGGATCTCTCCTTCGATGCGCAACGCGTCAATCTGCCTTTGCGCATCCTCGACCTGCGGCGGCGTGGCGTGCTGACTGATGGCGACCCGGGCGCACGCAGTGTCGATCAGGCTTACCGCTTTATCCGGCAGTTGGCGTGAAGGGATATAGCGATGCGACAGCCGGGCGGCAGCCTCCAGGGCTTCATCCAGGACCAGCACTTTGTGATGCTTCTCCAGGACGGGAGATAAACCACGAATCATCAGCACAGCTTTTTCTTCGCTGGGCTCTTCGACTTTGATCACTTGGAACCGCCGCGTCAGCGCGGGATCTTTCTCGAAATACTTCTTATATTCAGCCCACGTGGTCGCAGCGATCGTGCGGAGGGTCCCGCGGGCGAGTGCCGGCTTGAGAAGATTCGCTGCGTCCCCTTGTCCCGCAGCGCCACCCGCACCAATCAGGGTGTGCGCTTCATCGATGAAGAGAATGATCGGTTTCGGCGACGCTTGAACCTCTTCAATGACCTGTTTCAACCGGTTCTCGAACTCGCCTTTCATGCTCGCCCCCGCTTGCAGCAAGCCGAGGTCGAGCGTGCGCAAGCTTACGTCATGCAATGCGGGGGGAACGTCTCCAGAGACGATCCGCAGCGCGAATCCTTCAACAACTGCAGTCTTCCCGACACCAGCTTCACCGGTGAGGATCGGGTTATTTTGGCGACGCCGCATGAGGATATCGACAATCTGGCGAATCTCTTCATCCCGCCCCATGATCGGGTCCAGTTCGCCCTTCCGAGCTTTCTCGGTGAGGTCCACGGAGAAACGTGCAAGCGCCTCTTGCTTGCCCATCTGAGCAGGCGCGATTGCGCCGCTTGCCTCTCCGGGGGAAACGCCGCCACCAACACCCGGAGAACTCGCGCCGTCTTCCGCCGAGCCTGTCACCACATTCGCGAACGACTCACTGAGTTCCTCCGGCTTGATCTTGCTGAACTCGCGCGAGATACCACCGAAGACGTTCTTGAGGCCTGGCGTCTTGACGAGCCCCAGGATCAAGTGGCCCGTGCGCACCTGCGTGCTCCCATAGAGAAGGGATGCATACAGCCACCCCCGCTCCACGGCTTCCTCGAGGTGGGGAGAAAAATCTGAGATTGCGGTCGCTCCCCGGGGAAGCTTATCCAGCGCGGTGGTGAGGTCATTCGCGAGGCGGGATGCGTCCAGGCCGAAATGCTGCGCGATTTTGTGCACGTCACAATCGGGCGTCTGCAGTGTCTGATGCAGCCAGTGCACCAGTTCGACGTAAGGATTGCCGCGCATTTTGCAAAAGACGGTCGCCCCCTCCATCGCCTTATAGGCGACGCTGTTAAGCTTCCCGAACAGGACAGATCGTTTGATTTCAGCCATAGCGAGGATCGAATTGCTCCCGCTTAGTCAGCCACAATGAGCGGCGGCGGGGAAGCGTTTGATTCACTTGTTTTCCCGAGAGCCGCCGTGGGGACAGCCCGCGGAGAATGCGCACGGCATGAGACTCTGATCGCAGGGCATAAATCAATTCGCTCCATTCACGACGAGATCTTCGGCATCGTGATCGAACGGCAAGCTGCGGAGCCAGGTCGTCCAGCCGAGGTGACCAGCGTCGCCCAGGCAGATTTGCGGCACTTCCTCTCGTTTCAGGACTAATTGCGCGTCCCAAAAAAACTCTTGGCCGCAGTAATTCAGCACCCAGGTCTTCAAGCGCTCAAAGGAATCACCGGTCGGAAGCAGACGTTGCAGCTCTGCGAGCCGCATCGGGCCCAGGCGAATGCGAAACTTCAACTGGCAGTCCCACAAGCGTGATCCGACGATCGTATTCACTCCGAGATTGCCCGTTTCAGGGCTGGCGCCAAGACGGCACACGCTGTTCTCCGGAAGCGTCAGCCAATGTCCTGCGAAACTTTCAATCGTTGTGCGAATCCCAAAGTAATCCTCGATGATCGCGCCGAGCCCTTCAGCATTTCTGGTGTGGCACGCCAGCCGGCCGGAAAAGTAGAGCTTTGCCCAGTCAGAGACGGCATCGCGATTGCGCAAAGACTCCATCCCGAGCCCGAACAAACTGCCAATGTAACCGGCAAACCGCGACTCATCAGGTCGATCCAGATCCACCGCCTTCTGGTTTACCGCCCACGCGCGGTAGAACAACGAGAGCAGGCGGTGGTGAAAGATATCCAGGAACGCAACGAGGGTGCCGTCCCGCGCATTGTGCTGGCGATCGTGCGCATACTCCGTGACGTGGAGCGGCAAGGGGCCATTCGGCCCAAGAAGTCCAAGAAAGTTGACGTAGAGCTTAGCCGCTCGTCCGTCCTCTGCTGGCTCGAAGCCTTGGAGCGTCGACGGCGCAAACGCGAGAGAAGGGCGTTGCTTGAATCGCAGCGGATCCTGGCGGGGCGAAAGCGACTTGCCGATCCGGGGAGACTTACGAGCCCGCGTCTCCAGCAGTCGGACGATCCGGAAGAAGTCGAACCCGAAAGGCTTCTCGCGAAGCGCCTCGATTATATCAACTGCCTTTTCCCGACGCATGGCCGCCATCGCACGATCTCTCCCCGTTGACTGGTCTTGACGAGCGTCTCCGTGAAGGAGTTGAGAGAGACATATCTCGCGAAGAACTGCTCGAGCACCGCCCCGAGGATGAACATTCCCGTCCCTTCGAAAGCCTCTTCGTCAAAGAGCACCGACACCTCCAGCCCACGCGCAAAAGCAATCGGGCCCGTTCCCTCAACACGCCGAACGATCGGCGTCGCCTGCGCATGACGGACGCCCTCAATCTGCTTGCGCGCGAAAGCGTCGCTTGGGTCTGCATAGAGCTTCAATAGATCGCGCAACGCGACGGCACCGTCGGTGCCGGGCGCGTCGAGCAGCGAAAGATAGTTCAGAGAAAGGTGACTGATCACCTGCCAGGAGCGCTCGCCTTCCGCGAACGGCGTCCGAGGAGGAGTGGGTCCACTAATACAGCGAATGCTGCGAACGGGCGCATGAGCCTGGAGCGAAAAATCGCTTTCCCCGATCCCCGTCGACATCTGAATTGGGAGATGCCTGTTTGTGCAAAGAGCTTTGACTGAGAGTTGTTCGAGGTCGCTGCGGTAAGGGGCAGAGTTGGCATCCACCAACGAAAGAAAAACTTCGGACCCTCCATAGGAGCTGACTTTGCCGACGCGCCGTTCACGTTCCGTCGGAACGCGTGGCAGGCGGTTTACGGTGTAGAATCCCCCGGCCTGCGGGCCTTTGTCGCGAGAAAGGTAAAACGGGAGAAAAGGCTGATCATCCTCCATGCTCGCTCCGTGACCGGTCACCGATTGAATGTCGTAGATTTCGAAATCGAGAGGTCGTGTTCGGTCCGGGATGACATGGTATTCTGAGAAACGATCACTCAACTGAATGCGATCCGTTCGCATCGGGAAGAGGTTGATCGCAGGCGTGCAGAAGAGCTCAAAGGTGGATGCTTCGATGCGATCTTCGAGCCGGATTTCCTGCTCCTTGAGCGGGATGATGAGATCGAGCTCGTCAGTTTCGGCGAGGCTGACGCCTTCAGCCAGTCCAGTGATCGTGAAGAAAAGAAATCGCTGAGGTGACGCGAAATATTCATGAAGTAGGCGGTATCCCTCGAAACCGCGTGGACCGCGCGGAAGAAGCGCCTCTTCGTCGACAAACCCGACACGCGCGATCGCAGACGCCGGCAAAAGACTGCGCGGTTTCTTCCGCTGGGTGCTCATCGACTGCACCACCACTCCCAGCCCGCGCGTGAAAATCTGCTCGTAAATGCTAACCGGCAACTCGTCGGCGCCGCGCAGGAAAAAGCTTAGCCGATCGAGCTGCAGCTTCTTGAACGGCGCACCGTTGCCGGTGCGCAACCGCAACCGAATCGCGGCCCGCGCGCCGAGCTCGCCGGGAAGCTCCAGTTGAGCGAGCTCGCGGGTGTAGTATTGCGCTTCAGCGATCGAGATCGGCCAGAGTTGGACCTCATGTGCGGTGCGATACTCGCACGCGGTCTTCTCGTCCTGAGCGAGGTAGGTCTTCAACGGTGAGCCCCGAGGGATCGTAAAGCCTTTCTCCATTTGCGCTGCGTGAGGATCCGGTTCGAAACGGATCACCGCCATCGAAGGCGTAGGCGACAGATAATGCGGATAAACCGTCTCGAGGATCGCCTGAGTGAAGCGCGGAAACTCCGCATCGAGTTTCAGGTGAACTCTGGCGGCGAGGAAGGCGAACCCTTCGAGAAGCCGCTCAACGAACGGATCCGGACAGGTCTCTTTTGCGTCAGTGAGCGCCAGCCGCCCAGCGATCTTAGGGAAGTCCCGGGAGAACTCTGCGGCCGTTTCCCGCAAGTGCTGGAGCTCGATGTTGTAGAGGTTCAGGAGCCGGCGATCCATGCGAAGTGCGAGTTAGCGCAAAGCTGGCGGTCTAGCGGCGGGTTCCCTCAGAGCACGCATTGGCCCGTGTCCAAGTCCAAGTGCGTCTTGATGTAAAGATTCTCGGGGAAAGGGGAGGCCCAAAGCTCGCCCCGGATCTCGAAGGCGATACTATTCGGCCCAAATCGCTCAGCATCTCCAGCTGCCTTGACAGTCAGCGTGTTCGGGATGATCCGCGGCTCGAAGATCTTGATCGCTTGAGCGAGGTCGTGCTCGAGCGCAGAGATATCCAGACTTGATGCGAGTCGCCCGCAGAAGTCGCCCAAGCCGTAAGCCAACACGGATTTGCGAACCTCACCAAACTCCTCCACGTCGGCGCCCTCGCGGGTGCCGGTGTTCAGAAGCCACCGGAGATCCCGGAGAACGCCTTCGCGGTAGCGCTGGCCGGACATGACGCGGGATGCACGACTCTCCAGTTTCGACTCCGGATCTTCATCCGTAAGCCGATCGAAGAGACACGGTTGAATGCGCTCCTTGGCAACTTCGGCCATTAGGTCGCGAGATAGACAAGCGCGAGGACGCGCGACCGCCGTCTCATACCGCAGCGGGAACTGGCGAGAGTTCGATCATTCGGACATCGAGCAGTGGGTATTCGCCTTCTTGTGTGGCAAAAACTCGTTGCCCCAAGCCGAGGAACAGATCGCTCCCGCCTTCATTCCATTCTGTGATCTTCGCCAACCGTAAGCGAGAGTCTGCCGCGGCTTCGGTGCCTGCGTATCGGGTTGGGATGAATCCGGGCGTGTGGCCGCCGTTCGTCCACGTAAAATGGGTGACTGCCCAAACGAGATTACGCAGGTCGGACGGCGCTTCGATCGTGAGTTGGTGGATGCGCGCGAACGGCACCCAGTAGTATTTTCCGTCAATGATCGCTTCGACGACAGGCCCCAATCGAGAGTCCGCATCCGCGATCCAATCGAAGGACTCACCGTTGATCGTCCCCGGAAGCGCGGGAGCCGCTTCGAAGGCACGCTGCCGCAAATCTCCAGAGGCGGCAGCCTGACCTTCCGCAAGCAGCCGATTCGCCTCCACGAGTAAGCCAATCCATTCTTCCGGATCTCCGAAGATCAGGGGACTCCGACGCCCCGCGAAAACTTCTGTCCGAAAGGCCTCCGCATGCAGCACGGGCGTGTAGATCTGCGCCATCAGCATGCTGTCGGCGTCCATCTCGGCGACGACCTGCAATTGAGTCAGCGCTTTCTCCCACTGCCCGAGAACGCTGAGCAATTGAAAAAGGAAAATCCGCAGCTTGCCATCGGCTGGGGACTTCCGGACGGCGTCGCGCAGAGCCGCGAGCGCTTCGTCAATGTGGCCTGCGCGTAGATGTTCTTCAGGTGTCATGAACTCGAAGGAGACATACCGTTCCCGAAAGCATCTTAATTGGCGGTCCGCTCAGCCTTAAGAAGATCGCACACGACCGTTCGCCTGCTCCCATCGCAGGGAGAAAGCGACACGATCGTGCGAAGCGGCAACGGCAGGCTCTTAGCCGCCGGTGTTGGTCTTCATATCCCAGGATTTCTTCCCGGCCGAAGCAGTAACGCCTTTGGCGTCCTGTGCGAGATAGTCGACCTCGATCTTCGAGAAGTTAAGGCTGATCTGATCCATGGGAATTTCGCCCCCATTGGAGCCACCGGTCTGATAGCTGGAGATCAACACATCGTTCATCTTAACGATGAGGAAGTTTTGCGGAGATTCGCCAGCTTTGCGGCAGGTAAGCACCGCCTCGGGGAGGTGTTTCCCATTCGCGCAGAAGAGAAAAAGCGTCGGCGACGCTGAGTTCGAGCGCATCACAAAACTGAAGTCCTGCATCGAGACTTTCCCGCCGCCGGCACCGGTGCCGTGTGAAGAGGTGCCCAACTGGTGTGCTCCCCAGGAGAACGACTCAATCTCCATTTGGCCGGCGTTTTTCGTATCTTTCGATTCGCCTTTCACGTCGCTAATTTTTAAGA
>Ga0136611_10000602_pt1 | contig 24125 bp, 27 predicted proteins | sample AntDrymUQ2232306_2_FD_106645 | JGI IMG/M metagenome (GOLD analysis project Ga0136611, IMG submission 106645) | Polar desert sand microbial communities from Dry Valleys, Antarctica - metaG UQ223 (23.06) | ecosystem: Environmental > Terrestrial > Soil > Desert | place: Antarctica: Dry Valley...
CCACCGCGAGCGCGCCGGAAGATGCACGTGCCGCCGCCCACCTCCTCGAGAGCTACCTGGCATGGGCGACAGACCGGGCGTGACCCCACCGCGCCCCGGCCGGCCCTCGCGGCCACGGACCTCGCCCGCGAAGCTCCGGCTGCGCCGGGTGCTGGCGGGCCTGCTCCTGCTCGCCTTCTTCGGCTCCGCGCTCGTCCTCGGGATCGGCGCCGTCGGAGGAAGTGATGGGGGTGACGGAGACGAAGTCGCCGCTCCGACGATCACCGTGGCGCCGACCCTGCCGTCGCTCAAGATCGTCTTCCCGGAGGGCTTCACCCGCGATCAGATGGTCGCGCGGGCCGGAGCGATCAAGAAGATCGCCCGGAAGAAGCGGAAGATCACGACCAGCCTGACCGGGAAGGCCTACGCGGCGGCCGCGGACGCGGCGAGGGTGCCGCCGGAGTTCCGGAAGGACGCAAAGGGGATCGAGGGCTTTCTCTTCCCGGCGACCTACGAGTTCACCGCGAAGACGACGGCCAGACAGCTCGTCGCCGATCAGCTCGAGTTCTTCGACCAGAACTGGAGCAAGGTCGACCTCCGGGACGCGAAGGAGAAGAGCCTGACCCCGTACGACGTCCTGATCATCGCCTCGATGGTCGAGAAAGAGACGATCGCCCCCGACGAGCGGCCGAAGGTCGCCGCGGTGATCTATAACCGGCTCAAGGTCGGGATGCCGCTCGGGATCGACGCGACGATCCGCTACGGGCTCGACGTCCCCGGGACGGAGTCGCTCCGCGTCTCCCAGCTCGAGAGCGACAACCCCTACAACACCCGCAACCGGACGGGCCTGCCGCCGACCCCGATCGCGAACCCCGGGCTCGCTTCGATGCAGGCGGCCGCACACCCCGCCGACGTCGACTTCCTCTTCTTCGTGCGCAAGCCGGACAAGATCCACCACTTCTTCACGGCGAGCGAGTCGGAGTTCTACGCCAAGGCGTGCGAGTACGGCTTCGGCTGCAGCTGAGGTGATCTCGGGCTCGACGAGGCTGGTCGCCCTGCTCGGCCATCCGGTCGCGCACTCGCTCTCGCCGCGGATGCAGAACGCGGCGTTCGCGGCTCGCGGCCTCGATCTCGCCTACGTCGCGCTCGACGTTTCGCCGGAGCGGCTCGCCGGGGCGGTTGCCGGCCTCAACGCGCTCGGCTTCGTCGGCGCGAACGTGACGGCGCCGCACAAGCGCGCCGCCGCGGCTCTCTGCGAGACGGAACTCGAATCCGTGAACACCCTCCTCTTCCGGGACGGACGCTGCCAGGGCGCCTCGACGGACGCGGCGATCCTGAATGGGCTCGCGGCGGAGCGGCCCGTGATCGTTGGCGCCGGCGGGGCGGCGGCCGCCTTCGCTGCCGCGCTACCGGGGGCGAGGTCCTTCTCGCGGAGCGGCCAGTGGCCCCCGGACGTGACGGACGCGGACCTCGTCATCAACGCAACGCTGGTGCGCGAGGAGGTGCTGGTTCACGTCGGGCCGGGCCAGACGCTCGTCGATCTCCCCTACCCGGATTCGGACACCGCGGCGGCTGCGAGGGAGGCGGGAGCGACGGTGCTGGACGGCCTCGACGTCCTCGTCGCGCAGGGAGCGGCGTCCTTCGAGCTCTGGACAGAGGTTCCGGCTCCGGTCGAGGTCATGCGCGCCGCCGCCCGGGCCTGAAACGACGAGGGGCCGCCGGAGCGGGCCCCTCGTCGTAGATCGACCGGGCCTCAGGGCTCGAACGAGTTCACGAAGCGGATCCTCGTGAAGCTCGGCGCCCACAGCCGGGCCGAGGCGGTGGGGCTCGCCTACCGCCGCGGGCTCGTCGCTCTCCCGCCTGAGAACGCGGAGGGCCCGCACGTGGCGGGCCCTCCGTCTGCTCTCCCCTTCGACGGCGCTAGGGCGTCGTCGAGTCGTACGAGGGCGGTGCCGAGTCGATTGGCGTCGAGCTGCCGCCCTGGTCGTGCGGGACACCGACGAAGAGCGTGCCGGCACAGCTGCCGCCCTGTCCGTCGCTGCCGTTGAACGCGATCGTGTAGACGCGTCCGTCACCCGTCCCGGCGCGCTCAGCCCGCACCTGGAACGCGCCGGCCGCACCGATCGTCGCGTCCGGCGAGGTGTTCCCGTCGCCGTTGCCGTTCGCATTCACGGGCTCGTCCTGGGTGATCCCCGTGATCGAGATCGCGATCGCATCGCCGTCGGCGTCGGTCAGGCCGGAGATCTGGCCGTCCACGTACTTGTGGTTCGGCGGCCAGAGGTCGCCGAGACCGGACGTGGCCGTCGAGCAGACCGGGTTGTGGTTGATCGCTGTCGTCGCGGACGCCGTGTTGTTCGCGAGGTTCGGGTCGGCCTGGAGGCCGGCGACCGAGGCGCTGTTCGCGATCGAGCCACCCGGCCCCGCGAGGAGCGTGATCGAGAACGGCTGGGAGGCGCCCGGTGCGAGCGTCCCGGCCGTGCAGGTGACGACACCGGCAGCCAGGGCGCAGCCCGGGCTCGCGGAGACGAACGTCGAGTTCGCCGGGACCGCGTCGGTGACGACGACGCCGGTCGCGGTCGTCGGGCCGTTGTTCCGAGCAGTGACCGTGTAGGTCACGTTCGTGCCTTTTCGCGGCCGACGAACTGCTCGCCCGCGTGCGAGGGCTGATCCGGCGGAACGCGGCGATCCCGACGGGCCGCACCGCCTCGCTCACGGCCCGCGAGCGCGAGGTTCTACAACTGCTCGCGCAGGGGCTGACCCAGCGCGAGATCTCCGAGTCGCTCGTGATCGCGCCGAAGACGTGCGGGAAACACATCGAGCGGATCCTGGACAAGCTCAGCGTGCACAGCCGCGCCCAGGCGATCGCCGTCGCCTACCGCGAAGAGCTCGTCACCGCCGTACGCTGACCCGCCACAGGGGAGCGCGCGTACGATCCGCCGCATGTCTCTCGGGCTCACGACTGCGGGCGAGTCGCATGGGCCCGCGCTCGTCGCGATCCTGACCGGCCTGCCCGCCGGGCTCGAGCTCGACCGGGCCGCGATCGACGCCGACCTCCGCCGCAGGCAGCAGGGTTACGGCCGCAGCCCGCGCCAGCAGCTCGAGCAGGACGAGGTCGAGGTGCTGGCTGGCCTCAGGCACGGCAAGACGCTCGGGACACCGCTGGCGCTCGTCGTCCGCAACCGCGACCACAAGAACTGGACGTGGGGGATGAGCCCCTGGCCGCCCGAAGGCGAGCCGGAGGGGAAGGGGACGAAGGCGGTCACGCTACCCCGGCCCGGCCACGCCGACCTCGCCGGCGTGCTCAAGTACGGGCACGACGACGTCCGGAATTCGCTGGAGCGGGCGAGCGCCCGTCACACCGCGGTCTACGTCGCCGCGGGCTCGGTCGCGAAGGCACTCCTTCGCGAGCTCGGGATCGAGGTTGCCGGGGTCGCGCTCGAGGTGGGAGGCGAGACCGGGGAGGAGGCGCAGCGTGCGGCGACCGACGCTGCGAAGGCAGATCGCGACACACTCGGCGGGATCGTCGAGGTGCGCGCGACCGGCCTGCCTCCCGGCCTGGGCTCCTACGCCGCGCGGGAGGTTCGGCTCGACGGCCGGCTGGCGGCGGCGCTGATGGGGATCCAGGCGGTCAAGGGAGTCGAGATCGGCGACGGGTTCGCCCTCGCCCGCCGCCGGGGCTCGGAGGCGCACGACGAGATCGAGCCCGGCCTGCGCAGGCGCTCGAACCGCGCCGGCGGGATCGAGGCCGGGATCTCGAACGGGGAGGAGCTCGTCGTCCGAGCCGCGATGAAGCCGCTGCCGACGCTGATGAAGCCGCTCGACTCGGTCGACCTCTCCACCGGCGAGGCGGCCCAGGCACTCGTCGAGCGGAGCGATGTGCATGCGGTCGAGGCGCTCGCCGTGGTCGCCGAGGCGGCCGTCGCGTGGGAGCTAGCGCGGGCTGCGAAGGAGAAGTTCGGCGGCGACGCGATCGGCGACCTCGTCGCCGCGCACGCTGCCTATCTGGAGCGGATCCAATGGCCCCGCACGCCCTAGACCGCCACATCGCACTCGTCGGGTTCATGGGCGCGGGCAAGTCGACGCTGGGCGCAGAGCTCGCCGAGCGCCTCGGCCGGCGGTTCGTCGACCTCGACCGCCAGATCGAGGACGATGCGGGTGCTTCGATCGCGGAGCTCTTTGCCGGCAGCGGCGGCGAGTCGGCGTTTCGGACTCGCGAGTCCAGCGCAGCGCTCGAGGCGCTTTCGGTGTCACAGCCGCTCGTGCTTGCGCTCGGCGGCGGCGCCGTGACGACCGAGCAGACCCGGGCGGCGCTGCGCGAGCGAGCGTTCTCGCTCCTCGTCGAGGTTTCCGCCGACGAAGCGTGGGAGCGAGTGCGTGGCTCGGATCGCCCCCTCGCGCAGGACGAGGCATCGTTCCGGAGGTTGTACGACGACCGCCGCGATCTCTATCGCGAGGTGGCCGATGCTTCCGCGAGCGACCCGGTGTCGGCAGCGCTCGCGGCCGCCGGCGTCCACATCGAGTCGGGTGCGCTCGAGCAGCTCGGCGAGCTCGTGCCCGGCGAGGGGCCGGTCGAGCTCGTCGCCGACGCTCGCGTCGCCGGGATCTACGGGATGGAAGCGCAGCTCGCGCTCGGCACGCGCGTCCGCGCGCTGCACGAGCTGCCGCCCGGCGAGGAGGCGAAGTCGGTCGCGGCGCTGGAGCGGCTCTGGCGCGCGCTCACGCTCGATCGGCAGGGAACGCTCGTCGCGCTCGGCGGCGGGGCCACGACCGACGCGGCGGGCTTCGCCGCGGCCACGTGGCTGCGCGGAGTGGATTGGGTCGCCGTCCCGACGACACTCGTCGGCCAGGTCGACGCGGCAATCGGCGGCAAGACCGCGATCGACCTCCCGGCGGGGAAGAACCTCGTCGGCGCCTTCCACTGGCCGGTCCAGACGATCATCGATCCGGCTCTCCTCGAGACGCTTCCGGCCGAAGAAGTCCTGAACGGGAAAGCCGAGCTCGTCAAGACGGGCCTGCTCGCCGGCGAGCCGCTCTGGGAGCTCCCGCTCGCCGAGGCCGTCCGCCGCTGCGCCGCCTTCAAGGCCGCGGTCTGCCTCCGTGATCCACACGACCTCGGGGAGCGAAACCAGCTCAACCTCGGGCACACGTTCGCGCACGCGCTCGAGGCCGCGGCGGACTTCGAGCTTCCGCACGGTCGCGCGGTCGCGCTCGGGCTGCTCGCGGCGCTCAGGCTCTCGGCCCTCGACACGGCTGTCGTGGAGGAGCAGCTCCGGCCCGAGCCCGTTCGCGTCGACCGGGAGCGTGCCTGGGCAGCGGTGGCGCGCGACAAGAAGAGCGAGAACGGTGTCCCCAAGCTCGTCCTCCTCGACGCACCCGGCCGGCCGAGGATCGGCGTCGAGATTCCTGCCGCCGACGTGCGTGCCGCCCTCGATAGCTTGATCGCCGGGTAAGGTCACGCGATGCGTGTCGCCGTCCTCAACGGGGTCAACCTCGACGTCCTCGGCCGCCGCGATCCCGCCACGTACGGGGGGATCACCCTGGCGGAGCTCGAGAGCCGGATCTACGCCTGGTCGCGGGAGCTCGAGTGCACGACCCGCTGCCGCCAGACAAACCACGAGGGCCAGTTCGTCGAATGGTGCCACGACGCGCTCGACTGGGCCGACGGGGTGATCCTCAACCCTGGCGCCTGGACGCATTACAGCTATGCGATCCGCGACGCGGTCGAGCTGTTCAAGATGCCGGTCGTCGAGGTGCATCTCTCGAAGATCGAGGAGCGCGAGGAGTTCCGGCGCCATTCCGTCCTCTCAGACCTCGCGACGAAGCGGATCACGGGGAAGGGGCCGGACGGCTACCACGAGGCCCTCGAGTTCCTCGCCGAGAAAGAGAAGCCCGTCGAGTGAGCGGCGTAGGCTCGACGGACCCGCCGAGGAGCGGAGGTGCCGGCTCTGCCGGCACCGGAGCGGGGCGAAACAGGCTCGAACGCCTCGCCGCGACCCTGGAGCAACCGCTCCTCGTCACGAGCGGTGTCAACGTCTTCTACCTGACCGGGATGTCGAGCTCGAACGCCGCGGTGCTCGTCGACCCGGGCGGCGACGTGACCCTCTACACCGACTTTCGCTACGCGAAGAAGGCCGCGACGGTCGAGGGCGTCGAGTTCGTCCAGACCGCCCGCGCGGTCATCGGCGACCTCGCGAGGATCCTCTCCGGCCGGAAGATCGGAATCGAGTCGCACGTCGTCACGGTCGCGCAGCTCCACGAGCTCCGGGCCGGCAAGGTCGCCGCAGAGCCGACGAGCGGGATCGTGGAAGGCCTGCGTGCGGTCAAGGCGCCCGGCGAGCTGGACGCGCTGCGCGCCGCCGCTGCGATCTCGGACGCCGCGTTCGCAGCACTCGCGGAGGAGCGCTTCGTCGGCCGGACCGAGATCGAGCTCGCCTGGCGGATGCGCGAGCTCCTCCACGAGCACGGCTCGTCCGAGCTCTCGTTCGACACGATGGTCGCGGCGGCGGAGAACGGCTCCAGCCCGCACTCGGACAACCGCGAGGCCGCGATCCCGGCGAACACGCTGGTGATCGTCGATGCGGGCTGCCGCGTTGACGGCTACGCCTCGGACTGCACGCGCACCTTCGCCACGGGCGACCTCGACGACGACCTCGCCCGGATGTACGAGATGTGTCTGCACGCCCAGCTCGCCGGGCTGGAGGCGATGGGACCCGGGGTGACCGGACGCGACGCCGACGCGGCCGCGCGCGACGTGATCGCGGCCGCCGGCTGGGGCGAGGAGTTCGGGCACGGGCTCGGGCACGGGATCGGGCTCGAGGTGCACGAGGCGCCCGCCTCACGGCCCGAGTCGAGCGACACGCTGGAGGCCGGGAACGTGCTCAGCTGCGAGCCGGGGATCTACCTGCCCGGCCGCGCAGGCGTGCGGATCGAGGACATGGTCCTGATCACTGCCGACGCCCGGGAGCGGCTGACGACGATCGGCAAGGAGCTCGTCACCGTCGGCTAGCTCCCGCTAGCGTGCAAGGCAGTGGCCGAGCGTTCCTTCGGCGAGCAGCTCACCTCCGAGTCCGCGCGCTGGGTCGAGGAGGGATTGATCACGGCCGAGCAGGGCGCAGCGCTCCGAGGCAGGTACGGCGCCCCGGCGGTCGCTCGTTCCGAGGCGCGGAGCCGTGCAGCCTCGGCGCTGGCCGTGATCGGGGCGATCGCGATCGGGTTCGGCGTGATCGGCTTCTTCGCCGCGAACTGGGACGGGATGAGCAAGGCGCTGCGGCTGGCGCTTCTCACGGTCTCGGTCGCGGGCGCCTACGCCGGCGGCCTCCAGCTCCGCGAGCGAACGGGCCGGCTTCCGCGCGTGGGCGAGGCGCTCTACTTGCTCGGCGTCATCCTCTTCGGGGCCTCGCTCTTCCTCGTCGGGCAGATGTTCAACGTGGAGGCGCACGACCCGCTCGCGCTCCTCCTCTGGGCGGTCGCAGCGGTCGCGGTGGCGGTGATCGTGCGCTCGCGTCCCATCGCCTGGGCGGCGCTCCTGATCTTCACCGGCTGGGTCGGCTTCGAGGCGGGTACCGCGCTCGACGACACCGCCCACGACGGCTCCGGGCTCGCCGTTCTGGCCGTCTTCTACGGCGGCGCTCTGTACGGCCTCGGCACGGTTGCGCTCGAGCGGCTCCGGCAGGATTCTCTGGCCGAGACGGGCTTCCCGTCCGCAGCGCGAAGGCTCGGACTGCCGATCGCGGCCGCCGGGCTCTTCCTCTTCACGTTCTCCGAGGCGGCCGACGAGCTCGACGGTGCGGCCGCTGCGATCGGCGGCCTCACCGAGATCGGCTTCCTGCTCGTTGCAGCGCTCGCCCTCACGGGAGCGGCCGGGCTCGCGCTCGGAGCTCGTCCGGCCGGCCGCTACGAGGGAGCGACGCTCGCGCTGGCGGTCGCGGTATCTCTCGTCGCCGTTTACGCCGGGGGCAACGGTGACGTGTACGCGCTCGTCTTCAACCTGGTCTTCGCCGCGGTCGCGCTCGGCGCGATCTACGCCGGCTACGTGGGCGACGAGCCCTGGCTCGTCAACGCCGGGGTGGCGCTCGTCGCGATCGACCTGATCGCCCGCTACTTCGACGTCTTCTGGTCGGCGCTGCCGCGCTCGGTGGGGATGATCGGCGCGGGCGTCCTCGTCCTCGCGATCGCCTACCTGCTCGAGCGCCAGCGCAAGCAGCTGCTCGCCCGGATGGACGGATGAGCCGGCGCCGCAGGATCGTGCTCCTCGTCGCCGTCCTGGCGCAGCTTGCGATCCCGCTCGGGCTCGCGGGGATCGCGGCCGCCGACCTCGCGTTCGGGCAGGAGGTTCGCGTTCGCGCGCAGCCCGTCGACCCGCTGGACGTCTTCCGAGGCAACTACGTGGTGCTCAGGTACGAGTTCTCGCGGGTCCCGGTCGGCTTCGAGGTGGGCCGCGGCGAGCGAGTCTGCGTCCGGCTCCACGAGAACGACGGTGTCTGGGACGGGAGCTTCGGGATCCCCGAGCACCCGGGCGGCGGCGCGGTGCTCTGCGGGCGCGCCCGGGGCGACGCGGGGGCAGGGAGCGAGGTGGGGGTCGAGTACGGGATCGAGACCTACTACGCGAGCGCCGACCGCGCGCGTGAGATCGAGGACTCGATCCGCACGAGAGACGTCCTCGTCGTCGTCGATCTGGATAGCGACGGGAGCGCCCGGATCGAGAGGCTCGAGTTCGAGGGCAGCGGCTAGACTGGCCCGCCGATGGCCGACGTCGTCTCCACGAACGAGTTCAAGACCGGCATGCACGTCGAGATCGAGGGCTCGGTCTGGCGGATCGTCGACTTCCAGCACGTGAAGCCCGGCAAGGGCGGCGCCTTCGTCCGCACGAAGGTGAAGAGCCTCGACTCCGGCTCCGTCGTCGACAAGACCTTCCGGGCCGGTGAGAAGTTCGCGCGGATCTACACCGAGGTCAAGAACATGCAGTACCTGTACGACTCGGGCGACGAGGTCGTGTTCATGGACGAGCAGACCTACGAGCAGATGAGCCTGCCGCACGCCGCGCTCGAGGCGGAGCTCCCGTACATGCAGCCCTCGACGCCGGTGCAGCTCCTCTTCGTCGGTGGCAAGCCGTCGGGTGTCCAGCTCCCGTCGTCCCTCGAGCTGGCGGTCACGCAGACCGAGTCGGGCGTCAAGGGCGACACCGTCTCGAACGTGACGAAGCCGGCGACGCTCGAGACCGGCGCCGTCGTCCAGGTGCCGCTCTTCGTCAACGTGGGCGACCGGATCAAGGTCGATCCAAAAGAAGCGCGCTACATCTCCCGCGCCTGACCGACCGGCGACGCGTTCTCGTTAGGCTGGGCGCCGTGCCTCGCCTGGTCGACACCACGATTCGTCTGCTCTCGCAGGAGCCACTCGCCGGCCGGATGCCGACGGCCGACCTGCTCACGCTCGCGGAGGCACTCGACGTCGCAGGCTTCGCCTGCCTCGAGGTCTCGGGAGGCGGAGTCTTCGACAGCGCCGTCCGGCGCGGGGTCGAGTCGCCCTGGGAGCGGATCCGCGCGCTCAAGGCGCGGACGAAGACCCCGCTCGGGCTCGCGCTCCGCGGTCGGTTCCTCGTCGGCTCGCGGCCGGTCGGGGCCGACTTCGTCCGCCGCTTCGTCTCCTCGGCCGCGGAGAACGGAATCGACGTCTTTCGCCTCCACGATCCGCTGAACGACGTCTCGAACCTGCGCGAGGCAGGGGAGGCGATCGTCGCGTCGGGCAAGGAGTTCCACGCCGGGCTCGTCTACAGCCCCGGCCAGACGGGGGCGAGCGACGCGCTCGTGGAGCAGTCACGCAAGCTCCGCGACCTCGGTGCCTCCCGTGCGTTGATCCACGATCCGTCAGGTGGGCTCGAGCCGCACCAGGCGGGCGAGCTCGTCGCGCGAATCGCGGAAGCCTCGGAGCTCCCCGTCGGCTTCTATTGCCAGGGCGCCGCCGGCACCGGGCTTGCGGACTCGCTCGAGGCTGCCCGTGCCGGGGCGGACCTGATCGCGTGCGCCCTCTATCCGCTCGCGCTCTCGCTCCATCGCGTGGCCGCCGAGTCGCTCGCCTCTGCCCTCGCCGGGATGAAGATGGACACCGGGGTCGACGTGGACAGGCTCTGGGAGGCCTCCGATCTCGTCGACGAGCACCTCGAGGACGAGCCCATCGCTCCGCTCGCGCCGCGCCTCGCCGTGCGGGCCGCCGAGTACGACCTTCCCGCCGGGCTCGTCGCCGCGCTCGACGCCCAGCTGCGCGCGCACGCGGCCGGGGATCGGCTGCTCGAAGTCCTCGACGAGCTGACGGTGATCCGCGGCGAGGCGGGCTGGCCGCCGCTCGCGGCGCCGATCGGCCAGATCCTCGCGTCCCAGGCGCTCATCCATGTCCTTGCCGCCCGCCGTTACGGCACGGTGGTGGACGAGTTTCGGGCGCTGATCCAGGGCCGCTACGGGACTCCGCCGAGCCAGATCGACGCGACCGTCTCCCGCGCGATCGCCCTCCTCTCCGACGATCTTCCGAACGTGGACGACCCGCCGAGCGCCGAGGACGTGCGCGCCGAGGCGGAGGGTCTCGCCGCGAGCGAGGAGGAGCTCGTCCTGATCGCCCTCTTCGGGGACGAGGCGGAGCGGCTTCTGCACTCGATCCGCGCCCGCAGCTCGCGCGAGGACACGCTCGCAGACGGCATCGACCAGACACGCGCGGAGCGAATCCGCGAGATCGTCAAGATCGTCCAGGAGAGCGGAGTCGCCGAGGTCGAGATCGAGGACGACGGGATGCGGGTCTCCGTCCGCCGCGCGGATGAGCGCCCGTCGCTCCAGCTCGTCGCCCCGCTCGCCGAGGAGGAGCAGGGCGAGCCCGCGATCGTCTCCGCGCCCGCGCTCTCCGCAGCACGGGTCGAGTCGCCGATGGTCGGGGTCTTCTACCGCTCGCCGGAGCCCGGCTCGCCCAGCTTCGTCGAGGTCGGTGACGTCGTCGCTCCTGGCCAGACGCTCTGCCTGCTCGAGGCGATGAAGCTCTTCAACGAGCTCAAGGCGGACAACGCGGGACGGATCACGGCGATCCACGTCGAGAACGGTCAGCCCGTCGAGTTCGGGCAGCTCCTCTTCGAGCTCGAGCCGATCGCCGCTCCGCCGACGTTCTGATGTTCGCGAAGGTTCTCGTGGCGAACCGCGGCGAGATCGCCGTACGCGTGATCCGTGCTCTGCACGAGCTCGACGTCGAAGCCGTGGCGATCTACTCGACGGCGGACGCGGACTCGCTCCACGTCCGGCTCGCCGATCACGCGGTCAAGATCGGCCCGCCCGCCGCTGCGCAGAGCTACCTCAGCATCCCCGCGGTGATCGCGGCCGCCGAGACGACCGGTTGCGAGGCGATCCATCCCGGCTACGGCTTCCTCTCGGAGAACCCCGACTTCGTCCGCGCGTGCGCCGAAAACGACGTCGTCTTCGTCGGCCCGCCCGCTGATGTGATGGAGCGGATGGGCGACAAGGCGCGCGCCAAGAAGGAGATGCGGAGCGCCGGAGTGCCGCTCGTGCCGGGTACCGAGGGCGCCGCCACCCTCGAGGAGGCGCGTGCCGCCGCAGCCGAGCTCGGCTTCCCCGTTCTCCTCAAGGCGACCGCCGGTGGCGGGGGAAAGGGGATGCGGCTCGTGCAGGCTCCGGACGAGCTCGACGCCGCCTACTCGACCGCCCGGGTCGAGGCGGAGGCAGCGTTCAGCGACGGCTCGCTCTACGTCGAGAAGGCGCTCGTCCCGGCGCGGCACGTCGAGATCCAGGTGCTCTGCGACCGCCAGGGCGGCGTGCTCACTCTCGGCGAGCGGGAGTGCTCGGTCCAGCGTCGCCATCAGAAGCTGATCGAAGAGTCGCCCTCGCCGGCGCTCGACGCGGACCGTCGCGAGGAGATGGAGACCGCCGCCGAGCGAGCCTGCCGCGCGATCGGCTACGAGAACGCGGGCACCTTCGAGTTCCTGCTCGGGCCAGACGGGACGTTCCACTTCATCGAGCTCAACGCTCGCCTTCAGGTCGAGCATCCCGTGACCGAGCTCGTGACTGGGATCGACGTCGTCCGCGAGCAACTGCGGATCGCGGCCGGCGAGCCGCTCTCGGTGACCGGCCGCGCTCCCCGGCGCGGGCACGCGCTCGAGGTGCGGCTGAACGCCGAGGATCCCTCGCGCGACTTCGCGCCTGCACCCGGCCGGATCACCCGCTTCAGGCCGCCGCTCGGCCCGGGGGTTCGCGTCGACACATTCCTCGAGGAAGGCTCCTCGATCTCGCCCTACTACGACTCGCTGATCGCGAAGCTCGTCGTCTGGGCCGAGGATCGGGACGCGGCGATCGCACGAGGGATCAGGGCGCTCGAGGAGCTCGAGCTGGACGGGATCCCGACGACGCGTGGCCTCGCGCTCGACATCCTCCGCTCGCCGGAGTTCCGAAGCGGTGACTACTCGACGAGCTTCCTCGCTGAAGTCGAGGAGCGACTGCCCGCGCTGAGGCCGACCGCAAGCGGCGTAGGCTCGACGGAGCCGCTAGGAGCGGAGGAGCCGGCTTTGCCGGCGCTGGAGCAGGAATGAGCCGCGACGGACACACGATCGAGGCGGCAGGCGGCACGATCCGGATCGAGGGCGACGCTCTCTCCGGCCTCGTCGTCACGGCCGCCGAGCTCGTCGACGGCGCCCGCGTCCGCCGGCCGCGACGGGGGCTCGACGTGAGCGTCCAGGATGGCCGCGTTCGCGTCTCGGTGGAGCTGGTCGCGCGCTACGGCGCTGCCCTCCCGAAGCTCGGGACCGCGGTCCAAACCGGCGTCTCGGAGGCACTGAGCGCAGCGACGGGTCTCGCGGTCGACGCGGTGGACGTCGCGATCGAGGAGTTGGAACAGTGACCGCCGCCGTCGGACGGCGCCAGGCGCGGCGAACCGCACTCTTCCTCCTCTACCAGTGGGACTTGACCGGCCAGCCGCTCACCTCGCTCTACGAGGGGACGCCGGACGCATTCGCGCTCGAGCTCGCCGAGGCGGTCGCTGCGCAGGCGGAGGAGCTCGACGTCCGTATCACGGAGGCCGCCGAAGGCTGGACCGCCGACCGCCTCGGTACCCTCGAGCGGAACATCCTGCGAATTGCGATCCACGAGCTCGCGGGGGAGAGCGTGCCGGCGGAGGTGGCGATCAACGAGGCGGTGGTGCTCGCGAAGCGCTACGCCTCCGAGGACGCGGCGCGGCTCGTGAACGGGATCCTGGGCCGCCTGGCCCGAGAGCGGACGGAGGGGACGACGTGAGCGGAAACGAGACGGAACAGGCGCTGGGGCGGGCCGAGGAGCTGCTCGAGCGGCTGAAGGCGACGCGCGAGGAGCTGGAGCGGCTGGCCGCGGCCGAGAACGCCGAGGCCGCGGTCGACGTCCTCGCGGAGCTGGCCGAGCTCGCGAAGGAGGTCGAGAGCGAGCTCTCGAAGGCACGGGCGCGGGCAGATGCACCTCCACAGCCCTGACGACCTGCTTGCGCTCGTCGAGGCCTATCTCGGCGAGCTCGTGTTCGCTCCCGAGCTCGGCGGGTTGGAAGAGGCCGTGCGCTATCCGCTCGAGCCGGGCGGAAAGCGGATCAGGCCTGTGCTCTGCCTCGCGGTCGGCGAGGCGGCCGGGGCCGAACCGGAGCGGTGCCTTCCCGCGGCGGCGGCGGTCGAGCTCGTGCACACGTTCTCTCTGGTGCACGACGACCTGCCAGCACTCGACGACGACGACGAGCGCCGCGGCCGGCCGAGCGCGCACGTCGTCTACGGGGAGGCCGTCGCGCTCCTTGCCGGCGACGCGCTCCTCGCCGAGGCGTTCCGGCTCGCGCTCTCGTATTCCGCCCCCGAGGTCGGCCGCGAGCTCGCCCAGGCGACCCTGGGAATGATCGGCGGGCAGTACCGCGACGTCACTGGCACCGAAGGCGACCTCGCCGAGCTCCATCGCCTGAAGACGGGAGCGCTCTTCTCCGCGGCGGTCGGCGTCGCCCTCTGGGCGGCGGAGGTACCCGAGGCCGGGCAGCGCCCGTGGCGGTCGTTCGCCGGTGAGCTCGGCCTGCTCTTCCAGATCGTGGACGACGTGCTCGACGGTGACGGATTCGTGCTCACACACGGGGTCGACGGTGCCCGGGAGCTCGCCGACGAGGCAGCCGTCCGCGCGCAGGAACGGCTGGACGCGATCCAAGCCGCTGACACGTCGGTGCTCGCAGAGCTCGTGGCCGGGCTCGCGTCCCGCACCGCGTAGTTCTCGATCCGACTAGCGAGCCCGTGGAGACCAGATGAACGGCGTTGTGGTCGCCACGGCGACGAAGCCGAGCCGCTCGAGGATCGGTCTGCTCTCATCCGAGGCGTCGACCTGCAGATAGCGGAACCCGCGCTCTGCGGCCAGGTTGGCGCGGTAGGCGACGACCGCCCGGTAGATCCCGCGGCTCCGCCATTCCGGCAGCGTGCCGCCGCCCCAGAGCGTCACGAACTCCGTGCCGCGGACGAACCGCGCCCAGGCGGCACAGACGATGGCGTCGCCGGCTTCTGCAACGACGATCGTGAGGGCGTCGGGGTCGACGGCTCGCTCCGCCGCGAGCCCTTCGGCGAGCCAACTGAAGTCTTCCTGCCAGATCGCCTGCTTCATCAGCACGATCCGGTCGAGATCCGTTCGGTCGCTCACCTCGCGCAACGACACGCCAGCAGGGAGCCGTGGGACGCCGGCGACGGCGGCCACCGGCCCGATCACGACCGTCTCCGCATCCGCGGGCACGAAGCCTGCAGCGCGCAGCCGCTGCGCGAGGTCGGCCGGCCGATCGTGCGCGTGCAGCTTCCATTCGAAGCGCTCTCCGCGCTCGGCGAACACGCGCACCTGCCGGGCGATCAGCTCGGCGAGCTCGACTCCGTCGAGCCCGCCGAGGTCGCGATAGTCGATGAACCCGCCCTGCTGCTCCCCGACGAGGCGTAGGAGCGGCCCGTCCCGCTCGCAGTGCACGCCCTCCGGCAACTCGTCGGCCGTCCGACCGCGAAGCTGTGTGTCGTAAGCGGACAGGAGCGCGGCTGCGTCGGGCAGGGAGATGCCGACTCCTCCGCTCAGGCCAGCTCGCGGGCGAGCAGATCCAGGAGCAGCCCGTCGCGTTGGACGCCTTCTCGGTCGAGCCAGTACTCGCGCATCACCCCGACCGGCTTGAACCCGATCTTCTCGTAGCAGCGGATCGCCCGCTCGTTGTCGGCGGACGGATCAATGATCAGCCGGTGGTGGCCGCGCTGCTCGATCAGATACCGCGCCATCGTGCGGACGACGTCTGTGCCGAGTCCGCGATCCTGGAACGGCGTCCCGAGGAAGAGATCCATGCCCGCGTGCCGGTACTCGTGGTCGAGCTCCTCGTAGAACTGGATCATCCCGACGACGTCGCCCTCCGAGAGGATCACGAAGGTGAGACCGTCCGTGACCTTCGCGCGAATGTACGGCTCGTCGAGCTCGGCCCACCAGCGCAGCACTTCGGGGTCGCGGCCGAGAGTCGCGAGCGCCGGCACGTGCTCCTCGGCCAGCGAGCGCAGGACGACGCGCTCTCCCTGCAGTTCCATGACAGTCTTGTAACACGGCTCCGGTCTACGCTTGACCCATGGAAGAGGTCAGGTGAAGAAGCGTCTCGACGTCCTGCTCGTCGAGCGCGGCCTCGCGGAGAGCCGCGCCCAGGCGCAGGCGCTCGTCCTCGCGGGCCTCGTCCGCGGACACGACAAACCTGGTCACCAGGTCGACGAGGACGCCGAGCTCGAGGTCGAACGCCCCGCTCGCTTCGTCTCGCGCGGGGGCGAGAAGCTCGCGAACGCGCTCGCGCAGGTCGAGGTCGAGCTCGAAGGCCGCGACTGCATCGACGTCGGAGCCTCCACCGGGGGGTTCACCGATTGCCTGCTCCAGGGCGGCGCCGCCCGGGTGATCGCGGTCGACGTCGGATACGGGCAGCTCCATCCGAAGCTGCGCAACGACCCGCGTGTCGTCGTGCTCGAGCGGACGAATGCGCGGGAGCTCATCGAGCTCCCGTTCGAGCCCGACCTGCTCGTCTGCGACGTCTCCTTCATCAGCGTCCGGATCGCGCTCCCGCCGGTCCTTCGGCTCTTGGCTTCGGACTGGGAAGCGCTCGTCATGGTCAAGCCGCAGTTCGAGGCCGGGCGAGACGCCGTGCCGCAGGGTGGCGTCGTTCGCGATCCCGAGGTGCACCGGCGCGTCCTCCGTGAGATCGTCGAGGCGGGGCTCCGCTGGGGGGCGACGGCCGTCGCAGTCGTAGACTCCGGATTGCCGGGGCCCAAGGGGAACCGCGAGTTCTTCGTGCATTTCACCCACCGCGACGAGGCAGTGCTCGCCGATGACATCGACGACCGGATCGAGAGAGCAGTTGACGGCTAAGCCGGTCCGGCGCGCGGTCGTGCGCACCTACGGCAGCGAGCAGACGATCGGGCCGGCGCTCGCTCGCCTCGCCACGGTCGCGCGCGACGCGGGCGTGGAGCTCGTCGTCAACAAGGGCGAGACCTCGCAGCACGAGATTCCGACCGCTGACGGCGCCGCCGCCGAGCCCGACCTGGTCGTCGTCCTTGGCGGCGACGGCACGATGCTCCGCGCCCTCGGGCGCTTTCTCGGGACGGCCATCCCCGTGATCGGGATCAACTTCGGCCGGCTCGGGTTTCTCGCCTCGATTCCGCGTGGCGAGCTCGAGACCGGCCTCGCGCGTGTCTTCGCCGGCGACTACGCGGTCGTGGAGTTGCCGACGCTCGAGGTCGAGGTCGGCGACGAGCGGCGCGTCGCGGTCAACGACCTCGTCGTCACGAGCGGCGTCGTCGGCCGGATGATCCAGCTCGAGTGGGCGATCGGCGACGAGAAGCTCGGTCGGCTCGGCTGCGACGGCGTCGTCTGCTCGACTCCGCCGGGCTCGACGGGCTACAACTTCTCGAACGGCGGCCCCGTCCTCGTCTGGGGCCTCGACGCGATGGCGATCACGTTCGTGGCGCCGCACTCGCTGATGGCGCGGCCGCTCGTCGTCCCGCGCGGGCGCGACGCGATCTTCTGGAACCGCTCGCCGGACATCCCGGCGAGCGTGCTCGTCGACGGCCAACGCGTCGGCGACCTCGCCCCGGGCGCGCGTGTCCGAGTGCGGATCGGCGAGCAGCGATCCCTGCTCGCGACCCTGCCCGAGGTGACCTTCTTCAGCCGCTACAGCCGATCGTTTGCTTCGTAGCCTCCGCATCGAGAACCTCGTCTTGATCCGCGAGGCCGAGCTCGTGCCCGCACCCGGACTGAGCGCGATCACCGGCGAGACCGGCGCCGGGAAGACGATCCTCGCGCAGGCGTTCGGGCTCCTCCTCGGCGCCAAGGGCGACGCGGGATTCGTCGGCCCGGGAGCACAGGAGGCCTTCGTCGAGGCGGAGTTCGACGCGCCCGAGGGGTTCTGGGACGACGACGAGCTCACGGGTCTCGCCGAGCTCGCGCCGGAGGACGAGCCGGGGCTCGTGCTGGCGCGGCGGGTCTTCGCAGACGGACGGACGCGAGCCTATGCCTGGGGCCGCTCGGTCGCCCGGGAGGATCTCGCCGCCGCGACGGAGCGGCTGCTCGCGATGTCCGGGCAGTTCGAGCAGCGTCGCCTGGCCCGGCCCGCATACCAGCTCGACGTGCTCGACACGTTCGCAGGTGAGGAGCAGCTACGGCGGCGACGAGAGCTGCGAGCCGCCTGGCGCGAGCTCGGGGCAGCCCGCCGACGCCACGAGGAGCTGACGCGCGACGCCGCGGCCGAGGTACTCCGGCTCGCGGAGCTCGAAGCGCTCGTCGAGGCGACCCAGGGGCTCGAGCCCGACGCCGAGCGGGAACTGCAGACGGAGCGCGAGCGGCTGCGGCACACGACCGAGCTCGTCGAGGGCGCTGCTGCTGCCGTCGAGGCGCTCGCCCCGGACGACGGGGAAGGAGCCGCTTCGCTCGCGAGCACGGCCGAGCGGGCGCTCGCCCCGCTCGAACGGATCGCGCCCGAGCTCGAGCGAGCCGGGGGCGAGTTGCGGGATCTCGCGCTCCGCCTGAACGACGTCGGTTCCGACCTCCGCGCCTACCTGACCTCGCTCGAGTCGGATCCCGGTCGCGTCGAGCTGGTCGAGGAGGAGCTTGAGCGGATCGCCGACGCGAAGCGCCGCTTCCGGGCGACCACCTACGAGGAGCTGCTCGAACGAGCGGCCGCGGCGCGCACCGAGCTCGAGGCGATTGCGGACGGGCTCGACCCTGCGGCTGCCGCGGCGGAGGCGCTCGCCGCCGCCGAGGCAGCCGCGCAACGACTCGCCGACGAGCTCCGCGAGGCCCGGGCCACCGCAGCCGAGCCCTTCGCGGCCGCCGTCGCCGCGGAGCTGCAAGGCGTCGGGATGGGCGACGGCGAGTTCCGGGTCGAGCTGCGCGAGCGCGAGCCCGTGGCGAGCGGCGCCGACGAGGCCGTCTTCCTGATCCGCCCCAACGCGGGGCTCCCGTTCGGGCCGGTCGCCGCCACGGCGTCCGGTGGTGAGCTCTCGCGGGTAGCGCTCGCGATCGCGGCGGTCGGCGGCGGCGAAACGATGGTCTTCGACGAGATCGACGCGGGGATCGGCGGCACGACCGCCCATGCGGTCGCCGAGACGCTGCGCCGGCTCTCGGAGCGGGCCCAGGTGATCACGATCACGCACCTGCCGCAGATCGCGAGCGTCGCCGATCGCCACTTCCGGGTCGAGAAGATCGCCGGCGACCCGACGCACACGCGGATCGCAGAGCTCGACGACGGCGAGCGGCGAGACGAGCTCGAGCGGATGCTCGGCGGGCGCGAGTTCCTCTCGACGCTCCCATGAGCGCGGTCGAGGTCAGCGGCACCGCCAGGCTCGGCCGCCGGACGAAGGAGCTGACGCCCCGCCTGACCGCGGCCGACATCGCGATCATCGACCACGCCGACCTCGATCGCGTCTCCGCCGAGGAGCTCGTCGAATCGGGCGTGCGCGCGGTCGTGAACGTCGCGGAGTCCCAGAGCGGCCGCTACCCGAACCCGGGCCCGCTCCTGCTCGTCCGCGGCGGCGTCCGCCTGATCGACGCGCCCGAGTCTGCCCTCTTCGACGAGCTCGACGACGGCGACCGCATCACGATCCGGGGTGCGAGCGTTTTCCTCAAGGATCGCTTTCTCGTGACCGGCCGCGCGCTCGAGGAGCGCGAGCTCGCCCGGGCGCTCGTGGAGCAGCAGGGTCGGGTGACGGAGGCGCTTCGCGACTTCGCCGACAACACGATGCGCTATCTGCGCGAGGAGGGAGAGCTCCTGACCGCGGGGCTCGACTTCCCGCAGCTCAGGACGAGCTTCCGCGGCCGCCACGCACTCGTTGTCGCGCGTGGGCCCGGCCACAAGCGCGACCTGCGAATCGTTCGGCCGTACGTGCGCGACTTCAAGCCCGTCCTCGTCGCGGTCGACGGGGGCGCCGAGGCGCTCCTCGAGGAGGGTTGGCGGCCCGATGTGATCGTGGGAGATATGGACTCGGTCTCCGACGAGGCCCTGCGGTGTGGGGCCGACGTGCTCGTCCACGCCTACAGGGAGGGGCATGCGCCGGGCGAGGAGCGGCTGAGCAGGCTCGGGATCCCGTTCAACACGGTCTCGGCGCCGGGAATCTCCGAGGACGTCGCGCTCCTCCTCGCGCAGGAGAAGGGCGCCGAGCTGATCGTCGCCGTAGGCACCCACTTCAACCTGGTCGAGTTCCTGGAACGCAACCGCGCGGGAATGTCGTCCACCTTCATCACGCGCCTGAAGGTGGGGGAGATCCTCGTCGACGCCAAGGGCGTGTCGCAGCTCGTCAGCCGACGCGTCGGGGCAGGCCCGCTCGTCGCACTCGCCGGTGCAGGACTCGCCGCGATCGTCGTCGCGATCGCCGCCTCGCCCGCCCTCCGCTCGGTCTTCACCGGGCTGGCCGAGCGCATTCTCGGCCTCTGACCTCTGCCAGACTGAGGGCGTGCTCGACTTCCGCTACCACGCGATCTCGCTCGCGGCGGTCTTCCTCGCGCTCGTGATCGGGATCCTGGCCGGGGTCGGGATCTCCGGGCGGGGATTCGTCGACGACGTCGAGCGCAACTCCTTTAACCGCCGGATCACCCAGCTCGACGAGCGCGTCACGGCTGCCGAGGAGCGTTCGGACGACCTCGAGCGCCGCCAGGCGGCCGCCCAGGAGTTCGTCGAGAGCGCCTACCCCGTACTCGCCGATGGCCGCCTGGCCGGGACGAACGTCGCCGTGCTGGTCGTGGGCTCGGTCGACATCACCGTCGACTGGGTGCGCCGCGCGCTCGCACGGAGCGACGGACGGCTCATCCGCCTGCGGGCGATCACGGTGCCGCTGCCGACCGACGAGGTCGAACAGGCACTCCAGTCGGGGGACGCGTTCGGCGGCTACGTGGGTGAGGACGAGCTCGGCAACCTCGGCCGTGACCTCGGCCGGGAGCTCGCCGCAGGCGGTGAGACCCCACTCTGGGATCTGCTCACCCCGGACCTCGTCGGCCAGCGCGACGGGAGCTTCGAGACCCCCGCGGACGCGCTCGTCGTGATCCGGCCTGCCGAGCCTCAGCAGGGGGAGACAGCACGCTTCCTCGGGGGGCTCTACCGCGGGCTCGCGAGCACCGGTCAGCCCGTCGTCGGCGTCGAGCTCACCCGGGTGCTCCAGAGCGCGCTCCCCGCTTTCCAGCGGAGCGGGCTCTCTACCGTGGACGGGGTCGACACCCCGCTCGGGGGCCTGGCGCTGATCCTGCTCCTCGGCGGCGCGGAGCCCGGCGCGTACGGGATCCGCGACACCGCCGACGACGGGATCCTGCCGCCGATCGAGCCGCTCGCCCCGATCCCGGGTGGCTGAGCTCACGATCCTGATCGCGGCACGCGACGAGGAAGACCGGATCGGGATCACTGTCGCCGCGCTCAAGAGGCTGTACCCGGAGGCTCAGGTGATCGTCGCCGACGATGGCTCCCGCGACGCGACGGCGCATGTCGCGGGGAGCGCCGGTGCGCGCGTACTCCGGCTGCCGCACCGCGGCAAGGGGCAGGCGCTCACGCTCGCCGAGCGGGAGGCGCCCCCGGGCAGCCTGCTTCTGTGCGACGCCGACTTGCGGGGCGACCTGCGGCCGCTCACGGGGCACGGCGGCGAGCTCGTCGTCGCGGCGTTCGCGCGCAGGCAGGGCGGTGGGTTCGGGCTCGCAAAGGGAACGGCGCGTCGGCTGATCTCGCTCACCACGGGCCGCGTTGCCCGCGAACCGCTCTCAGGCCAGCGCGTCCTCTCCGCGGGTGCCCGGGCGGCCTGCTTCCCGCTCGCGGCCGGATTCGGCGTCGAGACGCGGATGACGGTCGACGCGCTCAGGGCGGGGCTCCAGCTGGACGAGGTCGAGCTCGAGCTCGAGCACCGTGCTACGACGCGCGATCTCGCAGGCTTCGTCCACCGCGCGCGACAGCTGCGCGACATCCTGCTCGCCTTCGGCCCCCAGGCCGTGAACCATCGGGGGCTGAGGCTCCCACTCGCGGGGTGGGTCGTCGGTCTCGCCGAGCCGGCGGTCGCACCCGTCGCACTGATCGGGCTCGCCGACGATCTCTGGAGCGGGGAGGAGCGTGGCTTCCGCGCCCACCTCCGCTCGGGTGGGACGACGGGCGTGCTGAAGCTCGTCGGGATTCCCGCCTACGCGCTCCTGCGCACCCGCTCGCTCTCCGGTGCGCTCCTCGTCGGGCTCTCCGCGAACCTCCTGAACCAGTTGGACACGCGGCCCGGCCGCGCCCTCAAGGCCTATGCGCTCGGCGCGCTGGCGCTGCGCTCGCTGGGGGGAGGCGCGACGCGCCGGGCCTCCGCAGCCGCCGTCCTGCTCGCTCCCTACGATCTTCGGGAGATGGCGATGCTCGGAGACTCCGGCTCGAACGCGCTCGGTGCCGTGCTAGGTTTCGGTTCCGTGGAGCGGTTTTCACGGAGGCAGCGTTGGAGCGCAGTTGCGGCGCTCGCGGGCCTGACCCTCCTCGGCGAACGACGTTCCCTGGGCGCGCTGATCGAGCGGACACCGGTGGTTCGGGAGCTCGACTCCCTGGGCAGGCAACCCGTATGAGCGAGCAGCAGACCAAGTACGTCTTCGTGACCGGCGGAGTCGTCTCCGCGCTCGGAAAGGGGATCGTGGCCGCCTCGCTCGGCCGGCTCTTGAAAGCCCGTGGCCTTCGCGTCCAGGCCCAGAAGTTCGATCCGTACCTGAACGTCGACCCGGGGACGATGAGCCCGTTCCAGCACGGCGAGGTCTTCGTGACCGAAGACGGCGCCGAGACCGACCTCGACATCGGCCACTACGAGCGCTTCGTCGACGAGAACATGTTGCGGAACGCAAGCCACAGCGCCGGTGCGATCTGGGAGGCCGTCCTGCGCAAGGAGCGCAAGGGCGAGTTCCTCGGAGCCACCGTCCAGGTGATCCCGCACATCACGAACGAGATCAAGGCGCGGATCAAGCGCGCCGCGAAGTCCTCGCCCGCCGACGTCGTGATCTCGGAGATCGGCGGCACGGTCGGCGACATCGAGTCGCTCCCGTTCCTCGAAGCGATTCGCCAGTTCCGCCGCGAGGTCGGCCCCGAGAACGTGATGTATCTCCACTGCACGCTCGTCCCGTACATCGAGGCCGCGGGTGAGCTGAAGACGAAGCCGACGCAGCATTCGGTCAACGAGCTTCGCCGGATCGGGATCCACCCCGACGTGATCGTCTGCCGCTCGCACGAGGAGCTCGACCAGGGGATCAAGGACAAGATCGCCCTCTTCGCCGACGTGGACATCCAATCGGTGATCGCCTGCCCCGACGTGCCGGACGTGTACCTCGTCCCGGCCGTCCTCCAGGAGCAGGGCCTCGACACCCTCGTCTGCGAGAAGCTCGGCCTCGAGACGCCGCCCGCCGAGCTCGGTGAGTGGCAGGACTTGATCGACCGGATCGGCCAGATCGACCGGACGGCCGAGGTCACGATCGCGCTCGTCGGCAAGTACGTGAAGCTCCATGACGCCTATCTCTCGGTCCACGAGGCGCTGAAGCACGCGGGTGTCCACCAGGGCTGCTCGGTGCGCGTCCAGTGGGTGGACGCCGAGAACATGTCCTACGAGGAGGCCGCGGAGCTGCTCGACGAGGTCGACGGCGTCCTCGTCCCGGGCGGCTTCGGCTCGCGAGGCTGGGAGGGCAAGATCCTCGCGTGCCAGGTCGCTCGCGAACGGGGGATCCCCTACCTCGGAATCTGCCTCGGGATGCACGTCGCGGTTTCAGAGTTCGCGCGGCAAGTCTGCGGGCTCGAGGGCGCCAACTCGACCGAGATGGACCCCGAGACGCCATACCCGGTGATCGACCTCCTGCCCGAGCAGAAGGAGATCGAGGATCTCGGCGGGACGATGCGGCTCGGCGCCCAGGCCGTCGAGGTCGCCGCGGACACGCGCACGCGCGAGGTCTACGACGAGGCGGTCGTGCACGAGCGCCACCGGCACCGCTACGAGGTCAACAACCACTATCGACCGATCCTGATCGAGCACGGCCTCGTCGTCTCGGGCACGTTCCAGGAGGGCCGGCTTGTCGAGATCGTCGAGCTCCCCGATCATCCCTGGTTCGTCGCGAGCCAGTTCCACCCGGAGTTCAAGTCGCGGCCGACCCGCCCGGCTCCGCTCTTCCGCGAGTTCGTGGGCGCTGCGCTGACCCGCTCGCGCTCACGCAGCGGCGTCGAGCTGCGCGCCGCCGGCTAGCTCGCGACAGGCCAGCAGGACGAGACGTACAGGCGCATCAGGCCGACGACGGTCTCGGCGGCACGATAGGCGATCTCCACCTCACTGCCGTCCTTGTGGCGAAGTCGCGCATTCCCGGCTCGGAAGCCGCTGGCCAGCATCTCCTCGAACTCCTCGCCCGCCTCGGAGTGGACCGCGACGTCGAGCACGGAGAGCGTGAGCAGCTCCGCGCGCTCGTATCCGAGCAGGTCGCAGGCGTACTGGTTGACCGCCAGGTAACGCATGTTGTCGTCCGCGACGAAGACGGCGACCGGACCGAGGTCGATCGCCTCGCCGACGAGGCTCATCTGCACGAGCTGGTGTGAAACGGCGCTGCCCACGACCTCCGATTGTAGGAGGATCGCCTAGGATCGCCAAGTGTCCGCCGCCCTCGATCTCTTCG
>Ga0136611_10000603_pt1 | contig 24122 bp, 16 predicted proteins | sample AntDrymUQ2232306_2_FD_106645 | JGI IMG/M metagenome (GOLD analysis project Ga0136611, IMG submission 106645) | Polar desert sand microbial communities from Dry Valleys, Antarctica - metaG UQ223 (23.06) | ecosystem: Environmental > Terrestrial > Soil > Desert | place: Antarctica: Dry Valley...
GAACAGACTGCCTTCCATATTGTTCCAGCGGCGCGTAACCCGCCGTTCCCAAACGCGTATTGGACAAGCGCATCGTCGCGTAGCCTTGCGAAGCGATGCGCCGCGTCAGGCCGAAATCGAGCAGCACAACGCGGCCCGCTTCGGTTTTCATGATGTTCGCGGGCGTGATGTCGGCGTGCAAAAGACCCGCGCCGTGAACGGTTTCCAATGCGTCGCAAACCGGCCCGACCAGCGCGATCGCATCTTCGGGCGCAAGCGCGCCGCCAGTCTCGACCAGCTTTTGCAGCGACGCGCCACGCACCCATCCCATCACCATGTAGGCGGTGTTGTTTTCGGGAAACACCGCGTAAACATCGACGATGTTCGCGTGTTGAAAACGCGCCAGAACGCGCGCTTCTTCTTCAAAGTTTTTCAAAGCCGCGCTGAAATCTTCGTCGCTCAAAGTTCCCGGCGCGACACTGTTTTCCAGTCGCGCGCAGCCTTCGGGGAAAAATTCCTTGATCGCGACATCGCGTTCGAGGCGAACGTCGCGCGCCGCATAGGTGATGCCGAAGCCGCCGCGACCCAGCGCGCTTTGAATTTCAAACGCGCCGCTTTGCAATTGCACGCCGGGCGCGAGAGCGTGAGGAATATCGTTGGAGTTGTCTTGGGAAATCATAAAAGTGTTTTGGAGCCAGAGTTGTGCCGATGAAAAGTACGCCGGAATTCAGGCGTACTTTTCAACGAACCCGAAGCGTCAGCGAGGGGATTATCAAGTTCAAATCTCCCTCGCTGACGCTTCGGGTTCGCGGATGGAACAAATTCCGTCGCCCTTCAGTCGGTTGCTGCATTCAAGGAGATTTTTATGTTTCGTTTCATTCGTTTCTTACCGTTGCTCGCCGTTTTGTGGGCGTTGCCGGCGCACGCCGAAGGCCGACTTGCGATCGTGGACGCGAAAGGCCAAACGCAAAGTTTTTGCCCGCTCAAGCACACCGATGTCAAAGCCCAGATCAGCGGTTTTGTGGCGCGCGTCCATGTTGAGCAAGAATTCACCAATCCGTCGCGCACGGCGATTGAAGCGGTTTACACCTTTCCCCTGCCCGACGATGCCGCCGTCGATGGCATGACGATGCGGATCGGCAAGCGCATTGTCAAAGGCGAAATCAAAAAACGCGAAGAAGCGCGCCAGATTTATCAGGCCGCCAAAGACGCGGGCCAATCGGCGGCATTGCTCGATCAGGAACGCTCCAATGTCTTCACGCAAAGCGTCGCGAACATCATGCCCGGCGAAAACGTGACGATTCAAATCACTTACGTCAACCTGCTCAAATATAGCGAAGGCCGCTACGAATGGGCGTTTCCGATGGTCGTCGGGCCGCGCTTCACGCCGACCGGCGGCTACACCGTTCCCGGAAAACGCGGCGCGCCGAGCAGTGGACAAGCCCCGAATACCAAAGCCGTTGTGACCGACGCCGAGAAAATCACGCCGCCGATCGCGCCCAAAGGCACGCGCGCCGGACACGATATTTCACTGTCGGTCGATCTCGACGCGGGAATGGCGCTTGGCGAAATAAAGTCGCAATTGCACGAAGTCAGCGTTGAAAAGCGAGGCGCGACGCGAGCAAAAGTACGCCTGAATAATGATGCAGAAATCCCCAACCGCGATTTCATTTTGCGCTACACGGTTGCGGGCGAAAATTTCCAGACAGGGCTTTTGACGAGTGCGCCGCAAACCAATTCCGACGAAGGTCATGGCGATGGTTATTTCACGTTTATCGTGCAGCCGCCGGCGACGCCGCAGGGCGCCAAAGTCACGCCCAAGGAAATCATTTTCGTGATCGACCAGACCGGCTCGCAAAGAGGTTTACCGATTCGCAAAGCCAAAGAAACGATGCGCTATCTGGTGCAAAACATGAATCCGGGCGATTCGTTTCAGCTTCTGGGTTTCAACACGCAAGTGTTTCCGTGTTTCGACGCGCCGGTTTACAATGAGCCGGGCAACGTCGCCAAAGCTTTGAAGTTTCTTGAACCGATCGAAGGCAGCGGCGGAACCGACGTTCTTAAGGCGATGGAATACGCGCTGAAAATCAAAGACGATCCGGGCCGCCAGCGCATCATTTGCTACCTGACCGACGGCTATGTCGTCAACGAACCGCAAATTCTCGACTTCCTGCAAAAGAATCGCGGGCGCGCGCACATGTTTCCCTTTGGCATCGGCAATTCGGTCAATCGAATGCTGATCGAAGGCATGGCCAAAGAAGGCATGGGAACGCCCGAGTACGTCGATTTGAAAGAATCGGGCGAAATCGCGGCGCAGCGTTTTTATCGCCGCATTTCCTCGCCGCTCTTGACCGATATTGCGGTCGATTGGAACGGCTTGCCGGTCGCCGATGTTTATCCGCGCCGGGTGCCCGATATTTTCTTCGCCGGTCGCCCGACGATTTTCAAAGGCCGCTACACCAAAGGCGCGAGCCGCACGATCACGCTGCGCGGCAAATTGAACGGCGCGCCGTGGAAACGCGAAATCCGCGTCGATTTGCCGGCGATGCAAAGCGGCGGCGGCGAAGCGATTCCGACGTTGTGGGCGCGCGAGAAAATCGAAGATTTGCAAAGCAGCGATTGGATGGGCTTGCAAACCGGCGAGCCGAAAGTGAGCATCAAAGACCAGATCGTCGCCGTCGCTCTGGAATTTAAATTGATGAGCCATTACACATCATTCGTCGCGGTCGAGCAGCGCGTGGTGAATATCGGAGGCAAGCAGCGCACGATTGACGTTCCCGTCGAAATGGCCGACGGCGTTTCGCACGACGGCATTTTCGGCGAGGAGCAACAATATAGGAACTCTGCCTACCTGCTCGGCGCGCGGGTGGCGAAAATGGGAGTGATAAGCGGGCGCGCGGGGTACGGCAGTTTTACCGGCGCAACAATCCAATCTCCCGCGCCAACAGCGTCAATGAGTGCCCCGACTTCCGGAGCCGCTTTGCCTCCGATTAATGCTCCTAATGCTCCTGCCGCTGCCGCAGCACCGCCGCGTGCAACAGCCACACCTTCGATTCAGCATCGCACCGGCGCACGAACTCAATTTTCGACAGGTAACACCTTCTCCTATGAAGAAAGTGACAATTCCAGGCGCGACGCGCTGCGCCCCAACGCCGATATTCTCGACAACAAGCCCGAAGGCGCGAAACGTCTCGCGGCGATGAAGCCCGCCGAGCGCAGCGCGCTTCTGGCGCAAATCAAACTCGCGCCGGCGCTGCAAGGTCTGGCGGGGAAAATCGCGAAAGAAGGCAAGAACGGAACGCTGCACAAAGGCGATCTGAACGTCGATAAAAATCGCGTCGAAGTGCAGATTTGGCTTAATTCGTTGCCGCCTTACGGACTGAAGCAATTGGAAAAAATGGGCTTCAAATTGGCGGCGACGCTGACGCCGAAGAAGCTTTTGCTGGGCACGACTCCAGTCGCCAAGCTCGATGCGCTGATCGCGCTGGGCTGGGTGCGCCGCGTCGAGACGCCGCGTTTTAAATGAAACCGTAGGGGCGAAGCATTCGCACGCAAAATATGGATTCACGAATCATGTCCTGCGTGCGAATGCTTCGCCCCTACAAAGGCGGCTAATAAACAAAAAGTACGCCCATATTCGGGCGTACTTTTTTGTTTGGCGAAAACTCACGGCACCACAATAATCACGTCTTCGGCGCCGCCTTCCTCGGGCGGCGGCGCGAGAGGAATCGGAATCAATTCGTAGCGGCGCGCAATCGGCTGGGCGGCGGCGCGCTGCTTGGCGACAATGGACGCTTCTTCGGCATCAAGCGCCGCCAGCAAAGGCTCGAGCGAGGTTTTCACGGCTTCTTGCACCGCCGGAAACGTGGCGTTTTGCAGCGGCACCTGCAAGTTGCGCCAGCGCGTGAAATGCACATTGTTATGTTGCAGAGTAAACGCGTGGACAACCGCCGCCTGCGTCATCATCGGCGTTTGCAGCGTCGCGAGGTTGATGCCCCCGGCCAGTTGCTCCTCTGTGAAACTGCCGATGCTGACGCCGTCGATTTTAAAATCGTACTTGCCCGCTTCCAGGTTGATGATTTTCAGAGGCTGCTGCGCCAGATCATTGATGACATCGGACGAGCGCACGCCCAGCGCGGTGATCGTATCTTTTTGCTCGATGGGCAGAGGCAGCGCCAAATCGGTTTGTATCCACGAAAGCGTATCGCCGTTGAGCACTTCGGTCACTTGCGTGTTGTCCGCGCGCGTCGCCTGGAGTTGCGCGACGTCGATTTCCACGGCGGTGACGACGGCGGGCGCGTTCCACGCCTTGAGCAGCGTCGCGGCCATGACATGATGTCCCGCCGGGCCGGGATGAACTCTGTCGGGAATAATTTTCGCCGCAAGCGCCGGGTTTTCGGCTTTGGCTTTTTCCAGCATCGCCAAAATCGGCGCGTTGAAATCGACGAATGTCAGTTTTTCTTTTTTCGCAATCGCCGCAACAACCTCGCCGTGCCGCAGCAAAACATTGTTGTAACCGCCCTCAAAAATCGGCGGGCGCGTCACTTCGTCATAAGGCGAAGTCTGGATCGCCGTGATGCGAACGCCGGGCAGCGAATTTTTCGCCACGTCAACGATACGTTGATAACCGCGCGAAAAAGTGTCGAGCAAACCGGCGTCGAACGGCTTGTAATAGCCGTCGTTCATGCCCAGCAGAATGGTGAGAACCGTGGGATTATGAGCGACAACATCGCGTTGCAGGCGCACGTCGATGGCGCCGCCCTGCCCGCCCGTGACTTTATCGCCGCCCCAGCCCGAATGCACAAAGCTGACTTTCATTTGCGGAAAGCGCGTCAAAACATAAGTCTCGACCAATGTCGAATATTGCCGCTGATCGGTGATGCTGTCGCCGTAAAACACGATGCGGTCGCCGTCCTTTAAGGCGAACGGATTTTGCGCCCACGCCGCGACGCTCGAAAAAAGCAGCGCCGCAAGCGCGCACGCCAGACGAAAAAGCCTCATGTCGTTCCTCTTAACCTAATACGATCAAACAACCGCCCCGCGCATTCTATCCGATTTCGCGGTGGCGCAACAGACTTTGCGCGACGGTGCGGGTTCAATAAACCAGCGAATCAATTCGCAGCCATAACCGCCTCGCGGCGGAATCGTCAACCTTCGTTGACGCGCTGTCGGCGAAGGCCGACAACTCCCGCAGCGCGGGTTATGGCTGCGAATTCATTCGCCGCCCAAAGCACGCCCGAATTGCGGAGCCAAGCGATTGAAATCGCGGCAGGAGGGCGCTACGCGCCGGTTGTCCGCCTGCGCGGACAAGAAGCGTTTTGTCCGCGCAGGCGGACAGCTAGCCGAAGGCTCTCCTGCCGCGAATTTATTCTCTGGGCGCGCACGGAAAAGTACGCCCGAATTCGGGCGTACTTTCTTGTACTTGGCGGAACTTCGATTGGCGCCGCAGGGTCTGAATGGGCCATGCGTTTCCCTTTTCTCTCGACTTGCGCCATCCTTTCTCTCGGCGCGTTTGCCCCGCACAGTTTGTCGCCGCAGGCTTTGGCCGCGCCCGCGAAAACACCCGCCAAACCCGCCAAAACAGTGGCGCCCGCTTTGCCTTCGCTGGCCGGCTGGAATTTCACGCTCGACGATGACGAACTGGAAAAATCGTGGACGTGGACATCCAGGCTGCAAGCTGCGGGCGATGGCGAATCGCGCATCGTTTTCGATTGGCGCAACGACAAAAATTATCTGATGCTGCGCGTGCTCAAAACCCGCGACGGCGCGACGATGCGCTTCTGGCGCGTCATTGACGGCGTGATCGAAAAGCTGGGCGATCCCGACGCGGCTTTGCCCTCGGGCGAAGGCAAGCTGACATTGCAGCGTTCCGCGTGGCGCGCGCGCGTTTTGTGGAACGGGCGCGCTCTGGTCACGGCGACGGCGCAAAACCCCGGCGATGATTTGCGTTTTGGCGTGGCCTCGCGCGGTAAAATCGAATTCGCGTCGCGCAGGATGCAGCCAACCGAAGCGGTGACTTTTCGCGACGATTTCATGCGCGCGTCCGGTCCTGACGACGCCGAAGTCGCCGGGCTGTGGCACCGCGCCGCCGGCATCTGGAAAACCAGCGGCTTGCTCGGCCCGCGCGCCGACGCCGCTTTGAATCCCAACCCGTTCGTCTATCGCTCCGAAAACCCCAAAGGCCGCGCCGAAGCGACCGTCGGCCAGTGGTTCTGGACGGATTACACGGTTGAAACTTCGATTCGCCCGGCGCTGAAAAACCTGAGCGGCGCTCTGGTCGCCGGTGTCGCGGCCTATCGGCAGGAAGACGGCAGCGCGGTCAGCGGCGAAGTCGATTTCCGCAAGGGAGTCGCGCGCATCAAAAGCGACGGCAAAGTTCTGGCGACGAGCGCGCCGTTTGCCGTCGAAACCGATCAATGGCATCGCGTGTTTCTCGATCCCGGGCCGGGCACGATTCGCCTGGTCGTCGATGGCGTTGAGCGCGCGCGCGCCGAAAACACAAACTCCTCGCCGCTGGCACAAGGCCACGCGACGCTGCAAAGCGATCTGGGCGGCGGCAACTGGGCCGATTTCGACGACGTGCGCGTCGCGCCCAACGATGCAACTTCAGATGATTTTTCGCTGCCTTCGGTCGGGCGCTGGACAGACTTGGTCGGCGAATGGCAAACGCGCCGCGCGAATCAGGCCAACAAAACACTGGCGCGACGCGTCAAGATGACCAACGGCGCCGGGCTTTCACTGACGGGCGCCGACACGCGCGAAGAAGGCAGGCTGGAAGCGACATTCGTCGCGCCCAAAAAGAGCGATTCGCCTTTCGCGGTCGCGTTCGCGGCGCGCGATGCAGGCCATTATTTTCTGGCGAAAGTACGCCCGAATTCGGTGCAAATCGTCGAAATGAACGGCGGCGCTGAAAAAGTACTCGGCACCAAAAAAGGCGCGACCGGCGCGAATGTCTCGGTCGAATGGCGCGACGGAATCATCAGCGCGACCAGCGGCAAAACAACGGCGACAGCCAGCCCGGGCGCGATTCCCGCCGGACGCGTGGGCGTGTGGGCCGATGGCGCGATGGGCGCCCAGTCGGTCACCAGTTTCCGCGCGCTGGGCGCCGCGCCTGTCTGGGGCGAAGGCGCGCTTCCCGAACGCTTTACCAAAGACGTACTGATGAAAAACTGGGCGTCGAACGCGCTGTTGTGGCAAAGCGCGCCGGCAGACAAAAGCGGCACACGCTGGCACGTCGGCGACTTTTTCAGCGACGCGACGCTCTCGCTTGTCGCGCCGACTTTAAGCGCCGAGCAAAAACTGGTTTTGCTGCTGGGCGCGTCTCCGACTTCGCCCGAATCGGGCGCGAAACTGACGCTGGAACGCGTCGGCCTGGAAATGACTTTTGAATTGTCCGAAGGCGGCAAAGTCGTCAAGCGCGAAACGGTTTCCATCAAAGACGCGCGCGGCGCCTTGCGTTTCGCGCGCAGGCCGATCGGCGATGGCCGCGTCGCGCTGCGCGTTGTTTTGCCCAATCGCGCCGTGTTCGCCGAAACCGTGACGGGCAGCGCCGCGAACACCAAAGTCGGCGTTCGCATTGAGGGCGGCGATTTGGACTGGGAAAAAGCGACGGCGCAGACCGGCAACGTCGTCGATTATTCGTTTACGGGCGCGCCGGTCGATTGGCGCGCCGGCAAAGGCGTTTGGGACGTCAAGGAACGCTGGACCTGCTCGCCGCAATGGGGCTTTTTCGCGGGCCTGCAATCGGTCAATCCGACGCTGTGGAGCCGCTTCGCCACCAAAGGCGATTTTACGCTCGAAGCCTACCTTGCCACGCCGATGGACACGACACGCGGCGAACGCAGCCCGGCTGACCTCAACTTTTCGGTCGGCGGCGATGGGCGCGATTTGTCGTCGGGCTATTCGTTTTTGTTCAGCGCCAACGGGCGCCAGAGCAATCGCCTTTATCGCGGCGATGCGCTTGTCGGCGATCAGCCTTTCGTGCGCCCGAAAATCGCCGGCAGCGACCATCAGGATTGGTTCTACGTTCGCCTGGAACGCCGCGAGACAAAAGAAGGCTTGCGCTTTCACCTGACCGTGAACGGGCAGGAAACATGGAACTATCTCGATAAGAATCCGCTAAAAAGCGGCGGGCACCTCGCGTTCTGGACCTATAACGGCGGGCTTTCGATTGCGCGCGTGCGCTTGTGGCATTCCGGTTTGGATGCCGGAAAAGACGATGCCGCCGCGCCTCTGCTGGCCAGTGACAGCAAGCCCGCGCCGGCCCCTACAAACGCTCTGGGCGAATGGCAGACGCGGCGCGAAAACCTGCTACAAACCGCCGCACGGGTACGCCCGATCAAAGAGCCGAAAAGCGCGCTGGAAATCGTCAATGCGCAAAGCGGCGGCGACTGGACGGTGTACGCTTCGCGCACCGCGTTTGAGGCAACCGCGCACCCGACGCTTTCTTTCCGCTATCGCCTGCCGGCGAATGTTCTGGTCAATCTCTACGCGCGCGTCGATGGCCGGTGGCGCGAGATTTCGTTTAGCGGCGACAGCGTTTCCCTGCCGCGCCGCGCTCTCGATCCCGCGCTGACGCCCGCCGGGCAAGCGCCATCGCAGAACAACACGGGAACGACCGTTCCCAGCATCGGCAAAATCGAAAACGTGCTCGCCGACGACAAATGGCACAGTGCGACTTTCGATTTGCTCGGCGCTCTTCAAAAAGCTGGCCTGCCGACCAAAGTCGAAGCCTTGTCTTTCGCCGCGCCCGACAGGGATTACCTGCGCGCCGGCCTTGGCGCCAACCACCTCGGCGCCAAATATTGGATCAGCGACTTCGACGCGCCTCTGGCCGGAACCAAAGTCGCCGCGCGATAAGAAGTTAGCCGCAAAACAAAAAAGTACGCCTGAATATGGGCGTACTTTTTTGTTTTGTGCCTGACAGACCGAGAGGCATAATCGGGTGTTCTGCTGCGACGCGCGGCTTGACTGTCGTTATATTATCGTTACACTCTGGAAATTAAGGGGTAGAATGGATAATTCTGATTTGGGCACGCTTATAAAACCTCGTATTGCTTCAAGAGGTTTGAAAGATTTTTTAGTTGTTGCTTTTATAGTCTTACCAGTCCAACTGATAGGTTTGTTAGTTATACCTGCGGCATTTATATACATGATGACCCATTCCTGGACAGCAGCCATTTTGGTCGCGGCCATTATTTATTTTGTCTTTATGTCTCTCGTCGTAACAGCGTTGCGTGTAACTTCAGAAGGCATACATTTCCTTCGGCGCTTTGGTAATCCTAAGTTTCTCTCGTGGGAACAGATCAAGAGCGTATCAGTCGCGCCACCTAAAGAACTTATAATTTACGGCTGGCTATGGCCGTTATTACCAGCGAGAGAAATGACCGCTTCGTTCTCATGCCTACAACATTATAGAATTCAATGGCAAAATGGTTACTGCTATTTTCCGCCTTTGGATACAGAGTTATTTGAACATTGCGTAAGCCAAAATCTGTCGTCGTTCGTCCGCTGCGCGCGGCGTTTCCGCAAGCGATACCCTATAATCACTGCAAGGTCAAAAACCAACATGAACGGCAAAGCCAACGAAATCGCTTCACAACTGCGCGGCATCAAGAAAGCACTGATTTTTATTGCTGCTTGTTTCTTTATCGGAGCAGTGACAAACGTCTATCTTATTGTAGACGATGTGCGCGAGAATACTGAACGGCGGCGTGGCATAACATTTTATGAGCAAGCGACCACTTTGCGTAGAGAACGAGGATGGGATGAATTACTTAAACTCGCTCAAAGCAGGCTAGTTGAAAGGCCACGCGATCCTTACGCATTTTGGTTTTCCGGCATCGCTCATTTTCAGCGGGATGAATTAGACCAAGCGGAATCCGACTTCAAACGAATGGTGGAAATCGATAAAGGCTTTAAGGAATCTGGCGATAATATGTTGAAAGCGGTGGAAGACAAAAGGAAAGAAAAAGAAAAAGCAAAACCGAAGTGAGCAAAACGGGCCAGCAGCGGGCGAACAAGGCGCTGCCCCCGACCGCTTACAGCTTCGGCTTACAGCTTCGTCCGTTCCTCACTCCGCTCCAAGCCTTCGCTTCCGACGGCGGGTGAGATTGGCAGATCTTCAAACAAAAAGTACGCCTGCATTCAGGCGTACTTTTTGTTGTTACCGAGACAGCGCATCTTGAGGCATTCCGAGCAGCGGCAATAAATCGTTGCCTTGGCCGTAAGAGCCGAGCGCGGCGATTTCCGCGTCGCTTTTGCCGCCCGCGCGCAACCGCGCGATGACATCAATCTCCAGATCGGGAACATAGCAGCGCAGCATTTCGACATTGCCTTGCGGTTTGATTTCAATCGGCAAATTTGCGGGAATTAAAAGCGATTCACCGCGCCGCGCGGAAACGGTTTCACCGCCGCCCGAAAATGTTGCGGCGCCGTCGATTAACGTCCAGGTGTTGAAACGCGCGGCTTCATCGTGGAACGAAATTGTTTCGGTCGCGTTCCAGCGTTCGAGGACAAAGAATTGGCACGCCGCGCAAAACGTGCGCTCGGCGGCGTCTTCGTGAACAGTCGCGTATGTGGTTTGCTCGCGCGCGCCGTTTTCGTAGTATGCGCATTCAATCGCGAGTTCAGGATGCGCTTTGGCGTCTTCGGGTGAAATCACACCCGATTCGACAAAACCGGCCCAGTCCCAGCCGAAACCGGCGTCCGAGTTTTGCTGAATTTCAAACGCCAGGTTGCCGCCGTCCAGCGCGTGCAAGCGTCCCGGCGGCACGAAGTAAGTTTCGCCGCTCGTGGTTTTCACCTTGTTCATCACGCCGTCGTAATTGTCGCGGCGCGCGATTGCGTCGCGGAATTTTTCCGGTGTCAAACCCGGAATCGAGCCGGTATAGGCCGCCGCGCCGTCATCGGCTTTCAGAATGTACCACGCTTCGGTTTTGCCTTTGTCTTTCAATCCAAGCCGCGCTGCGTGCGCGTCGTTCGGGTGCATGTGCGCCGGAAGCCGCTTGTCGCAATCGAGAAATTTCAGCAAGAGCGGAAAATAATCGCCGTAGCGTTTCCAGATCGTTTCACCGACAAGTTCGCTTCCGAATTGCTGCATCAATTCGCGCATCGTTTTGCCTGCCAAAGGGCCATTGATGACAACCGATTGTTCTTCGCCATGATCGGAAATCTCCCACGTTTCGGCGACATCGCGGCCCTGCGGAACATCTTTGTCCAATAGTTCGACAAAGCGCCGCCCGCCATACGGATAAAATTTCAAGTACGGCTTCCACTTCAAGGGATACATTTTTCCTCCAGAATTCGATCGCTTTCGATCACTTCAGTTCCGGCTGTTCACCACCTGATTCACCATAGCCTCGACATCGACAACCGTGCCGTTTGTACTCGCTTCCACAGTTGCGAGCATCAGCGCGTTGGAACGGATATTATCTGCCAGCACAGTGGCCGGAGTCGCACCACCATCGAGCCATTCGAGAAACTGAAAAATAATCGCTTCGTGCCCGCTCCACTCGAGTTTTTCGAGCGGCAATTCGCGCACGGACAGAACGCCGCCATTGCGTTCTTCGATGAGCACGCGATTATCGTTGTCCAGCAAGGCGGCGCCGCCTTCGCATTCGACGCGATAAAGTTCTTCGTGCCACGAATTGGTTTTGCCCGATGCGATATTACTTCCCGCATACTGCGCGAAACTTCCGTTGTTCATGCGCAGCGTAAACAGCGCGCACGAATCGCCATCGAACGATTCGCCGCCGTGAAAAGCGCCCCCGGCGCCGCGCACTTTTGCGGGATTGTAGGAATATCCGCTGACTGTGTGGCAATCGGCGTCACACAAATTGCGAATCTGATCGAAATGATGAATCGCGCAATCCACCAGAATCGGATGCGGCGCGTGATGAATGTACCAGCCTTCCTTGCGAACGCGCCAATCGCTGGCATAGCGGCATTCCACAGAGTTGACCTGTCCCAATTGGCTGATCGCTTTTTTCAGCGTCAAGATGCGCGGCGAGTAGCGATAATTCTGCGTCACCATCATCTTGACGCCGGCAGCCTGCACCGCTTTAAAAATCGCGCAACACGCTTCCCACGTATCTGCAATCGGCTTTTCCGAAAGAATGTCCATGCCGCGCGCGCACGCCAGCTCCACCGCCTGGGCGTGAAACGCCGGCGGCGTGACGATACAGCAAAAATCGGCCTCGACCGACTCGAAGGCTTGCGACATTTGTGTGTAAAGCCGCGACGCAGGCAATTCGAGAAATTCTCCGGCGCTTTGCAGAACGGGCGAATTCACATCAACGACCGCCACGATTTCGGCGCGCTCGCGAAAAGGCGTCCAGAAATCGTGAATCCACGAGTGCGCCATGCCGCCAGCGCCAATCATCAGGCAACGTTTTTTAGAATTCATGCTTATGTCTTTCGATTTCTCCGCCACACGGTCTGCATAAAAAGTACGCCCGAATAACGGCGTACTTTTCGTTACACGCCGAAGGTCGTATCACACGCCAGAGGCGCGGGATATTCGCGCACGCGCCCGTTGGCCGCAAGGTGGCGCAAAATATGAAACACGCTTTCGACTTCTTCGGCGCTGCCGGCGTGACGCGCGATTTCGCCCGCCGTCAGCATCGCGCCGGGCTGCGCCGACAGAACTTCCAGCGCCGCTTTTTGCAAACCCAGAATCGTTTTCGCCGCGCTTTTGCCGGCCTCGACGCCCGGCTGATGATACGCGTTGACATTGACCAGGCTGCCGTAAAACCCGACGGCGCGCTCGAACAAAGCGATCAGGCGCCCAATCGTCGCGGCGTCGATTTGCTGAACCGAAATCGTCAAACTCTGCCGCTCGTTTTCCCACAACGCGCGGCGCGTGCCATGCAAAAGCCCGGAAAGATAATCGCCGCTCGTCACGTCGTCCTCGACTTCCAGAGCGGCTTCACGCGCGCCGCCTGTGTTTTCCAGCCCCGCCCTATCGCGCAAAACCTCGATAAACGTCACCCAGAAATTAGCGACGCCTTCGCGCAGTTGCTGCACGTAAGCGTGCTGATCGGTCGAGCCTTTGTTGCCATAAACCGCGATGCCTTGATGCACCACGCGCCCGCCCAGATCGGTTTGCTTGCCCAAACTTTCCATAACAAGCTGCTGAAGGTAGCGCGCGAAGAGTTCAAGGCGATCTTTATAGGGCAGAATCACCATGTCGCGCTCGCCCCTGCCGTTTGTGGCATGAAACCACATCAAGGCTAGAAGTGCCGCCGGATTTTTGTGCGTGTCGCTTAGGCGCGTCGCTTCGTCCATGTCGCGCGCGCCGCGCAACATTTCGTCGATGTCAAAGCCTTGCAGCGCCGCCGGCAAAAGCCCGACTGCCGAAAGTTCGCTGGTGCGCCCGCCGACCCAATCCCACATCGGGAAACGCGCGAGCCATCGCTCGTTTTCCGCGACGTTGTCCAGTTGGCTCCCGCTGCCGGTAATCGCGACTGCATGACGACCGAAATGCAAGCCCATTTCGTGATAGGCCGATTGGGCTTCAAGCATTCCATTACGCGTTTCGGGCGTACCGCCGCTTTTGGAAATCACGATTGTCAGCGTTTTTTCCAACTCGGCGCCGATGCGCGCCAGCGTGCGCGCCATGCCGTCCGGGTCGGTGTTGTCGAAGAAAAACGGCGTCATCTTATCGCCGCAAGGCTGTCCCAGCGCATTTGCTACAAACTGCGGCCCAAGCGCCGAGCCGCCGATGCCGATAATCAGTACGTTGCGAAACACTCCGCCGCGCTGCGGCATGATCTCGCCGTCGTGAACACTCGCGGCAAACGACTTGATGTCGTCTAGAACCGATTGAATTTCCGTTCCGAGATTATCGGGCGCCAGGTGCGGCGCGCGCAGCCAATAATGGCCAACCATGCGGTTTTCGTCGGGGTTGGCGATCGCGCCGGCTTCCAGTTCGCGCATAAAATTGAAAGCGCGCTGCATGCGCGGCTCCATTTCGCCAAAAAAACCGTCGCCGAAATTCATGCGCGAAATGTCGAGACCGAACTGCAAGTTCTGGCTTACATATAAATTGCGACAATAGCGATCCCACAATTGGGTTGAGTTCATGCGTTCCTTTGTCGAAAACGTGAAGCCTGAAAAGTACGCCGGAATTCTGGCGTACTTTTTTCAAGTTTCACCTTTCCGTCGTGCCTTGCACGTCCATCGTTGTCGAGGCGACGCCGAATTCGCCGGGCATTGTCGGCGAAGTGAAAGGCGGCGCTTCGTAGCCGTTTTTGCCTGCGCGCACCAGGCTGAATTTCAGCGCGTAGCGCCCGGGCCGCGGTGGCGCGACAAGAGAAAACGAGATTTTCGTCAGGCCGCCGGGCGGCACGTCGGCGCGCAGCCAGCGAACGGCCCAGCGCGTGCGCGTTCCCGTCGCCATGTCGTGCCAGCGAACCAAAAGGCGGATCGGCGAATCGCCGCTCACTTTCCATCCGTTGCTGCCGATGTTGCGCAGGCTGGCCACCAGAGGCGCTTGTTCGCCGGCGGTCATCGAAACCGGCACGCCCGAAATCGTGACGACCGCCGCATCGCCGCGCAGTTTTGCCAATGTTTTTGGCGATGGCGCCGGTGCGGGTTCAGGCTGAACACGCGGCACAGGTCGCGGCACAGGGCGCGGCGTCAGGCGCGGCGGCTCGGTGCGGCGAACCGGCGCAGCGGGCGGAATCGGTGCGGCGGTCGGCGCAGCAGGTCGCGGCGGCAAAGCGGGCGGCGGCAAAATCGGCAGTGGCACGACAGGCGGGTTTAGCGGCATGCCTGGCGACGGATTTGTGCCGGGCGGAGGCGTGCCGAAAATGCGCGCCGTCGGGTCTTTCACATCTTCCAGAGGCAGCGTGACGGGCAAAAAAGTCAGCGCGCTGTCGCCGTCGGAATCGGTGACCGAGAGGCGCAGCGTCCATTCACCGCGCGCCGAAGGCGGCGTCCACAGCGCCAGGCGACCGTTGTTGACAGGCGCGCGCTCCACGGGAATTTCGTTCCAGCGGCTCGGCTCGGCGCCTTCGTCCTGCGGCGTTTCGCCCCACGCCAGGCTCACGCGCGGCGCGGCGTCACCCTGCGAAAAAATCGTGCCCCTGATTTCCAGGCCATACGCTGGAGCCGGAAGGCGCAGCGCGCGGGCTTCACTTAAAATCGCTGTCGGCAAAACGTGGAGCATCGGCAGCAGCCACAAAGTACGCCCGAACTGCGGCGTACTTTTCTCGTTTGCCGGCGCCTCAAACAAAATGGCGGTGCCGTCGGGCGAGATGCTGGGCGCACTGGCGCCGTCGGTTCCGGCGACAGCGCGCGCGCCCGAACCGTCGGCGGCCAGCATGAACAGCTGCGATCCGCGCGTGCGATTGGTCGAAGAAACGCACAGCTTGGTGCCATCAGCGGACGCGGCGCCCTGCCCGCCGCGCTGCCATAAAAGCTGCGGCGCAGAAACGCCATCATCGAAGGCGACGCGATAAAGGCCCGCGCTGCCCGGGCGCGTGCTTTCATAAACCAGCGTTGTGGCATCGAGCCAGAACGGGTGGCGCGCGAACGAGACGACGCGTCGCACGTCCGGCGTCCGACGATTGCCAAGCAGTGACAGGAAATAAATCGATTCCAGCCCGCCGCGATCGGAGATATAGGCCGCGCGCGCGCCGTCGGGCGCGACGGCGAGCGAAGAATAGCGCGCGTCATTCCCAGTCAGATTTGCGATCTGACCGTTGCGCAAGTCGAGGCGCGCGATGCTGTTGCGGCCCGCGGCGATGTCGGCGCCGTCCGCAAAAGCGTTGGTGAGGAACAAAAGAAAGCGGCCATCGGGTGTCGGCGCGGCGCCTTCGGCAAAATAAGGCGCGACAAAGCGCGTCAAGGCAACGGCGCCCAGCACTTCGCCGCGTTTGCGCCGCTTTTCCGTGCCATCGAGATCGGCTCTGTTTTCGGATCTGGTGGGCAGCGCCGCGCGCCATAAATTGCGTGTGTTGCCGGCGCGGCGCGTGAAGAAAAACGACAGTTCGTCATCGCCGGCGCGCGGCGCGAAAACCGGCTGGGTCAGCGACATCGCCGTCATTTCTTGCGCGTCGTCGCTATGCCAGCGTGCGTTGGGGGTTGTGCTCTCGGCATCGGTCCCCGTCAAGCGCAGAGAACGCGCCGCGCCGGGACGCAAAGCAGCCGCCGCAGGACGGCAAAAACTGCACGCAATGGAGATCGCGATCAGGCGGCACATGGCAAGGCGCACGCGCGAATTGCTAAAATAAGGTTTCATCTTTCAATAATCTACAACGGCGGCGCGCACGACGTCAAATAGCGGCCGTTCCTTTCAGCGGATTTATGCCTCACCCGCGCTTTGTCTTTTTTCATCGTTTCGCGCCGCCGATTTCGCTTCAGGCCGCGTGCTGCTTTGTCGCTTTTTTGATGGCGTTCTGGTCGGGTTGGTTATGCGCCGCGCCTTCGACCTCCAAGACCGCGAAGCATCCCACCGCTGCTAAAGCGCATCTTAAGCATGACACAAACACGTCGGGACGCGCCGCTAAAAACCGTGGCGTTGCCGGGGGAAAAGCGCCGCTTGCCAAGCCTGTCGCAACGCGCGCGAGGCCGCTTTCGACTTGGCGCGTGTTGGCGCCGCTGCACATCGCGGCCTTGCTGCTGGCGGCGGGAATGGTTTTCATCACCGAACGCGCAAATCGCAAAAGCGAGCGGCGCGGCGCGATGAAGCGCGGAGTCGTGTGGGCGCTTTGCCTTTCCCTGACGCGCGCGCTGCTCCTTACAGTTTTGCTGGCGCCGGCGGCGCTGCACTGGCACGCTCTGGCGCGAGATTTCCAAATTCCCGCGTTGGCGGCAGCGATTTGCGCATCCGCATTGGCGGCAATTGCGGTTTTGGGCTTATGCCATTGGCGCACGCGCGGGTCGCGTGCACTGGCTTTGCTGCTGTGTTCGGGCGCGGCGATAGCGACACTTTTCCTCTTGTTGATGCGCGAAACACAATCGTTGAATGCGTTTGATGCCGGCTACTTTGGCGGCGCGGCTTTGGTGTGCGGCAGCGCATGGTCGGCGAGTGAGGTGTTTTTCGGGCGTACTTTGTTTGAGATTCCTCGCCTGGAACACCGCGCCGTCAGTCCGCTGGCAGAGCCTTACGCTCCGGGCACACGTGCGCAACTGCGGCTGGTTTCGCTTTGCGTTATCGTGTCGCTGGCACTGGCGCTGATGGGCATCAACGCGTCGGGCGCCGCACTCGCGGCCATCGCCGCGATTTCCTTTGCGGCGGCGCTTTACGTTCGCGGCTGGCGCAGCAAGCAACTGGGCGCAAAGCAGATTGTAGCCGCGCTGTTGTGGTCGGCTCTGGCGACAATCGTCCTCGCGATGCTGACAGGCCTGGTAGTGTTGCCTGAGCCGCAAAAGATTTTAAATCTTCGTTTAAGCGACGCCATGAGCTTCGCCGGGGGCGTTCGCGCGCGCGCGATGCCGGTAATATCGTTCGGCCTAATGCTTTGTGTGGCTGCGTTCTTGCTGCGACGCCCGCCCGCTCATTTGTGGACTGTTTTAGCGCGCGCGCCGTTTTGGGGCTGGCTGCTCCTTGCCACGTTGCTGGCGGCAACCGCGACAACGCTTTTCTCGGTTCACGGACACGAAATCGCACTTGGGCTTTGCAGCATGATTTTACCGGCGTGGGCCTTGGTCTGGCTCGAAGGCGCGGAAAAATAAATGAAATACCTGGCGATTGATTTCGGCGAGAAGCGAATCGGCCTGGCGGTTTCCGACCCGGACGGAAAAATGGCTTTTCCGCATGCGACACACGAGCGCGCCGGCCACAAACGCGATACGGAAAGTTTGCTTCAAGCCGTGCGCGGCTTGAACATTGAGGCAATTATTTTCGGCCTGCCGCGCGCGCTGAATGAAAACACCGTTTCGGAAAGCGAAACGAAAACACGAACTTTCGCCGCCATTTTGGAAAAAGCGATGCGCGCCGCCGATTTGAATCTGCCGATTTTCTGGCAGGACGAACGCTTTTCCACACGCGAAGCGTTGGGCGCGATGCGCGACGCCGGAATTTCACAAAAGCAGGGGCGCAACGGCGACGCGAACGGCACCGACGCACGCGCCGCCGCCATTATTTTACAGGCGTTTCTAGATCGCAAAAGTACGCCGGAATTCGGGCGTACTTTCCAGGAAAGCGAGGAATATTCTTGAAAGCACTTATCTGGATAATCGTACTTGTTGTTTTGATCGGTGGCGCGTTTGGCGGCTGGCGCTGGAAAATCGAAAACGACCGCAAGTGGCGCGAAGAAGCGATTCCGATGAAAGACAAAGTCGCGCGCGTGCCCGAATTTTGGACGGCGCGATTCCTGGCACAGCGCCTGCAAAAAACCGGCAAAATCCGCGACACCGAAACTTTTCTGGCCGCCGCCAAAGAAGTCGGCCTGGAGCAAGTCGCCATCGGCGGCTACATTTTGCCGGAAAAAGCCTCGCCGCGCGACCTGGCAAAAATTTTCAAAGACAGCCCCGATTTGGTCAAAATCACGTTCCCCGAAGGCTGGACGGCGCACAAAATGGCCGAGCGTTTGAAGGCCAACAAATTCGCCTCGGCGGCGCAGTTTGAAACACTCGCTTATCCGCCGGGAACTGTCGTTTCGCCGCTCGAAGGCAGTTTGTTTCCCGAAACCTATCAGCTTCCCGTTCGCGGCTCGGCCAAAGAACTGGCGCAAATTCTCCAAAAGCGCTTCGGCGAAATCGCCGCCAAGCTGCCCAAAAAAGCGCCGCTCGGCAGGGACGACAAACCGCTGACGCAGCGCGAAATCGTCACTCTTGCCTCGCTCGTCGAGCGCGAAACCAGCGAGCCGAGCGAGCGCGCCCTTGTCGCCGGCGTCTTGATGAATCGCCTGCGCAAAGGCATGAGATTGCAATGCGACGCCAGCGTGCAATACGTGCGCGAGCGCATGGCCGCTCAGGGAAAGTTGAAAGAAGGCCACCGTTCAAGAACCTATTACCGCGACCTGGAACTCGCTTCGCCTTACAACACGTATCGTCACAAAGGCCTGCCGCCCGGCCCGATTTGCAATCCCGGCGAAGCCGCCTTGCGCGCCGCCGCCGCGCCCAAATTCTCGCCTTATTTCTTCTACGTCATGAACCCGAGCGCCGGTCGCCACCTCTTCGCCAAAACATTCGACGAGCACAAGCGCAACATCCGTTTGGCGGGGCAATAAAAAAGTACGCCTTTATTCGGGCGCACTTTCGGCGCTCATACCACTTGCAGCAGGGGGCGAACATGAACGAAGCCAAGCAGCACAATCCCGATGAGGTCGCGCGCAAGCAACAGGAGTTGCGCGAAAAAACGGCGCAGTTTTGCGCGGCGCATCTCGACGCTGAAATGCAGCGACTTTGCGCGCAGGCAATTGAGGAACTAGGCCGCAGCGCGCATGAAATCGAATCGCTGGAGCCGCAATGGTGGGAACTTGCGCCGCTCGAGCGCGGCGACTTGACGATCTGGGCCGGCGGAATCGTTTACGCGCTGGCTTCCGCCAACAAGCTTTTCAAAGCGGGCGCGACGCCGCGTCTTAAAGCGAGTTCGATTGACGAATTTTTCGGCCTGCGCAAAGGCGCTTCAGCGCAGCGCACGATTTCAATCCGCGAGCTTTTGCACTTGGACCGTGGCGATTCAGAGTTTTTCACGGCTGCGATGCAAGAACGCCGCGCCGCGCAGGAAACTTTCCTGGCCGCCGCGCCGGACGCGAACTTCGCGCGCGGCGGACACGAATTCGCCGACGACACGCGCGACGCGATGAACGATTTCTATGACCTGACGGAAGAATTGGACAGGCTGAGCGAGGCGAAAATCGAAGCGCGGCTGCGCGCGATCATCAAGCGCGACCCGTTTTTCCTCGATTCGTATCTCACGCTCGCCGAAATCCGTGAAGCCGACGGCGCCGATGCCGAAGCGCGCAGGCTACGCGACGCCGCTTACACGCAAGCCCTGCGCCTCATCCGCGACAAAGAAGGCCGCTGGCCCGCCGCGATGGAATGGGGATTTTTGGAAAACCGCCACGTCATGCGCGCGCTGACTGGCAAAGCAATGCAGTCGTGGCAGGACGGCGCAAGCGATGAAGCTCTGGCGATTTTCCGCAACCTTTTATTTGCCTGTCCAGGCGACAATCTCGGCGTGCGTTACTTGATTCTCGCCATCCGCGAAGGCTTGACGTTCGAGCAATACGACAAGAAATTCGTTACGCGCGAAGGCTTTTACGACTCCGACAAGTTATTCAAATGGTTCGACAAAGGCGTCGAAAAACTGCCCGATGAATTTGCCAAATGGAAACGTGTCGTGGACGAATGGCAATGAAAAAGTACGCCTGAAAACAGGCGTACTTTTCACGCGGGATTCGCCGCGCTCATCTGCGCAGAGCTTCGAGCAACGGCTTGAGTTTCCATTTCTTGCGATGCGTTTCGATCAGGTTTTCCAGAATGCGCTTCCACTCGTCTTGTTTTCCGGCCACGCCGTGCGCTGACTTGGCGCGACCGAGCCAGCGCGCCGCTTCGCCATAGGCCGCCGCTTTGCCGCCGTCCATAATCGCATTGGCTTTCTGGAGGCAAATCGGAATCACCGCTTCGGGCCGGCTTTGCCAGGCGGCATCGACCACGTGCGCAATCAACACATTGTCGTAGCTGCCGTCAATGGTCTTCAAAGCATCGTCGATCAGGTTTTCGTGCAGGAAAATATCAACCAGACCGCTGCGGTCGAAAGGCCGCGAGCGGCGCAGAACATTCAACAATTCTTCGCGCAAAGCCGGCCAATCTTGCTCTGCACGTTCGCAGGCCTCGCGCGTTTTGTGATATGCCTTCAACTGCGGCTCTTCGAGTAGCGCGACGCGCGCGGCCATCAGCGCCCGCGCGTACTGCCCGTTCTCGCTCGCTACATCGCGCAGCCAGGCCGCAAGCGTCGCCCTGCCCGATGCGCGATTATGAAATGTCTCCGCTTCCGGATCGTCCTCGAAAAGCGCCAGGCCATGCTCGGCGAGGCGCATCGCTTCTTCAATCGCACCGGCTGCGAGTAACGCTTGCGCCAGCATCAGAGACTCGTTAACAAGCGTAAACCGCTTTAATCCGACCTCGACCGCTTCGGCGATGCGACCGCGCTGAGTCAGCATCACGGCGACTAAGCCGATATGCTTTTCCGCTTTGGCCAACCGCAAATACTCGTCGAACTGTTCGCGCCGTTCCAGGACGCGAAGCCGCGCAATCGTTAGTTCATCCGCAAACCACGGCTCTTCGCCTTTCCAAACCGAAGCTTTGCTTTTGCCCGACAAGACGCGCGCCAGCGGCGCATATTCCCAGCCCTGCCGCGCCGCTTCCGCCGCTGCCTCGAAAGAATCGTCAATGCCGTAATCGCCGAGTTCGCCCTGCCACGCATCGAACTGTGCCGCCCAGCTTTCGCGTTCCTGCGGCGTCAAGTCGGCGGACAAAATCGCTTCCGTCCACAACGTGCCGACATCTACGAAAAACCCGCTCGCATCGCCATCGGAATCGTCCAGATATTCCCAGCCGCGCATATATTCTTCCGTTACGGCTTCGAGTACCGCGAGCGCGCTGCGTCCATCGCCCGCGGCGAGAAGCTCTTGCGCCGGCTGCGCGATGTCGAACACTTCGCGCACCACGCCGCCGATATGCCAATACGCTTCGGAATCGCGCATCCGATCCAAGCTGCCCAGCGCGCCGCGCACTCGCCGCCGCAGCGCCGCGCCGTCCACTTTCACAGTCGCAGGCTGCGTCGCAACCTCCGATTGTTCCGCCGCCGTGCCGCTTTGCGTCGCCAATACTGCAACGCGAATCGCGATTTCATCGGCCAGATCGGGATCACGCTCGCCCAGTTGCACGACGAGATTCAACAACTGCTCGCGGCTGAGCGGCGCCAGCAACTCGGGCAGCGCGGCCTGTTGTTCAACCGCATCCGGCTCGTTGAGATAAGCCAGCAGCGCCGCGACGATATGCTTGCACCAACCGTCGTAATCATAAGGACACGAACATTGCGCATCGTCCACGCTCTGCTTTCCCAGCGCCACCGAAACACGATACGGCTGATAATCGCTGCCCGCGACTTCGGCGTGCAACACGTCGCCGCGCCGCGCCAGCGACTCGACCGCGCCCTGCCGAAAAAGCTCCTCGCCGCGCCCGAACGATTTTGAATTGGCGTTCGCGCGGATCTCCGATTCGTAAATTTCCATGTCTTTCACCTGAAAGTACGCCTGAATATCGGCGTACTTTTGAAAAAGTTTAGCAGACCAACGCAAAAAACCCATTCATTTCCGAACAGGGATTAGTCAATCTCGCCAAAACCTTTGACGTACACAAGCGCAACATCCGCGTGGCGGGGCAATAAAAAGTACGCCCGAATGCGGGCGTACTTTTTGTTGCGGCTGCATTTATATCATGATACTCTAAATATAAGGTGATTCGATGAGAAAATTATTTTTGATCACGATTTGTGCGTTGTCGAGTTTGAGCAGTCAAATCCATGCACAGGAAGGCGAACCAACAGCGACGCCATTGCCGACCCCGACGCCAAAGCCTTACGTTTGGGCTGAATGGCTATCAACGGAAGAAAACGTATGGATGCGTGACAACACCTCGGTTGTAGGCGGAATTGTGAAGACCCATGTTGGCAATCAGGGAGAAGGAAGTGAAATCTATAGCGTTTCGGAAGCGATGCTTCGCATCTTCAAACGCTATCAGCAAGCACATAAAATTGTGGTTCGATGGGGTTGGAGCGGTCTGAGTAATTACGTAGAGTGGGAAGTCATGTATGACTTGAAAACTCAAAGAGTTAATAATTTGCCAATTCAAATAGAGTACGACCCAAACGAACGTCTATACGAGCCAAATGGCCGAGAATACAACTCCGAGCAGTGGATATCAGAGCCAGTTTCGATCCAGCAAATGCGCGAGATTGTCGCTGGCCAGCTTACCTTTGGGAAAATTTGGCGAATGAGCCATAAGCCTAAAAAGACGCCATTAGCCCCAAAGCGAAAACCTGCCACTGATTTCGATCAATCCGGTTCTCGCAACAAAGCGCGAAAACCCATTTGCTCGAAGTGTTCGTCCGCTGTCAGCACTTCACTCATGCCGCGCTGCTGCATCACGATATAAGAAACGCAATCCACCAATCCCCAATCTTTGTCAGGTCGCTCGCGGAATAATTTCAGCGCATCGGCGTAAAGTTGTTCCGTGAGTGGAACGATTTCGATTTTCGGATCGGCTTCGATCCATTGCAGCAGCATAAGAGCCGTGCGCCGAAATCGCTGTTTCGACAGCGCATTGCCGATTTCCAGCAAAACGGCGCGCGTCGTTACCAGGCGCGTCGCCGATGCGTCGAGGCGCGCCGCCAAACTTTGCGCCTTCGCGTGGTGTCTATCGTTTGGAGACGACAAAGCGATGGCGTAAGACGTATCGAGAAAAACATCATTTGTCATCGTGTAAATGGCCGTAAAGATATTTATCCACGTTTTCCGACCAGTCGGGCGGCCCGTCCAAATTCAGCGTCTGCGCCAAGCGCAAAAACGAAACAGGTTCTTCGTCAGGTTGCGGTAATTCTTCAACGACAACGCGAACCCGCGTATTCGGCTCAAATTTCAGCGGCTCATCGAAGTGCAAGGCGATGCCATCAAACGTGGCTTCCAGTGTTTGTGTCATGGGTTTCACCATCCAAAAGTACGCCCGAATTCAGGCGTACTTTTATTGTAGCGCAAAACAATAAACGCCCCGCTCCAAAAGGAACGAGGCGTTTATAAAAATCCACGGCGGCGGCCTACTTCCCCACGTAGTTTTCACCATACAACAGTGACTAATTTCGATGCCTGAATATTCACATCTTTCGTCAAAAGAGCAACTGAGTTGCCACGTCGCTGAAGCAAAAGCGTGGCAGCGACAATCTGGCGGTCGTGCATTTCTGTAATCGGCGAAAGCGCCAAAGTTTCGTTCAGCGTCGCTCGGTCGAGTGGCAGCAGAGAAACGCGCGGATCCGCATCGACAGCCGCAAGAAGATCGCTCACTGAAGGTATTGGATTTTACGGTGTTGACGCGATGAGTTTTTCGATTTGCTTGATCCGGAGTTGATTGTGTCCTTCAATGACGAGCCAGAGCCGTCTTTGCAGATCGTTGATGTAGCGCACGCAGAC
>Ga0136611_10000604_pt1 | contig 24108 bp, 29 predicted proteins | sample AntDrymUQ2232306_2_FD_106645 | JGI IMG/M metagenome (GOLD analysis project Ga0136611, IMG submission 106645) | Polar desert sand microbial communities from Dry Valleys, Antarctica - metaG UQ223 (23.06) | ecosystem: Environmental > Terrestrial > Soil > Desert | place: Antarctica: Dry Valley...
ATCAGCCTCCTCCACCAGCCCTTCAACATCTCGGGCCAGGAGCTGTTCATCTCTTGCAGCGTCGGCGTGGCCTGCTCGCCCGAGGACGGCACGGACTACGCATCGCTGCAGCAGCACAGCGACCTGGCCATGTATGCAGCCAAGGCCGGTGGCCGCGGCACCTTTGCCGTTGATGCCGGTGAGCTGAACGAGCCTCGTCGCATGCAGCTCGAGCTCGAGAGCCAGCTGCACAAGGCCCTCGACAACGAAGAGTTCCGCGTCCTTTACCAGCCGCAGATCGACATCCGCACCAGGCGGGTGGTAGGCGTCGAGGCGCTGGTGCGCTGGCAGCATCCGACCAAGGGTCTGCTCGCCCCCGATGCCTTCCTGCCGTTGGCCGAGGAAAGCGGTCTCATCGTCGCCATCGACGAATGGGTGCGCGGCGCGGCCTTCAATCAGGCCCGCATCTGGGCCGAGAGCGGCCACCCTCTCCGGGTGTCGGTCAACCTCTCCACCCGGGCGCTGGCCAACCCCCACCTGGCCGACGTGCTGGCCGTCGAGATGCAGCAGAGCGGCGTGCCCCCCCACCTGGTCGAGCTGGAGATCACCGACCGGGTCGTGCTTTCGGACGCCGAGCTGCCCCGGGTGATCGACGCGCTGCACGCGCTCGGGGTGCGCCTGGCCATCGACGACTTCGGCACAGGCACCTCGGTGTTCGGGAGGCTGCACACCTCTCCGGTGGACACCCTCAAGATCGACCGCAGCTTCGTGTCCGCGGTGACCGAGGAGTCACACGAGGCACCACTCGTGCGTTCGATCATCGCCCTCGCCCACAGCCTCAACCTGGTCGTCGTGGCCGAGGGGGTCGAGACCGAGACCCAGCTCGAGATCCTTCGCGGCTTCGGCTGCGAGATGGTGCAGGGTTACCTCTTCAGCCGCCCCGTCTCGATCGAGGAGGTCGACCGGCTCGTTCAGGTCATGGACGAGCAGCGCTGCGCCTGACGGGCGGTCAGCCGGCCGGAGAGGCTGCGATCAGCGCGACATCATGCGGCCAACGGCGCCCATGAGCTCTTTGACCTGCTCGTCGGGATCGGCCGGGCCCCCGTGACCGCCGATGAGGCAGTGCCTGGCGTGGTCGTCGAGGAGCCCGAGGGCCACCTTGTCCAAGGCGGCTCGTATGGCGTTGATCTGGGTCAGCACGTCGATGCAGTACCGGTCCTCGTCCACCATGCGGGCCACGCCTCGCACCTGGCCCTCGATGCGAGCCAGACGGGCACCCAGCTGGTCCTTGGTTGCGCTGTATCCCCGGGCTTCCGCCACGATGTCCTCCACGGTAAGGGTTGCCCCAAGCATACCCCCTCGGTGTATGCTCCTAATACCCGTAGGGGGTACACCGATCTCAGGAGGCAGCATGAGCACGACAAGCTTCGCCGTCGAAGGCATGACCTGCGACCATTGCGTCCAGGCCGTCACCAAGGAAGTGGGACAGGTGCCGGGTGTCGTGGGCGTCTCCGTCGACCTGACGAGCGGCCAGGTCGACGTGACCAGCAACGGGGACCTCGACACCGCGGCAGTCCGCGCCGCCGTCGAGGAAGCCGGCTACGAGATGGCCTGATGTCCACACCGGTGCGGCTCGCCGGCTTCGCTCTCGGCCTGACGATTGCCTTCGCAGCCAGCTTCGGCGTGGGGCGGGCGGTGGGGCCGTCAGTCGTGGAGACCCCACGGCCGGCCCATGACCAACCGGGGGCACAACACCCATGACCGCGCCGGGTCAACAACAGGCGCCTACGTCCCGGGTCGAGCTGTCCATCGGCGGCATGACCTGCGCCGCGTGCGCAGCCCGCATCGAGAAGCGGTTGAACAAGCTCGACGGCGTGACGGCCACCGTGAACTACGCCACCGAGCAGGCCCGGGTCGACTTCGGCCCCGACCTGGCCGCCACCGACCTCGTGGCTGCCGTCGAAGCCGTCGGGTACACGGCCACGCTGCCCCGCCCGGCCGGCGCCGCGGAACCGGTTGGCGTGGTCGAGGTCGACCCGGCGGCGGCGTTGCGCACCCGCCTGTCGGTCACCGCCGCGCTGACCTTGCCGGTTCTGGCCATGTCGATGGTCCCGGCGCTGCAGTTCGAGAGCTGGCAGTGGTTGTCCCTCACGCTGGCTGCTCCGGTGGTGGTGTGGGGTGCGCTGCCGTTCCATCGCGCCGCCTGGGCCAACGCCCGTCAGGCCGCGGCAACGATGGACACCCTCATCTCGGTCGGCACCATCGCCGCCTTCGCCTGGTCGCTCTACGCCCTCTTCTTCGGTGACGCTGGCCGTCCCGGCATGAAGATGGGCTTCGACCTCACCCTCGACCGGGGCGCCGGGACCCACGAGATCTACCTCGAGGTCGCCTCTGCCGTCACCGTCTTCATCCTGGCCGGGCGGTACTTCGAAGCCCGGGCCAAGCGCCGTTCCGGAGCGGCGCTGCGGGCGTTGCTCGAGCTTGGTGCAAAGGATGTCGGCGTGCTCCGGGGCGGGCGCGAGGAGCGCATCCCGGCCGACCAGCTGGTGGCGGGCGACCTCTTCGTCGTCCGGCCGGGCGAGAAGATCGCCACCGACGGCCGGGTGGAGGAGGGCACCTCAGCCGTGGACGCCTCCCTGCTCACCGGCGAGCCGGTGCCGGTGGAGGTCGGCCCCGGGGACGCCGTGACCGGCGCAACGGTCAACGCCGGTGGTCGCATCGTCGTGCGCGCCACGCGCGTGGGGGCGGACACCTCCCTCGCCCAGATGGCCCGCCTCGTCACCGAGGCCCAGAACGGCAAGGCGCCCATCCAGCGGCTCGCCGACCGGGTGTCGGCCGTGTTCGTGCCCATCGTCCTCACGCTGGCCGTGGCCACGTTGGGCTTCTGGCTGGGTAGCGGGTCGTCGGCTACCGGTGCGTTCAGCGCTGCCGTCGCCGTGCTCATCATCGCCTGCCCCTGCGCGCTGGGGTTGGCCACCCCTACCGCACTCTTGGTGGGCACCGGGCGGGGCGCCCAGATGGGCATCCTCATCAAGGGGCCCGAGGTGCTCGAGTCGACCCGCCGGGTGGACACCGTGGTCCTCGACAAGACCGGCACCGTCACGACCGGCCAGATGAGCCTGGTCGATGTGGTCACCGACGAGGGCACCACGGCCGACGAGGCGCTGCGGCTGGTGGGGGCGGTGGAGGATGCGTCCGAGCACCCCATCGCGCGCGCCATCGCCGCAGGGGCCCGGGCCCGAGTGGGTGAGCTGGCGGCGGTGGAGTCCTTCGCCAGCAGCGAGGGGCTGGGGGTGCAGGGCGTGGTCGACGGCCACGCCGTGGTGGCCGGCCGTGAACGGCTGCTCGCCGACTGGTCGTTGCCCCTCTCGCCCACGCTGGCGGCGGCCAAGGCCGAGGCCGAGCAGCTGGGCCGCACGGCCATCCTGGCCGGGTGGGATGGCGCCGTCCGCGCCGTGCTGGTGGTGGCCGACACCGTGAAGCCGACCTCGGCCCAGGCCATCCGACAGCTGCGAGACCTCGGCCTGACCCCGGTGCTTCTCACCGGTGACAACTCGGCCGCAGCCGGCGCAGTGGCGGCCCAGGTGGGAATCGACCAGGTCATCGCCGAGGTGCTGCCGCAGGACAAGCTCGACGTGATCCGGCGCCTGCAGGGCGAGGGTCAGGTGGTGGCCATGGTGGGTGACGGCGTGAACGACGCCGCCGCGCTGGCCCAGGCCGATCTGGGGCTGGCCATGGGCACCGGCACCGACGTGGCCATCGAAGCCAGCGACCTAACCCTGGTGCGCGGCGACCTACGGGCTGCGGCCGACGCCATCCGCCTCTCCCGGCGGACGCTGAGGACCATCCAGGGCAACCTCTTCTGGGCTTTCGCCTACAACGTCGCCGCCCTTCCCCTCGCCGCCGCCGGGTTGCTCAACCCCCTGATCGCCGGGGCCGCCATGGCCTTCTCAAGCGTCTTCGTGGTCACCAACAGCCTGCGGCTTCGCTCGTTCAAGGCCGCCGCCTGAACCCGATCAGCTGCGCCTCCCTCGCTTTTGTGGGCCGGTCCCCCGCCCAGGTGGACAAGGCCCGGATAGCGACGAAGGCAGCGGGTGGGACGAGCTGCTTCTGTGGAGCAGTCCCCGGCCCGGGTGGACAATGCCTGGGTAGCGCGGGGCGGTCGGCGGGAGCGCACATGCGGAGCTCCCAGCCCTCCTGCCATTCGAACCCCTTCCCGACCTCGTCCAACGACATCCCGTCGAGGAAGTGGCGGAGGGCCCAGTAGGCCGACATGTGGCCGATCACCAGCACCCGACGGCCACTCCACCGCCGGTGGATGTCGTTCAGCGCTCCCCCAACGCGCCGGATCGCCGCCGCCCAGCTCTCCCCACCGGGATACGCGTCGTGCACACCGGCCACGGCGCGGTGCACCACCGGTGCGGGAAGGCCGGTGAGGTCCCCGTAATCGCACTCCCGTAGCCGCCAGCCCACGCCCCTTCGGCGAGAGCGGAGTCGGCAGCCAGCCGCTCGCCAGGCCCGCTCGTTGTCCTCGCTCAATGAATGGGTCTCGAAGACGATCCCGGTGCACTCCGCCATCGCGACCATGCTGCCTCAGTTCAGAGATCAGAACCGGAGTGCCGCAGCTCATGTGTCGCCGTACAACGGTTCGATGCGACCCACTGCACCTTCCAATGCCAACGCCGAGTCCCGCGCCCTCCGAGACGCGCTGCAGGACGTGAGCCCCGACGCGCCCACCGCCTGCTCCGCATGGACGGGTCCACGATCTCTGCGCCCACCTGGCCGCCGGGTCCAAGGAGCTGGCCGACCTGATCGAGGACAAGCTGAGCGGACGGCCCGATCGCCCGACCCGGGGCTTCGAGGAGCGAGAGCTGGCGTTCCGATCCCTCGATCACGACGAGCTGATGACGCGCCTCACGGTTGAGAGCCGGCGCAAGAACGACGCCTATCGCGCCCTGAGCGAGCACCCGACTGACCCGACCATCACCTTCACCGGCGCCCGGCTCACCGCCGACGAGCTGGGCATGCACTCACGCAGTGAGGCGGCCATACACCGGTGCGACCTCGTCGGCGACGACGACATCTCCCGGCGCCTCCTGTCCCAGCCGGAGCTGACAGCCTACGGCGTGAAGGCACTGAACGTGATGCCCGTGCTGGTGGAGTCGGCAGGATCGCTGGCCGCCCGTCTCCACCGCAGGGCCGAGCCCCTGTGCTTCGCCCTTCGAGCGCCCGGCCAGCACGACGTTGTGTTCACTGCGGACGCCGGCTCTGCCGAGGCCGGCTCTTCGGAGCCCCGGTTCCAGCTGCACCGCCCTGCCACGGTCCCGGTCACTGCGACGCTCACCATGAGGTCCGACCACCGCCTGCTCGTGCTCTGGGGCCGTCGTCCGGCAGGGCTCGAGGTGCTGGAGGAGGGCCACCTCGCCGACCTCGAGTCGTTGAAGTCTGCCCTCTGGGCCGACGCTGTTCCGTGGCCCTAGGCACCCGGCCCCTGCCAAGATCCGAAGATGCTCGACCACATCTCGATTCAGTGCGCCGACGTCGCCTCCAGCGCTCGCTTCTACGACACCGTGTTGGCCACCCTCGGCGGGCAGCGCATCCTGGGGTACGGGGAGATCATCGGCTACGGCGTCCCACCGACGCCCGACTTCTGGCTCGGACCCCAGGCCACCGGCGAAGGATCTCGCGAGGCCCACCTCGCCTTCTCCGCCCCGGATCGGGCCACCGTGCAGGCGTTCTTCGATGCGGCGAAGACAGCCGGAGCCGAGGTGCTGCACGAGCCTCGGGTGTGGCCGGAGTACCACCCGACGTACTACGGCGCCTTCGTCCGTGATCCCGATGGGAACAACGTCGAGGCGGTCTGCCACACGCCTGCATGACCGCTCAGCGGGCCTTGCCCTGTTGCAGCAGGCTCACCGACTTGTCGATTCGCCGCTGCCGCGTCTCAGAGGTCTTGGCCCCTTCGACCTGCTGCACGTGCCAGCTCTTCTGGCTATAGGACAACCCCTCGAAGAAGGCCTTGCCGTCGCCAGCGCCGGCCAGCGCCTCGGCCAGGTCGGCCGGCACCTCGACCTGACGCGGCGTGGTGTCGAGAACCACTTCGACGTCCAGCTCGTCTCCGGCGGCGGCGCCTGCCTTGTTCCGGTTCTCGGCACTCAGGCTGATCAGTGACCGCCCGCCCATGACGGCCACGGTGTTGCGGTAGGTATGGCCGTTCAGGCTCACCCGCACCGGCGGACGCTGCCGTGCCCGAGCGCGGCGACAACCTCCGGCGGGACGACGATCCCCGTGTTGTTCTTCCCGCTGCCCTCGATCACGGTGCGGAACCGGATCGAGGACGGCGACTGCTGGTCACTGGCGTCGGACGTGGTCATGGAAGCTCTCCTTGTCCCCCGTTGGACGAAGCCAAGGGGCCGTTCTTCATCGCGTGGCGGTGTTGACTCGACTCCATGAGATCAGGCGCCGGCAAGCCGGAGGACGTGCTTGCCCACATCGCCGACGGCGCCGATCTCATCGTCCCTCTCGCCAACGGCGAGCCGGTCAGCGTCTTGGACGCCATCGAAGCCCACGCCCTCGACCTGACGGGAGTGCGCGTCCACCAGATGCATGCGCTCCACGACCGTCCGTACCTGCACGGCGCGGTTCGCGACCACCTGCTGCACGTCTCGTACTTCCTCTCACCCGTCACGCGGCCGGCATTCCACTCCCGAGGGTGTGAGCTGGTGCCGAACCACTTCAGCGAGGTGCCCCGTCTGCTGCGGGAGACGACGAAGTGCTCACTGGTGCTGGCTGCGGCCTCGCCCGCCGACCGCCACGGCTACTTCTCGCTCGGCACCAACTGTGACTACGCCGCTCCCTTCATCGGCCGGGTGCCGTTCTTCCTAGAGGTGAACGAGCGCATGCCCCGCACCTTCGGTCGCAACCAGGTGCACATCTCGCAGGTGGTCGGGTGGACCGAGGTGAGTCGCGCGCTCGTCGAGGTGGTGCCGCCCGCGACCTCTCTGGTGGACGAGCGCATCGGGGAGCACGTGGCGTCGAGGATCCCCGACGGTGCGACGGTGCAGGCCGGCATCGGCTCGATCCCGAACGCCGTCCTGGCCGGTCTACGGAACCACCGGGACCTCGGCGTGCACACCGAGCTCTTCTCGGACGGACTGATGGACCTGATCGAGCGGGGTGTGGTCACCGGCACACGGAAGCGGCTCGCGCCGGGAAAGGCGGTGACGACATTCGCCCTGGGGACGCAGGCTCTGTATGACTTCCTGCACGAGAACGCCGGCATCGAGCTGCTGCCGGTCGATGAGGTGAACGACCCACGGGTCATCGCCGAGGAGGACACCTTCGTCTCGGTGAACGCGACGACTGAGGTCGATCTCGTCGGGCAATGCGCCTCGGAGACGATTGCTGGGCGCTACTGGTCGTCGAGCGGCGGACAAGCCGACTTCGCCCGGGGGGCCATGTACTCGCCCCACGGCAAGGCGTTCGTCGTGCTCCCGGCCACGGCGGTGGGAGGCGCCGTGTCCCGCATCCGGGCCACGCTCACGCCCGGTTCCATGGTGACGACCCTGAAGAACACCGTCGACCACATCGTCACCGAGCACGGCGTGGCCGACATGCGGGGGCGGTCGATCTCCCAGCGAAGCCGGGATCTCATCGCCATCGCCGAACCCGCCTTCCGCGACGAGCTCACCGCGCAGGCTCGAGCCCTCAACTACCTCTAGCCGCTCAGCGGCTCAGACGGTCAGAGCCCCAGCCACGGTCCGGCCGCCAGCGTGGTCAGATCACTGGTGAGCACCCCCGTGCCCGAGACGGTGAGCAGGCGGCCGTTGCTGACGAGGATCCGCCGGACGGGCTGGCCGTCGGGGTGGCTCAGGCGACCGGACTCGGTCACCGCGCCGTCACCGACCCGGAAGGTGGCGGCGTCGGCCGTAGCGCTGGTGGGCACCCGGGTCAGGCCGGGGACGGCCGGCGTGGCGGGTGGCATGCCCACGCCGGGGCGGGCGAAGGCGCCAGACAGGGTGACGGGAACCACGGCCAGGCGCTCGCCCGGCCACCACAGGAACGCGTGGTGATCCCGCTCGACCTCGGAGCGCGCCCCCGGAATGCTGGCCGTGCTGAGTCGCGTGGGGTTGGCCGGGTCGGCGACGTCGAAGAGCGACACCTGGGTGCCGGTCACCCGACCTTGGTCGGTGGCGTCCTGGCCGACGCCGAGCAGCAGGTCCTTCCCCACGGGGTGGAGGTAGGCCGAGTAGCCCGGCACCTTCAGCTCACCGCGAAGCACCGGGTGCGCAGGGTCGGCGAGGTCGAGGACGTAGAGCGGATCGGTCTGTCTGAAGGTGACGACGTAGCCCTTGTCACCGATGAACCGAACGGCGTAGATGCGCTCGCCCTGGCCCAGACCGGTGACCGACCCGATCTCGGCCAGCTCGGCGCCCGAGTGGCGCAAGAGGTAGACGCCGCTCTCCGATGTCGGACCCCGGGCGATCGTGCCGGGCGGACGCATGGCAGCCGGTCCGGTGCCGTTCGTCGTGGTGGCGACCCGGAGCACGCCGTCATGCTCGGACAGGGAGAACTGGTTGAGCACCGATCCGGGCACGGTGCCCGAGGCCACGTGGCGCGCCGCCCGTGGGTCGGCGATGTCGTACTTGTGGAGGTTGGTCTCCATCGCCTGGGCCCGCCACGCGTTGGTCGAGACGTAGAGCGACGTCCGGCTGGAGTACACCGTGTCGCCCGCGCCGACGATGGCCGCCGCGTCCCGGGGCCGCGGGTCGGCCGGATCCACCGACACCACCGACACCACGTCCAACCCGGAGAACTCCTGGGGCCGGCGAACCGAACCGCACTCGGACAACGTGCCCTGGGCGGTGACGCGCCCGGCGCCGTTGGAGAGCCGGTAGCCGGGCAGCCAGTCGTCCAGGTCGGTCTCGGGCAGCACCGGCGCGGGGAGTGAAGACGAACCGCGCCCACCCTGCGCCGGGAACACCGAGATGCCGGGACCCGAGCGGAGGACGATACGGGCCACGCCGTTGACCAGGCGTGACGACACGTGGTCCCCATCCAGCTCGAGCTCGGCCACGGCCTGGGGCGACTTCACATCACGGACGTCGACGACGCGCACCTTGGTGACCCGCTCCACGGGGGCGATGGGCTCGATGCCGACGCGGTCATCGAGTGCCGGAGCTCGGCCGCGCGGCGTGCTCTGTGGTGTCGGCGGGCTCGCGTCCTGGCGCGTGGTCTGGCTGATGACCAACAGGCGGTCACCGGCCAGCAGCAGCTGCGGCTCGGGGAACCCCTGCGGGTCGCCAAGGGCGATGCGGGAGGCCACCGTGGCCTCGGGTCGGCTGATGTCGAGCACGGCCACCTCGCCGGCGCGGGCCACGAACATGCGCCGTCCGTCCGACTTCACGATGTCGGGCTCGTCGATGCCCGCCTCCTGCACGTTGGTCACGGAGAACGTGTCGGCCGATGGCACCGAGCTGGCCGATGGCGCCGAGCCGGTCGCAGCGGCCGCCGTGGCCCGTTGCGTCGTGGCGGACTCGGCCGTCAGGTTTTCGGTGGCGCCTCCGCTGTACCCACGGCCGACGTACTCACCGCGTGCGAGCTGACCGTTGGCCTCCCGGCGCATGTAGGCGTGGAGCTCATCGCACTGCTCGAACGGGGTGAGCGCGCTGACCAGCTGCATGTCGTCCGGCAACCGACTGGTCGTGGAGCTCCGATCCGCCAGTGCTCCGACACCGCCGGCGACGGTGATGGTCGCCAACAGTGCTGTCAACGCAACGCGCTTAGCCATGGACACTCCCCTGTTCGACGCCCCGACCGGCCCCGAGGGCCCCTCTTGCCCGCTTGGACGGCTACCAAGAGGCATCTGGTTCCCCACATGTCGGGAAGCCGAGAGCGGAGGCGCCCGACGCCTCTGGCTAGCCGGTGCTGCGACCAGCCGTCTTGGCTCGGTACATCGCCGCGTCCGAGTGCTTCAGAAGCGCCTGAAAGGATTCGCCGTCCTCCGGGAACACGGCCACGCCCACGCTGGCCCCGATGGTGACCCGGTCGGGGCCGAGATCGAAGGGGTCGCACATCGACTCGGCGATCTTGGCCCCTACGGCTAGTGCGCTTTCCGCATCGGTCACGTTTCGAAGCAGGAGGCAGAACTCGTCGCCGCCCACGCGGGCCACCGTGTCCGCGGCCCGAACGCCACCACGGAGGCGGGCGGCCGCCTGCTTCAGCAGCTCGTCGCCCTTTTGATGGCCGAGCGAGTCGTTCACGCTCTTGAAGCGGTCGAGGTCGACGAAGAGCAGCGCGCCGTGGGTGCCCTCGCGCGCGGCCGCATGCAGCGCCTGCTCCACGCGGTCTTCGAGCAGTCGGGTGTTGGGCAGGCCGGTCAGCGCGTCGTGCAGGGCTTGATGACGGATCTGCTCGACCAGCCGAGCGTTGGTGATGGCGATGGCTGCGTGGTCGGCGATGCCGCTCAGCCGCTCGACCAGATCGTCGTCCCGTCGGAGGCGCTCGGCATCGTGCACGACGGCGGCGGCGACGATGCCGATGAACCCGTCCTGCGAGCAGATCGGCACCATGGCGGTCGCCACATCGCCGGTCCGGTCCAGCAAGAGGCGCATCTCACCGTCGGCCGTCCCCTCGGGCCACGAACAGTGGGCGCGGGTCGCGGATCATGGCGGTTGTGAAGGGCGACTCGTCCACGGAGATCTGGACCGAGCTCAGCGCGTCTCCGCCCACATCGTGGAAGGCCTCGTCCGACAGCCGGCCGAGGGCATCGGCCGTGTCGACGCCCTCCATGGCGGCCAGTCTCAGCGTGTCGCCTTCCAACAGCCAGACGCGTGAACGGTCGCAGTCGATTGCTGCTACGACGGCGGTGGCCGCGCGCGCGGACGCTTCGTCCTCAGTGGTGGTGCGGGCGAGGGACTTGGCCAGCTCGAGCAGGGCCCGGGCGGTGCGGTCCCGGCGCTGGGAGAGCTCGAGGGCGGCGGCAGTGTGCAGGGCGGCGGCGGCGTGGGCTGCGTACGCCTCCAGCAGTCGCCGCTCGTGGGCGAAGAACGTCGCACCAGCGGGTAGCACGGCCGCCAGCTGCCCGTAGCGGTCGTCGCCGACGCCGATGGAGACGACCAACCGCGCTCCGGCGTTGTCGTCCACCTCGCCTTCGAGCAGCTGGCCGGCGAAGTCGTCCGCCTCTTCGGCGCTGAAGCCGATGCTGTGGACCCGGGGCGGTTCCTGGGGCCCCAGGCGCACCGCCAGCAGGAACTGTGGTGCCCGCACGGCCAGCCCCGCCCGCCTGGTGATGGCCACCAGTGCCTCGTCGACACCCCCGGCGGCAACCAGCTCGGTGGCCGTCTCTTGGAGCTGCTCGAACCTGGTGGTCATCGCGGCCAGCTCACCCTGCAGGGCGATCAAGCGCTGCTCGGCATCAACCTCGTCCGGTTGGGCAGCTTCCCAGCGCACTCGGTAGAGGCACGAGTCCCCGCCGACCGCCTGGCACTGCAGCTCTTCGACGCTGGCCGCGGGGGAGCCGAACAGGGGTGAGACCTGGGTCAGCGCCCCCTTGCTGTAGTTGCACATGTGGCGGTGCCGGGTGAAGCCCTCAGCCGCCTTGAACTCGATCAGACCTTCCGACTCGCCGATCTCGAGGGCGGTGCTGTGCACCATGGTCGAGTACTTGGCGGCGGTTGAGGCGATGTTCCGCAGCAGCTCGCTGGGGGATCCGAGCGAGCGCAGCAGTGCCGCGATCTCGGTCCCCTCGTGCTGCTTCAAGAGGTCCTCACCGACCGACAAGCCGACGTCCGGGTTGCCGGTGGCTTCGGCCAAGGCGTCGAACAGGGCCAGCGCCTGATCGCCTGAGCTCCAGTTGGCGGCATCCTCGAGCTCTTCGATCGAACGGATCTCGCCGGCCAGTTGCAGCACCTCGGCCGGCCCGGACTCGCCGTTGACGAGGCGGGCGTGTCGCAGGATCAACGAAGTCACGGTGTTGGAGACGTGCCTCCCCGTGTGTCCAGCGAGTCCGGCGGTGGCCATGGTGGGCTCATCGACGCCCGAGGCATGGGGAGTTAGGTGTTGGCCGGCTGTTGGGTTGTCGCCAACCGCCAACCTGCTGCGATAGCGGCTGCCATCAGCCCGAGCGCGATGACCGACTCGAGGTCGGTGATGACGTCGCTCGTACCTCCGCCCGACTCACCCGGCGACATCGATCCCGACACCGACGACGCTGATCCCGACCCCGATCCGAACGAGCTGGGTTCGGGGCCCGAACGGACGGTCGTACGGCCGTCACTCGATGTCGTGTACGTGCGAGGGTCCTGATGGACGAAGAGCAGTGTCGCCACGGCGGCGACAAGCAGCCCGACCACGACGGCTGCGGTGAGCAGGTGCCTGCTCGGTGGGGCGGAGAGTCCGGGAGACCGTGCGCCATAGGCAAGGATGAGCGGGATCACGAGAATCACCAGCGGCAGGGTGACGAGCGAGAAGGACAGCATGCTGAGCGGTATGAGCGCCGCCGCCGCGGCCAACAGCAGCGCAGGGCGCGCCGCCAGGCTCAGCAGCGCGAGCACGCCGGGAGTCGCGAAGAGGGCGCCGAACGCGAATGCGCCCAGCGGCGGGTCGGCGGGGTTGCTGCTGCGGAGCCGCACGGCGGTGAGGACAACACCGGACAGGATCACCAGCCCGGCGGCCGTGACCACCAACCCCGTAGAGCTCGCCCAACCGACATTCTGTTCCGACCGACCGCCCATGGCCGCGCGCGAATCATACATACGTATGACTGAGACTCGCCAGCGGTTGCTGAGCGCAACTCGGACGTGCCTCGCCACCAAGGGCTTCGCCGCGACCACGTCGAGGGACATCGCCACCGAAGCCGGGGCCAACCTGGCCGCCATCACCTACCACTTCGGCTCGAAGGACCGGTTGGTGGCCGAGGCGCTCCTCGAGACGCTGCGCGCCTGGCTGCAACCGACGCTCGATGTGCTCAGGGGCGACGGCGACCCGACGGCTCGCACGCTGTCCGGCATCCAGACCCTGACAGCCACCTTCGAAGCCCACCGCCACGAGGCCTCCACCTACCTGCAGGCCATGGTCGAAGCGCCGCGCATGCAGCCGCTCCAGGACGGCATCGTCGCCCTGTGGACCGAGCTCCGCCTCCTCCCGGTGGATCAGATGCGGGTGATGCAGGAAGACGGAGAGCTGGCCGCGTGGGTGGACCCCGAGGCCATGTCGTCCGTGCTGCTGGCCGTGGCCAACGGCCTGGTGCTGCAGGTCACCGTGGACCCGGACGGGCCCGCGCTATCGACCATGGCCGGTCCGTTCGGCGCCCTGCTGCTGGCTGCCCGTCGCCCCGCCACGGATGCTCCGTAGTGAGCCGCCGTGCAGGTGCGCAGAACAGCCCTGTCCTAGCCCCCAGCCGGCGAGCGTTGGCATCAGCGCTGCGCTTCCCACTGGCCCTGTACGCGACGGTTGCCGTCGCCCTCTTCGTCGTCGTCCGCTATTCGGTCGACCATCTGCCCTTTGCGGCCGTCCCCGGGCACCCCTTCCCCGATCACCGCTGGTTCGAAGGTTGGGCCAAGTGGGACACCGGTTGGTACTACGGCATCGCCAACGACGGGTACACCTACTCGGGCCCCGGCGCCCAGTCGCCGGTAGCCTTCTTCCCGGCCTATCCGTTTCTGACGCGCCTGATCGACCGGGTATTCCCGGGCGACGCGCTGCACGCCGGCGTCCTCCTGTCCTTCTTGGCCGGCGTGACCGCAGTCCTGCTGTTCAACCGGTGGGCCACCGGGGCATTCGGCAAGCGGGTCGGCCGCTGGGCCACCGCGCTGCTGGTGCTGTACCCCTTCTCCTTCTATCTCTTCGGCGCGGTGTACTCGGACGCGCTGTTCCTCTGCGCCGTGCTCAGCGCCTTCGTCCTGCTGGAGAAGGACCACCCGGTGCTGGCCGGCATCGTTGGTGCCGTCGCCACCGCCGCCCGCCCGGTGGGCCTGGCCCTGACGTTTGCGCTCGTGATCCGCTCGCTCGAGCTCCGTGGCCTGCTCGGTTCCTACGGCGTGCCCCGCCGCCTGCTGGCCGCCACCGCCCGCCGATCAGCCACGGCCTCGCCGACGCCGACGCCGACGCGGCGCCGACCACGGCCGGGAGATCTGGGGGTGTTGCTATCGGTCGGAGGCATCGCCGCGTACTGCGCGCTGCTGGCCTACCGCTTCGGTGAGCCATTCGCCTTCGCCAAGGTGGCCGGCGCACCGGGTTGGAACCGCACCGTCGACCTGCCGACCATCCTGAAGGACGACTTCTTCACGTACTTCGAGAACCCCGACCTCAACGCCATCCAGGGCGGCCTGGCCCTGCAGGCGTTCGCGACGCTGGCGTGCATCGCCCTGGTGCCGGCCATCGTGCGCCGTCTGGGATGGGGGTACGCCGCCTACGTGGCCGTCGTGGTGGGTGTGCCTGCGGCCAGCTCGAGCCACTTCATCGGCATGGGCCGGTACGTGCTCGTGGCCTTCCCCTGCTTCGCCGTGGTCGCCGACCTGGTGGCCGGGCGCAAGCGGCGGGGCATCGTGCTCCCGGTCGCAGTCACTGCGGCCAGTGCCATCGGCCTGGTCTTCATGACCTCCTTCTTCGCCCGGTGGTACTTCCTGTCCTGAACGAGGCGGATACGGTGACCGCTCGCTCGCCACCGCCTCTGGAGCTTCCGATGCCCCGCATTCCCTCCGCCCGTGCTCTGCAACGTCGTCTCCGGGCGGGCACCCGCAAGGTCCTCGGGCCCGAGCGCACCGACGCGGCCCGGTCGCTCCTGCAGGGCACCGCGCCTCCCCCCGCACCCAACCTCGTCTACCTGAGGGACGGCGGCCGTCCCCGTACGCGCTGGCCCGCCTACCCGCCCGCTGGGTACCTGGGCCAGCTCGAGCCTGCCTTCCAGGCCCGCTTGGCCGCCGAGCGGGCTGCCTTCGATCGCGGAGACTGCGACTTCTACCACGCGACCGTGCTGCGGTCGGGCGAGGTGATCGAGGCTCCTTGGGATCTCCGCGGACGCGAGGACGCCTACCTCGGTGGCATCGACGTCGGCGGCAAGCGGGTCTTCGAGCTCGGGCCGGCCAGCGGCTACCTCACCTTCCACATGGAGAAAGCGGGCGCCGAGGTGGTGGCCTTCGAGGTCGGATTCGACCGGTCGGTCGACATGCTGCCCTTTCCCGGGCAGGACGTCGTCACCAAGCGCGATGCCCTCATGCACTACATCGGCGCCGTGCAGAACTCGTGGTGGTTCGTGCACCGTGACCGTCAGTCAGCGGCGAAGATCGTCTACGCCAACGTCTACGACCTGCCCGGTGACCTCGGGACGTTCGACGTGGCCGTGTTCGGGGCCGTGCTGCTGCACCTCCGGGACCCATGGACGGCCTTGTCGCAGGTGGCGAGCCGCACCACGGGGGCCATCATCATCACCGACACGGTAAGCGACCCGGCCGCCGACCCTGAGCGCAACGTCATGCGCTTCGATCCGTCCGGTCCGGATGCGGAGACCGTGTGGTGGGAGATCTCGCCCGGCGCGCTGATGGCCATGCTCCGGCGGCTCGGGTTCGCCAAGACCACCCTGACCCGCCACACCCAGCTGCACTACATGGCCCACGACATGACGAAAGACCCCGTCGAGATGAACATGTACACCCTCGTAGCCGAGCGGGGCTGAGCGTTCGTTAGATCAGGGACGGCTGCTCGAAGACCAAGGCCAGCCCGGACGTCAGTGAGCGCACCGCGGCGGGTGCGTGGGCGCCTGCTTCACGCAGGCTGAGCAGCTCGAGCGTCTTCACCGCATCACCGCCACCGACGAGCGCACCGTCCGGCGCGGGGCCGTCATGGACGCGCACCGCGTCGCCGTCGACGGCCACCACCACGCGTGCGACCGGGTCGGTGAGCTCCAGCACGACGGTGCTCGGCTCGGCCGCGCCCCCGGTCAGCTCGAAGGCTCGGCCCAGCGCAGCCACATAGCGCAGAGAGGTCAACACCTCGTCCTCATCCTCGACGGGTCGCTGCCCGAGGGGCAGGGCGATGTCCCGCTCGTGCACCCAGCCGTCCCACAGCGCGTGGTCGGCCAGGAGCCGAATCGGCAAGTGGCCGAGCGGCGCCTCCGCCAGCTTGTCCCAGTCCGCCTCGCTGAGCCCCTCGACCACCGCCGCAAGAGCGGCGCAGCTGGTCGCGAACTGCTCCAAGGTGTCGGCCACGGACGCCCCCCGCCCCGAGTCGACCAGCTGGGCAGGTGTCGCCACTGGGTCGAAGGTGCTGAGGTAGCGAGTGGGCTCCCCGGCCAACCCGGCCCCCATGGACAGAGCCCAGAACCCGTTCACCGTGGTCAGATGGCTCACGACGTCCTGCACCGTCCACTCGACACACCGGCTCGGGTGGTGCCAATCGGCCTCCGGCAGCGTGCGGAGCGTCGCCTCGAGCCGGGCCCGCTGGCGCACCATCGGGTGGGCGCCGTCCGAGCGAACGTCGATGGCCACGACCGGACGGTCACCGTATCTCGGAGTCAGTTTCACGGCCGGAGCGTAACTGGCGGGCCGTACCGGGAACCGGCCGATCTGCTATGTAGGGCTCCATGTCCGAGATCCAGACCGCCTCTGCGGCGGCCCGCTGCCGGAGTGGCGCCGGGCAGCGCGACGGCCGGGGCGCGCGGGCAGTACGTGATGATCGTGCCCGAGCACGACCTGGTCGTCGTGCGCCGGGGCTTCGACCTCGATCCCGGATTCAACATCGCCCGCTTCACCCGCCACGTCCTCACTGCCCTCGAGTCGTCCTAGGGCGTCGCCCAGGCGGTGCGGCGATGAGTTGCTCGCCGTGGCATCGTCAACAGGGACATGCGAATCGTTGCGAGTGAGTTCATCAGCCTTGACGGCGTCGTGCAGGCGCCCGGCGGTGCCGAGGAGGACACCGACGGCGGCTTTCGGCACGGCGGCTGGTCCATGCCGTCCTTCGATCCCGAGATCATGGGCGCGTCCATCGACGAGGTGTCGCAGCGGACGGACGCCCTGCTCTTCGGCCGGCGCACATGGCAGGTCATGGCGGGGGCGTGGCCAGACCGCGACAGCGACCCCTTCACCGACTGGATCAACTCCGTGGAGAAGCACGTCGTCTCCAACACCCTTGCCGAGGCCGACCTCACCTGGGCGCCGACATCACTGATTCGCGGCGACGATCTCGTCGCAGGCGTGACTGCGTTGCGGGAGCGGCCGGGCGGCGACGTGAACGTCATGGGCAGCTCCGAACTCGTCCGCACGTTGCTCGAGGCCGACCTGGTCGACGAGCTCAACCTGATGATCGAGCCCATCATCCTCGGTGGCGGCAAGGGCATCTTCCCGACCGATGGCGAGGCCAGGCCCTTCGAGCTGGTCTCGGCCGTCACGGCGTCGACCGGCGTGCAGGTCTGCCGGTATCAGCGGGCGCGCTGACCGTGACGACTGAGGTCCCGCCCGTCAGGCACCTGCTGCGCGGCCGGGATCTGGCGGACGCGCGCTACATGGACGCCATCAGCGTGTCGGACATGGCCGGCGCCGCCGGTCTGTCGCGCGCCCACTTCAGCCGTGAGTTCCAGAAGACGTTCGGGGAGACGCCGCACCGCTACCTACTCACAAGGAGGCTCGAGCGGGCCGCCGCCCTGCTCCGGAGCACTGATCGCACGGTGCTCGACATCTGCCTCCTCGTCGGGCTCGAGAGCGTCGGCTCGTTCACCACCAGCTTCCGGCGCATGTTCGGCGCGTCGCCGATCGCGTACCGGGCGGCGCACCCGCCGGCCTCCAACCTGGCCCGCGTCCCCGCCTGCATCGTGCGTGCCTACGCCCGGCCCGAGAACCGCACGTTTCGAGAAGACCGGGCTCCGGCTCATCCGTAAGGTCACATCCATGATGAAGATCGCAACCGCACAGGTGTGGGTCCACGATCAGGACGAGGCCCTCGCCTTCTACACACAGAAGCTGGGCATGGAGATCCGAGAGGACGTCACGGTCGCCGAGATGGGCAACTTCCGCTGGCTGACCGTCGCACCCGTCGGCCAGACCGACGTGGCCATCGTGCTGATGGCCATCCCCGGGCCGCCGATGATGGACGACGAGACGACCGCCCAGGTCCGTGACCTGATGGCCAAGGGCTTCGCCGGCACCGTGTTCCTGACCACCGACGATTGCCAGGCGTCATACGACGAGCTGCGGGCCCAAGGGGTCGAGTTCACCGAGACGCCCGAGCAGCGCCCCTACGGGATCGACGCCGGCTTCCGAGATCCGTCCGGGAACAGCATTCGGCTCACCCAGGTCATGGAGCTGGCCTCCAGCTAGGTCCGTCGAACCGGTGACCGATGACTTCGCGTCATCCCGTCCGTCACGGTCAACGTGACGAACGCATGGGTTGACGCGGAGCATCGGCCATGACGGCGGTGCGGGTGCTGGTGGGGACGAGAAAGGGTGCCTTCGTCCTCACCTCTGACGGCAAGCGGCAGAGCTGGAAGGTCGACGGCCCTCACTTCGGGGGTTGGGAGATCTATCACCTGAACGCCAGCCCGGCCGAGCCGAACCGGGTCTACGCCAGTCAGTCGACCGGCTGGTTCGGTCAGCTCATCCAGCGCAGCGATGATGGCGGTGCCACCTGGAGCCCGATGAGCAACGAGTTCCGCTACGACGGTGTTCCCGGTACCCCCCAGTGGTACGACGGCACGCCGCATCCGTGGGAGTTCGCCCGGGTGTGGCACCTCGAGCCGAGCCTCACCGATCCCGACACGGTGTACGCGGGGGTCGAGGATGCCGCCTTGTTCGTCAGCCGCGACGGCGGCGGCAGCTGGCAGGAGCTCTCAGGGCTGCGGAAGCACGGGTCCGGCCCGAGCTGGCAGCCGGGCGCAGGCGGGATGTGCCTGCACACCGTCATCCTCGACCCGTCCCGGCCGGACCGGATCCACGTCGCCATCTCCGCTGCGGGTGTGTTCCGCAGCGACGACGCCGGCCAGACCTGGCAGCCGACGAACAACGGGCTCCGGTCGGAGGGCATCCCCGATCCGGGTGCCGAAGTCGGCCACTGCGTCCACCGTCTGGCCATGCACCCGTCTCGGCCCGACACCCTCTACATGCAGAAGCACTGGGACGTCATGCGCACCGACGACGGTGGCGACACCTGGCATGAGGTGAGTGGCAACCTGCCGACGGACTTCGGCTTCGCCATCGACGTCCACGCCCACGAGCCCGAGACGATCTACGTCGTCCCGATCAAGAGCGACTCGGAGCACTACCCGCCGGAAGGCAAGCTCCGGGTCTTCCGCAGCCGCACCGGGGGCAACGAGTGGGAGCCGTTGACGAAGGGCTTGCCGCAGTCGGACTGCTACGTGAACGTGCTGCGCGACGCCATGGCCGTCGACACCCTCGACGAGTGCGGCATCTACTTCGGGACGAGCGGGGGGCAGGTCTACGCGTCACCCGACGGCGGCGACACCTGGGACGCGATCGTGCGCGACCTGCCTGCGGTGCTGTCGGTCGAGGTGCAGACGCTCCGGTGATCCGCTTCGTGCTTCCTGCCCACCTCCGCCACCTTGCCGCGGTGGAGAAGGAGGTGATGATCGACGTCGAGGGTGCCGTGACCCAGCGGACGGTCCTGGACGCCGTCGAGGCCGCGTTCCCCGTGCTCCGAGGCACCATGCGGGACCACGACGGGCAGAAGCGTCGCCCGTTCATCCGGTTCTTCGTCGGCGAGGAGGACCGTTCGCACGACGACCCCGACGACCCGCTGCCCGTCTCGGTAGCCGACGGCAGCGAGCCGTTCTACGTCATCGGCGCCATGGCCGGCGGCTGACCGGCTCGGCGCCATCAGAGAGCTGATCGCAGTGGACCTGCCGGGAACCGGTGCCACCCTGCGCCATTCTCGGGCGCGACGGAAGCGAATGGACCGTCGGCGGGTTCTCACTCCCGTGCCACACAACGCGCGAGGACAGCAACGATGAGCGACCAGCCGGCGGACACGCTGGTCAGGATGTACGTCCGCCCGGGCTGCCCCTACTGCGTCGCCCTCCGCAGCGGGTTGCGCCGGGCCGGACTCGCCTTCGAGGAGGTCGACATCTGGCGTGACCCCGATGCAGCTGCCGTCGTGCGCCGGCACGCCGGCGGCGACGAGACCGTCCCGACGATCGAGATCGGCGGCGCCGTCCTGGTGAACCCGTCGCCGCAGGCCGTGCTGGCCGAGGCCAGCCGTGCCGGGATCAGCCTCCGCCCGCCGCCTCCTTCAATGCCGGCTCGGGCGATCGCTGCGCTCGGACGCCGGCTCCAGGGCAGCCGCGGCACGTGACGCGCTGGCGCTACTACCTCGAGCTCGATGTGTACGCCGAGCAGTTCCTCGCCGACCGCGGGGAGGCGCTGGATCCCGCCACACTCGACCGGCTCCGGGCGTCTGGTCAGGAGCTCATCGAGCACGGACCCCCGGGGCCCGCCAGCGCCTGACGACGCTCGGCGGCCGACCTTGTTGGCCTGTTCGGGCAGCGCGTCATGCGGCGGGCCGCGGCCGTATCGTGCCAGCCGCACGCGACCTGCGCCGCCGGTTCGGAGCCGCACATGCGGCGGGTCGTGGAAGGCGAGGCGAACGAGGTCCACGACGTCACGCTGGAAGGCGCGCCATCCCTGATCGTGCGCATCTCGCATGGCGGTCCGGAGGCGCTCGAGCGAGAGGCGTGGGTGCTCGGGGAGTGCGCCTGGTTGTCGAAGTTGGACTCGATCCCGGTCCGAGGTTGCGGCTATCTCGACGGCTGCGGGGTCGGCAAGGTGGCGACGATGAACGATTGGCTGACCAGCATGGCGAACGAAGCGCTCGCGTTCGAGGAAGCTGGCCGCTCCGTCGGACTTGAGGCCACCACGGTGCGCAGGTGGCTTCGGGAGATCGTCGATTCCTTCCAGGAGACACCCCCTCGCGTCGCGCTGATCCACAACGACCTCTTGGCCAAGCACGTCATGGTGCACGACGGCCATCTGTCGGGAATCATCGACTTCGGCGAGGTCGCCGCCGAACCCGCTCCGAGTGACTTCGCCAAGTGGGACTTCTCCGACGGGAACCATTCCCCGTCGAGTGGATGCGGCGTGGGTACGGCGACCCCTCCCTATTCGAGGCACCGAATGACCGCACCTACCAGGCGCTCTGGCTGGCGAACGGGCTCTGGCGCCTGCGCTGGTACTACGGGACAGACTTTCGCCACGGCGCCGAGGGCGCCCGGGACCGACTACTCGGCGGACGAACGCCGTGAAACCGTCCGTAGGCTCGATCCGTCCCGTCGCAAAGGTCCGCGGGAGTCAAGGTCGGCTGAACGTGCAGGCATAACCCGTGAGTTTCCCGATCATGCGGTACACGTACCACAGGCAGTCGCCGAGCATGATGTCGTAGTTGTCGCGGCCGAACTCGTGGATATAGCGGTCGGGATCGCGGAGGAGCCGCGAGGCGTAGAGGAGCCTGCGGCCAGGCTCACCGTCGCGTTCTTGTCGCCGTTCCCCCCACTCGCCTTGGTAGTCGACGCGTTCATCGATCACGAACCCTGCGGCGATGAGGGCAGCGTCCACATCAGCGGGGCGGAGGCTGGGGGTGCGCCCTCGGCCGTGGAACTCTTCGGCTTCGCGGTCGGCCATCAGCGGACCCGTGAGGACGAGGTAGACGAGGCCGCGGCCCCCGGGTCGCAGCACGCGTGCGAACTCGGCGGCCGCCGCCGCGAGATCTGCGAACATCAGTGACTCGCGACAGAACACGAGCTCGACGGTGGAGTCCTCGACGGGAATCGACTCGGCAACGCCTGGCACGAAGCGCACGCTGCCCTTCGTGACCGGACGATCGGCTGCTTCGTAGCGGGCGACGGGGTCGATCCCGAGCACATCGAAGCCGAAGCGCTCGGCCAGCTCGACGGCGTGGTCACCGCGTCCACATCCGACGTCAACGACCGTCGCGCCCGAGGCGAGCTGCAGTGAGGAGACGAGGTCGAGCACAGCCTCGGGTCCTCGGGGACCCAGCGAAGCATCGAGCGCTCGGTGGAAGTCGTCCTCGATCTCGTCGAACGCATTGTGCACGGCGACCGCGCCTGCATCCATGGCTTCTCCTCTGTCGACCTCGACTCAGTGGTCTAGGGACCACAGTACATTGGTCCCATGGTCCCACCCAGCGAGAACTGTTCTCCGCCAATTGACCGCGCCCAGATCGGGGTGCGCATGGAGCGCGGCATGGTGAAGGTGCTCAAGGCTCTCGCTGAGTTCGAAGGTCTCACGCTCGGCCAGCTACTCGAGAAGATCGTCCTCCACTCGTTCGAACCGGTGAAGGGGCAGGAGGGAGAGATGTCGGCGAGCCCGCACAGCAAGAGCGCGCTCGCGGCCATCGCCGACTTCAAGCGGATCTATGCCATGGATCTCGATTCGCACGACCTGCGCAAAGGGTGACCGGACGGGCGTCTCAGGCCCATGCTGGCGCTACTGGTAGGGAGCTCGCTCCTATCCGTCGGTTCGGACGGAGCGCTCCGGTCACCCGGCCGGTCTGTAGGTGGAGATCCCTACCTCAGAGTGGGCGAGGGGGGACTTGAACCCCCACATCCTTTCGGACACAGGAACCTGAATCCTGCGCGTCTGCCAATTCCGCCACTCGCCCGAGTGTGGGACCCGCCACGGTAGTCGATGGCCACCGGGGGGCTGCGGCTCGGCGTCGCAGGGGCTGGGTATGCTCCGGCGGACCATGGCACTCCGGGACTTCGAGCGGCGCCTCGAGCGCCTGGTCGAAGGCGTCTTCGCCAAGGCCTTCCGCAGCCGGCTCACGCCGGTCGAGCTGGGCCGCCGCGTCACCCGTGAGATGGACGTCCGCCGCACCGTCGGCATCCGGGGCCTCATCGCCCCCAACCAGTTCACCATCATCGTGTCCCAGGCCGACCGCGACAACCTGGCCAGCATCGAGAACAGCCTGCTCAGCGACCTGGCCGGCTACGCGCGCGAGCACGCACGGGCCGAGGGCTACGCCTTCCTCGGTCCGGTCGAAGTCACCATGCGGGTCGACGAGAAGCTCGGCACCGGCGAGTTCTACGTCACCAGCGCCATGGCCGAGGGCACCGGCAGCCCCGGCGCCGCCGTCATCCTCGGTGACGGCACCCGCATCGGGGTGGGCGACGAGCCGTTGATCATCGGCCGCAGCCCCGACGCCGACGTGGTGCTCAACGATGCGCAGGTGAGCCGTCACCACGCGGAGATCCGCCGGGACGGCAGCGCCTTCTCGGTGGTCGACCTCGGTTCGATGAACGGCACCCGAGTGAACGGTGCCGGCATTCGTCACCAGCAGCTGTCCGACGGTGACCAGATAACCGTGGGCGCCCATGCGCTCCGCTTCGAGACGGGATAGCGCAGTGCCCGACTCGCTGCTCACGATCCTCAAGCTCCTGCTGATGGCGCTGGTGTACCTCTTCTTCTTCCGGGTGCTCCGGGCCGTGTGGGCCGAGGTGCACCTGAGCACGCGACCGGCACCGGCGGCCGCGCCTGCGCCACAGTCGCAGTCGGCCGGCCGGAACCGTGGGGGGTCTCCTACCAACAAGGGCGTGGCACGCCTGAAGGTGCTCGAGCCCCCGGAGCAGCGCGGTCAGAGCTTCGACCTGGCCGAAGAGCTCACCGTCGGCCGAGCCGCAGGCTGCCAGGTGCGCATCGAGGACACCTTCGCCTCTCAGTTGCACGCGAGGATCTACCGCCGGGAAGGTCAGCTGTACATCGAGGACTTGGGGTCTACCAACGGCACGTACCTCAACCGCAAGGGCACCAAGAACCGCGAGAAGGTGGCCGGGGCACTGGCGCTGCGTTCGGGGGACAAGGTCGTGATCGGCAAGACGGTGATGGAGGTCGGCAAGTGACGGAGCTGCGCTGGGGGCAGGCCACCGACGTCGGCCGGCGCCGCTCGAAGAACGAGGACATGGTGCTGACCGCCGACCCGCTCTTCGCCGTGGCCGACGGCATGGGAGGCCACGCCGGTGGGGCGGTCGCCTCGCTGACGGCGGTGCAGGCGCTGCGCGATGCGTTCCGCCAAGACGTCAGCGCCGACGGGCTAGAGCGCGCGGTTGCCGAGGCCAACCGGGCCGTGTTCGACAAGGCGGCGAGCGATCCAGACCTCCACCAGATGGGCACCACC
>Ga0136611_10000605_pt1 | contig 24105 bp, 21 predicted proteins | sample AntDrymUQ2232306_2_FD_106645 | JGI IMG/M metagenome (GOLD analysis project Ga0136611, IMG submission 106645) | Polar desert sand microbial communities from Dry Valleys, Antarctica - metaG UQ223 (23.06) | ecosystem: Environmental > Terrestrial > Soil > Desert | place: Antarctica: Dry Valley...
ACAACAAGATGCTCACCGCGCTGGTCCAGCTGCGCAGCGCCCTGCAGGAGGCCCGGCTCCCGCTCGAGCTGCCCGGCGCCACCGAGAGTCGGACCACGGTCACCGAGCTGGTCGACCAGCTCGAGGACTACGTCATCCCGCGCCTGATGACCCTCGACGCCCCGCTCCTCACCGTCGTAGGTGGCTCGACCGGCGCCGGCAAGTCGACGCTGGTCAACTCCCTGGTGGGACGCAAGGTCAGCGAGCCCGGCGTGCTCCGGCCGACGACCCGGTCGCCGGTGCTGGTGCACCACCCCGACGACGCCGAGTGGTTCGGCCAGGACCGGCTCCTGCCCGACCTCGAGCGGGTCACCCGGTCCACCGACGACCCGGCCGCCCTCCAGCTCGTCGTCTCCGACACCGTGCCGGCCGGCTTGGCCATCCTGGACGCCCCCGACATCGACTCGGTCGAGGAGCGCAACCGCACCCTGGCCGCGCAGCTCCTCGCCGCCGCCGACATGTGGCTGTTCGTCACCTCCGCGGCGCGGTACGCCGACCAGGTGCCGTGGGACTTCCTGCGCAAGGCCGCCGACCGCTCGGCCGCCGTCGCCGTCGTCCTCGACCGCACCCCGCCCGAGGCGGTCGAGACGGTCTCGACGCACCTGGCCCGGATGCTGGCCAGCCGTGGCCTGAAGGACTCTCCCCTCTTCACCGTGCGTGAGGCGCCCGTCGGCGAGGACGGTCTGCTTGCGGCCGAGGAGGTGGCCGACATCCGTGGCTGGCTCGAGTCGCTGGCCGCTGACGCGGAGGCCCGCGCCGGGGTCGTCAAGCAGACCCTCGAGGGCGCCGTGCGCACCATCGCCCGCCAGACCCACGCCGTGTCCGACGCGGCCGCGGCCCAGGCCGACGCCCAGCGGCGGCTGCGCGAGGACGCCGTGAAGGCCTACACCGAGTCGGTCGACAACATCGCCAAGGCGTCGGCCGACGGCACGATGCTGCGCGGTGAGGTGCTGGCGCGCTGGCAGGAGTTCGTCGGCACCGGCGAACTGCTCCGGTCCCTGGAGTCCCGGGTTGGCTGGCTTCGCGACCGGGTCGTCGCGGCGGTGAGGGGCAAGCCGCAGCAGGCCGAGCGGGTGACCGTCGCCGTGGAGTCCGGCCTCGAGACGCTGATCCTCGAGCACGCCGAGGCCGCCGCCGAGCGGGCCGAGGCGTCCTGGCAGTCCCTCGCTTCCGGCCAGGCGCTGCTCGCCGATGCTGGCGAGGACCTTGGCCGCGCGTCCCGCGACTTCCGGCGCAAGGTCGAGCGCGCGGTGCGCGACTGGCAGAGCGACGTGCTCGACATGGTCCGCACCGAGGGCGCCGACAAGCGCAGCACGGCCCGGTTCCTGGCCTTCGGCGTCAACGGCCTGTCCGTGGCGCTGATGGTGGTGGTCTTCGCGCACACCGCCGGCGTCACCGGCGCGGAGGCCGGCATCGCGGGCGGCTCTGCCGTCCTCGGCCAGAAGCTGCTCGAGGCGGTCTTCGGCGACCAGGCCGTGCGGACGCTCGCCGAGCGGGCCCGCAAGGACCTCGAGCGGCGGGTGAACGACCTGCTCGCCGGGGAGCAGGCGCGCTACACCGACCTGCTCGACAGCCTGCAGATCAGCCCCGGGACCGCGGAAGAGCTGCGCACGGCCGCCCGCCGGGTCGACGACCTGCGGTTCGCGGCGCGCTCCGCCGCGGAGTGACCCCGCACCACTTACATTCGATGCACGAACAAGACCGACTCGGCGGCTGAGGGAGAAGATGACGTCGTTGCTCGAGGGGGCCAAGAAGCTGGTCACCCGGCGTACAGACCTGGGCGCGCGTGTCGCCGGCCTCGAGACGGCCGCGACCGAGGGCCGCGGTCGGCTCGACGACGCCCTGCTCGACGATGCCCAGGGCGTCGTCGACCGGGCCGGTGCCCGGCTGAAGCTCTCCGCCGACCACACCGTCGTCGCCATCGCCGGGGCCACCGGCTCGGGCAAGTCCTCGACGTTCAACGCCCTGACCGGCCTGGAGATCTCGGCGGTCGGCGTACGCCGTCCCACCACGTCGTGGACCACCGCCTGCGTGTGGGGCCGGGAGGGCGCCGAGGAGCTGCTGGAGTGGCTGGGCATCCCGCCGCGCCACCAGGTCGTGCGCGACACCCTCCTGGAGTCGGGCCGTGAGGACCGCGCGATGCAGGGCGTCGTCCTGCTGGACCTGCCCGACCACGACTCGACCGAGGTCTCGCACCACCTCGAGGTGGACCGGCTGGTGCAGCTCGCCGACATGCTGGTCTGGGTGATGGACCCCCAGAAGTACGCCGACGCAGCCATCCACGACCGCTACCTCGCGCCGTTGAACACCCACCGCGACGTCATGCTCGTCGTCCTCAACCACATCGACACCGTCCCCGAGGCGCGCCGCGACGCCATGCTCGACGACGTACGCCGGCTGCTGGTCGCCGACGGCCTCGAGGGCGTTCCGGTGCTGGCCGTCAGCGCCCGCCACCAGATCGGCGTGGACGCGCTCCGCGAGGCGATCGTGAAGCGGGTGTCGGCGAAGAAGATGGCCCGCACCCGGATCGAGGCGGACCTGCGCACGGTCGCCCACCGGCTCGAGGATGCCTCTGGCGCCGCCGCCCCGTCGACGCTGTCCAAGGAGCGGGTCGCCGCCCTCGACGACGCGTTCGCCGAAGCCGCCGGGGTGCCGACCGTGGTGTCGGCCGTGGAGAAGTCCACGCGGCTGCGGGCCGGCCGCGCCACCGGCTGGCCGGTGGTCGCCTGGCTGTCCAGGCTCAAGCCCGACCCCCTCAAGCGGCTCCACCTCGACCTCGGCTCTGCGGGCAAGCAGCTCGCCGGGACCGCGCGGACCTCGGTGCCCCAGGCCACCCAGGTGCAGCGTGCCCGCGTCGACACCGAGGTGCGCAGCGTCGCCGACGACGTCTCCACCGGCCTCACCCGGCCGTGGTCGAGCGCGATCCGAGCCGCCTCGGTGTCGCGCCTCCCCGATCTTGGGGACCGGCTCGACAGCGCGCTGGCCCGCACCGACCTAGGGGTGCAGCGGATGCCGGTGTGGGCCGGGATCGTGCGGGTTCTCCAGTGGCTGCTGATCCTCTCGGCCCTGGGCGGCGCGGTGTGGTTGGGCGTGCTCGCCGTGATGGCCTACCTGCGGGTGCCCGAGCCGCCCACCCCCGACTGGAACGGCTTCCCGCTGCCGACCCTGATGCTGCTCGGCGGGGTGGTGCTCGGCATCGTGCTGGCCATGGTCTGCCGGGTGCTGGTCGGGTTCACCGCACGCCGGCGGGCCCGGGCGGCCGACCGACGGCTGCGGGAGGCGATCAGCACGGTCTCCCAGGAGCTCGTGGTGGCGCCCATCGAGGCCGAGCTCGCGGCGTACTCCCGGGTCCGCGAGGGCCTCACCGTCGCACTCCGCTGAGCCGCCATCAGGCCCGGCATCCCTCCACAGCTCCGTCGCCTCGCCAGCGGCTCCACAGGGCGGACCGCCCGGGACGCCTCTTGTCCGTGCCCCTCACGAGGCTGGTGCGTGATCAGTTCCGATCGCGACAAAGGAGCAACGACATGTTCGAGACCCTCATCACCCTCCAGGGCAACGTTGGCGGCGACGTCAAGGTGCGCGACGCCGGCGAGAGCAGGGTGGCCACCTTCCGGGTGGCCAGCACCCCGCGCCGGTGGTCCAAGAAGGAGGACGGCTGGGTCGATGGTGACACCCAGTGGTACTCCGTCAACTGCTGGCGCACCCTCGGCGAGCACGTGGAGGGGTCGCTGCGGCGCGGCGACCCGGTCGTGGTGCACGGCCGCCTCTCGGTGACCACCTGGACCAACACCGCCGGGCTGGAGGTCACCACGTTCGAGGTGGAGGCCACCTCAGTCGGCCACGACCTCAACCGTGGGACGAGCGCGTTCACCAGGACGGCGCGCCCGACGCAGGTTGCGTCCGCGGAGCCACCGGAGCCGGGGGACGCCGTCGCCGCCTGACGCATCGGCCCACCAGTGCGTGGGTATGGTCGCGACATGGCAATCGTCAACAGCTCCGGCTTCGCCCACGTCCGTCTGACGGTCACCGACATCGCCCGGTCCAAGGCGTTCTACGACCAGGTGTTCGGCTGGCCCGCCGCCATCGACTTCTCCGACAAGGCCGCCGAGCCCGGCGTCACCGAGTCACCCGAGCAGTCCTACGGCGGCACGATCTACCACACGCCGCAGGGCACCCTCTTCGGGCTGCGCCCGGTGGGCAGTGCGGCCTTCGACTCCGAGCACACGGGTCTCGACCACGTCAGCTTCGCCGTCGACTCGCGCGCGGAGCTGGAGAAGGCGGTGGCCGGGCTCGAGGAGGCCGGCATCGCGCACGGGGAGATCAACGAACTGCCTGACGCCGGGCTCGCGATCTTGTCCTTCCAGGACCCCGACGACATCAACATCGAGCTGACCGCGCCCTTGGGCTGATGCGTTAACCGCCTCGACCGCTTCGTGCCCGACCGCCTAGGGTGGCGGACGTGTGGTGACCCCGAGATACCCCAGCCTCCGGGCGCGTCCTCGAGACGCGCAATCGGGTGCGTGACGCACCCGTCGCTGCCGATCTCAGGACCACCCATGTCTGCCACCCTCACCATCGCGGGCCTCGACGTCTCCCGCGGCCCCCGCACCCTCGTCTCCGGTCTCGCCCTGGTCCTCACCGAGGGTGACGTCGTCGCCCTGGTGGGCGCCAACGGATCGGGCAAGTCCACCCTGATGCTCACCCTCGCCGGGGAGCTGCCCGTGGAGGTGGGCGTGGTGCGGTTGTCCCCGCCGGAGGCCTCGGTGGCCTACCTGCCCCAGGTGCTCCCAACCCGTGACGAGACGCTGCTCGGCTACACCCGGCGCCGTACCGGCGTGGAGGCGGCCGACCGGGACCTCGAGTCCGCCGCGGACGCGCTGGCGCGCGAGGAGGCCGGCGCGGAGGACCGCTACGACGCGGCACTCGAGCACTGGCTGGCCCTGGGGGCAGCCGACCTCGCCGACCGGTTGCCCGAGGTCGCCGGCCGCGTGGGACTCACGGTCGACCCCGCGAGGCCTCTCGGCTCGCTCTCAGGCGGGCAGGCCGCCCGGGCCTCGTTGGTCGCCGTGCTCCTGAGCCGCCACGACGTGCTGCTCCTCGACGAGCCCACCAACGACCTCGACGCCCGCGGCATCGAGGCGATGGTCGACTTCGTCGGTTCCCACCGCGGGCCGGTGATGGTCGCCAGCCACCACCGGGCGTTCCTCGACCGGGTCGCCACCCGGGTGGTCGAGCTCGATCTCGTGCAGCAGCGGATCGGGCACTACCCGGGCGGCTGGTCCGACTACGCCGCCGCCCGGGAGCTCGAGCGCGCCCAGGAGTGGGAGGCCTACCACGGGTACGCCGCCGCACGCGACACCCTCGTCGACCAGTCCCGGCAGCGCCAGGAGTGGGCAGCGAAGGGACATCGGGCGGTGAAGTCCGGCGCCGAGTCCGACAAGCACCTGCGCGAGCGCGACAAGGCCCGCGCCGACAAGCAAGCCGGCAAGGCCGCGCGGCTGCGCCACGCGGTGGACCGCCTCGAGGTCGTCGAGCAGCCACGCAAGGAGTGGCACCTGCGCTACGCCATCACCGAGGGACCCTCGTCCGCCGAGGTCGTGGCCACCCTGGTCGATGCGGTCGTCGAGCGCGACGAGTTCGTGCTCGGGCCGGTCACGGTGACGGTGGGCCGCGGCGACCGGGTCGCGGACCTCGGCGACAACGGCAGCGGCAAGACCACCCTGCTCCGGGCACTCCTGGGCGACCTGCCGCTCACGCGAGGGCGGCAGTCCGTCGGCAGCCGCGTCGAGCTCGGGGTGATCGACCAGCAGCGCCGGCTGCTCGACCGCGACGAGCCGGTCATCGAGGTGGTGCGGGAGGCGATCGGGATCGACGACGACGCAGAGGGGCGTACCCTGCTGGCCAAGTTCGGCCTCGGCGCCGAGCACGTCCAGCGGCCGGCGCGCAGCCTCAGCCTGGGGGAGCGGACCCGGGCGCTGCTGGCCGTGTTCCAGGGGCGCGCGGTCAACACCCTGGTGCTCGACGAGCCGACCAACCACCTCGACGTCCAGGCAATCGAGCAGCTCGAAGCGGCGCTCGTGCAGTTCACCGGCACCCTGCTCGTTGTCAGTCACGACCAGGCGCTCCTCGACGCCGTCGGGATGACCCACCGGTGGCACGTCAGGGCCGGCCGTCTCGCTCTCGACACCCCTCGTCCCTCGGCTGCTCGACCCAAGGATTTCGAGGCGCTCTGACCCGCCACTAGGGTTGGGTTCCATGGCTGACTACGTCTTCACGCTGCGCAATGTGCGCAAGGCCCACGGTGACAAGGTCGTCCTCGACAACGTCACCCTCTCGTTCCTGCACGGCGCCAAGATCGGCGTCGTCGGCCCCAACGGCACCGGCAAGTCCTCGCTGCTGAAGATCATGGCGGGCCTCGACCACGCCAACAACGGTGACGCGATCCTCGACCCCGGCGCCACCGTCGGCATGCTCCAGCAGGAGCCGCCGCTGAGCGAGGGCAAGACCGTGCTCGAGAACGTCGAGGAGGCGGTGCATGAGATCAAGGGCAAGCTCGACCGCTACAACGCGATCTCCGAGGAGCTCGCCGACCCCGACGCCGACTACGACAAGCTGCTCGCCGAGATGGGCGACCTGCAGACCGACCTGGACCACGCCAACGCGTGGGACCTCGGCAGCCGGCTCGACCAGGCCATGGACGCGCTGCGCTGCCCGCCGCCGGACATGCTGGTCGACAACCTCTCCGGCGGTGAGCGCCGCCGGGTCGCGCTCTGCAAGCTGCTCCTCCAGCAGCCCAGCCTGCTGCTCCTCGACGAGCCCACCAACCACCTCGACGCCGAGTCCGTGCAGTGGCTCGAAGGCCACCTCGCGTCCTACCCGGGCGCCGTCCTGGCCGTCACCCACGACCGCTACTTCCTTGACAACGTCGCCTCCTGGATCCTCGAGCTCGACCGGGGCCAGGCGCACCCCTACGAGGGCAACTACACGACGTACCTCGAGACCAAGCGGAGCCGGCTCAAGATCGAGGGCCAGAAGGACGCCAAGCGCGTCAAGATGCTCGAGCGCGAGCTCGAGTGGGTGCGCTCCAACGCCAAGGCCCGCCAGACCAAGAGCAAGTCGCGGTTGGCGCGTTACGAGGAGATGGCGGCCGAGGCCGACCGGATGCGCAAGATAGACACCTCCGAGATCAACATCCCGGCCGGGCCCCGCCTCGGTGACATCGTGCTGGAGGCCCACGACCTCGAGAAGGGCTTCGAGGACCGCACGCTCATGAACAACCTCTCCTTCACCCTGCCCCGTGCCGGCATCGTCGGCGTGATCGGCCCCAACGGCGTCGGCAAGACCACGCTGTTCCGGATGATCACCGGGGAGGAGAAGCCCGACGACGGCGAGCTCAAGGTCGGCACCACGGTGAAGCTGTCGTACGTCGACCAGAGCCGCGGCGGACTCGACCCGCAGAAGAACGTCTGGGAGGTCGTCTCCGACGGGCTGGACTTCATCAAGGTCGCGAACTTCGAGATGAACTCACGCGCGTACGTCGCGTCGTTCGGCTTCAAGGGCCCGGACCAGCAGAAGAAGGCCGGCGTCCTCTCCGGTGGAGAGCGCAACCGACTGAACCTCGCGCTGACCCTCAAGATGGGCGGCAACATGCTGCTGCTCGACGAGCCCACCAACGACCTGGACGTCGAGACCCTCCAGTCGCTGGAGGACGCGCTCCTCGACTTCCCCGGATGCGCCGTGGTCACCTCCCACGACCGGTGGTTCCTCGACCGCGTCGCCACCCACATCCTGGCGTGGGAGGGCGACGAGTCCGACCCCGCCAACTGGTTCTGGTTCGAGGGCAACTTCGCGGCCTACGAGGAGAACAAGATCGAGCGCCTCGGTATCGAGGCCGCCCGCCCGCACCGCGTCACCCACCGCCGCCTCACCCGCGACTGACCGCCGAGCAGTCACCAAGTTCCCGCCGAGCAGTCACCAAGTTCCCGCCGACCGGGCTCCAAGTTCCCGCCGACCGGGCTCCAAGTTCCTTGGCCCCTGGGAATCTGGCGCCCGCTCGGCCGAATCTGGCGTCCGCTCGGCGGAATCTGGCGTCCGCTCGGCGGGAAGTTAGCGCCGGGTCAGCGGATCTCGACCTCGGGGTGGCTGACGACGAGGTGGTCGGCGACGGCGTTCATGACTCGGCCGAGCGCGGCGAAGTCCTCGTCACTGGCCAGGTCGACGACGTTGGCACGGACCCCGCTCACGTGCACGTGGGCGGCTTTCTCGAGCAGGGCCATGCCCTCGCGGGTCATCGCGGCGAGCACGCCTCGTCCGTCCTCGGGCGACTCGGTGCGCTCGATCAGCCCGCTGCGCTCCAGCCGCGACACGGTGTGGGTCACCCGGCTCCGGCTGTGGCACAGCGCGTCGGCCAGGTGGGCCATCCGCATCCGGCGGCCGGGCTTCTCGGACAGCCGGACGAGGATCTCGTACTCGGTGAGCGAGATGCCGAACGCGGCCTGGAGGTCGTCGTCGAGGCGGTCGAGCAGGAGCGTGGTGCCCATCATCAGCGCACGCCAGGAGCGTTGCTGGTCCTCGTCCAGCCAGCGGGTTCCCGAGGTTTGCGTCATGGCCGGAGTGTAGGGAAACCCGCGGGCGCGACGCAGGTGAAACCGCCGCGCGTCCCCGACCGATATGCCCCGTTCCGGCGGTCCGTCAGCGCAACCGCTCCAGGATGAGCGCCATGCCCTGTCCGCCACCGACACACATGGTGATCAGGCCGGTGGACTTGTCGTGCCAGTCCAGCGAGTTGAGCATCGTGGCCTGCAGCCGGGCGCCGGTCATGCCGAAGGGGTGGCCGACCGCGATCGCGCCGCCGTTGACGTTGAGGCGGTCCAGGTCGATGCCGAGGTCGTGGTACGACGGCACGACCTGCGCTGCGAACGCCTCGTTGATCTCGACCAGGTCGATGTCGTCGATGGTCATCTGGGCATGTGCCAGGGCCCGGCGGGTCGCCTCGACGGGGCCGAGGCCCATGACCTCCGGGGACAGTCCGGAGACGCCGGTGGCGACGATCCGGGCCAGCGGGGTGATCCCCAGCTCGGCGGCCCGGGTGTCCGACATGACGACGACCGCGGCCGCGCCGTCGTTGAGCGCGCAGCAGTTGCCGGCGGTGACGACCCCGTCGGGGCGGAAGACCGGCTTGAGTCCGGCGAGGGCGTCGTATGTCACGCCGGCACGCGGGCCGTCGTCACCGGACACCACGGTGCCGTCAGGCAGCGTGACCGGTGTGATCTCTCGGGCCCAGAAGCCGTCGGCGATCGCCTTCTCGGCGAGGTTCTGCGAGCGCACCGCGAACTCGTCGAGCTCGCGGCGGTCGAGGCCGCGCAGACTGGCGACGTTCTCGGCGGTCTGGCCCATGGCGACATAGACGTCCGGCAGGGCGCCGTCGACGCGGGGGTCACCCCAGGCGGTGCCACCCTCGGCCAGGGAGCCGGAGCGCGCCTTGGCGTCGGCGAAGCGGGGGTTGTGGGTGTCGGGCCAGTGGTCGGAGGTGCCCTTGCCGAACCGCGAGACGGTCTCGACACCGGCCGAGATGATGGCGTCGGCCTCGCCGGCCTTGATCGCGTGGAAGGCCATCCGAGTGGTCTGCACCGACGACGCGCAGTAGCGCGTGATCGTGGCTCCGGGGACGTCGTCCATGCCGTTGAGCACGTTGACGACGCGGCCCATGTTGTTGCCGCTCTCGCCGCCGGGGAGGCCGCAGCCGAGGAGCAGGTCGTCGATCGTGTGCGGGTCGAGCTCGGGCACCCGGTCCAGCGCCGCCCGGACGATGGTCGCCGTGAGGTCGTCGGGCCGCAGGTCGACCAGCGTCCCCTTGTTGGCGCGGCCGATGGGGGAACGGGTGGCGGCGACGATCACGGCCTCTGGCATCGGGTCTCCGATCTCGGTAGGGCAGGTCCGCGGTCACCCTAGTACCGGCCGCCAGGACGGCTCCGTGCTGCCCGGACCTGCGAACATGGGCGGGTGCGCCACCTCTACGAGTGCCCGATGCGCTGGGCCGACCTCGACCTCCTGGGCCACATCAACAACGTGGTGTACGTCGACTACCTCCAGGAGGCCCGGGTCGACATGTTCCGGGTCAACGCCCCGGACAGCCGCGCCGACGACCTGGCCGAGGGAGTCGTCGTGGTGCGTCACGAAGTCACCTACGTCAGCCCGCTCACCTTCCGGTTCCGGCCGGTCAGCATCGAGTGCTGGGTCACCGAGATCCGGGCGGCGAGCTTCACGATGGCCTACGAGATCGTCGACGGCTCCGGCCCCGACCGGATTGTCCACCTGCGCGCCACGACCGTGCTCACGCCGTACGTCTTCGGCAGCGAGCGCCCCCGCCGGATCACGCCGGAGGAGCGGGAGGTGCTCCAGCGGTTCCTGGAGCCGGCGGAGCCGGTGCGGCCGGGCCGCCCGCAGCCGACGACCCACGAGGGTGCCTCGCACTACGCCGTACACGTCCGCTTCTCCGACGTGGACGTCTACGGCCACGTCAACAACGTGAAGTACTTCGAGTTCTTCCAGGAGTCGCGGATCTCGCTGATCGCCGAGCTCACCGCCGACCTCCCCGAGGGCCGGGAGGCCCGGATGGTGGTCGCTCAGACCGACGTCGACTACAAGATCCCGATCCTGTTCCGTCCCGAGCCCTACGACTGCTGGTCGTGGGTCATCCGGCTCGGCACCACGTCGATGACCATCGAGTCGGAGATCACCGACGGCGACACCGTGCTCTCGCGCGCCAAGGTGGTCGTGGTCTGGTTCGACCCCGGGGCCCAGCGCCCGGTCGCGCCGTCGCCGGCGCTGCGGGCGGTGCTCGAGAGGGCCTTGCTCTGAGCGGTCACTCCAGGGTGTTGACCATGAACTGCGCTGCGTGGGTGACGTAGTCCCAGAACTTCTCGTCCTGCTCCGGGGTGAGCGCGGCCTTGTCGAGGCCGGCCCGGAAGTGCGTCAACCAGTGGTCGCGCGCGTCCGGGGTGATCGCGAACGGCGCATGGCGCATCCGCAGCCGTGGGTGGCCGCGGGTGTCGGAGTACGTCGTCGGTCCGCCCCAGTACTGCGCCAGGAACAGCGTGAACCGCTCCGTGGCCGGCCCGAGATCCGCCTCGGGGTAGAGCGGGCGGAGCACCTCGTCGGTGGCGACACCCTCGTAGAACGTGTCCACGATGACCCGGATCGTGTCCAGGCCGCCGATCTCGTCGTAGAAGGTGTCGCTCACCCGACCCATTGTGCCGGGCGCGGAGTCACTCGACGACAGGGCCCAGCACGATGCCCTCGTGGTCGAAGCGAGCCTTGACCCGCTCCCGCATCTCCCGGGCCACCCGCCACTGCGCCAGCGGCGCGGTCTTGAGGGTCAGCCGCAGCGTGACGCTGTCGTGGGCGAGCGCCTGCACGCCCCAGACCTCGGGCTCCTCCAGGATCGTGCCGCGGAAGTCGTCGTCGACCCACAGGTCGTGCGCGACCTCTTGGAGCACCCGGCGGACCTGGACCAGGTCGGCGTCGGGGACGACCGGGACGTCGAGCACGGTCCGGGCCCAGTTCTGGCTCTGGTTGCCGACCCGCAGGATCTCCCCGTTCCGGACGTACCAGACGGTCCCGTTGACGTCCCTCAGCCGGGTGACCCTCAGGCTGACGGCCTCCACGGTGCCCGACACGGTGGCCAGGTCGATCGAGTCGCCTACGCCGTACTGGTCCTCGAAGATCATGAAGATCCCGGCCAGGAAGTCCTTGACCAGGCTCTGGGCACCGAAGCCGAGGGCGACGCCGATGATTCCGGCGCTGGCGATCAGGGGGGCGATGTCGACGCCGATCTCGCTGAGGATCATCGTGCCGAAGACGGCGACCGTGACCCCGCTGATGATGCTCTTGAGCAGCGAGCCCATCGTCTGGGCGCGCTGGGTCCGGCGGGTGGACCCGATCGTCTCCTCCCGCGCGAACGTCCCGCCCACGCTCGTCCGGCCGAGCCGGTTGGGGAGCACGCCCGCTTCAGCGCGTGTCACGATGCGGTCGACGACGCGGTGGAGCAGGAAGCGGATCAGCAGGGCGAGCAGCACCAGGCCGGTGATGGCCAGGGGTCTGCCCAGGAGCAGGTCGGCGGCCCGCGACCAGGTGGGGTCCTGGGTGATGTTCCAGGTGGTGTTGCACAAGAGCTCGTCGGGCGTGCAGGGGTCTGTCGCGAGGGGCGGCATCCGCCCAGTATGGCGGCCGTCCAAGCCCGGCCCGGAGCCGATATCCTCACCCGGTGAGCAACCACCGTCAGACCTTCGCCCGCCACGCGGTGCGCGTCTTCGCCATGGTCGTCGTCGGCACCCTCGTGCTGGCCGCGTCCCCCGCCCTGGCCGACGTCCCGAGCGGCTGGCCCGAACCCGAACCCGTGCCGCTCCTGCGGGCGCTGCTGGTCTATCTGGTGGCCCCGCTGGGCCTCCTGTTGCTGATCGCGCTGCTGACGGTCACCCCGTCGCTGGTGCGCGGCGAGCGCCCGGGCGTCGGCACTCCGGACGACCAGTGGTTCGGCGGTCCGCGCAGCGGAACCCGTGAGCTCGGGCCGGGCACCGAGTCGGGCACCGAGTCGGGCACCGAGTCGGGCACCGAGTCGGGCACCACGAAGACGGGCGGCGCCAGTGGCGGCTGGTGAGTTCAGCGGCGCGCAGCGCCACGAGATCGACAAGGCCATCCGCGCGGCCGAGCAGTCGAGCCGCTACGAGTTCTCGGTCTTCGTCGGCCGCGCCGAGGGAGCGCCCCGGCCGTACGCCGAGCTCCTGCACGCCTCGCTCGTCGTGCCGGGCCGCAGCATCCTGGTGATGGTCGACCCGGCCGCACGAGCGCTCGAGGTGGTGACCGGGACCGAGGTCCGCAGGACACTCAGCGACTCCGCCGTCCGCCTCGTGCTCCTCCAGATGCAGTCGGCCTTCGCCGCCGGCGACCTGGTGGGCGGCCTGCGGAGGGGCATCTCGATGCTCGCGGAGCAGGCCCGCGCGCCGCAGATGCTGCACGCGGAGGAGTAGGCCAGTCTCGAGGCTCGGCCGTGACCGGCCTCGCACCTCGACCAGCGGGGTGTCAGGCCGAGGCGGCGTCCTTCTGCTGCGCGGCCAGGGCGCGGGCCATGTCGCTGCGGCCCTCGCGCACGTAGCGCTTCGCGGCCGGGTTCGCCTCGGAGGCCTCCAGCCATGCGTCGAGGCGCGCCAGGGTCCGGGTGGAGGTGAGCGGCTTGGGGAACATGTACTCCAGCGCGGTCGACGCCCGCTGGGTCCCCTTCTCCTCCCAGACGGTCTCGGCCATGTCGAGGTACTTCTCGAGGTACGGCGCGAGCAGCTCCTCCTGTCCCGGCGTGGGGAAGGCGTAGGCGATCTGCCGCATCGTCTCGTTGGCGACGTCGTCCCGCTCGACGGCGTCGTGCCAGGCCTGGGCCTTGGCCTCGGGGCTGGGGCGCACCGTGAGCGCCATCGCGGCGTGCTCCTGGCCGGAGATGGTGCTGTCGCGACCCAGCTCCTCCTCGATGCGGGTCTGGTCGGCCCGCCCGTGCGTGGACAGGCCGGTGAGCAGCACCCAGCGCAGGTCGGTGTCGATCTCGAGACCCGGCAGCGTGGTCGACCCGTCGAGCAGCCCGGCCACCAGGTCGAGGGCGTCCTCGGACCGCGCCGCCGCGGAGAAGGCCCGGGTGAAGACCAGCTGGTGGTCGGAGCCCGGCTCGGCGGCGAGCAGCAGCTCGCGCAGACCCTGCTCCCAGGTGGTCATCAGCGCCTCGCGCGAGGCGGGGTCACCGTAGTAGTTGACGACCGTGCGGGCGTAGAGCGCCATCCGCTCCACCGCCGTCAGGTCGGTCTCGGTGCCGATGCCGCGAAGCACCAGGGCGACGAAGTCGCGGCCGGCCATCTCCGCGTCGCGGGTCATGTCCCAGGCGGCGCCCCACAGCAGTGCCCGCGCCAGCGAGTCCTCGACCTTGTCCATGCTCGCGACCACGGTGGCGAGCGAGCGCTCGTCGAGGCGGATCTTGGCGTAGGTGAGGTCGCCGTCATTGAGGAGCACCAGGTCCGGCTGTGCCTCGCCGACGAGCTCGGGGACCTCGGTCACGTCGCCCTCGACGTCGATCTCGAGCGACCGGCGACGCACGAGAGCGTCGCCGGACACGTCGTAGAGGCCGACGCCGATGCGGTGCCGACGGATCGTCGGGAACTCAGGTGCCGCCGACTGTGCCACCGCGAAGGCAGTGAAAGCACCGGAGCCGTCGACCTCGAAGCCCGGGGCCAGCGTGTTGACCCCCGAGGTCTGCAGCCACTCCTGTGCCCAGGTGTCGAGCTCGCGGCCGGACGCCTTCTCCAGCGACGCGAGCAGGTCGCTGAACTCTGAGTTGCCGAACTGATGGGTCTTGAAGTAGTCGCGCAACCCGGCCAGGAACTCCTCGATGCCGACCCAGGCCACCAGCTGCTTGAGCGTCGAGGCGCCCTTGGCATAGGTGATGCCGTCGAAGTTGACCTCCACGGCCTCGAGGTCGAAGTTGTCGGCCGCGATCGGGTGCGTGGAGGGGAGCTGGTCTTGTCGGTACGCCCAGTTCTTGCGGGCGTTGGTGAAGCCGGTCCAGGCCTCGGTGAACTCCGTCGCCTCGGTCATCGCGTGGTGGGAGGCCCACTCGGCGAAGGACTCGTTGAGCCAGAGGTCGTCCCACCACCTCATCGTCACCAGGTCGCCGAACCACATGTGCGCCATCTCGTGCAGCACGGTGTTGGCGCGCTGCTCATAGAACGAGTGGGTCTGGCGGGAGCGGGGGAGGTACTCGTCGCGGTAGGTCACGGCGCCGGCGTTCTCCATCGCCCCCATGTTGTACTCCGGCACGTAGAGTTGGTCGTACTTGCCGAACGGGTAGGGGAAGTCGAAGGCCTCCTCGAAGAACGCGAAGCCCTGCTTGGTGATCTTGTTGAGCTCGGCGTGGTCGAGGTGCTCGACGAGCGACTGCCGGCAGAAGTGGCCGAGCCCGATCGTGCCGTGCTTGCCGTCGTAGCGGTCGCGGACGACGTGGTAGTCCCCGGCGACGAGGGCGGTGATGTAGGTCGACATCCGCTCGGTCGTCGGGAAGTGCCACACCGCGGTGTCGGCGCCGACCGGCTCCGGGCTCGGAGTCGGGGCGTTGGAGACGACCTGCCAGTGGGCGGGCGCGGTCACGTGGAAGGTGAAGACCGACTTGAGGTCGGGCTGCTCGAAGGTGGTGTAGACGCGCCGGGCGTCGGGGACCTCGAACTGGGTGTAGAGGTAGACCTTCTGGTCCGCGGGGTCGACGAACCGGTGCAGTCCCTCACCGGTGTGGCTGTAGGGCAGCTCGGCGTGCACGCGGAGCTCGTTGTCGGCGGCCAGGCCGTCGAGCCGGATGCGGTGGTCCCGGTAGTGCTCGAACGCGTCGAGCTTCTCCCCGTTGAGGGTGACCTCGTGGATCGTGCCGCCGTGCAGGTCAGCGAAGGTCGACGCGCCGGGCTCCGAGCACGCGAACCGGATCACGGTCGTGCTCTCGAAGACCTTGTCGGAGATGGTCAGGTCGAGTGCGACGTCGTAGGACTCGACGGTGAGGAGAGCGCCGCGGGTGGCGGCCTCGTCCCGAGTGAGGTTGGTTCCAGGCATGCCTCGCATCATGTCACTGGCCCCGTGGGAGAGCACAAACGCGATTGCGCACTGTGAGCAGGTGGGAATCCTCGGGCCGCCGGAGGTGCTGTGACCGGACATGACCTCCACGAATGCCGATTTCTGGTTCGACCCGCTGTGCCCGTTCGCCTGGATCAGCTCACGCTGGATCCTCGAGGTGGAGCAGGTCCGTGACATCGAGGTCACCTGGCACGTCATGAGCCTGGCTTACCTCAACCAGGACAGGGACATATCAGACGACTACCGCGAGGTGCTCAGGCCGGCCTGGGGCCCTGTGCGGGTCTGCATCGCCGCCGCGGAGAAGCACGGCGACGACGTGTTGCTGCCCCTCTACACCGCGATGGGCAACCGGATCCACATCGGCGGCGAGAAGATCAGTCGCGACCTGATCGCGGCCGCCATCGCGGAGGTCGGGCTCGAGCCGGAGCTGGTCGACGCGATGGACGACTCGTCGTACGACGACGCCGTGGCCAAGTCGCACCACCGGGGCATGGACCAGGTCGGCAACGACGTGGGCACACCCACCATCGCGTTCGAGGGTGCCGCGTTCTTCGGTCCGGTGCTCAGCAAGATCCCGCGCGGCGAGGAGGCCGGCCAGCTGTGGGACGGCTGCGTCGCCGTCGCGAAGGTGCCGTACTTCTACGAGCTCAAGCGCTCGCGGACCGGCGAGCTCGACTTCAGCTGAGGCGAGTGCTCGGGGTGCGGGGTCTCGAGGTTCGGCGCTGACGCGCCTCGCGCCTCGACCAGCGTTCGGCATGCGCAGCGGTGGCGTCGGCCGCAGGCGGCGGGAATCGGTTGGCGCCCGCTCACTAGGCTCTGGTCCATGACCCATGTCCTGTCCGCCGTCGCCTGGCCATACGCCAACGGCCCGCGCCACATCGGCCATGTGGCCGGTTTCGGTGTGCCCTCCGACGTGTTCAGCCGCTACATGCGGATGGCGGGCCACGACGTGCTGATGGTCTCGGGCACCGACGAGCACGGCACCCCCATCCTGGTCGCCGCCGACCAGGAAGGAGTCGAGGCACGCGTCCTCGCCGACAAGAACAACGCGGTCATCGTGCAGGACCTCGTCGACCTCGGGCTGTCCTACGACCTGTTCACCCGGACGACGACCGGCAACCACTACCTGGTGGTGCAGGAGATGTTCGAGACGGTCCACCGCAACGGCTACATGGTCGAGCAGACGACCAAGGGCGCGATCAGCCCGTCGACCGGTCGCACGCTGCCCGACCGCTACATCGAGGGCACCTGCCCGATCTGCGGGTACGGCGAGGCGCGCGGCGACCAGTGCGACAACTGCGGCAACCAGCTCGACGCCACCGACCTGATCGACCCGCGCAGCAAGATCAACGGCGAGACCCCGGACTTCGTCGAGACCCAGCACTTCTTCCTCGACCTGCCGGCGCTGGCCGAGTCGTTGGGGGAGTGGCTCGACGAGCGCGAGGCCGGCGGCACCTGGCGGCCCAACGTCATCCGTTTCTCCCAGAACATCCTCAAGGAGATCCGCCCCCGGGCGATGACGCGCGACATCGACTGGGGCATCCCGATCCCCCTCGACGGCTGGCGCGAGCAGTCGACCAAGCGGCTCTACGTCTGGTTCGACGCGGTGATCGGCTACCTGTCCGCCTCGATCGAGTGGGCCCGGCGGGCCGGCCGCCCGGAGGCCTGGCGGGAGTGGTGGAACGACCCCGACGCCGTGTCCTACTACTTCATGGGCAAGGACAACATCGTTTTCCACTCCCAGATCTGGCCGGCGGAGCTGCTGGCCTATGACGGCGAGGGGGAGCGCGGAGGCGAGCCGGGGCAGTACGGCCGGCTCAACCTGCCCACCGAGGTGGTCTCCAGCGAGTTCATGACCATGGAGAGCAAGCAGTTCTCGACCAGCCGCGGCCACGTGATCCTGGTCGGGGACATGCTGGCCCGCTACCAGCCCGACGCGCTCCGCTACTTCCTGAGCGCGGCGGGGCCGGAGACGTCCGATTCCGACTTCACCTGGGCCGACTTCGTCCAGCGCACCAACTCCGAGCTGGTGGCGGGCTGGGGCAACCTGGTCAACCGCACGGCGACGATGATCGCGAAGAGCTTCGGCGAGATCCCGCCCGCCGGGGCCCCCGAGCCGGTCGACGAGGCAGTCCTCGAGGTGGTCCGCGAGGGCCTCGACGCGGTCGGCGACCTGATCGGCCGACACCGGCAGCGCGCCGCCGTCGGCGAGGCCATGCGGGTCGTCGGCGAGGTCAACAAGTACCTCACCGTCACCGAGCCCTACAAGATGAAGGACGACTCGCAGCGCGAGCGCCTGGGCACGGTGCTGCACGTCGCCGCGCAGTGCGTGCTCGACTGCAACACGATGCTGGCACCGTTCCTGCCGTTCTCGGCCAACAAGGTGTGGACGACGTACGGCGGCGAGGGGCAGTTCATGCCGATGCCGCGCATCGAGCAGGTCGAGGAGCTCGACCCGGGTCACGGCGCCGGCCTGGACTTCTACCCGGTGATCACAGGCGACTACTCGGCCACTCCCGCCTGGGAGAGCCGGCCGGTGACCGTCGGCGCGACCGTCGAGAAGCCGACGCCGATCTTCACCAAGCTCGACCCCTCCGTGGTCGCCGACGAGCTGGCGCGGCTCCGGTGACCCAGCCGTGAACTGGACCCAGCCGTGAACGGGGCGTGGGTGCTGTCCGAGGAGGACCGCGCCGAGGTCGCCGGGACGCGGGCCGGGATGGCCGTCGAGGCGGCGGCCGAGGCTCGCGAGGACGTCGCCCGGGTCGAGCACCTCGACCTCGGGGGCGTGCCGGGGCGGCTCTTCGAGCCGGACGCAGCGACCGGGCTGCTGGTGCTCTTCCACGGCGGTGGGTTCGTCTTCGGCGACCTCGACACCCACGACGCCCACTGCCGCCGGGTGGCCAACCGGACCGGCTGGGCGGTGCTCGCGGTCGACTACCGCCGAGCTCCGGAGCATCCCTACCCCGCGGCGGTCGAGGACGCCGACGCGGTGGCCGGCTGGCTGCTCGCGCACGCCGCCGACCTGGGTCCAGCGGGTGCGCGGCTGGTCGTGGGCGGCGACTCCGCCGGCGCCAACCTGGCGCTGGGGGTCGCCCTGCGCCAGCCCGGGCTGTTCGCCGCCCAGATGCTGGTCTACCCGTTCCTCGACCCGACCTGCGCGTCGTACGACCGGACCATCGCGGAGCCCGACTTCGGCGTCGACGACCTCGCCTGGTTCTGGCAGCTCTACCTGCAAGGCCGTGAGCCCGGCACCGACGCGGACCTCGACCCGCTGGCGGCCGAGTCCTTCGGCGGGCTGCCTCCGACCCTGGTCCAGCTCGCCGAGCTGGACGTGCTCTCCGCCCCGGGCCGGCAGCTCGCCGAGCGGATGGCGGCCGACGGCGTGCCGGTCCAGGTCGAGACGTACTCCGGGGTCGGGCACGGCTTCTGGCGGCATCCCGAGAACGACCGGATGGAGCCCGCGCTCGCGGGCGTCCGGGACTTCCTGGCCGCCCAGCGCTGAGCAAAGACGATTGACCGCGGGCCTGCCGAAGGCCAGCATCGACGGATGGCCGTGCACCTGGGACAGCACCTGATGAGCCTCACCGACCAGCTGCGCATCGAGCCGGTCACCCGACGGATCCGCGCCGCCCACGACGGCACCCCGGTGCTCGACACCAGCGAGGCGATGCTCGTCTGGGAGCCACGACGGGTGGTGTCGATGTACGCCGTCCCCGAAGCGGACCTGCTCGTGCCACTGACGCCCACCGCGACCCCGGCGCCACCGGCCGACCTGCCGCCGATGCTCGGACCGGTCAACTTCGGCTGGCACTTCCAGGACGGGCGGGCCTACTCCCTGGCGGTCGCCGGCATGGAGCTCGACGGCGTCGCCTTCCAGCCGGTCGACCCCGACCTGGACGGCCGGGTGATCCTCGACTGGGCGCCCTTCGACTGGGTCGAGGAGGACCAGCAGGTGACCGGCCACCCGCACGACCCGTTCAAGCGGATCGACCTGCTGGCCAGCACGCGCCGGATCCAGGTGGCGTACGACAGCGTTGTGCTGGCGGACACGACCGACGCGATCGCGCTGCACGAGACGCACCTCCCGGTGCGGTGGTACCTCCCTCGCGCGGACGTGCGCCTCGACCTGTTGGAGCCGAGCACCCAGACGAGCACCTGTGCCTACCAGGGCCACGCGTCGTACCTCTCGCTGGCCGGCGGTCCGGAGGGCACCGAGGACGTGGCTTGGACCTACCCCGACCCGCTGCCGGAGGTGGCGGCGATCCGCGACCACGTCTGCTTCTACGCCGAGCGGACGGACCTCGTCGTGGACGGGGTGCCGGTCCCGCGGCCGCGGACCCCGTGGTCATCGCCCCAGGAGGCTGAGCTCTTCTGAGCGGCCGCCGGGTCTGACAGGCTGGGTCCATGCAGCGACCGCACCTGGCCGGCGTCGTCGAGGACGGCTGGAACCGACTGGTCGGCGGCGCGCTGCGGTCCCGCGGCTGGCGGCACCTGGTGGTGCCCCACCTGGGCTACGGCGGCCCTGACTTCGTGCGCGTCCTGGCCCGTGTGGTGATCGCCCCCGAGCCCGACGAGGACCGCACCCGCGGCGAGCAGCGCCGCGACGAGCAGCTCTACCGCCGCGGCTGGCGCAACTTCCTCACCGCTGAGGCCGGTGACGTCGAGGTCGCCGTCACCGTCGCGGGCGTCCGCCACCTGGCTCGCACCGACCGCTCCGGCATCCTCGACGTCCGGCTGCCCGACCCCGGCCTCGGGCCCGGGTGGCAGGAGGTGACGGTGGAGGAAGCCGGATCGCCGCCCACCGCCGCCCGGGTGCTGATCGTGCCGGCCGACTGCGACTTCGGCCTGGTGAGCGACATCGACGACACCGTCATCCGCACGCTGCTGCCGCGGCCGCTGATCGCGGCGTACAACACCCTCGTGGTGCAGGAGCAGACCCGCACCCCGGTCGACGGCATGGCGAGCCTCTACGACGGGCTGCTGGCGGACCATCCCGGCGCCCCCACCGTCTACGTCTCGACCGGCGCCTGGAACGCCGCCGGCACCCTGACCCGGTTCCTGGCCCGGCACGGCTACCCCGCCGGGCCACTGCTGCTCACCGACTGGGGTCCCACCAACACCGGGTGGTTGCGCAGCGGTCCGGAGCACAAGCACGCCTGCCTGGAGTCGCTGGTGGCCGACTTCCCGCGGATCCGCTGGGTGCTCGTCGGCGACGACGGCCAGCACGACCCCGTCATCTACACCGACTTCGCGCGCCGCCACCCCGACCGGGTCCGCGCCATCGCGATCCGGGAGCTCACCGCCACCCAGCAGGTCCTCGCGCACGGGACGCCGGTCGAGCGATCGGACGCCGACGCGGACGTGCCGGGAGTCCCGTCGGTCAGGGCGCCGGACGGCGCGGGACTGGCGCGGGCGCTGGCCGCCCACGGCGTCTGGACCTGACGGGCGGTCTGCGAGACTTCGCGCATGCGCGTGCACATCGGCTCCGACCACGCCGGCCTCGAGCTGAAGGCCCACCTGCTGGGCAGGTTGGGCGAGCTCGGTCACGAGCCCGTCGACCACGGACCGTTCGTCTACGACGCCCTCGACGACTACCCGGTGTTCTGCCTGCGGGCGGCCGAGGGCGTGGTCGCCGACCAGGGGGCCGGTGTCGAGGCGCTCGGCGTGGTGGTGGGCGGGTCGGGCAACGGCGAGCAGATCGCGGCCAACAAGGTCCGTGGGGTGCGCTCGGCCCTGGCCTGGTCCGCGGAGACGGCGGCCCTGGCCCGCCAGCACAACGACGCCAACGTGGTCTCGGTCGGCGGGCGGATGCACTCGCTCGAGGACCTGACCCGCTACGTCGAGATCTTCCTGGCCACGCCGTTCTCCGGGGACGAGCGCCACGCCCGCCGGATCGGCATGCTCGCCGACTACGAGACCTCGGGCGACCTGCCGCCGCTGCCGGAGTCGGCTCGCGGGTCCAGTGCCTGAGGGGCACACCCTCCGGCGCCTGGCGGGCGCTCTTACTGAGGTCTTCGTCGGGCGACGGGTCCAGGTCAGCTCGCCGCAGGGGCGGTTCGCCGCCGACGCCGAGGTCGTCGACGGCTCGGTTCTCGTCGACGCGGACTCGGCGGGCAAGCACTTGTTCCTGGAGTTCGAGCACGACCACCTGGTGCACGTGCACCTCGGCCTGATCGGCAGGTTCGACATCACCACCGGTGCAGTGGAGGTGCCTCCGCCCATCGGCCAGGTGCGCCTGCGGCTGGCCTGGGTGGGCGACGACAAGGCGTCGTACGCCGACCTCCGCGGCGCCATCCTCTGCGACCTGGTGGGGCCGTCGAAGCGCGACGAGGTCCTGGCCCGGCTCGGCCCGGACCCGCTGCGGGGCGACGCCGACCCCGGCCGGGCCTGGGCGCGGATCTCGAGGTCGGCGCGGCCGATCGGCGACCTGCTGATGGACCAGGCCGTGATCGCGGGAGTCGGCAACGTCTACCGCGCCGAGGTGCTCTTCCGGCACCGGATCCACCCCCTGCGTGCCGGGCGCACGCTGCGTCGCGGCCAGTTCCAGGCGATGTGGGACGACCTCGTCGTGCTGATGGGCGAGGGGGTGCGCACCGGCCGGATCGAGACCGTGCGGCCCGAGCACCTGCCCGAGGCGATGGGGCGGGCACCGCGCACGGACCGCGGCGGCGGCGAGGTCTACGTCTACCGGCGGACGGGCCAGCCGTGCCTGGTCTGTGGCTCGCACGTGCGGGCCGACGTGCTCGTCGGCAGGAACTTGTTCTGGTGTTCCCAATGCCAACGCACGTTCCGTTCCCGGGCCGTAGAATGACTTTCCACCCCATGCCCGCACGTTGAACGTTTTGTCGAGGACCCAGCTCATGAGCGCTCCCCGCGCGGAACTCGCGAGGGCGCGGCCCAGTCGCCTGCGCCGTCGCTGGCTGTCGTGGTCCCGTGAGCTCGACGAGTCCGACGGCGGCGCGATGCTCGGCCTGCTGGGGCTCAGCCTGGGCTCGGCGGTCGCCGTGGCGGCCTGGCCGGCGCTGCTGCCGATCTCGCTCATCGTGCTGCCCCTGACCTTGGGCAGCCTGATCCTCGGACCACGGCAGATGCCGTGGTTCGTGGTGATCAGCCTGGCCTTCGTCGCAGCGAGTGTGCCCTGGCAGCCCGAGCTGACCACCCGCTTCGTCATCGGCATCACGCTGGTGTTCGTCGTGGGCTTCATCTTCTTGCTGGCGTCGTTCCGACGCTCGAGCCTGGGCGTCGCCGGGCCGCGCGGGGAGTCGATGTTCATCGACCTGCGCGACCGGATCATGCGGGTCAGCATCCTCCCGGCGCTCCCGCAGAACTGGTTCACCGAAGTGGTCCTGCGCTCCGCCGGGGGCACCCCGTTCGCCGGTGACTTCGTGGTCGCCGCGCGTCCCGGCAACGGCGACCGGCTCGAGATCTGCGTGGTCGACGTGTCCGGCAAGGGCGCCCAGGCCGGGGTACGCGCCCTCCAGCTCTCCGGGGCGTTCGGCGGCCTGCTCGGCGCCGTCCCGGCCGACGAGTTCTTGGCGGCAGCGAACGACTACCTGGTGCGCCAGGACTGGGACGAGGGCTTCGCGACCGCCATCCACCTCTCGGTCGACCTGCGCACCGGAGCCGTGCAGGTCCGGTGCGCCGGTCACCCGCCCGCCGTCCAGCTCAACGCCGGTTCGGGCCGCTGGTCGGCCGTGCCCGCGGAGGGTCCGGCGCTCGGCCTGATCCCCGACGTCGACTACCCCGCGGTGCACCGGCTCCTTCGCCGGGGTGACGCGATCATGCTCTACACCGACGGGCTGGTCGAGACGCCGAACCGCGACATCGCGCTCGGCATCGACCGGCTGCTCGGCCAGGCCGAGCGCGAGCTGCGCGGCGGTTTCGACTCCGGCGGGATCCGGCGGCTCATCGAGACCCTCGGCTCGCGCAACGACGACCGAGCCCTGCTGGTGGTCCACCGGCGCTGACGTCCGGTCGCGAGACGGAGTCGTTTGGGGCCTGTGGTGCCGGATGTGGCACCATGACGTCCGCGCTCCACGCGACGGTCTGCCGGCGCCACGGAGCGGTGCGGATGTAGCTCAATGGTAGAGCCCCAGTCTTCCAAACTGGCTACGCGGGTTCGATTCCCGTCATCCGCTCCCAGGCTCCGTCGACACCCGTCGGCGGGCGCTTGGCGGGGCGTAGCGTAGTGGCTAGCGCGCCTGCTTTGGGAGCAGGAGACCGCAGGTTCGAGTCCTGTCGCCCCGACCAGCAAGACCAGCACACCCGGTCCGCGCGGACGTCATCCGTCGCGGTCGCCCGGGCGACCAGGTCGGATGACGTCACGATGGGCGGCCAGGAGATCGGGGGCGATGAGCCGCGCCGACGCGGTCAGGTCGAGGTCGGGGAAGCGCGCCGGGTCGACGAAGACGATCT
>Ga0136611_10000606_pt1 | contig 24092 bp, 25 predicted proteins | sample AntDrymUQ2232306_2_FD_106645 | JGI IMG/M metagenome (GOLD analysis project Ga0136611, IMG submission 106645) | Polar desert sand microbial communities from Dry Valleys, Antarctica - metaG UQ223 (23.06) | ecosystem: Environmental > Terrestrial > Soil > Desert | place: Antarctica: Dry Valley...
CGGCCCCGGTGCATGCACCGGGGCCGCCATGCTCCTGCCACGGAGGCACCAGGCCATGATACCGCGATTCGCCGAGGAACGGTGAGCGCTTGCGTGGGGCGCCGTCCAGCGCGCGGCCATCGCCCTCGTCCTCGCCCGCCTCGCGCTCGACGCCACGCCCGCGGCCGTCATCGACGCCCGCGGCCGTCATCGACGCCCGAGAGCGCATGCACCTGGCGCTCGCCAGCCTCGACGCCGCCGAACGCCTCTACGCCAGCCATCGCGAAGGCTCGGCCCGACGCCACCGCGACCACACGGAGGACTGACACCATGAGCGAGCGACCGCGCGCCATCACGATCGAGATCACCATCGCCACCGGCTACGGCACCACCGAGGCCCAGCTCGACCTGATGCACAGCGAATCCCGCGACTCGGCGCTGCTGGCCGACGTCATCGCGATCTGCTCCGCTGCGCTCGACGACCTGTCCAAGGCGCTCGCGCGGCGCATGCTGATCGCGCAGCACGCCCACTGCGAGCCCGACCGCGTCCTCTACACCGTCCAGCAGCTCGACCCTACCGCGCCGGCTGAGGCGCCGGCGCCCACCCGAGCACCACACCATCCCACCGTCATCAAGCGCCACCGACGCGGCGGCAACGCCTAACCGCGCCCGCAATTCACGCAATCGAGGCCCGGCCAGCTGGCCGGGCCTCTTCCCGTTCCGCGACCGCGACCGCGGACGATGCCCGTTCGGCCAGGCCGTCGCGCTCCCGTCCGCTCCGTCGCTCGCGCTCGCGCGGCGGCTCGCAGGCTCGCACTCCCCGCGCGGCTCGCTCCTCCGCTGCCACCCGGCCAGTCCGGGAGTCCGCCGATGCATATGCGAACGGCCGCGCGACGGTACGACACTGGAGCGCGGCGGCGCGCTGGTGGGCGTGACAGCCCGTGTCGAGGGGTAGAAAGACTGGAACAAGTGTTCTACTCTACTCGGAGACGTGGCATGGGAGAGCCCACCCTGCTCGTAGCGCTGCTGAGCCTGGCGGTGAACTGCGTCAGGCTCGGCCTCGACCTGCTCGACCGACGCACCCGTCGCCCGAGACGCCGACCTCACGCACGCCGGCACGCCTCGCGCGCTCGCCGTCCCCGTGTCGGGCGGGGAGCGCCGCCACCCCTCGGAAGGAGCCGCGATCCCCACCCGCCAATCCACGATGCGCCGAACCCGCGATTGCGAGGTCGGGTCGGGTCGGGTATCGTGCCGAGCGCCCGCGCCATCGCCTTGGCGCGCGTGCGGCTCGCGTCGGTCACCTGCCGCCGCGCGAGCGACGCCGCATCGGAGGCATACGGCATCGTGCGTCGATCGTGCATCGCTACCTGACGTACCTGAAATGGCCGCTCGGGGTGGCGTTCGCCACCACCGTCGTCGGCGTGGCCGGCAACATCGTCACCGATGCTGCGCAGAAGGATCCGGTCACCAGCGCGCGCGAGTTCGTTGCCGCCACCTGGCACTGGCTCGTCCCGCTCTATGCCATCCTGGCCCCGCTGACGCTCTGGTCCTGGCTCGACGATCGACGGATGCGCCCGATCAGGCTGGCGGAACAGCAGAACCAGGAGCGCCGGGGCCGCGTCGCGGAGGCCCTCCTCGCGAAGCCCGCCCACCTGCTCACCCCCGAGGATCTCGGCTTCCAGGTGATCCAGCGGGGCCACGTCTCCGATTCGCTCCAGCCCCGCCCCTACTACGCCGTCTACATCGAGCGCGTCGCCATCCCCCACCACACCGCCGCGCGCCACGACGTCGGCCCCTGGCGCACGCCCGACCTGGTCGCCACCCTCCGGTGCGGCGACGGCTTCGTGCTCATCGGCCAGCCCACCGAGGGCAAGACCCGCACCCTCTACCAGGTCGTCAAGGAGCTCGACGGCTACACCGCGATCGTCCCGCGATCCTCCGCCATTCCCTCCGACGCCGACCTCGCCACGCTGCGCGGCCACTCGCTCATCCTGGTCCTCGACGAGCTGGAGCGGTTCGCCAGTTGGTCCCTCGACCTTCCCGAGCTGCAGCGACGACTAACCCAGGCCACCAGACGGCCCGTCGCCGTGGCCGCGACCTGTCGCGACGGCAAGCAGCTCGAGACCGTGCGCGAGTCCCGCAACGAGGCGCTCAGTCGGCTCTACGAGAACATCCCTCACCAGCTCGCCCTCATTCCAGCCACGGCAGTCGAGAAGGGCGACCTGGCGCGAGGCATCCAGAAGCCAGGCTGGGACCCGGACGCAGCCGAGCACTATCCCACCCTCGGCTGGGTCACGATGAGCCAGGCCTTCACAATCATGAAGGAGCGCTTCTGGACGCTCTCGTCCGATCAGCAGCGCGTGCTCCGCGCACTGCGCCTGCTCGATGTCGCGGGGATCTTGCCGTTCACCCATCAGCGCGTGCAGGCGGCCTGCGAGCACGTGCTTGGCACGCCGATTCCTCGCCTCAACGACTGCCTCGACGTGCTCACCGACCGCGCATTCCTGCGCCGCCCGCCCGACCAGGACCCCGTGCAACCGGAGCCGGCGTACATTACCCTGTGCGTGCCGTACGTCGAGGGCCGAAAACCCGCCGAAGACTTCACGAGTCTCCGCCGCGCTCTCACGCTGTCGAAGGACGATGAGGGCCTCTTCTACCTGGGTGTCGCATTCGGCGAGGACGAGGCCGAGGAGGCGCTGGCCGCCTACGACGCCGCCCTCGCCATCAACTCCGACCTCTTCGAGGCGCACCACAACCGGGGCAATGCGCTCGCCAACCTCGGGCGCCACGCGGAGGCGCTGGCCGCCTACGACGCCGCCCTCGCCCTCAGCCCCGACGACCCCGACACCCACCACAACCGGGGCGTCGCGCTCGCCAGGCTCGATCGACATGCCGAAGCGAAGCATGCACTCTGCCGTGCCTGGCAAGGTCGTGAGACACTCGAGGATCGAGGCGCGGCCATCGCGGAGTTGCTCCGCGCGTTGGGCCACTCGCCCGATGCGTGCGACTAGCGAGCCATCCGCGCCTCCGGGACAACCAGCCTACAGTCGTTCGTCTACACGCGCGGCACCACCACCACGTCGCGCGCGCACCTGCTCCGCCCGCACGCGATCCCGTCCCGCGTCCCGCGCCCCGCTCCGGCCCGTTCGGGTCACGCGGCTCCACCCCTCGATCGAGCCCACCGCCACCAGTACGTACCGAGCGCCGGGCCGATGAGGCCCCCGCCCGTGACGGCAGGGGTCTGCCGCACCGACCGCCCGGCACGCTCGCCGCGCGCGCACCGCCAGCTCATGCCACCTCACGGCCCGCCTCAGCGGCGGTAGACCAGGAAGTCCCACGCCGCCGACGCCGGATCGACCGCGCCCGCGCTCCCGTTGGTCGTCCGCAGCTGGAACCCGCCATCCACCACCGTGTGGCACGCCTGGACCGCGATCCCGGCCTCCAGCGTCGCGGGCGGGATCGCCACCACCGTGTCCCCCACCTTCACATCGGCCGCGACGACCGGCGTGTTGACCGAGGCAACCGCGCCATGCGAGGCCGGGTTTACCCCGGCGACCGTGATCTTGAACACCGACGGGTACACGACACCCGCAAACTCCGTTGCCGGCATGGGAAGCTCCTTTCACCCAGCCCGTAGGCCCGTCCCGATGAGGAGGTCCGCGCCTCGCCCCATCGTCGCGAGCGCGCGCGGACCTCGTGCAGAACCTGCCGATTGCCGCGCGGTCAGGCCGCGGCCACGCCGTTCATCCGCGCCGCCGCCGAGTCCCGCAGCAGCGCCATCGACACGTACCAGCGCACCCGCACCCGGCTCGCGTCCTTGCTCTCCAGCTGGCCGACGTCGATCACCTCGACGCCGCCATTCGTCAGGCCCGAGAGCCCATCAGTCGACGACAACTGAATCGCGTAGATGCTGGAGAACGTCGAGCCGGTCGTGTTGTCGGCCGCCTCGGTGTCCAGGATGAAGTCGCTCGGCAGCACGGGGATGCCGTCGTACATCATGACCTGGCGCCCGAAGCTCGTCTCGCCGCTCTCGACGTAGTGCGCCGACGCAGTTAGCAGCGACTTCAGCTTCCGCCGCGTCCGCTTCGACATCAGCAGCGCGTCCGGCTTGCCACCCTTCACCAGGTCGATGAGCTGATCTATCAGCGGCAACGTCAGCGACCCGCCCGCCGCCGCCGGTGTGATCACCTGCGGATTCGCCGTCGAGGACATCAGCGTCTTCAGACCGTCGAAGCTGTTCGGGTCGGTGGTCGCGCTCCCGTTCATCACGGTCGCTTCCCACTTCCGCGCCACGTCCTTCGCCTTCAGCGCCGTCTGGATTGCCCGCTGGTCGTTCTCGCCGCTCCTGGTGCGCTGCAGGAAGTTGTCCACGTCCGCGTCGCCGCCGAGGATAGCCAGGTTGGCGGTCTTGTTCGTGAACGTCGCCGTGCCCTCGGACCACACCGCGTTCACGCCGTAGAACTGCGCGCCGCCGAGCGACAGCTCCTGGTTGTACTTGAACGAGTTGCCCGACACGTCCAGCCACGGCATCACCCGCAGCATCGGCGACTCCTCAATGATCGTCTCGATGACGCCCCGCTTGAGCATGTCGCGCTCGAGCTTGGCCGACTCGACCAGGGTCAGCATGTCCCCCGTCCTCTCGTGACGGCGCACCGATCCTCACCACCGCCGCCACGACTACCGTCGCAGCCGCCGTCGCGGGAGCTCGCGCGCCGAGAACGCCGACCCTGCCAAGCCGACCATGCAACCACCACCGATCGATCCGCTCGACCACGCTAGCGCGCCCGCCCCTGCTCCGCTAAGCCGGCCGTGATCTTGCCGAGCGGGGTTAGCGACTCCACCGCCGCGGCCGATGCCGACCGCGCCGATCCGGCGCCCGCCGGCACCTGCTGCGTGGTCGTCGATGCTCGCGTCGCCTCGGCCGCGCGGTCGAACGCCTCACGCGCAGTGGTCACGCTCGCCTCCAGCGCCTCGGCCGTGTCGCCCGCGACCAGTTCGGGCACGACCGTCCCCGCATGCTCGGCCAGCAGCGCTCGGCGCACGGCCGCGAGCTCGCCCGCCTTCGCTTCTCCGATCGCCGTCGCCGCGCCCTCCACGGCCGTCCTCGACTCGCCGAGGGCCGCCTCCAGCTCCGCCACGCGCCCACCGAGTGCATGAGCCTGCGTCACCGTCGGCTCCAGTTCGGCGAGCCGCACGTTCGCCGCGTCCCGCTCCGTGACGAGCGTGGTGACCTGGCCTTCGAGCTCCGCGAGCTTCATCCGGGCCTCTTCGATCGTCTCCATCCTGCCCTCCTCCACGACGCGCAGGATCGCGCCGACTGTTCAGGAGTGAACTCTAACAGCACCAGGATACGGGCGATGGCGGCGCGGCGTCTACGGCCGGGCTACGGCCGACGACGCGGTTCACTGTGCTCGCTCGTCCTCGCCCTGCTCCGTGTGCTCTCGGAGGGACGGCGTCGATCCGAGTGCCCCGTGTAATGTCCTCGATAGATTCCGCACGTCCCGCGTAGCGCGTCCGTGACGTTGTCGGGCGTACGATGTGCCCGCGACGCTTCGTCGGCGCGCGGCGCGCAAGCAGGAGGAGGCGTCATGGTCGAGTTGGGCTTCGTGGTGCTCGCACTCGGGTTCTCGGCGGCGGTCGCGCAATTGTTCGTGCCATCGAGTCGCCAGCGGACGAGTTGAGCGAGCCCAGCGAGCGTGCCATGCGGCCACCGGACGTGTGACGCGACTGTGATCGCCCCATGATTGCCCGAGCGCGGCGGGCGGCGCAAAATGACCGAAGCACGCAAGGGCCGGAGGTGCGCGTTGATTGACCTGGCGGTGATCGTCCTCGGGCTGCTGTGCGGTGTCGCCCTGCTGCAAGGCACGATCAGGAGGGAAGCGTAGATGGCCGAGCGCTTGATCCGAAACCACCCGCAGATGGTGAGCCACTACCAGGCCACGGTGAAGTGTCGCGACTGCGAGATCTTCATCGGCGCCGGCCACGAGGATCACGTCCCCCTCCCCGCCCCCGACGGCCTCGGCTACATGTGCCGCGCGTGCTGGCAGTCGCATCGCCGCCGCGCGCGCGCCTCGTCGCACCTGCCGACGCGCTGGGCCATCGTCTAGCAACCGCCCGCCGTCAAGCGATGGCGGTGGCGCCCGCCCCTACGCAGCGCGGCGGGCGCGGGCTGGCGCGTGGGTGCATCGCCCCGGCTGCGTAGCCGCGTGAGCAGACGTGGCCTACTGATCGGCCCCCGCCAAACGCGCCCTGGAGGCCACGACGCGGTCCGGGTGGTTGCTGCACACCGAATCGACGCCCATCAGCAGCAGCGATTCGATCTCGTCCGCCTCGGATGTCGCCCACGGATGCACCGAGAGCCCGGCCGCGTGCGCCCGCTCGACGTCGTCGGGCCGGAGGTTCGCCCAGTACGGCATCAGCGCATCCGCGCCGGCCGCGCGCGCGAGCGGCACGGCGTCAATCGGGCGACCGGAGTAGAGCACCCCGGTCGCCATCTCGGGCGCCAGCTCCTTGACCCGCTTGACGGTCGGGTGGTCGAACGAGATCAAAAGCACCCGGTCGGCCATCGCGTGGCGGCGGATCAGCTCTACGACCCGCGCCTCGATCCCCCCATACGGCGCCGGCCCGCCCTTGATCTCGATGTCGAGCGCGCAGCGATCGCGCGCCCAGTCGAGCACCTCGGCCAGCGTCGGGACGCGCTGGCCGGCGAGCTCGGGGCCGAAGCGAGCGCCGGCGTCGAGCGCCCGAATCTCGGCGAGCGCGTGCTCGCGGACGGGGCCACGCCCGTTCGTGGTGCGCTCCAGACGATGGTCGTGGATCACGACGAGCTCGTCGTCGGCGGTCAGGTGAACGTCGAGCTCGATGGCGTCCACGCCCTGCGCGACGGCCAGCTCGAACGAGGCGAACGTGTTCTCCGGCGCGTACCCCATCGCCCCGCGATGCCCGAAGACCCGCGCCCGCCCGTCGGCGCGATGCTGCCACATGACGGCCTCCCCCTACGCCCCCAGCCAGCGGTCGAACCAGCCGACGATCCGCTCCAGGCGAAGCAGCCGACGGTCCGGGCGGCCGTTGCGCGACAGGTTGTGGTTCTCGTCGGGGAAGCGCAAGAATTCGACCGTCTTGCCGAGCCGGCGCAGCGTCACGAACCATTGCTCGGCCTGCTCCAGCGGGCACCGCAAGTCCTGCTCACCGTGCAGGATCAGGATCGGCGTCCGCACGTGTTCGGCGTACGCGATCGGCGAGAGGCGCCAGTAGCGCTCCAGCGCGGTCCCCGGCGTCCCGAGCATCTCGCGCTCGCAGAACCACGTGCCGATGTCGCTGGTGCCGTACATCGACAGGAGGTTCGAGAGGCAGCGCATCGTCACGGCGGCCTTGAAGCGGTCGGTGTGCCCGACGATCCAGTTGGTCATGTAACCGCCGTAGCTGCCGCCGAGCACGCCGAGCCGATCCTCGTCCACGTCGGGTCGGGCGACGGCCGCTTCCGTGACCGCCATCAGGTCCCGGTAGTCCAGGTCGCCCCAGCCGCCGGCGATCTCCGAGCAGAAGCGCTCGCCGTAGCCGAGGCTGCCGCGCGGGTTCGCGTACACCACCGTGTAGCCGCGCGCCGCGAGGAGCTGGAGCTCGTGGAAGAAGGCGTTGCCGTACAGCGCGTGCGGCCCGCCGTGGATCTCCAGCAGCGTCGGGCGCGGGCCGTCGCCACGACCGGGCAACACCCACGCCTGGACCGGCTCGCCGTTCGCGCCGACCACCTCCAGCGGCTCCGGCGTCGCCAGCTCCAGCTCGTCGAATAGGGCGCGATTCGCGGCCGTCAGGCGGCGCTCGCCGCTGCCATCGGCCGACGCCACGAAGACGTCGCCCGGCTCCAGCGCGCCCGTCGCGGCGAAGGCGATCCGGTCGCCCGCCGCGCTGAACGAGAGGATCTGGCGCTCGCCGCCGTGTACGCGGCGCGGCTCGCCGGCCCCGCGATCCGCGACGGCGATCTCGAACAGGTGGGCGTTGCCTCGGTCGCTGGCAAGGAACCGAATCCGCGCGCCATCGGGCGTCCAGTCCGGGATCGGATCGGGGGCATGGCCGCGCAAGTCGGCCAGGACGTCGCTGCCGATGCTCCGGTCGAAGGCGGGAGTCAGGCAGGTGGCGGCGCCGCCCTCGGACGGGAGCAGCCACAGCCGCGAATTGGCCCCGGAGGGACCATCGGCCGCGCGTCCCAGGCAGGCGATCGAGCCGCCATCCGGCGACCAGGCCGGGCCTTCGAGCGCTTCGTCGCCTTCGGAGACGAGCCATGCGTCGCCGCCGCTCGCCGGCACGGCCCAAATCTGCGAGGCGTCGTTCGTGTCGCGGTCGGGGGTCCGATTCGACGCGAAGGCGAGCGTGCTGCCGTCCGGCGACCAGGCCGGCTGCCCGTCGTCCCAGTCGCCACTGGTGAGCCGGGCGAGTTCGCCGCCGGCCGCCGCGACGACGAACACGTGCTCGCGCCCGATCAGCAGCCCCTCGCCGTCGAGCTTGTGCTTGATGCGGTCGATCTCGCGGACGACCGGCGACTCCGCGTCGGCCGGGTCGGGCGCCCCCTCCGGACGGACGCGCGCGACGAACGCGAGTCGGTCGCCGGTCGGGCTCCAGGCGTGGTGGTGGATCGGTGCGTTCAGGCGTGTCAGTCGCCGCGCCTCGCCGCCCGCGGCCGTGATGACGAAGAGCTGCCCCTTGCTGCCGCCGCGATCCGAGAGGAAGGCCAGACTGCCGCCGTCGGGCGACCAGCGGGGGGCTCGATCGCGCGACTCGCCGCCGGTGAACTGGCGCGGCTCGCCGCCATCGACGTCGGCAAGCCAGATCGCCGAGCGGTACTCGTTGGCGTCTCGGTCCACCGTCGTGACGACGAACGCGACTGACCGTCCGTCCGGGGAGATGCGCGGCTCGTCCACGACCGCGATGCGGAGCACGTCATCCGCCTCGATCGGGCGCCGTCGACTCGGGGGCATGCGCACTCCTTGTGCAACCGTCGTCGTAGCTGCCGGACATTGTGGTCCGCGCGGCCGGCTCGCGGCTAGGGCGCCGCGCACGCTCGCATGGCCTGCTACACTCGTGCCGACATGCTCGCGAGCGCCGCGCTGCCGACCCGCGCCAGGCGAAGGCCATCAGCTGCTTTCGGCCGGCCCGGCATGCGCCCCGCGATCGCCTAAGCACTCCCCCGCGCGCGCACGCGATCCCCGACGGGGCCGGCCATTGGCCGGCCCCGTCTTCGCGTCTCGCGCCGAAGTTGGCCGGCCGCCGCACCCCTCCCGCCGCCGTGACCAATCCCCGCATTCGCCGATGCTCCATCCTCACGCCCGCCACCTCAACCCCTTGCCCCCAGGAGGCACACCGATGAAACGCGACCTGCTCAGCATCGCCGACGTCTCGACCGACGAGCTGCACGCCCTCCTCGCCACCGCCGCGCGCCTGAAGGCCGAACGGCTGGCCGGCGTCCACGCGGCCCCGCTCGCCCACAAGTCGCTCGCGCTGCTGTTCCTGAAGCCGTCGCTGCGCACGCGCCTCTCCTTCGAGCTGGCGATGGTCCAGCTCGGCGGCGTCTCGCGCTTCATCGCCCCGACCGAGGTCGGCCTCGGGACCCGCGAGTCGGTGCCGGACGTGGCGCGGACGCTCGGCTGTTATGTCGATGGGGTGGTCGCCCGCGTGTTCGCGCAAGCGACCGCCGACGAGCTGGCCGCGCACTGCCCGGTGCCGGTCATCAACGGCCTCTCGGACGACGAGCACCCCTGCCAGATCGTGGCCGACCTGCTGACCGTCCGCGAGCGGTTCGGGCGCCTGGCGGGGCTGACGGTGGCCTACGTCGGCGACAGCAACAACGTCACCGCATCGCTGCTGCTCGCGGCGCCACGCCTCGGGGTACACGTCCGCGTCGCATCGCCGGCCGGCTACGAGCCGCGCGCCGACCTGCTCGCCCGCGCCGACACGGATGCCCGCGAGGGCGCCCGGATCGAGGTGGTCCGCGACCCGGCCGCCGCCGTCGCGAACGCCGACGCCGTCTACGCGGATTCCTGGTACAGCATGGGCCAGGAGCACGAGGCAACCAAGCGGCGCGCGATCTTCCGCGACTACCAGGTCAACGAGGCGCTGTTGGCACGCGCGCCGGCCCGCGCGGTCGCCATGCACTGCCTGCCGGCCCACCGCGGCGACGAGATCACGGACGGCGTCCTCGACGGCCCCCAGTCGATCGCGTTCCAGCAGGCCGAGAATCGCCTCCACGCCCAGAAGGCGATCCTCCTGCTGCTCCTCGGTGGCGCCGCGTGACTCAGGTCGCCGTCGATGAGAGGCGACGATTTTGACAGGATGAACAGGATTGACAGGATGAGGAAACGAATACCAGAGTGACGAGCGCCGGTCGATCGTCTCCATCATCTCATCCTGTGAATCGTGTCAATCCTGTCCAATCGCGCCCACACCGGCCGATGGCAACGTGACGGTGAAGCGGGCGCCCTTGCCCGGCTCGCTCTCGACGCGGACCGTGCCGCCGTGCGACTCGGCGATCCGCCGCACGATCGCCAGCCCCAGGCCCGTGCCGCCCGTCGCGCGGCTGCGGGCCGGATCGACGCGGTAGAAGCGGTCGAAGATGCGCGGCAGGTGTTCGGGCGCGATGCCGACGCCGGTGTCCTCCACGACCAGCCGCGCCCGCCCGCCCGCGTCGAGCGCCGAGACGGTCACGCGGCCGGGCGGTGGCGTGAAGCGCAGGGCGTTCTCCACGAGGTTCGTCAGCAGCTGGCGCAGGCGGTCCTCATCGCCGAGCACCGGCAGCGCGGCGGGCGCGTCCAGCACGATCTCGCGGTCGGGCACGAGCTGGCGGAAGCGCTCGACCGTCTCGCGGACGACCTCGTCGAGCCGAACCGGCCGATGCTCGACCGACTCCGCCTCAGCGCGCGAGAGGAACAGCAGATCGGCCACCAGCCGCGTCATCAGCTCGGCCTCCTCTTCCGTCTCCGCGACCACCTCCGCGCGGGTCGCCGCGTCGAGGTCGCGCCCGAGCAGGTCCAGGTTGGTGCGGATCACCGTGAGCGGGTTGCGGAGCTCGTGCGACGTGTCGGCCAGGAGCTGCCGCTGCGCGTCGAGCACCCGCCGCACGCGGTCCACCATCCGATTGAACGCGACCCGCAGCCGCTCCACCTCGCCGCTCGTGCGCACCAGCACCCGCACGTCAACGTCGCCGGTGCGGGCGATCCGCTCGGCCGTCGTCGCGATCCGTTCGAGCGGGTCGAGCGCGCGGCTCACGGCGATCCAGGTCGCCACCAGCGCCGCCAGGAGGACGACCGACCCGCCGACGATCAGCAGCCGCACCAGCCCGCGCACGGTCGTCGCCACGTAGCGCAGCGACTCCCCGACCCGGACCACCGCCACGGGCCGGCCGTCCTGCGCGACCGGCTCGCTCAGCACGCGCACGTCGTCGTCGCCGACCGGCACCGTCTCGAGCCGCGAGCGTCCCGCGCGCGCATCCGCGAGCGCCGCGTCGCGGCCGGGCAACCCATCAGGCGGCAGCCCCCGCGACGCCCCGAGCAGCCGGCCGTCGATGCCGAGCACCTCGACGTACACGCCCGGCGTCGCGAACGCCTCCTGCGCGTCCGGGTCGAGCGGGACGCCGCTCACGCCGGTCTCGCCCAGCCCGCGCGCCAGGACCGCCCGGACGGCGTCGTCCACCTCGCCGGCGCGGCGGGCCAGCACGTCGTCGGCCTCGGTCAGCAGCGACCGCTCCAGCGACTCGACCAGCAGCGCGCCGAGCAGGGCCAGCCCGGTCGCCAGGATCACGGCTTGCAAGATCGCCAAACGGGCCTTGAGCGACACGGTCAGCGGTCGCGATCCGCGTCCGCGCGGGGTTCGGGGTCATGCGTCACGTCGCCACGCGCATCCGGCTCGCGCGCCGCGTCGGTCTCGGCGGCCCCCTCGCGCCCCGCATCGAGGTCGGCGGCCCCGCCTCGCGGCCCCTCGCCAGGTCCGGCGGGCTCGCGGAGCGCGTACCCCACCCCGCGCACCGTCTGGATCAGCCGCGGCTTGCCGCTCGCCTCGAGGCGCTCGCGCAGGTAGCTCACGTTCACGTCGATCACGTTCGACGCGCCCATGAAGTCGGTGCCCCAGATGGCCCGGAAGATCTGGTCGCGGGTGTGTACGCGGCGCGGGTCGCGCAGGAAGTGCTCCAGCAGGTCGAAGCCGCGCGCCGTCAGGTCGATACGCTCGTCGCCGCGCCGCACCTCGCGGGTGCGCGGATCGAGCGTCAGGTCAGCGAAGGAGAGCGGCGACTCGTCCGGAGGCGGCTCCGGGCGCGCCCGCCGCAGGAGGGCGCCGATCCGCACCAGCAGCTCCTCGAACGCGAACGGCTTGACGAGGTAGTCGTCGGCGCCGCTCCGGAAGCCCGCCACCTTGTCGGCGACCGTGTCGCGCGCGGTCAGCATCAGGATCGGGACCGGCCCGATCTGCCGCAGCCGCCGCGCGATCTCCAGGCCGTCCATTTCCGGCAGCATCACGTCGAGGATGACCAGATCCGGAGGGTGTACGGCGGCCCGGTCGAGCGCCTCCGAGCCGTTGGCGGCCACGTCGATCGCGAAGCCCTCGAAGGCCAGCCGCCGCCCGACCGCCGAGAGCACGCGCGGGTCGTCGTCCACGAGGAGCAGCCGTTCGTTCGCCATGCCGCAGTGTACCGGCTCGCCGCGCCCCTACAAGCCGAGCGAGCTCTTCGAGAACAGCGTCCGGAACCGGAACCCGGCCGCCGCGATGTTCGCCGCCGCGCCCTCCTCGCGGTCCACCACCGCGATGATCTCGACCACCTCGGCCCCGAACGCGCGGAGGGCCGTGGCCGAGCGGATCGCCTCGCCGCCGGTCGTCAGCACGTCTTCGAGCACGACGACCCGCTCGCCGGCCTTGATCTCGCCCTCGAAGCCGTTGTCGGTGCCGTAGCCCTTCGCCAGCTTGCGGACGAAGACGCTCGGCACGCCGGTCTTCAGCGAGACGGCCGTCGCGAGCGGGATCGCGCCCAGCTCGGGGCCGGCGATGCGATCGATGCCGGCGGGCACCATCCGCGCCAGCGCGTCGCCGACGCGCCGGAGCAGCTCCGGGCGCGTCGTGAGGCGGTACTTGTCGAGGTAGTAGTTGCTCGTGGCGCCGGAGCGCAGGACGAACGTGCCGGTCAGGTACGCCGCCGCGACCACGTCACGTCCAAGCTGGGCCAGCGACTCATCGTCGATCTCGGGTCGGTCCTCGGGCGTCGCCGCATCGGCCATCCGTTCTCTCCTCTTCATTCGGCGGACAGGGAGTGACGGGAGTGCCATCAACACATGTGTCATCCTGAGGCAGGCGGAGCCTGCCGAACGGATCTCGGCTCCGGACTTACGTTTGCTGGTGTGTCAGTCGATCCTTCGTTGCGCTCAGGATGACATGGTTGTGGACGGCGCTCCTGTCATATGCCTGTCCGACCAACTACTTGCTCGTCGGGTCTCTCACGTCGCGTAGGGCGTTTGCCGAGTCAGACGCGGACGTCGCGCTCAGTGTAGCGCCAGCCATGGCACGCAGCCGCGACCTTCAGCCACCCGCTAGAGTCGCCAGTTCGGCGTCCTTGGCCTCGATGGCGGCCACCACCGCGCCCACCTTGGCGGGGTCGAGATGGCCGTCCGTGCGCACGCCGCTGCACAGGTCGATGCCGAACGGGCGCACCCGCTCGATCGCCTCCCCGACGTTGGCCGCTGTGATCCCGCCCGCCAGGAACACCGGCCGCCCGGCCGCCTCGACGACGCGGCGACTGACCGCCCAATCATGCACGCGCCCCGTCCCGCCGAGCACGCGCACGGCGGCGCTCGGCCGACCGGAGTCCAGCAGGAGCGCATCGACGTGCGGCCCGATGCGGCGGGCGTCCTCGACGCTAGCCTCGCTCTCCACGTGGAGCACCTGGACGATGCGCAGGTAGGGCAGCGCCGCGCGGATGACGGCGTACGCGTCGAGCGGCACCGCATCGACGATCTGGACCGTATCGACGCCGGCGAAGCGCGCGTGCTCGACGATGGCGCCGGCGTCGGTGCGGCTGGTGAGCAGGAAGCGCGACACCGGCGGCGGCACCGTCGCGGCGATCTCCCCGATCAGCGGGTCGGGGATCGGGCCGGGCCCGTTCGGCATCTCGCCGACCAGCCCGACCGCCGAGGCGCCGGCCGCGACGGCGATCCGCGCCTCCTCCACCGAGGCCATGCAGCACACTTTCAGTCGGGTCTTCATGGGTCTCGCTCCGAAATGTCTGGGCGCGATGGAGTATGACGCATGGGGCGCAACGCGCCGAGTCGCCCGACGCGGCGTTCGTGATGCGCCCGTGACGCCGGAGGTGATGACACGGCGCCCGGCGTGGCGTATGCTGTGGGTGTCAGATGCGACGGTGCCGCGAGGCACAGTCGGCCGCCGAGGCAGACCGCTCCGCAAGGAGGCGCCTCGGTGGGGCGCGACGTGGACGACGGTCATGGTCCCCATCGCCGAGTGACGGGCAGCCTGGGAGGCGCAAGCTCCCCGGGCTGTTTTGTTGTTCCTGCCGCTGAACCTCGGCCATGCCGCGCGCTCAGGCGCTCCGATCCGCCGTGGTCCGGCCCGTCGCACGCGCCACGCCGCGTATCGCCAGGCCCGCCAGCCACGCCAGCCCGCCCGCCGCCAGCAGCCCGAGCAGCGGCTCGGCCGGGTAGCGGTAGCGCGGCAGGGGCGCCACCAGCGTCACCCCGGCCAGCAGTAGCCCGAACGCCGTCAGGCCGAGGAACACACCGACCCCGCCCCGCCCCCGCGCGACGAGCGCGACCGACCCGACCAACGCCAGCAGCGGCAGCACCAGCCCGAGCCGCGACGGCTGGTAGAGATTGACCAGCGCGTTCGCTTCGGAGAACTGCTGCTCCTGAATCGCTGTCGGCGGGCCGAGCAGGTGCCGGATGTCGAACAGCGCCTCCCACTCCTCGCGGTTGCGCTCCTCGCGGCGGGTCGCCCAGTGGTCCCGCGAGCGGTCGGGGATGCCGGCCGCGAGCCGCAGGAAGTTCTGCGCCGTGCCCCAGACGAAGTGGCCCGGCTGACGCAGGATCGTTTCGAGGGCGAGGTCGCGCATGAGGGTGTTCGCCGCGCGGTCGTCGAGGCCGAGCTCGCGCTTGATCCGCTCGCGGACCGGCGACACGAACTGGCCGCGCCCCTCGCGCATGATCGCCCGCGCCCGCTGGCGGGCCGAGTCCGGGTCGTCGGGGTTGCTGAACGCGAAGCCGCGGTCGTGGCGCATCGCGCGGCCCACCAGCGTCTGGCCACCGTTGCCGTCGGCACTGAAGCTGCCGTGGGTGGCCGCGTTGCGCAGCATCCACGGCACGAAGAGGAGCGCCACGCCGAGCAGGGCCGGCAACCCGCGCACGATCGCGCGCCGCACGCTGCGCTCCTGGACCAGCAGCGCGACCCCGAGCGCGACCGCCAGCACCAGCCCGACCGGCCGCGTCAGCCCGGCCACCCCGATCAGCAGGCCGCCGACCAGCATGCGCCAGGCGCCGAGTCGCTCGATCGACCGGCACAGCCAGACGATGGCCACGGCGGCGAGCGGGATAAACAGCGCCTCGGCCATCACGTAGTGCTCGGCGACCAGCAGCGGCGCGGCGACAGCCGCGAGCAGCCCGCCGAGTAGGGCCGTCCAGGGTCCGTACAGCCGCAGCCCGAGCCATGCCACCAACAGCGAGGTCAGCACGCCGAGAAGGTGCTGGGCGAGCGCAAGCGCGGCCAGATCCTCGCCGATCCGCGTCACCACCAGCGCGATGAAGGCCGGGTAGATCGGCGTGCGCCGAATATCGAGGTCGAAGCCGATGCCCCGCGCGAGCTGGTAGCCGGGCCAGAAGTAATTCTCGCTGTCGCCGATGATGAACACCGGCGCACGAAGCAGGAACGCGAGCCGCCACGCCAGGGCCGCCACGCCGACGACGCCGAGCACAAGCCACGCCGGCGGCACCCGCACGCGTCGGCCACGCCGAGCGCGCGCCTCGCGCGGCAGCTCAACCTCGGCACGAGGCGCGAGACTTGCGGCGGGCAGTGGGGGGTCGCTGACGATGGCCATCGGGAAGGTGGAGCCCTCGCGGGCGAGTGGCGGTGGGCAGGCAGCGGTGCCCGGCACCAAGGAGGAGCTGGGCTTCGGGCGCGGGCCGGACCATATCGAAGCGGTCGGCGGCGCGGCAACTCTCATCCGCCATGGGGCGCCGCGCGTCACGTGCCCCGAATCTCCGCATCCGGGAGAATTGAGGCCGAGTAAGTCGCAACAACGCAAGTCACGGAGTCTCGCCGCCGTCTTGACAGAGTAGCGCGGTCGGTGGCAGAATCCGCGCCGATTTGCCTCGGCTCGGGGACTTCCCGACTCGAAGCGCGCACCCCGCCGGAGGACCATCCATGGCCGTCGAACAGCATGCCCCCGCGCTGGCGCTCGAGCGCAAGCTCCGCGAGCGGTCCGCTCGCGTCGGCGTCCTGGGCCTGGGGTACGCTGGCCTGCCGATGGCCGTCGAGATCGCCCGCGCCGGCTTCCCGGTCACCGGCCTGGATATCAACGCCGAGCGGGTCGCGAGCGTCAACGCCGGCCGCAGCCCGGTCTCCGACGTCGATGACGTCGAGATCCGCGCGCTCGTCGACGAGGAGCGCCTCGCCGCGACCACCGACCTCGGCGCGCTGCGCACGCTCGACGCCGTCATCATCTGCGTGCCGACGCCGCTGAAGGACGACAAGCAGCCCGATCTGCGTTATGTCGAGGCCGCCACCCGCGACATCGCGGCCAACCTGCACCCCGGCATGCTGGTGGCGCTCCAGAGCACGTGCTCGCCGGGGACTACCCGCGAGGTGCTCCTGCCGGCGCTGACCAAGGCGGGCCTCGCGGTGGGCGAGGACTACTTCCTCGTGTTCGCCCCCGAGCGGATCGACCCCGGCAACGCCCGCTTCACCGTCCAGAACACCCCCAAGCTGATCGGCGGGGTCACGCCGCGCTGCTCGGAGCTGGCCGTCGAGCTGTACCGGTCGTTCATCGCGGACGTGGTGCCGGTGAGCTCGCCGGAGGTCGCCGAGATGTCGAAGCTGGTCGAGAACACCTTCCGCTTCATCAATATCAGCTTCGTCAACGAGATGGCCCAGCTCTGCGACCGCATCGGCATCAGCATCTGGGAGGTCGTGGGCGCGGCCTCGACCAAGCCGTTCGCCTTCATGCCGCACTACCCGAGCGCCGGCGTCGGCGGCCACTGCATCCCGATCGTCCCGTTCTACCTGGAGGCCGTCGCCCAGAAGCATGGCTTGATCGCCGAGATGATCCTGGCGGCCGGGCGGACCAACGACCAGATGCCGGGCTTCACCGTCGAGAAGCTGAAGCGGCTGCTGGCCGAGCGCGGCACAAACGTGTCACACCTCAAGGTGCTGCTGCTCGGCGTGACGTACAAGAAGGATGTCGCGGATCTGCGCGAGTCGGCGGCGCTCGAGGTGCTCCGCTACCTGCGCCGCGAGGGTCACGAAGTCGTCTACCACGACCCGATGATCCCGGAGGTCCAGGTGGACGGCGAGACGTACCGCTCGGCCGCGCTGACCGACGACCTGCTCCGGTCGGTCGATGGCGCGATCCTGCTCGTCCCGCACAGCGGCGTAAACTATGATCTGGTGGTGCGGCACGCGCCGCTGATCCTGGATACGGGCAACGCGCTGAAGGGCTACGCGAGCGAGCGCGTCGTCCCGCTCTGACGCCCGCCCGAGGGGCGACACCACGTGCGCACGATCTCGATGGCGTCGCTGCGCCTGGCCGGTGACCTCGTACCGCGCCAACCTGAAAATGACGGGAGCGCCGTCACCATACCTGTCATCCCTCGCTGCGCTCGGGATCTACGGACTGACCACCGGTGGTCAGTCCGTCGTTGGTTTGCAACGTGGCGGAGTGCGACCCCAATGAGCGACGTCGATCTGCTCCCCGACGAGCTGCAACCCAAGTCCCTCTCCGGCCGCGACATCGTGCTGCTCTACGACGACGCCCTGGCCGCGCTCGACCATTTCGCGGCCACCGAGGTCGCCCCGTTCGCCTGGGAGGGGCTGATCCGCCGCCCCGACGACCTGTTCACGCACGCCGTCCGCACCGTCGAGCTTCCGGATGGCTCGTCGGTCGCCGCGATCCTCAGCCAGCCCGTGACCGAGCGCGCCGAGGACGAGGACTGGCCCGCGTTCGTGGCCCGCGCCATCCTGGTCTGCCGCGAGAGCATCGAGCGCGCCCAGGCGGCCTGGGACGAACAGCCCGGCGTGCTCGGCGCCCGCCTCCACTACTCGCTCGGCGTCTGGACCCGTGACGAGCACGAAACGGCGCAGGGCCCAAGCGCATGATCTCGGAGTCTTCGTTTCGATCCGGCATCTGAATGCGCCCCCCGTGCGGTCGTATCCGTCTGCTCTGGCGAGAGTATCATTCGTGTGATACCGTAGCCGCCGGCAGGAGAATCCCGGCCGGGTGCTGGAGGCCGAACATGGCGACGAAGCAGACCCCGATCCCCACCACGCTCCAGGGCAATGGTGCGTGGCATGCGGCCCGTCGCCCGTCACCATCTGCGATGGGTGGCGCACTCTTCGGCGGGGTCATGGGCGCGGCGCTCGGGCCAGTTGGCGCACTCGCGGGCATGGTCATCGGCGGGCTGACCGGCAAGCTGGTGGATCGGCGGTACGACGCGGCATCTGCGCGAAGTCCGAGTCCCGGGCCTAGCTAGCGCCCGTGCCCTACCTCGCAACATTTGTCATCGGCGTCGTCGCCTTTGTTGTCGGGTGCCGGCTTCGGCGGAGGCGCGGCAAGCAACTCGATCGCCACTTCGCCCAGAAGCTGGTCTATGTCTCTGGTGGCATCGGGGCGAGCGCCGGCGGATTGGTTTTTCCGTCTCTCTGGTTCTTGACGTTCCAGGCGATCTGCGGTGGTCCCATTCAGGACAATCTGCCGCCCGGTTTCGACGTCGGATTTATGCTGACGGTGCTCCCGATCGGCGGCGCGCTGATGTTGCTGCATGCCATCTTCAGCTTCATCGAGCACCTCGATTCCGCGTAGGATCACCCTGCATGGGCGCCTCTCGCGGCGACTGGCGCACAAGGAGACTGGTTGAAGGTCGCCATTCGCGATGACGACACGAGCTTCTTCACCCGCCCTAGCGATCTGGAGCGGGTGTACGGGCGCTCCTGGGCGCGCGGCATCCCCATCTCGCTGGCCGTGGTGCCCCGCCACGCCAGCACCCGCTCCAAGGGCATCCCTCGCGAGCATTGGGAGGGCGTGCGCTCGTTCCCGCTCGCGGACAACGTCGCGCTCGTCGAGTACCTGCGCGCACAGGCGGCGGCCGGGCTGATCGAGATCGTGCTGCACGGCTGGTCGCACCAAAATTACCCGACCGGCTACGAGTTCGAGGTCGCGCCGCGCCTCGGGGAGCGCCTCGCGCGCGGGCAAGGCTACCTCGAAACGCTGTTCGACGCGCCGATCAAGACGTTCGTGCCGCCGCACAACGCCCTCTCGCGACGCGGCCTGCGAGCGATCGACGCGGCGGGGCTGAACGTGCTGGGCTCGTTCTACTCGTTCCGCCCGGACAAGAAACCGTGGGGCCGCGACACGCTCCGCAATTACCTACTCGTCCGCGCCCACCGCCGCCGAACCGGGCGCACGAGGCGCGACCGGTTGATTTACCCGTGGCCGCTGCGGTACAACCGCCACGCCGAATTCGGCTGCCAGCCGCTCGTCCCGCGCACCACGCTCGACGAGCTGCTCGCGGCATTCGAGGAGGCGCGGCGCTGGGGCGGCGATTTCTGCCTCGCGACGCACTATTGGGAGATCGACGACCGCCTGGCCGGCATCCTGGACGCCTTCATCGCGCACGCGGACCGTGCCGGCGTCGAATGGGTGCCCGCCGACGCGCTGTTCCAGGACGGCAGGACGGCGGGGGTTTCCTCGACAATCGAGGAGACACAATGAGTATGAATGGCGGTTACGCCACGAACGGCCACGTGCCCACCGGCCGCCCGTTGACCGCGCTCGCCGTCATCCCGGCGCGCGGCGGCTCCAAGGCGGTGCCGCGCAAGAATCTGAAAACGCTCGGCGGCAAGCCCCTGATCGCCTGGTCGATCGAGGCGGCGCTGGCCTCCACCGAGCTCGACCGCTGCATCGTCTCGACCGACGACCAGGAGATCGCCGAGGTCGCGCGGGCACACGGCGCGGACGTGCCGTTCCTGCGCCCGGCCGAGTACGCCCAGGACAGCACGCCCGATCTGCCCGTCTTCGAGCACGCGCTGCGCTGGCTCGCCGAGCACGAGGGGTACAGTCCCGACATGCTCGTCCACCTGCGCCCGACCCTCCCCTTCCGCGAGTCGCGCCAGATCGACGAAGTCGTCAGGCTGCTGCGCGCGACCGGCGCCGACTGCGTCAAGTCGGTCTACAAAGAGGATCACCACCCCCACAAGATGTGGAAGATGCGCGCCGACGGCAAGCTCGGGCCGTACGAGGACACGCCGCTCTGGCGCGAGCTCGGCCCGGACTGCCCGCGCCAGATCCTCGAGCCGGCCTACTGGTCGGCCGGGCTGGTCGATGCGTTCCGTCGCGAGGTGGTCGAGCGCGGCTCGACCATCGGCGACGTGGTCGTGCCGTACCCGGTGGACCGCGAGCCGTGCGTGGACCTCGACACCGACCACGATTTCGTGATCGCCGAAGTGGTGCTCGGGCTGCTCCAGCGTCGAGTCGCCGGGGCGCGACCGTGATGGCTCTGGCCACCATACAGCGAATTTCGTCTGTGTTGGTCCGACCTTTCCCTGTTCGGAGCCGGTCAAGCCCATCTGTCATCCCGAGCTTGCGAGGGATCTCTCGCTCTCGAGTCCGGCACCGTCTCGAGTCCGGCTCCGTGAGATCCCTCGCTACGCTTCGGGATGACAAGAATGTCGCCGCATCAACTCACGGAGACGGCGCTGTAGGGGCGTGCCCGGCCACGATGGCTCGACTGGCTGGCTTGACCCGCCCGCCGGCGACGGACCGAAGGAGAACAGATTGCCGACGCTGACGCTGGAGATCGACGGGCGACTCGTTGGCGAGGGCCAGCCTTGCTACGTCATCGCCGAGGCCGGCGTGAACCACAACGGCGACCCGGCCCTCGCCAAGAAGCTCGTCGACATCGCCGCCGACGCCGGCGCGGATGCCGTCAAGTTCCAGAAGCGCACCATCTCGGACATCCTGATCAGCTCGGCGCTGGCCCGCCCGTACACCGTCCCGACCTCCCTCGGTGCCACCTACGGCGAGCACCGCGAGAAGCTCGAGCTATCCTCCGATCAGTTCGCGATGCTGCGGGACCACGCCCGCTCGCGCGGCATCACGCTGCTCGCGAGCGGCTGGGACCAGCGGAGCGTCGATCTGCTCGACGAGCTGGGCATCCCGGCGTTCAAGGTCGCCTCGGCCGACTGCTCGAATTTGCCGCTGATCGAGCACATCGCCAAAAAGGGCAAGCCGGTCCTGCTCTCGACCGGCATGAGCGACCTGGACGAGGTCGATGCGGCCGTGGCGACCGTCCGCCGCCACACGGACAAGCTCGTCCTGTTCCAATGCACCTCAACCTATCCGGCCGACAACGACCAGATCAACCTGCGCGTGATCCAGACCTACCGCGAGCGGTTCAACTGCGTCGTCGGCTACTCCGGCCACGAGCGCGGCCTCGCCCCGACCGAGGCGGCCGTCGCGCTCGGCGCCCAGGTGGTCGAGCGGCACTTCACGATCGACCGCACGATGATCGGCCCGGACCACGCCGCGTCGCTGGAGCCGTCCGGCCTGCAGCGGCTGGTCCGCAACATCCGCAACGTCGAGAAGGCGCTCGGATCGGGCGAGAAGCGCCTGCTGGAGCCCGAGAAGGCCGTCCGCGACCGGCTCGCCAAGAGCGTCGTCGCGACCCGCGACATCCCGGCCGGCACCACGATCCGCGCGGACATGCTGACGGTCAAGGGGCCGGGCACCGGCCTCCGTCCGGCCCGGCTCTCGGAGCTGGTCGGCGTGGTCGCCCAGAGCGCGATCGAGGCAGACACGCTCGTCCCGACCGAGGCGCTCACCTGGCGCCGCTCGTGACCCCACCCGAGCAACACTCCTCTCCCGACCGCTCCCCTCCCCGTCTCGGGGAGGGGAGCGGTCGGGAGGGGGAGGGGTCGTCCCCCGACGTCCGCGAGCGCGCCCGCCGCGTCAAGCTGATCGCGATGGACGTCGACGGCACCCTGACCGACGCCGGCATGTACTACGGCGAGCACGGCGAGGAGCTCAAGAAGTTCAACACCCGCGACGCCATGGGCATCGCCCTCGCCCGCGAGACCGGCCTGCTCTCCGCCATCCTGACCCGCGAGGACACCCCGATCGTGACCCGCCGCGCGGGCAAGATGAAGATCGACGAGGTCCACATCGGCATCCTCGACAAGCTCACCGTCATGCGCGACATCATCGCGCGGCGCGGGCTAACCTTGGAACAGGTCGCCTACATCGGCGACGATGTCAACGACTACGAGCTGCTCTGCCACGTCGGCCTCGCGGCGGCCGTCCGGGACGCCGCCAGGCTGCCGAAAGCTGCCGCCCACTACGTGACCGAGGCGAAGGGCGGCGAGGGCGCCGTGCGCGAGCTGTGCGAGCTGATCATGGCCGCCCAGGCCGAGCACCCGCCGCTGCCCGAGGCGTAGGGCGGGGTCGTCGCGGGCACCGGCCCGTATAATCACCCGCTCGGCCGCCGGCCGATGGCGCGGGTCGGTTCTAGTACCGCGCCATGCTGGACATGACGGGAGCTCCGGCAACACACGTGTCATCCCGAAGCGCAGCGAGGGATCTCACGCATCGGAGAGCCGGACTAGCGGCGTGAGATCCCTCGTCGCACGCTCCTCGGGATGACAACCGTCACCTTCACTTCGGCGCAGTACTAGAATGATCCGCTCGGAATCTCGACGCAGCAGGGGTACATGGCAGACGCTCAGTTCTGGCGCGGTCGCCGCGTCTTCATCACCGGCGCGTACGGCTTCATCTCGGCCTGGCTGATCCGCGCACTCGTGGACCGCGGCGCCGCGGTGACCGGCTTCGACCGCTCGGACGCCGGCGCGCTCGACCTGCACGGCGACCTGGCATCGAAGATCTCCTTCGTCCGGGGCGACCTGACCGACGGCCCGCTGATCGAGCGGACGCTCGCCGAGCGCGAGATCCAGACCGTGTACCACCTCGCGGCGCAGTCGAGCATCAACATCGCCAAGGGCTCGCCCCTCCCGGCCTTCGAGTCGAACATTCGCGGCACCTGGACCGTCCTCGAAGCCTGCCGCGCCGTCCCGTCGATCGGCACCATCGCCGTCGCGTCGAGCCTGACCGCCTACGGCGAGCAGCAGACTGCGCCCTTCGACGAGTCGTTCGCGCTCAACGGCAACGACCCCTACGCCGCCTCGAAGGCATGCACCGACGTCATCGCCCGCTGCTTCGCCGCGACCTACAACCTGCCGATCGGGATCGCGCGGACGGCCAACATCTTCGGCCCGGCCGACCCGCACCTCGACCACATCGTGCCCGGCACCCTGCTCGCGCTCCTGCGCGGCGAGCGGCCGGAGATCCGCAGCGACGGCTCGCCGGCCAAGGGCTACCTGTTCGTCCAGGACGTCATCTCGGCCTACCTGCTGCTCGGCGAGCGGTCCGGGGACCCCGACGTGCGCGGCCGAGCCTTCAACTTCCACCCGGACGCGCCAACCGGCGTGCTCGACTTCGTGCGGCTGATGATCGACGTGGCCGGTCGCCCCGACATCGAGCCGAACGTCACCGGCATCGCGAAGAACACGGAGTACGTCCACCTGGCGAACGCTCGCGCAAAGGCGGTGCTCGGCTGGGAGCCGCGCCACTCGCTGAGGGCGGGGCTGAGCGAGACGCTGGCCTGGCTCCACGAGCACGCCGGCGCGGACCTCGACCGCGCCGCGAAGCCGTTCCATGCCGAGTAGCGCCCTCACCCCCAACCCCTCTCCCATGCGAGGGAGAGGGGTTGGGGGTGAGGGCGCTACTCGGCATGGAACGGCTTCGCGGCGCGGTCGAGGTCCGCGCCGGCGTGCTCGTGGAGCCAGGCCAGCGTCTCGCTCAGCCCCGCCCTCAG
>Ga0136611_10000607_pt1 | contig 24088 bp, 22 predicted proteins | sample AntDrymUQ2232306_2_FD_106645 | JGI IMG/M metagenome (GOLD analysis project Ga0136611, IMG submission 106645) | Polar desert sand microbial communities from Dry Valleys, Antarctica - metaG UQ223 (23.06) | ecosystem: Environmental > Terrestrial > Soil > Desert | place: Antarctica: Dry Valley...
GAGCAGGAGTCCGGGGTCGCGAGGGGGCCGGTGTAGTCGCGCTCGGACGCGCGACGGCGAGCTCCACGGCGGTGGGTCGAGCGGTCAACGGCTGCCTGGCCGGGGCGAGAGCGGGCTTTGGAGCCTGCGCCACGCGAACCGGTGCCGGTGCTGCGAACGCAGGAACATGGATCACGGGAGAGGGACGCCCTGCGGGTGCGGAGATCGCCAGGGCCGCCCGCGGGTCGTCGAGAATCGCTCTGGGTACAACGAATGCCCCAGCCGCTCCCCCGAGCGCCAGAGCCGCCGTCAGCGCACGCGCTGCGATCGGTCTCATGTTTCCTTCCCCTCTTGCCGACAACTACTCCAGGGGTTATCGGCAGCAAAAGGGGAAACTAAAGGACCAACCGATGGGGAGCTTCAAGATCAAGCTGGTCGCCGCGCTGCTCGCGCTCGCGCTCCTGCCGCTCGCGGCCGCCTACTGGAGCTTCAGCGAGATCGCGGATCGCAGCGTCACGTCGAGTGTGGACTCGAGGCTCGAGGCCGGGCTCCGCGCCGCTCTCGCCGCCTACGAGGACGAACGCCGGGATGCGGCCGCAGCAGCCGACTCGCTCGCCCGCGACCGCGACTTCCAGTCCGCGCTGGCGCGTCGCGACCGCCCTGCGCTCGAGCGGTTCCTGCGTGCCCGACCCTCCCTGCGGGTCGAGACCGCCGACGGATTCCGCCTCGGGGTGGTGCCTCCGCTCGCTGCCGAGCAGATCGTGTCGCTGCTCGGGCCAGGCAGGAGCTCGGCAACGATCGTGGCCTCGATCCGGATCGACCCGACCCTTGCGCGGCGGCTCGGCACTCGCTCCGGCCTCGATGAGCCCGATCAGGTGGCGACGATCGTCGGCGGAAGAGTGCACGCATCCTCGCGCGGCAACATCGTCGGCACGCTCCCTGCCGCCGAGGGGCGGATCTCGCGTGTCACGGTGGGCGGCGTCGCCTATCGGGTCGTCGGCGTCCAACTCGTGCGAGCCCCCGCGGTTTCGCTCGTCGCGCTCACTCCCGCGAGCGCGGTCGCCGCAGAGCAGCGCTCGGTCCGGAACAAGCTCCTGGCGGGGCTCGTGGCGGCGCTCCTCCTGATCGGCATTGTCGCCTACATCGCAGGCCGGTCGATCGTCGGCTCCCTCGCACGTCTCGCCGCCGCCGCGAACTCGATCGCCGCAGGACGACTGCACGAGCGGGTTGAGGTGCGTGGGCGCGACGAGTTCGCGGCGCTGGGTCGGGCCTTCAACCGGATGGCCGAGCAGCTCGAGGCTCGCCTCGCCGATCTCGACGACGAGCGGCAGCGCCTGCGGGACGCGAACGCTCGTTTCGGCGACGCGCTCGCCGCGACCCTCGACCCGGATCAGCTGCGTGGCGTCATCGTCGAGACCGCGGTCGAGGCGACCGGCGCCGCCGGGGGGCTCCTCCGGGCAGGCGACGGGTCGGTCGTACGAGTGGGAGACATGGACGCGGGCCCGCGGCGGCTGGAGCTCGAGCTGACCGCCGGGCGCCGGAGCTTCGGCACGCTGGTCTTGCTCGGAAAGGAGTTCGGCACCGAGGCGACGATCGCGGCTGCATCGCTCGCCGGTCAGGCCGTGATCGCGCTCGACAACGCCCGCCTGCACCGCATCGTCGAGCGCCAGGCCCTCGTCGACGAGCTCACCGGCCTTGCGAACCGAAGGCAGGGCGACGACGCGCTCGCCATGGAGCTCGCCCGGACCGGGCGTGGCGCCCCGCCCGTCGGGCTGATCCTCGCCGACCTCGACGACTTCAAGAGCGTCAACGACGCGCACGGCCACCCGGCCGGCGACGCGGTGCTGCGTGAGTTCGCCGACACGCTGCGGGAGACGGTGCGCGAGATCGACGTCGCAGTCCGTTGGGGCGGAGAGGAGTTCGGCGTCATCCTCCCGGGCACCGATGTCGAGGGCGCCGCGCAGGTGGCAGAACGGATCAGGGCTGCACTCGACAGGCGCGAGATGGTCTCCGCCGACGGGGTTCCGCTCGCTGTGACCGCGAGCTTCGGGGTCGCTTCCTCCACACCCGGGATGACGGTCGAGGAGCTGATCGACGTCGCCGACGACGCCCTCTACCGGGCCAAGCGGGAAGGCAAGAATCGCGTGCTGGCAGGCGAGCGCCCGGCCGCGCCGGCCTGACGAACACGGCCGCGAGCAGGAGATTTCCCCGACCTACGCTACACTCCCGCCTTTGCACGACGGCCCGCCCCCTACCTTGGAGAACCCTGTGCCGGTTGAGACTCCTTCGCTCTTCGCCCGCGTGATCCAGGACCACCTCGAGCTGAAGCGCCGGAACGCCGAGCTCGAGCCCGAGATGCCGATCGACCGCTACGCCGCGGACGACCCGTTCGACAACCATCCGCTCTTCAAGACCGAGGAGCAGGCGCGAATCGAGGAGACGATGGACGGCGAGCCGGCCGTGCAGCTCGACTCGGTGCCGCATGCCTGGCCCGGCGAGGAATCGCTCGAGAACGCTCCCGCGCCCGTGGACGAAGAGTCCTCGGAGGACAACGGACTGTGGTCGAAGACGCGCGATTTCGACTGGGGCGACTGACGCTTCAGCTCTCTTCCGTGTCGATCTGACGCGCAGTCTGATTCGGAGACACGGAGCACCGGCTGCCTCGCGGCTCACCGCGCTGACGTTACGCCGCCGAGGTGAGCCCGTCCGCGTGGAGGCTCGTTGCGAGCCGGCGGAAGGCGCCGTCCTGCGCCAGAAGCTCGAGTTCGGTGCCGCGCTGAACGATCCGACCGTGCTCGACGACGAGGATCTCGTCGGCCCTCCGGACGGTCGCGAGCCTGTGGGCGATGATGATCGACGTGCGGCCGGTGAGGAGCCGGTCGAAGGCCTTCTCGATCAGGATCTCGGTCGGCCGGTCGATGTTCGAGGTCGCCTCGTCGAGGATCAGGATCCGCGGGTCGGCGAGCAGCGCGCGGGCGATCGAGATCAGCTGGCGCTCGCCGGCCGAGAGCCCGGAGCCGCCCTCGCGGACGACGTGGTCGAGCCCGCGCTCGAAGCGTGCGGCGACCCGGTCGACCCCGATCGCCGTCGCCGCCGAGAGCACCTCCTCGTCGGTTGCGTCCGGCTTCGCGAAGCGGATGTTGTCCGCGATCGTCCCGCTGAAGAGGAACGGATCCTGGAGGACGACTCCGAGCTGGCGCCGGTAGCTGCGCAGCTCGACTTCGCGCAGATCGGTTCCGTCCACGCGAACGGCCCCCTCGTGGGGGTCGTAGAAGCGCGCGATCAGCTTCGCCATCGTCGACTTGCCGCCGCCGGACTCGCCGACGAGCGCGATGCAGCCGCCCACCGGCACCGCGATCTCGATCGCGTGCAGGACGGGGTCGGCGCCGTACGCGAAGGTGACGCGGTCGAGCTCGAGCCGGCCGTCGATCCGTCCGAGCGGCCGAGCGCCGGGCGCGTCGGCGATGTCGATCTCCGCGTCGAGGACCGAGCTGATCTTGTCCATCGCCGCGCTCGCGGACTGCACCTGGCCGTAGAGCTCGGAGAGCTCCTGGAGCGGCTGGAAGACGAGCGCGAGCAGGCCGACCGCGGCGACGACGGTGCCGATCTCCATCGAGCCGCCGTCGATGAAGTACGCGCCGGCCCAGAGCACGGCCCCGGTGGCGACGACGCCGAGGAACTCGATCGCGGGGAAGAAGACGGACGAGAGCTTTTGCGCGACGACGTTCGCCCTCCGGTTCGCCTCGTTCATCCCGTCGAACTCGGCCTGGAAGGCGCGCTCGCGGTTGAACGCCTGGATCACGGCCATCCCGGAGACGGACTCGGCGAGCTGCGCGGTCACGGTCGCGATCCGCGTCCGCACGTCGGTGAAGGCCACGTGCGAGCGGCGCTGGAACCAGCGCGTCACGATCACTCCGGGCGGAAGGACGCACAGCGCGACGAGGCCGAGTCGCCAGTCGAGCAGGAAGAGACCGCCAATCGCCGCGATCAGGGTCAGGGTGTTGACGACGAGCGTCGTCAGGCCCTGGTTCAGGACGTCGGAGAGCGCGTCGACGTCGCTCGTCAGCCGCGCGATGATCCAGCCCGCCTTCTGTTGCGAGAAGTAGCGGAGGGAGAGCGAAGTGAGGTGGTGGAAGAGGTCGCGGCGGAGCTCGAGCACGACCCGCTGGCCGACGCCCGCAAGGCTGAGCCAGGTCGCGGTGCCGAGGATCCAGGCGGCTGCGTTGACGGCGATGTAGGCGAGGACGACGAGCCCGAGCCGGCTCTCGTTGTCGTCTCGGATCCCGTTGTTGATCGCGTCGCCGACCAGGTGCCAGCCGACGACCGGCGCCGCGGCGGAGAGCATCGCGAGCACGGCGATCAGCGCGAGCCGCGCCCGCTTGTCCTTCGCGTAGGGGAAGAGACGTGAGAGGCCGGTGTGTTGCTTAGGCGGCAACGGCCTCGTCTCCGAAGAGGGCGGCGAAATGCCCGCCGGCGGCGATCAGGTCCGACGGCCGGCCCGCCTCGACCACCTTGCCGTCGTGGATCACGACGGCCCGGTCCGAGACCCCGATCGTCGAGAGCCGCTGGGTCGCGACGAGCACGGTCCGGCCCGCCACTGCGGGGCGAAGGTTCTCGACGAGCAGCCGCTCGGTCTGGGTATCGACCGCAGACATCGGGTCGTCGAGGACGAGCACGCGGGCGCCGGCGAGGAGGGCGCGCGCGAGTGCGACACGCTGGCGCTGGCCGCCCGAGAGATTGACTCCGCGCTCGCCGATCAGCGTGTCGTAGCCGTGCGGGAGGTCGTCGACGAAGGCGGCGACACCTGCCGCCTCGCAGGCGGCGAGCACCTCGGTCCAGTCGGCATCCGGCCGCGCGGACAGGAGGTTCTCGCGCAAGAGCACGGAGAAGAGCACGGGCTTCTGGGTCACGATCGCGACCGCGCGCCGGAGCTCGGTCAGGTCGGCCTCGCGCGTGTCGACCCCGCCGACGAGGAGCCGGCCGCCGGTCGGGTCGTAGAAGCGGGGCAGCAGGTTGAGGAGAGTCGTCTTCCCGGCGCCGGTCGCCCCGCACACCGCGAGGATCTCGCCCGGCTCGACCGTCAGGTCGATTCCGCGCAGGACCTCGGAGCCCGTGCCGTACGAGAAATGGACGTCCTCGAAGCGAACGCGCAGCGGGCCCTCCGGGAGCGGCTTGGGCTGTGCCGGCTGCGGGAGCGGCTCGATCTCCTCGAGCCACGCGAAGCTCCGGCCCGCCGACGCGACGGCGCGCTGGCCGAGGTTGATGATCCAGCCGAGCGCCTCGAGCGGCCAGACGAGCTGGAGAAGGAGCGTGATGAAGAGGCTGAGCTCCCCGATCGTCAGGTTCCCCGCGATCACGTCCTTGCCGCCGACGTAGAGGACGGCCGCGATCCCGAGCGTCGGCAGGGCCAGCAGTCCCGGGAGGAACTTGGCCTCGATCGTCGCCATCCGCATCGTCTCGTGGCGGACGGCCTCGGCCCGGCCGAGGAAGCGCGTGCGCACGTCGTCCTCGCGGCCGAACGCCTGCACCATCTCGATCCCGATCACCGCCTCGTCCGAGGCCTCGGTCAGGTTTCCCTTCCGCGCCTGGACGAGCCGGGAGATCGGAAAGAGCCGGTGAGCGAAGTACCAGGTGATGACGGCGACCGCGGGCATCGCGATCGCTGAGATCAGGGCGAGCTTCGCGTTCACGATCAGGAGAACCGTCGCGGACGCCACGATCATCATCCCGCTCTGGATTCCCTGGACGACGCCCCAGCCGATGAAGTAGCGGACGGGATAGATGTCGTTCGTCGCCCGCGAGATCACTTCGCCGGTCGAGTGCCGGTCGAAGAACGCCCGCGGGTAGTGGAGATACGCGTCGTAGAGCATTCCGCGCAGGCGCGCCTCGACGGCGATCCCGACGCGCGCCGTCGCGAAGCGGCGCGTGAAGTTGACGCCGAAGCGGACGATCGCCACGGCCACGATCGCGCCGAGGAGCGGGAGGAGCCGATCCCGGTGGGTGCCCTCGATCGCGTCGTCGATCACGTACTTCGTCAGAACGGGGATCGCGATCGAGAGCCCGGTGAAGACGAGTGCGCACGCGAGGCCGAGCCCGACGAGGCGGCGCTGCTCCCACCAGAGCGGGAGGAGCCGCCTCAGCGTGGGGCGGACGGCGAGATCGGGTGGGTCGACGGTGCTCACTGGGTGGGTTCTCGCTCCTGGGCGCGTCGAGGCGCGCGGTCGCGGTGGACGGAAGACTCGGCTCGCGATGCTGCGGTGAGGCAGCTAGCGCGGCGGGACGCCGAGGGGCGCGTCGAACGCGCAGAACGAGTGGATCAGGCGCATGACGAACCTCCTTTCGGCGTCGCGGGACAGCCCGGTGAGACTAGCAGCGGCGCCAGGACACGTCCAAACGGCTTTTGGATCCGAGTGCGTGGTCGCAATGCGGCGTCAGGGATCAAGCTCTGCTTCACCGCGAGAATCACGGCTTTAGCACGACCTTGATCGCACCGTCTTCCTTCTTCTGGAACATCTCGTACGCCCCGGGCGCGTCCTCGAGCGGCAGCCGGTGGGTGGCGAACGTCTCGGTCCCGAGCGGATCGTCATCGTCGGTTACGAGCGGCATGATCTCGTCGATCCAGCTCTTCACGTTCGCCTGGCCCATCCGGATTTGGATCTGCTTGTCGAAGAGCTCCATCATCGGCATCGGGGTCGCGGCGCCGCCGTAGACGCCCACGATCGAGAGCGTGCCACCGCGGCGGACCGTCGAGATCGCCGTGTGCAGCGCCGAGGTGCGGTCGCTTCCTACCTTCTCCATCAGCTTCGTCGCGATCAGCTTCGGAGAGCGAGAGGCGACTGTTTGCATCAGCGCCTGCACCGGCGCGCCGTGGGCTTCGGTGCCGACTGCGTCGATCACGGAGTCCGCCCCGCGGCCGCTCGTCAGGTCCATGATCTCGAGCGCAGGATCCCCGTCGTCCGTCCACTCGACGGTCTCGGCGCCGAACTGCCGCGCGAGCTCGAGCCGCTCGGGCACGAGGTCGACCGCGATCACGCGCTCGACGCCGAGCTGCCTGGCGACGCGGACCGCGAACTGGCCTATCGGCCCCAGCCCGTAGATCGCGAGCGTCCCGCCCTTTGGCGTGTCCGCGTACTTCACCGCCTGCCAGGCAGTCGGGATCACGTCCGAGAGATAGAGAAAGCGCTCGTCGGCCGGCCCGTCCGGAACCTTGATCGGGCCGTAGTGCGCCTGCGGGACACGGAGGAACTCGGCCTGGCCGCCGGCGACCTGGCCGTACAGCTTCGTGTAGCCGAAGAGAGCCGCGCCCTTGCCCTGCTCGCGAACCTGCGTCGTCTCGCATTGCGACTGGAGGTCGAGGTCGCACATGAAGCAATGGCCGCACGCGATGTTGAAGGGCATCACGACGCGATCGCCCGGCTTGATGTCCGTCACCTCGGAGCCGACCTCTTCGACCACGCCCATCGGCTCGTGCCCGAGGATGTCGCCCTCCTCCATGTACATCGAGAGCACCTTGTAGAGGTGGAGATCGGAGCCGCAGATCGCGGTCGAGGTGATCCGGACGATCGCGTCGGTGGGAGCCTGGATCGTGGGATCCGGAACCTCGTCGACGCGGACGTCCTCGGTGCCGTGCCAGACCACTGCCTTCATCTCGACTCCTTCGCTCGCGGTGGAAAACCTAGCCTCACCTGGGGCAAAGGCGCCCAAACGTTCACTCGTTGATTCGCCAGGAGCCGGTGCTAGCGTCGGCCGCCGCGGTTCCAACAGGGAGAGACCACATGGAGGATTCAACGCGAGGACGGGCCACGCGTGGCCGCTTTCTCAGCGCGGCGGGCGTCACAGGTGCGGCGCTCGCAGCAGGGGCATGGCGGACGGACGTCGCGGGAGCGGCGCCCCGGGCGAGCAAGCCGGCGCGACCCAGCTACGCTGCCGGACACTTCGCGCTCGAGCTCGACGGCAAAGGTGCCGGGCTCGTCGAGTCGGTCGAGGGAGGCGCGGCGGTCGGCACGGTCGTGCGCGAGCGCGGCGGGAACACCTACTACCAGAAGAAGCACATCGGGAACGTCAAGTACGAAGAGATCTTGTTCTTCGGAGACGCTCAACGGCAGAGGCTCGCGCAGATCAGGAGCGTTCGTCTCGACCGACTTCAACTACAAGGAGCTCAGCACCATGAGCTTCCAGCAGGCGCTCCTGACCGCGGTCACATTCCCCGCGCTCGACGCCGCCGCCAAGGAGACCGCATACCTGACGGTCGAGGTCGCGCCGGAGACCTCCAAGATCCTGAGTGGCTCGGGGGCGACGCTGAAGCAGGTCGGCGTGGCCAAGCAGAAGATGTGGAGCCCTGCGAACTTCCGCTTCGGGATCAAGGGGATCGACACGTACAAGGTGAGCAAGATCGACGCGCTCACCGTCAAGCAGACGGCCGCCACCGGCGAGAACGGCGAGAACCGGGACTTCGGGCTCGAGCCCGGGAAGATCGAGTTCCCGAACCTCGCGATCATGCTCCCCGAGTCGAATGCAGGCAGCTTCTACGACTGGCACGAGGACTTCGTGATCAGGGGCAACTCGCGCGACGAGTCCGAACGGAACGGCGAGATCTTCTACCTGGCGAGCGACCAGAAGACGGAGCTGGGCGCGACTCGACCTCTTCAACCTTGGGATCTTCAAGATCGCGCCCGAGAAGCAGGAGGCGAACGTGGAGCACATCCGGCGGGTGAAGGCCGAAATGTACTGCGAGCGGATGTCGTTCACCTGGTTGGGGGAGACGGTCGGCTGATCGATACGCGGGGCCGACGTCGCTGTGACTTGACGTGACATCTAAGTGATGTCATATTGGTGCCATGCAGATGGCACATCACATCCACGCGATCCAGGAAGACCTGGCCGCGGCGGCAGCTCTCGCCGCTGACGAGCCGACGGCAGACGCAGGCCGTCGGCTCAGCCAGGCGCTCGGCTCGTCGCTTCACCTCCACTTGCTCGATGTCGTCTCGGAAGCGGCGGCTGCGCTGTCGGCCTCGGTTCCGGGCCGGATCGAGGTGCGGCTCTCGGGTCGCGATCCGGAGCTCGTCTACGTCGAGGAAGAGGCCGAGCCGGCTCCCGCGGCAGCGCCCGGAGACGACTCGCTGTCGGCCCGGATCACGCTCCGACTCCCCGACTCGCTCAAGATCCAGATCGAGCTCGCCGCCACCGGCGAGGGTGTCTCGACCAACTCCTGGATCGTCCGCACGCTCGCGCGCGGACTCGATTCCCGTCCTGTTCGCAGCAGCCGGCGCCTGACCGGCTTTGCCGAAGGTTGAGAGGAGCTCCACAATGAACCTGCACCCCGCACCGATCGGCCACGTCGTCCTGCCCGAGCCCGACTTCGGTCGGCCCGACCCGGATCAGCGCGTCGTCCGCCCCGCCCGGAAGAAGGGGGGCCGTCGTGGAACGTAGCTTCGAGACCCCCGGCGAGCCTCGGCTCCGGGTTCGCAACCCGGCCGGCCTCGTCGCGATCGAGACCGCGGAGACCGGCGAGACCACGGTCGAGCTCCAAGCCCTCCGCGACGACGAGGTGACGCGCACCGCGATCGAGAACGCCGTCGTCGAGCACAAGGGTGGGACGGTCACCGTCGAGATCGCCAAGGCGGGCTGGAGCTTCCTCGGTCGCTCGCCCTCGGTCGGGATCCGGATTCGCTGCCCCTACGGGAGCATGCTCGAGTGCACGACGGCCTCGGCCGATGTCTCCGCCACGGGCAGGCTCGGCGAGGTCAACGTCAAGACCGCGTCGGGTGACGTCGTGCTCGAGCACGTCGGTGGAGAGTTGAACGTGACGACCGCGAGCGGCGGCGTCCGGGCCGAGACGGTCGACGGGGTCGGGAACCTGAATCTCGTTTCCGGCGACGTCCGGATCGGCGTGGCTCGCTCCCAGCTCGCAGTCCGGCTGGTCTCCGGCGATCTCGAATTGGCGGAGGCACACGCGGAGCTCGCCATCTCCTCCGTCTCCGGCGACCAGCAGATCGGGTCGGTCCGCCGGGGTCAGGTTCAGCTCCAGTCCGTCTCCGGCGATCTCGAGGTCGGGGTCGCTCAGGGCACGCGCGTCTTCATCGACGCGAGCACGACGAGCGGCGACGTCAGCTCCCAGCTTGACGTGACGCAGGCTCCCGGCGAGAACCGCGCCGGGGACGAGGCGAAGCTGCGGCTGAAGAGCGTGAGCGGCGACATCTCGATCGTCCGCAGCGCCCTCCCCGCCGGAGTCGCCTAGCCCTCGTCAGCCACGTGCTCGGTGAGGAGCGCCCAGGCATAGACGCGCCAGGCGAGCTCGGGATCGGCGCCGAGCTCCCTGAGCGCGCGGCCGACGCTTTGCAGCCCGGCGGCGTCCGGCTCGAGTGCACGCAGCCGGCGGCTCAGCTCTTCCAGCAACTCCGGGTCGGCGAGATCGGCGGCGACCGTCGAGACGGCGTGATCGGAGAGCTCTATCTCACGCCTGGGATCGCCGCCCGTCGCAAGCAGGAGCTCTGCGCGCCGGAACGTCCCGTGCAGCTCGCCGTCGTCGCGCACGAGCCCGTGGCCGGCGAGGTAGGCGAGCGGCGGGCGCGGGTCGGAGCCCGCCGCTTCGAGTCCTTTGAGGAGCTGCCTACGGGATATAGGCCAGATCCTCGGGGAGTGGGATCCCGATCGGGGTCTCGAAGAACGGCCCTGCGCCGTCCGGATCGAGCACCGTCAGGCCGCCCGAGGCGAAGAACTGGGCGATCTGATCCTGACCCGCGAGGGCGAAGCCGGCGCCGCTCGCGCTCGCAATGTTGGTCAGGAACGTATGCGGGTTGGAGGAGACCGCGGGGTTCGCGGCCTTCGCCAGGTCGTTGCGGAAGAGCGTCGTTCGGTCGGTCAGCGCGCCTGCACGGATGATCGCGGTGCTCGTCGGGTTCGGCACCGTCTTGTCGCCGCGCGCGAACTGGAAGATGATGCTCTTCGCTGGCACCCCCGCGAGCGGGTCGAGCCGGAGGTGCGGCGCGTACGCAACGGGGTTCCCGGACTGGGACGCCCACTCGGTGTTCTCGATCACCGCCTGCATCGCGGCGGCTGCGGCGTCCGTGTTGATCACGGGCGGCAGGTTCCGGAGCGGGATGTTCTCATTGAAGCTCGCGAGCAGGAGGGTGAGCGCGGGCGTCCTGGCTGCGAGTCCCTGAGCCACGAGCCCGCGGAAGCCTCCGAGCCGCGCGACCTCGATGATCGCGCCGCCGGCGACGTTCGGGACCCCCGTCCGGACGTTCGGCTCGACGGCCAGGAACTTCGTCCCGTAGATCCCCCCGAACGACTGGCCGAAATAGGAGATCCTGCCTGCGTCGAGGTCGGTTGAGCCGTTTCCATCCACGTCCATCCCGACCTCGAGCACGCGCACGAGCTGCATCAGGTCGATCACGGTCTGGCGGAGCCCGTCACGGCTTGCGATCAGCGTGTTTGGCGGAGCTGCGTTGACTCCCTCGGTGCCGTTGAACGAGCCGTTGCCGTCCTGGTCGAACTCCCGGCCGCCTGCGGAGAGCGTGACCGGCCCGGCGGCGCGGTTGACGGTCAGCGTCCCGAGGGCGCCGCCGCCGTGACCGACGACGTTGATCGTGATCGTCGCGACCCCGCGGCGGGCCATCGAGGAGGCAACGACCGTCGGGCTCGAGTTCTTGTTGTCGCCGAAGCCGTGCCCGAAGATCGCGACCGGCCAGCCACCCGCAGGCGCGGTACCTGCCGGGAGGAAGAGGTTGAAGTAGAGGCGGTTCGTCCCCTGCACCGCCGGGACGCCCGTGGCTGAGCCCGTCGGCGGGATGAAGCGCGATGCGTTCTCGTAGTCGGGCGAGAGGTAGGAGCCGAAGGCAACGGTTCCGACGGAACCGGGATAGAGCGAGAGCGCCGGCGTAGCCAGGTTCGCCGGCGGCAGGAAGCCCGGGGCGATCGTGACGTGGCGCCTGAACTGGATCGAGGTGTTGCTCGAGAGCGGGAAGACCGTGCGCTCGCCGGCCGTCCCGAGTGCGAAGTCCGCCGGAGCCGGCGAAGCGGCCTTGATCTGCCGCCGCACCTGCTCGAGCAGAGTCGTCGCGCTCTGGGTCGAGAAGAGGCTCGCCGCGGCGACGTCACCCTTGGCGACGCCCGCCGGAAGGGAGTGGTTGAGCGCTTCGATCAAGTCCTTGCGATAGGCCTTGTCGGCGCGATCCTTCGCCTGGCCGTAGTTCAGATCCCGGAGGAACGACGACGCCTCGACCGGGTCGCCTGCGGCGTCCTCGATCCCGTTGGTCGCCACGAGCAGGTACCGGGTGGACTGGTCGAGGAGAGCGTCCGACTCCACGTGAAGCGTGTTCACGGCTGGCTCCCAGACGATCTGGTTGATCCCGGTGACCGCTCCGTCCGAGAGGCGGACGAGGAAGACGTTGGCGCTCGAGACGCTGGCGACGTCGATGCCGCCGGTGAAGGGGATCGAGATCCTGGGCTGGAGGTTGAATCCGTCGAGCGTGTTGAGCACGTCGATGTCGGCGCAGTCGCTCGGGCGGACGGCGCAGTTCGGCTTCGGGAGATCGACGCGGAGGCCGGTCAGCTGGCTCGGGTCGGTCGAGGTGAAGCGATCGCTCGGGAACGGCGAGCCGGACGGGCGCGCCAGGTCGTAGGCGGTTTGGACGCCCGCGGCGTGCGCGAGCGACGGGAGAGCGAGAAGCGCGAGGAGCGCGAGCAGGAGGGTGCGGCGCAGCGGCAATGGCATCGTGGTCTCTCCTTGATTGATGACCCGGCGCCGGCCCGATCGAGCTCGGCCCCCGACGCTACCACGCTTCTGCAGCGGCTTTCAATGGCCGGGTCGCCTAGACCCCGCTCTCGGTCTGCCTCGCATTCGAGCGTTCGAACCAGTCCGAGTAGCCACCGTCGTAGGCAATCGCGTCGCCGTCCGCGACCTCGACGATCCGGTCGACGATCCGGTCGAGGAAGTAGCGGTCGTGCGAGATCACGGCCACGGTGCCCTCGAACTCCTCGAGCGCGGCCTCGAGCGCCTCGACGGATTCGATATCGAGGTGGTTCGTCGGCTCGTCGAGCACGAGCAGGTTGGGGCCCGCGACCATGAGGAGGAGCAGTTGAAGCCGCGTTCGCTCACCGCCCGAGAGAAGACGGTTGGCCCTGCGCACCTGTTCGTAGGGGAAGAGGAACTTCATCAGCAGCGAGACCGCCTCTCCTTCAGAGCAGCGATGCGAGAGGCGCACGGTCTCGAGTGGGGTCGACTCGGGGTCGAGCGTCTCCTGATCCTGGGCGAGGTAGCCGATTGCGATCGACGGGCCGACCCAGATCTCGCCGGAGGTCGGTTCGATCTCACCGACGACGGTCTTCAGGAGCACACTCTTGCCGGCGCCGTTCGCGCCGACGAAGCCGATCCGCTCCCCGTGCATCACCGTCAGCTCGAGGTCGTCGAGCACCGTGTCCTCGCCGAAGCGGACACCCATGTGCCTGAGCTCGAACACGCGTTGGCCCCCGCGCTTGTGGGGGTGGAGACGGAGCGCGATCTTACGCCGCTCGAGCACGGGCCGATCGACCTTGTCCATCGTGTCGATCTGACGTTGCTTGTTCCGCGCCTGCCGGATGTTCCGCTGATCCGGAACCCAGCTCGCCCAGAGCTTGAAGCGCGCGATCGCCTCCTCGAGCCGGGCTATCTCCTTCTGCTGGGTCACGAACTGCTGTTGCTGACGCTGGAGCTCGAGCTCGAGCGCGAGGGTGTGGGCCGAGTAGTTCCCCGCCCACATCCGGATCCGTCCGCGGTCGAGCGAGGCGATCTGATTCACGGTCTCGTCCAGGAGATAACGGTCGTGCGAGACCACGACTGCGGCGCCGTGAAAGCCTGCGAGGAGGCGCTCGAGCAGCGAGCGGCCCACCGCGTCGAGATGCGCTTCCGGCTCGTCGAGAAGGAGGATGTCCGGATCCTGGGCGAGACAGGCGGCGAGCGCGATCAGCTTCCGCTGGCCACCCGAGAGCGCCGTTGTCGGCAGCTCCAGGTCTGCCGCCTCGATCCCGACGTCGAGAAGCGTGGCGCGCGCGCGGCCCTCGCTGCTCGGGCCACCGAGCGTTTCCCAGCGCTCGATCAGCTCCTCCTGCCGGTGCAGGACCCGCGTCATCTTCTGGAGGTCGGTCGCGAGCGCCGGTGAGCCGAGTTGCTCCGCGACCCGGTTGAGCTCGGAGTCGAGCTCGACGAGGTCGGGCCTGGCCGCGAGCACGGTCTCGATCGCCGTCCGCTCGTCCCCAAGGGGGTGTTGGGGGAGGTAGGAGACCGTGATCCCGCGCCGGCGGACGGCAGTGCCGGCGTCGGGCTCGTCCAGGCCGGCGATCAGGCGCATCAGCGTCGACTTGCCGGAGCCGTTCGCGCCGACGATCCCGACTCTTGCGCCCGGCTCGACCGCGAAGTCGAGGTCGTCGAGCACGATGCGAGTGCCGAACGACCTGCGCACGGCGTTGAGGCTGAGGAGGGCCATGGCCCTACGCCGCTGAACGGACGACGCCGAGCACGTACTCGTCGCGGCCCTCGCGGATCGCGTCGGCGAGGCGCGTCGTGCCCGAGATGCCGCTGCGGTTCGAGAGCACTTCGTAGAGGCGGTCGTCGCTCATCCCCCCGGCCCGGCCGGCGGCGACGAGCCGTGGCACGACCGGGAGGGCCGCGCCGTCCGGCGCGAACTGCCAGGCGGGGTAGAGGTAGTCCTGGCCTCCGGGTCTGCGGACGCCGAGCAACTCACCCGCACGGCGCATAGCGTCGAGGCGCTGCGTTCCGACCCCGAGCCGGGACGAGAGCCACGAGCCCGAGAGTGATTCTTCGATCAGCCGACTGTCCACGAGCATCATCATGCCGGTACGAGGCGCGTCCGTCGACGCCGGCCACCGGTGAGCGCCCAGCGGATCCCCTGCGCCGTCCAGCCGCCGACGGCGAGCACGATCAGGCCGAGCGCGAGCATCGTGATCAGGACGAGCCGTTTCATGCTCCCCAGGCTAGGGAGCGAGGCGGCCGGCGGCGTCGGCCGGGGTGGCGATTCGGCCTCATCCTCCCGGCCGATCTTCGCTCGATCAGCCGGACGAGGCTCAGCCGGAGGAGAGCTTGGTCAGCATGCTTTCCCACGAGGCCTCGTCGCCGCGGCCGTCGAGGGTGGCCACGATCGCGCCCTGTTCGTCGAGGAGCGCGACGAACGGCTGGTAGGTCGTGCCGAGTCGCCGGGCGAGCTCACGATCTGGATCCTGGAGCTGAGGCCAGTCCCAGCCCTTCTCCTCCAGGAACGCGGAAGCGGTCTCAGGCGTGTCGGCGACGTTCAGGCCGACGAAGGCGTACTCCGGGTGGGAGTGAACGAAGTCTGCGTAGGCGACCGCCTCGCTCTGGCAGGTGCTTCACCAGGACGACCAGACGTTGACGAAGAGCGGCCTGCCGCGATACTCGGTGACGTCGAGCGCCTTGCCGTCGAGCGCTGTCCCGGCGATTTCGGGCACTTTGCCGGCCGGCTTCGCCGAGGGAGCGGAGGTCGCCGTTGCTCCGGGCTCCGACTGAGTCGTCCCGGGCCGGCTCGCCTCGGGTTGGGAGCCGCCGCAGCCGACGAGGAGAAGCGCCGCGACTGCGGAGAGAGCGAGCTTGGATCCCACTGCGGCCAAGGTTCCCACGGAGGTCAGGGTACCCCGTCTATCCTTCGTCCATGCCCGGCCACTGGGAACTCATTCTCCTCGCGCTCGTCGTGATCCTGCTCTTCGGCTCGAAGCAGCTGCCGACGATCGCCCGCTCGCTCGGTCGCGGTGTGCGCGAGGTGCGGGGCACGATCGACGAGGTCGACCCGCGCAAGGCCGTTTCGAGAGCACTCGAAGCGCCCGAGGACGAGGCGCGCGTCGCCCGCGACGAGCCTCGGCGCGACTAGAGCGCGTCCACGCCCGCCACGACGACGCGCTCGAGCTCGAGCCGGTCGTCGAGGACGAGGACGTCCGCTGCGCCGCCGGGCCGGAGCGTCCCCAGGTCCGGACGGCGAGCGATCCGCGCAGCGACCGAGGACGTGGCCGCGGCGGCTTCGTCGATCGTGGCTCCGAGCGAGACCAGGCGCCGGAAGGACTCGAGCATCGTCGAGCTCCCGCCTGCGAGCACCCCGTCCGGGCGACGAGTGGCTCCCGCGACGGCGTCCGTCACGACCGCGATCCGCCCAGCGGCAGCCTTGAGGACGAACAACTCCGTCTCCTCGGCGAGGTGGACGCCGTCGAGGATCAGCTGCACGTCGATCCGTTCGTCGGCGAGAGCCGCCCCGGCGAGGCCCGGATCGCGATGTCGGAACGGACGCATCGCGTTGAAGAGGTGGGTCACGGTCGCGACGCCTTGCTCGAAGCCGAGCCGTGCCTCGTCGGCGGTCGCGTTCGAGTGGCCGAACGAGACGACGATGCCCCGGGCGTGGAGCAGCTCGATCAGCTCGAGCGCACCGGGGAGCTCCGGGGCGAGCGTCACCTGCGCCACGCGACCGGCCATGAGGAGACGTGCGAGCAGCGCACGGTCCGGATCCCGCCGCGCCACGGCCGGGTGCGCTCCCAGCCGGTCCGGCGAGAGAAAGGGCCCTTCCAGGTGGCCCCCGAGGACGCGCGGGCCGATCCCCGCGACGGGGAGCGCGGCGACCGCAGCGACCAGATCTGCCTCGGGAGCGGTGATGAACGTCGGCTGAAAGGCGGTCACCCCGGTCGCCAGGAGCGCGGCGCCCGCGCGCCGGTAGCCGTCGAGGTCGGTGCCGAGGAACTCGACGCCGGCGAAGCCGTTCACCTGGAGGTCGACGAAGCCGGGAACTGCGATTCCGCTGCCTGTCCCGGGGAGCCCGGCCGCTCCGACCAGGTCGCCCACGATCTCGAGTCCGCCGGGCACGAGAACCCCGTCGACGACGGCTGCGGCGACACCGAGATTCATTTCGACGAGGCTACCGAGCTGCTGCCGAACTCAGAGAGGCCGGGCCGCGAAGCGGCCCCCTTCAAGGGTCTTCGCGTTCGAGAATCTGCAGTGGCAGGTTCTCGAACTGCGGGAAATGGGAGAGTTCCAAAATGTCACGGCGGTTCCAAAAAGCCTGCTAGAAGGCGTTGTTCTCGGGAAATCGAAGAGCTACAAGCTCTCACGGATGTCGAGCGCTCAGCGGCGTATGGCCTTCCCGGTTCATCGCCGGCGCTTGTGGGATCTGAACGCCGCCCTCTCGAGCCGAAGAGCCATAGCGGGGTCGTAGCAGCAGAAGCAGCCAAGGAGGGTGGCGGCAGCATCGTGCTCCGATAAGGTCACGCGGTGTGCACAGCTCGGGACAGCGCCGAAGCTGAGAGCATCGGCAACATGTTCTCGGCTGCGCGCCAGAGAACTGAGCCACGCGAGATTCCCCAGCCAGTAGCTGACTCAAAGAGGGTTTTGTTACCTCGCAGCAGCGGGGGCAGAGGTCGCACCGCTCCTCCACCCTCCGGGGCGGCCCAGCGCAGGCGGTGTGAATCGAGGATCATCGGGCGATGGCGCTCTCGAACCGAACCATCTCTCTCCTCGCGGACGCGTTCTTCGCCGGCGCGGGACCGACACACCGGACGATTTCCTCGATCTGGGACTTGAACGGCGCCGGGGGCTATCTGCGTCCCGAAACAGAAGCGATCAAGACCGACCGCGTGCTCTACGGGCTGCGGTGGCTCCGCGATGGACGGCCGACGAGCGATTTTTTCGTCCCGGATCTCCGGCCTGACCAGGAGAGGCTGCACACCGTCGCCGGAGAGCTAGCCGCCACGTTGATCGATGCTGAAGCGATCGACCAGGACAGCCTCAGCGACGCGCTTCGTGCCGACGGTCTGGAGCTCGACGGCGATCGACTCGTCGAAGCGCGACCGGTCGAGGGACCCGCCGACGCGGTATCGGCCGAGGTCGCGCGGATCTTCGGTGACCGCCCCGAGCTTGGCGTGGCGCGGAATCATCATGAGCAGGCCCAGCGGGCGTTCGACCGGGGCGAATGGGAGTCAGCCAACGCGCAGTTCCGAAGCGCGTTCGACGCCACTTACGACGTTCTCGCACACACGAATGGCTGTCCCGAGGACCTCACCGGCGGGGCCGCGAGGAAGTGGTTACAGGACAACGACGTCATCGAAGGGGATGAGGCGGACATGATGAAGGCCTTCTCGACGTTCGCGGGCCGCGCCGGGTCACACGCCGGACTTTCCGATGCGGTCGACTCCGGACTGCGCCGCCACTTCGCCGTTGCGCTAATCGCATTCGGTGTCGCCAAGATCGGATGACGAAGGTCCGAGCGACAAGTCGAACGCCCGGGCGCGCCGACCGTGCGGCTGGGCGCGACTTCCGCGCCGGTTCCATGTAGCGCCTCTTCGTCTGATCGCCTGGGCCAGCGCCGGGAATGTCCCTAGAGGAGAGGCGGTTCGCAGGCGCGGCTGGTCAAGGTCGCCAAGCCTTCCTAGTCGTGTAGGCGCGTCACCGGCTTGGTGTAAGGTCCGCAGCCTGCGCCTGACGGAGTCGGTAGCGCTGTCTCTTCGACTTTTGCCATTGCTCGGTCTGTTCCACCAACTCGGCAGCGCGCAGCACCTCGAGCCAGCCTCGTACCTTGGGAACCGTCCAGCCCAATAACTCCGCTAGTTCTTTCGCCGTCGCCTCATTACGAGAGAAGTTGCCGAAAGCGGCAAGAAGAATCTTCGCCCGAGGGCTCCTCACTCGCGCCGCGAGTTGGTTAGCGGCAGTGGGCTTGACCCTGGATTCCCTTCTAATGGCGCGAGGATCGAGCCACACTTGGGAGCGTTCCTGCCAATCTGCTCTTGAGGCGTCGCCCACGAGTTGCTTCAAACCGCCGTGATGCTTGATCACTCCGAGTGAGGGGACGCCGTGCTGACCGCGGCTGAACTCTCGCCAACGACGGTCGGTCGGGTTCGCCCCGGATAGCTGAACCATGAAGCACCGGACGGCTTCGATCACCTCCTGGTGCGTGTAGCGCCGATTACGTTCGGATTCAGCTAGGAGGTGCTTTTGAAGCGGTCGCCACGATTCTGGAGCCGGCGCCCCGTAGGCTGGCGGCTCCGGCCATGCCATCTCGCGGATCTGCTCGACCGCTTGCTTGACGTATTCGTGCCATGGGCGCCCCTTGTGTGTGGCTTTTGCGAATTGCTCTCTGGCGGAGAACTTGTCGAGTTGGCGGGCGGTCGGGAGATGCCCGTGCTTGCCGTAGTAGAAGAGGATCGCGTCAATAACGCCCACCGAAGCCCCCGCTCGCGGCGGTTCCGAGTGCGGACGAGGCTGAAGCCCAGCGATCACAAGTGCGCGGTCCCAATCCCCGCCGCAGTGACTGAGAATCTGACCCTCCGTAGGGAGGCGGGATGCAAGGATCGTGGTTTCCCTGCGAGTCGCGGCGCGTAGTAGAGCGTCTCGACCTCCACTGTAGTCGTGAGGGAGGAGTGTCCCCTTCTGGAAGCGCGAGGCCACTAGCCGGAGCGCCCACTCAAGCTGCGCCGCACTGACGGGTCGCGGTGGTTGAGCAAGTCTCGTCCGATGCACGAGGGCGATACTCCGAGTTTCATCAAAGACTAGTTCCAGCAAATCACGCCAAGGGAACGGGCGTCCATGGCAGTCGCTCAGTTGCCGACAAATCTCGTGCGCGCGCGGGATGAGCCCGAACGAAGGCTCGAGCTCGATGCGAGCCGAGTTCCAAGCATTCTGCGTGATTGTGCGAGGATTCTTGAGAGGATCAACATCTCGATCTGCGGCGATCTGCGCCGCGGCTCGGACGATGTCGTAGTTGGCGAGTGGGTTCCGCGGCGTGCTGAATCGGCCCTTTGGTTCCCGCTCTTGCGTAGTCGGCGTCATGGGCCGACCTCCAATGCGAGCCGCCTCTTCATTCGCTCCCAGGACGGCCCGTACGGCACGTCAAGGCCGGTCTCTTGTCTGCGTGCGATCAGCTCGCCGAGCCTCTCGCTGCCGACGCCGTGTTCGAGAACTTCGCCGGACTCAAGGTCTTGTCGTCCAGACCGGCGCACCGCAACGACGGGTTCACGAATCCCTTCGCGAATCGCGACCGCTTGCCAACCTTGACCGATGGAAAGGCGGAACCAATCTAGGAGCACCGCCGCCCACGCCCGCAGCCGCTGCGCGTCGGCACCTTTGCGACGAATACGCTGCGTTGTGTCCTTTCCAGCGACGCTGTAGCGATCGCGTAGATGGTCGAAAACTCTTTCCATGTTGTGGTGCGCATGTCGGATCGAGTGGTAGAGCTCCGTTTTTCGTGAGAGGGGCAACAGCATTGCCCATTCGGTTGAGCACGCGATCGATTGGACGCTCTCGCAGTGCTCATGAATCGGGGCGATGCAGCGGTAACGAATCAACGGCGTCCCTGAATGCAAACTCAGTCCTAAGCCCGGGCCATCCTGGTGTCCTTCATTTCCGCAGGCCTGACACCGAGGGATGCCGTCTTCGTCGTAGGCGTCAGTCCGCCAGTCGCGGAGTGTCAGCCGACCCGTGCGCTCCCGCAGAGGGGCGACCACCGTCACCCCGCGCCGCGTGTTGAACTCGAAGAACTTCTTGATCGAGTAGCCGCGGTCGACCGAGACGACGTAGGGCGCTTCCCCGAGCGCGGCGACCATAGATCTGAACAGCTGGGGATAGTGATCCCATTCCATGACGTCGGCCGGGAACACCTCGACGGCAAGCGGCGCGCCGGTCAACATGTCCACGCCAGCCTGTGTGTATCCGCCGAACCAGGAGGTGTTGGTGCCTGCATACCTGCGGACACCCGACGTTAGGTCGCGTGACCGAAAGTGGCAGCCATCGATGACGAAGCGCTGGTAGACGCGATCTCCCCAGACGCCTCGCAGGGTTTCCAATCCGCGGCGCGTTCGCTCACAGAGCGTATCCTCCTCCGGTTCCGGCTCGTCGTCTTCTTTCCAGTGCGCTTCGAGCGCGGCGAAGTGATCACGGCTTGCCGCCCGGTGCCGTCTGCGCGGGTTCGGACAAGCGTCAGGAGGACAGCAATGCTCCAATGCCGCCGCACTCAGCCACTGTGTCGCGTCAACGAAGACGACTTCGCCGATCCGAGGCTCGATGTCGCGTGCTTGTCGGATAAGACCCTGCGCGACTGTGGCGAACGCAGTCCAATACTCCTCCAGCTTCCCGAACTGAAGCTGTACTTCACTATGTGAGGGTCCGGGAGAGTCGAAGCCGCACACTTCCCAGATGCCTGAGCTGCGTGTCCTCGTCCACCATGGCTGCACCCCCGTGTAGCCGCTTAGCACGTAGGCGAGGTAGGCGGCCGGCCAATCGCCCGCCATCCGCGGCCGCCCCCATGGCAAGCCGCCGAGCTCGCGCGACACGGGGCTCACACTGAGATCGACTACGTCCGCAAGCGTCGCTCCGGCGTTACTGGCGCGGAAAGCGGCCACCACCGTAAGCGTGTCTGAGAGAGCCGGGACTCCGCTGAAGTCCGTCGCCCCATCCAGCTGCCAGAGGCCGACATCGCTCCAGCTCTTGCGTCTACCTGGACGAAGCGGCCGCAGATCCCCTGGAACCGCCGCCTCGCGTCGGAGCATCCCGCGGTTCTCCGATTCATCCCGCGGGAGCGGTGCCTTCATGAAGAATCTCGAGATCTGCTGACCACAATGTCAGCATACCATACGAAGTAAAGAACTGCTGACCGCTCCGTCAGCACGATGCTGTATGCTCGCTTCATGAAGCAGCAAACGACGGATATCCCATTCACGGTTGAAGCTCGGCGCCTGATGCAGGAGGAGAACCTGACGCTCCGTGATTTGGCGGAGCAGGCGGAGGTGGACGATGGATACCTCGCTCATGTCCTCAACGGAAACAAGCGCGCGAGCGAAGACCTCGTCCTTCGAGTCGCGCTTGCTCTTGACTTGCCCGCCGACTACTTCATCGAATATCGACGGGCCGCCGTCGATGAGTACCTGAAGCACAAGCCTCACATAGTCAACCGCCTCTACAAGCATGTGCGTGGTCGGCTTCGTGGGTCTTGAGTCCTAAGGCAAGGCCGTTTGGCGCAGCTGCGAAGCGCTCCCGAACACGGCTTCAGCGAGTCGTCCTGCTCGCGCGCCCAACTAACGGGACTGTGCCTCCCTGCCGCCGCGAGTCGAAAGGGTCGTGGCTCCGCACGATCCGCTGTACACCAAGCCCCTGCCCCGCCGTCTTAACCGACCGAACTTGGCGGGAACTTAGGGCGTCGGCCTGGCCGACGCTTGCCTCGCGGGACGTCTACGCAACTCGCGCACGCCGATCGCCTCTTCGATCTGTGAACGGAGCCAAATGGGTCCTGACGCGACTTCAGCTACGGGCTCTGGCAAGAGGCCGAGTCTACGCCACTTCGCAATACGGGGCCGCTCTACGTCGAGGATCTTCGCCGCCTCGGCGGTTCCTACCAGGTCGAGCTTCTGGACATGCCTGAACTGCGGACTCGTCAATCTGCCTTTCCCAGCGTTGGTTTGACCCTTCTCGTCTGCGTGCACTGTCTACTCCTTTGCCGTTGAATGCCGTAGCGCGAGCCAGTTCAGGACGACCCCCGCGTGCTCACTTAGCTCATCGATTTCGTCGAAAAAGAAGCCGGCCGCACGTGGCTGACAATGCGAGTCATGACCGGGGATCGTAACCGTGATCCCCCAGCAGTTCGCGTGACGACCTAGACGAATCGTGCCTCCAAGCTCTACCACGGAACTGCACATCTGGTCGTACGGCGAATCAAACGTTCGAGTGCTGGCCACATGGCCAGCGTAGCACATGCTTGCCACCTGGTCAGCGCTAGCCCGTCCGATTCGCTGGCAATACTCTCCGCATGGCTAAACGGCGGACGTCGGTCGCCTTCACAGATGCGCTCCCGGAACTGCTTCGAGAGAGGGACATGAGCCTCAGAGCGCTGGCGCAGATGGTCGGAGTCGGCAACGACCACCTTTCTCGCGCGCTTCGAGGGGCGCGCGGCAAAAGCCCGTCAGCGGATCTAGTGCGACGCGTTTCCATTGCGCTCGGCCTTCCCGCCGACTTCTTCCCAGAGGCACGCGCAGCGTTCGTTGCCAAGCGACTCTCCGAGGACCCGGTGCTACGGGACAAGGTCTACGATCAGCTCCAGCGTGGCCGCGCACCTCGCGATTGAAGGCGCGGACGGCTTAACTCGCTTTCGATTTCGTAGAGGCCGTCATCACAGGCAGCAGTTCCAGCCGAAGCCCTAGCGCTAAGCCCTCGGATCTAGACGTGAGCAGTGACACTGTTCCGGTACGAACGGCAAGGGGCGACCGTGACCGCACCGTCGCACTCGATGCCTCCGCCCAGGCTTACGTCGAGCGGTGGATAAGTCGGCGTGAGTAGATGGACTTAACGGCCGGAAACGCTGTTCTCCAAGATCACGAAGGGCGAAAATCTCGGCAACAAGATCGACCCGAGCAACGTCAGGAAGGCGCTTCAACGCCTCGCCGCCCGCGCTGGCCTCGAGCGGCGCGTCCACCCGCACGCTCTCCGCCACTCACGCGCCCAGCTCGGCTACTCGCCGACGGCGGTGACAGACCGCTACCTGGCGAAGATTGCGCCAGCGGAGCTCGCAAGCCAGATCCGGGACCGGGGGCGCCTGGATATTTGATCAATGGCCCCGGCGTGGATGAGCGTGCGTGACCACGGCTCAGTGACCCGTTGAGTCGAAGTCGCCCGCGCCCGGTCGGGCGCTGCTTGGGGTGCCGCTCGTGACATTGGCCTCTGTCTTAGGTAGAGGTCGCCTTCGGCACACGATTTCTAGACCAAGCTGCCCGTACGCGGTAGTGATTAGGCCGTCGCGTCCGCGTTTTAGCCAACGCCCTTTCCTTACGTTAGATCGGTTTCGAGCGTGCGCATGGCAGAGGAGAACGCGGCGACTCGGCCCATCGGCGTCTCTGCCGCTACGTACAGCGAGCATTGGACGTTCGCGACGATGAGTCGCTCTTGAGCCTTACCGCGGTTGGGGGCCTCACTGAGCTGAGTGGGCGAGTCGGGTAGCACCGGGTTCGCAACGAGTTCGCAGATGACTGGAGTTGGAATTGACCCGTCCTGGTTGACACCGTGATGCTTTCGGGCTCAGGCCCGATGAGAGGAGCGGAAGATGCCAAGGACGAGACCGCCGTACCCGCCGGAGTTCCGTCTGGAGGC
>Ga0136611_10000608_pt1 | contig 24059 bp, 21 predicted proteins | sample AntDrymUQ2232306_2_FD_106645 | JGI IMG/M metagenome (GOLD analysis project Ga0136611, IMG submission 106645) | Polar desert sand microbial communities from Dry Valleys, Antarctica - metaG UQ223 (23.06) | ecosystem: Environmental > Terrestrial > Soil > Desert | place: Antarctica: Dry Valley...
TATCGAAGTGTTTTACAACCGGGAGCGATTACATTCAGCTAATGGATATATATCGCCCGTTGAATTCGAGTTGCAGCAAAATGCTGCTTAACTTCGTGTCCAGTAAAGTGTTGACACATCAATTTTAGCCAAAACAACGTTAAGGCCTGTGCTGAATACGGCATCACTCCACTCATTGCGTTGGGATGTGAAACCCATCATCTACCCATAGCACAGCGGCTGCAGCCGAACCCGAACCCGAACCCGAACCCGAACCCCAAACGGATGATCCTTTGGTTATCATGACGCATCAACTCAAATCACAGTCAGGACGCGAACTTTACGGTAGACGCAAATGCACTGTCGAATCTGTGTTTGGCATTATCAAACAGGTGTTAGGCTTTCGCCAGTTCCTGATGCGAGAGATTCAAGCAGTAGTGGGCGAGTGGAGGCGGCCTACAATTTTAAACGAATGTATGCAATGGCAACAGGCTAGAAAGAACCGGAAAGCTTTTGTCCAGATGGAAATTGAACTAAAAAATAGCGATAAGAAATGTACGGCTTTACATTCAGAGGCACTGAAAAAGTTTCAAACTGACACAATTGAAATGCTTTCTCAATACTTGTTTTGCTGATTTTCCTATCCGACAGGCTCCTAGCTTCGACCAGAACTCATCACTGAGCATTAACCGGGGCATCGCAAGCTCGTCTTATTGATTGTATAGGAATTTCAATATTACGAGTTTGCTTCTATTCCTGAAATACTTATCTCAAAACGTCCACAGACCCCAAGACCAAAAGCGTTTACATTCGAGGGCAAACCCTACACGAAGTCTGACAACTTATCTCCAAAATAATCACGCAAAGTGAAAGTGGTGTACTTTCACTTGCTTAATCCATGAGCAGCGCGCTGAACAAAGCGGGAATTTTGTTACCGGATTGCCTGAATTTTCATTAGAATGGACCGGATCGATATAAGCACACAAAGGATGAACTGATGAAACATAAACCACAAATGATGAAAATGCGTTGGTTGGGCGCGGCAGTGATGTTGGCTCTGTATGCCTCGTCGGCTTGGGCCTTTACCATCGATGATGTCGCAAAAAAGGCCCAATCATTAGCCGGCAAAAGCTATAAAACGCCGGAAAGCAACTTGCACTCCGTTTTCCGCGACATGAAATATGCGGATTATCAGCAGATTCAGTTTAATCATGATAAAGCTTACTGGAGTAATCTGAAGACTCCATTCAAGCTTGAGTTTTACCACCAGGGCATGTACTTCGATACGCCCGTCGAAATTAATGAAGTAACCGCCACGTCGGTACACAAAATCAAATACAGTTCTGATTATTTCAATTTTGGCGATGTCCAGTATGACAAAGACACGGTGAAAGATCTTGGCTTTGCCGGCTTCAGAGTGCTGTATCCGATCAATATCAAAGATAAGAACGACGAAATTCTCAGTATGCTCGGTGCTAGCTATTTCCGCGTGGTTGGCGCAGGCCAGTTGTATGGTCTTTCCGCACGCGGCCTAGCTATCGATACCGCTCTGCCTTCCGGCGAAGAGTTTCCCCGGTTCCGAGAATTCTGGATCGAGCGGCCTAAACCGACTGACAAGCGCCTGACAATCTATGCGCTACTCGACTCTCCGCGCGCGACGGGCGCTTACCGCTTTGTCATGATTCTGGACCGCGATATCGTGATCGACGTCCAGTCGAAAGTCTATCTGCGCGACAAGGTCGGCAAGCTGGGTGTTGCGCCGCTGACGAGCATGTTCCTGTTTGGTTCTAACCAGCCTTCTCCGGCGACAAACTTTCGTCCAGAGTTACATGATTCTAACGGCCTCTCCATCCACGCCGGGAATGGAGAGTGGATCTGGCGTCCGCTGAACAATCCGAAACATCTGGCCGTCAGCAGTTTCTCCACGGAAAACCCGCAGGGCTTTGGTCTGCTGCAACGTGGCCGCCAGTTCTCGCGTTTTGAAGATCTGGATGACCGTTACGATCTGCGTCCGAGCGCGTGGGTAACGCCGAAAGGGGAATGGGGCAAAGGTAGAGTCGATCTGGTGGAAATTCCGACCAACGACGAAACCAACGACAACATCGTCGCTTTCTGGACACCGGATCAACTGCCGGAAGCTGGTAAAGAGATGAACTTCAAGTACACCATCACCTTCAGCCGCGACGAAGACAAACTGCATGCGCCGGATAACGCGTACGTCATGCAGACTCTTCGCTCAACGGGTGATGTAAAACAGTCTAATCTTATTCGTCGACCTGATGGCACGATCGCCTTCGTCGTCGATTTCACTGGCACGGAGATGAAGAAGCTGCCGCAGGATACTCCGGTTGCAGCTCAGGCCAGTATTGACGACAACGGTAAGATCGTCGAGAGCAGCGTGCGTTACAACCCGGTCATTAAAGGGTGGCGCCTGACGCTGCGCGTAAAAGTGAATGACGTGAAGAAAATCACTGAGATGCGTGCCGCGCTAGTCAACGGTGACCAGACGCTGAGTGAAACCTGGAGCTATCAGATGCCTGCCGATGAATAAGGTAACTGAGTACATTGACGCGATGCCGCTGACTGACGCTGAGAAAGCGGCGCTGCCGACAATGGATATCCGCGCCCTTCATGAGGCGCTGGATCCTGAGCATCATCACTATGCGCGTGAAGATGATTCGCCGCTGGGATCTGTGAAAGCGCGACTTGAGCAGAGCTGGCCTGATTCTCTGGTTGACGGGCAACTGATTAAAGACGACGAAGAACGTACGCAACTGGAGGCGATGCCCAGAGCGACGCGTTCATCGATGTCACCGGATCCGTGGCGCACCAATCCGATTGGTCGATTCTGGGATCATCTGCGTGGGCGCGATGTCACGCCGCGCTATGTGTCGCGACTGACGAAGGAAGAGCAGGCTCACGAACAGAAATGGCGCACCGTGGGCACCATCCGCCGCTACATTTTGCTGCTGCTGACGTTGTCGCAAACCGTGGTTGCGACCTGGTATATGAAAACCCTCCTTCCTTACCAGGGTTGGGCGCTGATCAATCCTGTCGATATGATTGGCCAGGATGCGTGGATATCGTTTATGCAGTTGCTGCCTTATATACTGCAAAGTGGCATTTTAATCCTCTTCGCTATTCTCTTCTGTTGGATATCCGCCGGTTTCTGGACGGCGTTGATGGGCTTTCTGCAACTATTGATCGGTAAAGACAAGTACAGTATTTCCGCATCGACGGCAGGGGATGTGCCACTCAATCCCGAGCACCGTACGGCGTTGATTATGACTATCTGCAACGAAGACGTGAATCGCGTATTCGCCGGATTGCGTGCGACCTGGGAATCAGTGAAGGCGACGGGTCAACAACAACACTTCGATGTCTATATTCTGAGCGACAGCTACAACCCTGATATCTGCGTTGCGGAACAGAAAGCGTGGATGGAACTGATTGCAGAGGTTCAGGGTGAAGGCCAGATCTTCTATCGTCGCCGCCGCCGCCGCGTGAAGCGTAAGAGCGGCAACATTGACGATTTCTGCCGCCGCTGGGGCAACCAGTACAGCTACATGGTGGTGCTGGACGCGGACTCGGTGATGTCAGGAGAGTGCCTGACCAATCTGGTGCGCCTGATGGAAGCTAACCCGAATGCCGGCATCATTCAGTCATCGCCGAAAGCCTCAGGCATGGATACCCTCTACGCGCGTTGCCAGCAGTTTGCAACACGCGTTTACGGGCCGCTGTTTACTGCCGGCCTGCACTTCTGGCAATTAGGGGAATCACACTACTGGGGCCACAACGCCATCATCCGTGTGAAACCGTTTATTGAACACTGTGCGCTGGCGCCTCTGCCGGGTGAAGGTTCTTTCGCGGGCTCCATTCTCTCTCACGACTTCGTGGAAGCGGCATTAATGCGCCGTGCGGGGTGGGGGGTGTGGATCGCTTACGATCTGCCGGGTTCTTATGAAGAACTGCCGCCGAACCTGCTGGATGAGCTTAAGCGCGACCGCCGCTGGTGTCACGGCAACCTGATGAACTTCCGCCTGTTCCTGGTGAAAGGCATGCATCCGGTACACCGTGCGGTGTTCCTGACCGGCGTCATGTCCTATCTTTCCGCGCCGCTGTGGTTTATGTTCCTTGCGCTTTCCACCGCGCTGCAGGTGGTGCATACGCTCACGGAACCGCAATACTTCCTGCAACCACGCCAGCTGTTTCCGGTGTGGCCGCAATGGCGGCCGGAACTGGCGATCGCGCTGTTAGCCTCGACCATGGTGCTACTGTTCCTGCCCAAGCTGCTGAGTATTCTGCTTATCTGGTGCAAGGGGACGAAAGAATACGGCGGGTTCATTCGCGTCACGATCTCCCTGCTGCTGGAGGTGCTTCTCTCGGTGCTGCTGGCGCCGGTGCGTATGCTATTCCACACCGTATTCGTGGTCAGCGCGTTCCTTGGCTGGGAGGTGGTGTGGAACTCGCCACAACGTGACGATGATTCCACCCCGTGGAGTGAAGCCTTCATGCGCCATGGTTCTCAGCTGTTGCTGGGGCTAGTATGGGCCGTAGGGATGGCGTGGCTTGATCTGCGCTTCTTGTTCTGGCTGGCGCCTATCGTCTTCTCGCTGATTCTGTCACCGCTCGTGTCGGTCATTTCCAGCCGCGCGTCTGTTGGCCTGCACGCCAAACGCTGGAAGCTGTTCCTAATTCCGGAAGAGTATTCGCCGCCTCAGGTACTGGTGGATACAGACAACTATCTGGTGATGAATCGCAACCGCACGCTGGGCGATGGCTTTATGCACGCCGTGTTTCATCCTTCGTTCAGCGCGCTGGCGACGGCGATGGCCACCGCACGCCACCGCGAGAGCAAAGTGCTTGAGATTGCCCGCGATCGTCACGTTGAGCAGGCGCTGAATGAAACCCCTGATAAACTCAACCGCGATCGCCGTCTGGTACTGTTGAGCGATCCGGTCCTCATGTCGCGTCTGCATTACCGCGTATGGGCGGCGCCGGAGAAATACTCTTCGTGGGTGAATTACTATCAGCAACTGACGCTAAATGCGTTGGCGCTGAAAGCGAAATAAGCCGAGCATTACGGAAAATACCGACTATGTAGCAATCCGATTCGACGTCAATTGAAAGCGGATCAACCAGAATTATATAATAAGCTTTAGGTTTGGTCGTATTCCACCATCGGCTCCGTATTCCGTCAGCAAATCATCCATGTCATCGCCCGCGCTATAACCGAAGTTGAGTATTTCAATGCGGCATTTATTTCTATCGTTGACAGCGTGTTGCCTATGTTTTCCCCGATGCAAACCATTAACACCAAGTTTCCGGGAAATCTGAGGTAGTTCACTTTTCCCAATAAAACCTGTAAATTGAGAAATCGCCAAATAAGTAGCTATGGCATTATTACCTTATTTCTTGGCTACTTCTTATTGTAGGGAATGCCATCTCTTGCCAGTGAATTCCAAAAGCATACAGGACGAGCCTTTTGTTTATAATTCGATAATACAATCTACATACGCGCACTTTTTTTATGTGGTAAATCCTAAGCTTAGGAGGGTGTGCGGATGACTGGTTCCGTTTCGTTAATGGCCTGTCATGAATGCGATTTACTGTTGCGCGTGGATCATTCGTTCGAAGAGGGGGTGGTGAAATGTCCTCGCTGCGCTGCTGTTCTGCTTGAACATAAGCGGCACAGCCTGGATTTGACCCTGGCGTATACTATTACCGGTTTGATTTTATTCGTGATTTCCAATGTCTTTCCGATCATTGGCTTCCAATACGAAGGGCAGAGCACAGAAACTATCTTACTTTCAGGAGTCTGGGAACTGCTCGATCAGGACATGCACTTGCTTGCAGGTCTCGTATTTATTACCACCATCCTTGCACCATTCACCCTGCTTGCCACTTTGCTCTATGTATTTTTACCATTAAAGCTCAATCGCATCGCGCCCTATACGGCTGAGGTATTTCGCTTTGCATCAGCGCTTAGGCCCTGGAGCATGATGGAAGTTTTCATGCTCGGTATTTTGGTTTCCGTGGTCAAGTTGGCTGCCATGGCGACGATTGTTCCTGGCGTTGCCCTGTGGTCCTTTGGTTTTCTTATCTTTGTACTGGCGGCGGCCACATCCAGCCTCGACCCGGATCTGGTATGGGAAAAGCTGGGAGTTAACCAGTGAACGATCAAACTAACGCTTGCATTACTGCAGCCGCCGCCGGTCTGATAAACTGCCACAGCTGCGGCCTTCTGCATAAAGCGGCGCGGGCGCATGTTTATTGCCACCGTTGCGGTGCGTCCTTGCATGTACGCAAGCCTGACAGTCTGTCACGGACGTGGGCCTATTTGCTTGCCGCTTATGTTTTGTATATCCCGGCAAATGTATTGCCAATTATGACGACTACCAATCTGGGATCAGTCCAGTCGAATACGATTTTAAGCGGCGTTAACTATCTTCTGGTCTCAGGTTCGTGGCTACTGGCCTTGATAATATTTATAGCCAGCGTTTTCGTACCTGTGCTGAAGCTGATTATTCTCAGTTATCTGGCGATTTCTGTTCAAGCGCGTTCTTCATGGCACCCCCGGAAACGAGCATGGCTCTACCGTCTGGCGGAAATCATGGGGCGATGGTCCATGGTCGATATCTATGTTGTGACATTAATGGCGGCTTTGGTCAAAATTCAAGGATTGGCTGATATCGATGCAGGCAGCGGCGCTGTTGCCTTTGGGGCGGTTGTAGTACTCACGATACTGGCGGCCATGTCATTTGATCCCAGGATGATCTGGGATAACGCAGAGAAAAATAATGAATGAACAAAGCTTAAATGAAAAACAAATCAATGACCTACCGGCAGCGAGAGTGGAAACCCGCAGCGGGATATCCATTGTTTGGCTGATTCCACTGGTGGCATTGCTTGTCGGTGCATGGCTGGCTTATAAAACGTGGTCTGAAACTGGCCCCACCATCACGATAAGCTTCAAAACCGCAGAAGGGCTGGAAGCAGGTAAAACTAAAATCAAATACAAAAACGTCGAAATTGGTCAGATCCGGTCAATCGAACTGAGCGATGATCTGTCGCACGTTATTGTCACCGCTGAATTGGTCAAGGATGCCAAACATTATCTGAAAGAAAGTACGCGGTTTTGGGTGGTTCGCGCACGAATTGCGGCGGGCGAGGTTTCCGGACTGAGTACGCTTTTATCTGGCGCTTATATCGGCATAGATCCCGGAAAAGAAGGCGACAGCGCGAGACATTTCGTCGGACTGGAAACCCCGCCAGCGCTGATAGATAACGCGCCTGGAAGTCATTTTTTTCTTCGTACCGACAATCTGAGTTCTCTGGATGTCGGGTCGCCGGTATATTACCGTATGATCAAAGTGGGTCAGGTGATCGGCTATCGGTTCGCTCAGGATGGCCAATCGGTGGAGATTGATTTATTCATCCATTCACCCCATGACAAACAGGTCAATTCCAGTACCCGTTTTTGGAATGCGAGCGGCCTGGAAATGTCTTTAGATGCGAATGGCGTCCATATCAGTACTGAATCATTGGTCACTGTCATGATGGGTGGCATCGCTTTTGAAAATCCAAAAAAGCTGGGTGAGGCAGAACCTGTTGCCAAGGACTATGAATTTGTTCTGTTCAAAAATCGTGAAGCTACCATGCGGGAAAGTCATGCATTTCAGATTGAATATGTATTGCATTTTTCTGGTTCGGTGCGCGGCCTAAGTCTGGGTGCGCCGGTAGAATTCAGGGGAATTAAGGTCGGAGAAGTGATTGGTATCAATATGGAATTCAATGCACAATCAAACGAAATCATGATCCTAGTGATGATAGAATTTGTACCTGAGAGTATGATATTCAAAGGCGTTCCCAACCAGATAGAATTTATACGCGACCATCACAAAAAAATTATGAATGACTTCGTCAAACGGGGGATGCGCGCTCAGTTAAAAACTGGAAATTATATGACAGGTCAGTTGTTTGTCGATCTGGATTTTATCCCTGATACACCTACTGCAAGCATAAATTGGGAAAAAATACCCGCTGTGTTTCCCACTACACCAACACCCTTTGAAGAAATCAGCACCACACTTACCAGCTTGATCAAAAAACTGAAGAAGCTCCCATTGGAGAAAATTGGCGGTCAGTTTCAAGAAACAATCTTCACGTTGACGTCGACCATGCAGAAGATGGAACAACTGCTTCACGCTCTGAACACTTCCGTTACACCGGCGATCACTGCGACATTGGATCAGACCCAGAAGACACTTTCTACCGTGGAGCAAGCAATTCAAAGCGACTCGTCCACACAACGCGATCTGCAAGATGTGTTCGATGAATTGTCAAAAGCTGCCCGATCCATTCGGGTTATGGCCGATTATTTGGAACGACATCCTGAGGCGCTGATTCACGGTAAACGAGAAAACCAATGATACCGATATCCCGTATATTTCATTGCTTAGCCGTCTTGCTGGCGATATTGGTAGCCGGATGTGCGACTACGCCAACTTATACGTTTTACACTTTAAGTGCCATGCAGGCAGCAGATCTAACGCCTCAAGCTGTTTATCGCAGCGATGATGCCACTATTTCGGTGAACCTCGTTTCGTTTCCATCCTATCTAGATCGCCCGCAAATCGTTACTCGGCCTACGGCGCATACGTTAGCAATCCATGAATTTCAGCACTGGGGTGGATCCCTGGAAACCGATTTTGTACGGGTACTTGGCGAAAACTTGTCAATCCTTCTGGATACTCAGCGAGTTTTTCTGCCACGACAAAACGTGCCGTTTAATATCGATTACCGTGTTGCTATCGAAGTTAAACGATTCGATGGAGATCTGGGCGGGCAAATCGTCCTTGATGTCGACTGGATGATCACCCCCCAAGAGAATAAAAAGCGCGCAGTGATCAGAAAATCAGTCATACGAGAAACGGTCGACTCGCATTATTATGAGTCACTGGTGTCAGCTAAAAGTCAGGCTATAGAGAAATTAAGCCGCGAAATCGCTGATGCATTCCGGAAAGTTCAGAGTAATTAAGCAACATTGAGTGAATTGCGATTGATTGGTAACCACCCTGTTGAATAATTCCTTCGAATCTCATCGGGGCGCAGCGATATGTGCATCCATAAACGTTCCCATCGATTTTATCCACTCCGGTTGCTTAAAAATGAGGCCGGTATTGTGGCCACCTGCTAGAAACAAAAATTGCTTGGGTTCCGGGGCTGCTTTAAACAACTGCTGACTCTGTTCAAACGGTACGATTTCATCCTCCGCGCTGTGCGCAATCAAAACCGGACAAGTAATCGATTGCAGCGATTCCAGCGTATTGTAATGAAAACGAGCAAGCCAGCGTACCGGCAAAAATGGGTAAATTTCTGCGGCCATGTCGGGAACGGAAGTGAATGTGGAAGCCATCACTAGCAAGCTAGGTTTTTCACGCGCAGCCAGCCAGGCTGCCACAGCACCTCCGAGCGACTCGCCAAACAATACGATCCGCTCTGCAGCAATGCCTTGGATTTCGGTCAAATAACGCCAAACAGCCTGCGCATCCAGGTAGGTGCCGGACTCGGAAGGAACACCGCTGCTTTGGCCATAGCCGCGGTAATCAAACAACAATGTGTTGTAGCCGAGCTGCTTAAACATTTTTAGATAATTGATGCGATGAGAAATATTTCCGGCATTGCCGTGAAAAAATAACACCGTGCCCTTGGCATCGGGTACGGGTACCCACCAACCGTGCAGTGTCTCACCATCACTGGTGGCGATATTCACCGATGTGTAATCCAGACCGATATCTTTTGGCGTATTGCTGATTTGCTGCTGCGGAAAATAAATCAAGCGCGATTGGCCAAAATACACTAGCAAAACCACAGACAAGTATGCCATCACAACAATCATTATGAGCAACTTCAATAGCATATGCATAGCTCAATGAATTAGGGTTGTTTGAGATCAATCACGATATCCGCACCCAGACTACCGGTAGTAAATGCAGAATCGCTGAAATTCGGAAAGCCATCCGGATTTTTCGGGTTGTTCGATAAACCAAAAGGTTCGCGTGGCAACAGATTCCAGTGTTTTTTTAATTTACGGTTTCCGTCCCTATCGTGATAGACCGCCACTGCGTATGTGCCGGGCTGATCGAGATTCATACAGACCTTTTGCTGTCCTTCTGCCGCCGGAATACGAACCTTGCGTTTGCGCCCTTTTTTGAACAGAAAATTATCCGGATCATCATACAGTTCAACGTTTAAAACACCGCCAGATCCAACATTATTTACAGTCATCCGGATCTGCGCCACTTCTGCATTGCAGGCATCCGGCGCTTCATGAGGCATGATGTGCAATGCTTGGGCGTGGGTTTGTGAGGAAATCAATAAGCCTAATGTGAAGATCAGCGCCGGTTTAACGAGTTGTATAGATAACAGAGAAGTGATATGAGATGGCAGGGTTTTCATCAATATGATTTTTGTTTTATAAAGACTGAATGGTTTACTATAACCGCATCGCTAGATTAATAAAACTACGACCGAAGAGCAATGTCGTTCGTTCCGGGAATTCATGAACAAAGAGCAACTGAAAAAACTCGAAGCCGATCTGTGAAGTGGCCGATAAACTGCGCGCAAATTCCGACCTGAAATCCAGCGAATATGCGACACCGGTGCTGGGACTGATTTTCCTCAAATTTGCCGACAATAATTACCGCCGTCACGAGAAAGCCATTCTCGCGGAATACCAGCAGTTACAAGGCACGCGCCGCGAGAAACCGGTTTCTGAAATCGCCATTGAGAAATGCGGTTTTTATTTGCCCGACCACACCCGCTACGATTATTTGCTGAATCTGCCGGAAGAAAAGGATATTGCCAAGGCGCTCAAGGAAGCGATGAAGGCCATCGAGGAATACAAGCCGGAACTCGAAGGCGTGCTGCCGAAGGACGAATACGCTGCGCTGACACGTACCGACAAAACCATTCCGCAACAATTGCTGAGAACGTTCGCGGACATTCCCGCCAACGCGACCGGCGACCTGTTCGGGCAGATTTATGAATACTTCCTGTCCGAATTCGCGCGCAGCGAAGGCCAGAAAGGCGGCGAATTCTTCACCCCGCGTTCGGTGGTGCGCCTGATGGTCGAAATCATCGAGCCGCACGGCGGCAAGGTGTTCGATCCCGCCTGCGGCTCCGGCGGCATGTTCGTGCAATCCGCCCAGTTTATCGAAGCACACCGCAATGAACTGAAAGGCGCGGACAGCGGCGTGTATGTGTGCGGCCAGGAAAAAACCCAGGACACCGTCAAGCTCGCCAAGATGAATCTCGCCGTCAACGGCCTGCGCGGCGAAATCAAGCAAGCCAACACCTATTACGAAGACCCGTACGACAGCTTTGGCGCGTTCAATTACGTGCTCGCCAATCCGCCGTTCAACGTCGACGACGTGAGCCTTTCCAGCGTGGAAAAGGATAAGCGCTTCAACACGTATGGCATCCCGCGCAACAAATCGAAAGTGAAAAAAGCCGACGAAGGCAAGGAAACCGTGCCGAACGGCAACTACCTGTGGATCAGCCTGTTCGCCACCTCGCTCAAACCCAAAGGCCGCGCCGCATTGGTCATGGCGAATTCAGCCTCCGACGCGCGCCACTCCGAAGCCGATATCCGCAAAACGCTGATCGAACAGAATCTGATCTACGCCATGCTGACGCTGCCGTCGAACATGTTTTACACCGTCACATTACCGGCCACGCTGTGGTTTTTCGACAAGTCCAAGACGGATGAGCGCATCCTGTTCATCGACGCACGCAACATTTTCACCCAGATCGACCGCGCCCACCGCGAATTCAGCGAAGAACACATCCAGAATATCGCGCTTATCAGCCACCTGCACAAAGGCCAACGCGAAAAATTTATTCAGCTCATCGACCGCTACTTCGCTGCCGGCATGGAGCGACTGATCGAAAACAACGAAAAGATCGAACCCGTCTGCACGCAACTGTTCGACGTATTGGACGATGCGTCGGGCAAGCAAGCGGTGGAAGAACTGATGCACCACTGGGCGGAACTGGACAAACTCAGGGATCGTTATCAGCAATATTTGCAGCAAAGTATTCTTGTCATTCCGAACGTCTGTGAGGAATCTTCTATCAACGCCAGGAACCAGACTCAGCAGCAGTTGCGCGCCGCGTTCGATCCGTTCTTCACCGCTCTGCACGACGGCCTGAAACACCTCGACAAGATCGTGCGCCAGCAGGAAAAACATCAGGCCGAACAAGCGCAAGCCGACGGCAAACGCGGCACAACCGACCGCAAGACCAAGACACTCAAGACCGCATTGGAAGAACTACACCAGGAAGTGAAAAACGCTGAACTTTATTTTCAGCATATTCACTGGCTGCAGGAACGCTTTCCCAGCGCACAATACGAAGATGTCACCGGCCTGTGCAAACTGGCAACACCCGAGGAAGTCAAAGAACAGGATTATTCGCTGAATCCGGGGCGCTATGTTGGTGTGGTGATTGAGGAAGATGGGAAAAGTGAGGAGGAGTTTATTGCGGAGTTGCTGGCAATGAATGATGAGCTTGCTCAATTGAACAGAGATGCACAAGGATTGGAGAGAATGATAGCACACAATATTCTCCAACTCGCAGGTGATCAATGAACGATAAAGAAATTCTTACAAAGATTGGGATTAAGGATCTATCCTTTGATTTTCTGAATGTATCGCAATTGGTCAAGAGAGGTATTATTGAGAAACCTCTTGATGGCAATCATGGTGAGATACATCCAAAATCTGAGGATTTCGTAGATTCCGGCATTCCGTTCATCATGGCTTCAGACGTTAATAACGGTGTTGTGGATTACATCAATTGCAAGTTCATCACGAAAAAACATGCAGATAGTCTACGGAAGGGTTTTGCCAGAAATAGGGATGTGCTACTAACGCACAAGGCAACCATTGGAAGAACAGCAATCGTCAAATACGATGCACAGCCTTATGTGATGCTCACACCACAAGTTACATATTACCGAGTTCAAGATCACCAGAAGCTAAATCGATGGTATTTACGCTACTTTTTTGAAAGCTCTTTCTTTCAAAGTATTCTGAGTTTGTGGGCAGGCTCGGGTTCCACGCGGGCGTATTTGGGTATAACGGAACAAGGGAAATTGCCATTTGTATTGCCGCCAATAGACAAACAGAAAAAAATCGCCGCCATTCTTTCCGCCTACGATGATCTGATCGAAAACAACCAGCGGCGCATTGCGCTGCTGGAAAAAATGGCCGAGGAAATCTACCGCGAATGGTTCGTGCGTCTGCGGTTTCCTGGGCATGAGAAGGTGAAGGTCATCAAAGGTGTGCTGGAAGGTTGGGAATTGGTGAAGTTGGAGCACGCTTTCAAGTTTACTGGCGGTGGTACTCCAGCAAAGGAGGTTGGCAGTTACTGGAATGGTGGGGACGTGAATTGGTTTACACCTTCTGATATAACAGGTGCGGATGGAATCTTTTTGGGAAATTCTGGCGAGCAGTGCACAGAAGATGGTGTCAATAATAGTTCAGCTAAGATATTCCCGGCGTATTCGGTGATGTTAACGAGTCGGGCCACCATCGGGGCAATCGGAATCAATTTAACACCCGCTTGCACGAATCAAGGTTTTATCACCTGCATTCCAAATGTGCGTTATCCACTGCCGTATTTGTATCACTGGATAAAGCTTGCGAAGCCAAATTTTGAACTACTGGCCGTCGGCGCAACATTCGCCGAATTGACGAAGGGAACCTTTAAGCGAATCGAGATTTTAACCCCACCAGAACAGATTGTTAGCGAGTTTTCGCGAATTACGTCACCTTTGTTCGAAACTATCGAAAATTATCTTAGAGCAAACAAGAAACTGATCGAAATTCGTGACAAACTTCTCCCCCGCCTCATCTCCGGCAAACTCTCCGTCGAGCACCTCGACATCCGGTTTCCGCCCGGCATGGAGGAATCTGCGCATGAAATTTGAAACCAGCGAATTGATTAGCCTACAGCGCCCAGGGGTTGAACACCTGCGGATACAGCGCGAAATCCTGCACGTTGCGGGTGACCACGGTCAGGCCGTGGCATTGGGCGGTGGCCATGAGCAACCCATCCATCACCGGCAGCGGTTGCCCGGCGAGTTCGGCTCGTGCGGTGATTTGTGCCCAGACATGCAGCGCGGCGGCGTCGAGCGGCAGGATGCGCCCCGCGAAACGCTGTTCAACCTTGCCCAGCCAGGCGGTGAGTTTCTGGCTGCGGCGCGGATCGGATGCGCGCAATTTGAGTATGCCTTTTTCGATTTCCCCCAGACTGATAACGCTGATAAACAAACTGGATTCATCTTGTTCGTCCAGCCAGCGGATGACTGCCGGTGCAGGCGCTTTCCGGACATATTCGGACAGCGCACAGGTATCGAGCAGCCAGCTCATAGCGCGATGGCACGTCCGGTGTCACGGCTGCGGGAAATATCCAGATCATCCGCCGCGAGACTGGGTTGCAGCAACGCATCGGAGAGTTTGCCTTCACGGCGCGTGAGGCGGGCGTATTCTTCCGCCGAAACCACCACTGCCGCCGGTTTACCGTGCACAGTAACCGTTTGGGCATCGCCGCTGGCTGCTTGTTTGATGAGTTGGCTGAAGTTACTTTTTGCTTCTTGTAGTTGCCATTCTTTATGCATGGTACCCCTCAATTATTCTGACCAGACTGGGCAGAATTTAGCACAAAGCGGATGGATTGGCTATGTTCCATTTTCAGTAAACTTTCCATCGAACATGTTGACATCCGGTTTCCGCCCGGCATGGAGGAGCATCTATGAAATTTGAAACATTTAAAGCCGGTGCTTGGCGGCAGCGTTATCAGTACAAAAGTTTCGAGCCGGTACCAGTAAATCATGAATGGGTATGGGAAGATGCGACCATCAATACCCTGCTGGAAGCGGCCAACCGGGCGCTCGGGGAATTGAACGCTTTTTCTTTGATCGTGCCGGATATCGACTTGTTCATTGAAATGCACGTGGTGAAGGAGGCGCAGACTTCCAGCCGGATTGAAGGTACGCAAACCGGTATCGACGAGGCGCTGATGTCGGAAGATCAGATTCAACCGGAAAAGCGCAATGACTGGCGCGAGGTGCGCAATTACATAGATGCGGTGAATAGCGCGGTTGCTGAATTAAAACGTCTGCCGCTGTCGAACCGGCTGCTGAAACAAACGCATGAAATCCTGATGCGCGGGGTGCGCGGCGAGCATAAGCTACCGGGCGAGTTTCGCACCAGCCAGAACTGGATCGGCGGTTCCAGCCTGACGGATGCAGCGTTTATTCCTTCCCATCCGGATGGTGTGCCGGATTTGATGAGCGATCTGGAAGCCTTCTGGCACAATGAGGAAATTGTGGTACCGCACTTGATCCGCGTGGCGATCAGTCACTATCAGTTCGAAACCATCCACCCGTTTCTTGACGGCAATGGTCGTATTGGCCGCTTGCTGATTCCTTTGTATCTGGTTAGCCACGGCTTGTTGGAAAAACCTTCACTGTATTTGTCGGATTTTTTGAGCGCAACCGGGCGAGCTATTATGATGCGCTGATGCAGGTGCGGGTTTCGAATGACCTGATTCATTGGGTGAGATTTTTTCTGCAAGGCATAGCGGAAACAGCCACTAAGGGGCGCGATGTATTCCGGCAAGTATTAGCGCTACGAACCGAGGTGGAACAAGCGGTGCTGACATTGGGCAAGCGAGCTGTCAATGCGCGGCAGATGCTGAACTTGTTGTATCGTAAACCGATTGTTTCAGCCGCAGATATCGAGCAGGCATTGGCTGTCAGTACGCCAACGGCTAATGCCCTGATTCGGGATTTTGAGAAACTAAAGATATTGCAGGAAATGACCGGGCAGCAACGCGGGCGGATTTATGGATTTAATCGTTACCTAAGCTTGTTTGTTAGTTAACTGAAAACGATTTCCCTTAACTAAGATGCGCGATAAGTTAAAGATAGGGTTAAGAAACTTGAGATTTTCTGAATTCTGATGCCTAACTTCATTTCCGAAAACCAGATCGAGCAAGCGTTGTTGCAAAAGCTCCAACATCTGCACGGTTTCGATGTGCTTGATTGCCATACAGACAATGCGGAGGATTTGAACGACGGTTCAAACCGTGCCTGCAAACGCGATGTGATCTTGGTGGATCGGGTGCGCGAAGTCGCGCTCCGTCTGAACCCGGATATTCCGCGAGCAGCCATCGAGAGTGCTTTGGAAAAACTGTGTGAACGGCGGCAAGCAATGACGCTGATTGCGGCAAACCAGGAAATCTACGGCTTGTTGCGCGACGGTATTCCGGTAACGTTCGACAATGCGCAGGGACAGTCTCAGCAGGAACGCGTGCGCTTGCTGGATTTTAACGTGCCGGGCAATAACCGCTTTCTGGCTGTGACGCAGTTGTGGATCAAGGGCGAGCGCGGTTTTCGCCGCCCGGATGTGTTGCTGTACTTGAACGGTATTCCGCTGGTGTTCATCGAACTGAAAAATTCGAATGTGAAGCTACGCAACGCTTATGACGACAATCTGACGAATTATAAGGCGGAGATTCCGCAGCTTTTCCTGACCAATGCATTTTGCGTGCTGTCCAACGCCGTTGAAACCAGAGTCGGCAGTATCACGGCGCAATGGGAGCATTATTTCAACTGGCTGCGCGCCGATGACGAGAAGCAGAAAATTGACCGCGTTGCAATCCGCGCGCAAGGCACCAGCCTGGAAGGTGTCATCGAGGGTTTGCTGCCGCAGCAAAAGTTGCTGGATTACGTGGAGAATTTCGTTCTCTATTACAAAGACACGCAAAAAATCATCGCGCAGAACCACCAGTTTATCGGCGTGAATCGCGCGTATGACGTTTTCCTCCAACGTGAGGAATTGGCAGGCAAGCTCGGGGTGTTCTGGCATACGCAGGGATCGAGCAAGAGTTTCTCGATGATTTTTTATGCGCGCAAAATTTTCCGCAAACAGACCGGCAATTTCACTTTCGTGGTGGTGACCGACCGCGACGATCTGGACGGGCAGATTTATCGCAATTTCTTGCATACCCGCACGGTGAGCGAGGCTGAGGCGGCGCAGCCGAAGAACAGCGAGGAAATGCGCAAATTCCTCGGGCAAAACAAACGCATCGTTTTTACGCTGATCCAGAAATTCCGCTGGGACAAAGGCCGCGAATATCCCGAGCTGTCAAATCGCGACGACATCATCGTGATTGTCGACGAGGCGCACCGCACGCAATACAAGTCGCTGGCGGAGAACATGCGCAAAGGGCTGCCCAGGGCGAACTATCTGGCATTCACCGGCACGCCGCTGCTCGGGCGCGAACGCAAGACCAATGCGTGGTTCGGCGGTTACGTGTCGGAATACAACTTTCAGCAATCGATGGATGACGGTGCGACAGTGCCATTGTTTTACCAGAAACGCGTGCCGGAGGTGCTGATCCAGAACGAAGGATTGAGCGAGGAGTTTTACCAGATTTTGGAGGATGAGAATCTGGACGAGGCGCAGCAGGCCAAGCTGGAGAAACGTTTCTCCACGGAAATAGAAGTCATCAAACGTGACGACCGGCTGGAAAAAATCGCGCAGGACATCGTCAATTACTTCCCTCGGCGCGGTTATCTGGGCAAAGGACTGGTGGTATCGGTGGATAAATTCACCGCCGTGAAGATGTACGACAAGGTGCAGCGGCTGTGGAAAGAAGAGATAAGAAGCCTGAAAGGGACTATCAGCAAAACTGCTAATGAAATTGAGAAGCGGCGTCTGGAGCAGCGCGTTGAATTCATGCGTTCTGTTGAAATGGCCGTGGTGATTAGCGGAGACGCGGGTGAGGAAGAAAAATTTGCCGCGCAGGGTTTGACCATCAAGCCGCATCGTGAGCGCATGGATAAGCTGGATGAACATGGGCATGATATTGAATACAACTTCAAGGACCCGGAACATCCGCTGCAACTGGTGTTTGTCTGCGCCATGTGGCTCACCGGCTTTGATGCCCCCACGCTTTCCACTTTATATCTCGACAAGCCGATGCAAGGCCATACCCTGATGCAAACCATCGCCCGCGCCAATCGCGTGACTTCTTGGAAGATCAACGAGGTTGAGAAGCGTAATGGCGAAATCGTGGATTACTACAATGTGTTCCGCAACATGAAGCGGGCGCTGAGAGATTATGCGCAAGGCGGCGACGAAGACCGAACCGCCGGTCAAGGAAAAAGCCGAGTTGTTCCATTTGCTGGATGATGCAATTGAACAAGGCTTGTCATTCTGCCACGAAAAAGAGATTGCATTGCGTGAGGTGCTGGTCAGCGATGATGTGTTCAAGCACATTGGTCGCTTTAATCGCTTCGCCGATACTTTGCTGGCAAACGATGAATGGCGCAAGGCGTTTAACGTGTACGAGAACACCGTTTCATCACTGTATGAAGCCTGCAAGCCGGAAATCATGGGGCGCGACAATTGCAGCAGAGTGCGTGAAGTGGCGGCATTTCAATATTTGCGTGGCGTGATCGACAGTCTCGTTGAACATAAGGATATTGACGCGATCAGCCTGAAAATTGCCGAATTGCTGGATGAAAGTGTGGTGGTGGATGGCGCGGATGCGCTTAAAGCAAAACAAAACGATGCGGAATATCAGATTATTCAAAAAGGCAAAACCTGGGATTTGAGCAAAATCAATTTCGATAAGCTACGTGAGGAATTCAAACAAGCGACTTACAAACATATCGAAATTGCTGATCTACGCGCCTTTTTGCAACATAAACTGGAGTTGATGCTGCAACAGAATGCAACCCGTACTGATTTTGCACAACGCTTGCAGCAGATTATTGACACCTACAATGCAGGCGGTTCTTCCACCGAAAACTATTATGAAGATCTGATGCAATTCACTGAGGATTTGCGAGCAGAAGATGAACGTCATATCCGCGTGGGCTTGAATGAGGATGAATTGGAGCTGTTCGACTTGCTGAAAAAAGACAAGATGACACAAGAGGAAACACAAAAAGTCCGGCTTGCCGCAAAATCGTTACTGCACCGCCTTTTGCAAGAACACCCCAAAGTACTGGTTCAGGATTGGTACAAGGATACGCAAACCCAGAAAATGGTGCGTTCTGCGGTCGAGCAGGTATTGGATAGTAATCTGCCGGAAAGTTATGATCGCGTGCTATTTCGCGAGAAATGCGACAATGTGTTTTATCTGATGCTGGAATATGCCAGCCATGGCCGGAAGTGGGCGGCTTAGGAAAGCGATACACGAATATAGAAGCGGAGCGTCAAAACGATATGATCTATAACAACACAAAGGTCTTGCTACAGCAGAGCATGATAGCGTTTCTGGGTTTTCTGGCTGCTACCAGCGTTTTGGCTCAGGATGGCCCGCAACCGCGCCTGCCGACGATCCAATTGACGGCCGGTATGTATGTCATCCAAGCAGAAGTGGCGCAGACTTCAAGTGAACAAACCATTGGATTGATGTACCGCCAGACGATGGGAATCAACGAAGGTATGCTGTTCATCTATGACAGCCCTAAGGTGCATTGCTTCTGGATGCGCAACACGTTGCTGCCACTGACCATCGCCTTCATCGCCGACGATGGCAGCATCGTGAACCTTAAGGACATGCAACCAAAGACCGAGACCCCGCATTGCTCTGCCAAGACGGTACGTTACGCATTGGAGATGAATCAGGGTTGGTTCGACAAACGCAGTTTGAAACCGGGTTTCAAACTGCGTGGGGGACCATTCACCCCGATAGCTGCACAGTGATGACGTAATTTTGATTCTGGCAGCTTTTCGGATAGCGCGCTAATGTCCTCGTCCCCCGGCACGACGTGGTGCTGGCGCACGATTGGATGCTGGACGTGCAAAGCCAGCGGCAGCGGGTTTTCTGGCGGCTGACTTTTTAGTAGCTTGATTTCTTGGCGGGGTGCGTGCAGGTGTTGTGCCACGTGGTTCAGCGCCACGACCATTTTTTATCGGTTCGGCTTTGATGCGTGGGTCAGGTTCAAAACCGGCAATCACTTGACTGGGTAATTCGCGCTTGACCAGTTTTTCGATCGCTGTGAGTAGCTTATATTCATCCACACACACCAGCGATACCGCATCTCCTTCTGCGCCTGCACGGCCTGTGCGGCCAATACGGTGAACATAATCTTCAGCCACATTAGGTAGTTCAAAATTGACGACATGGGGCAATTCATTAATATCGATACCGCGTGCCGCAATATCGGTTGCCACCAACACTTGCAGGCCACCCGTCTTGAATTTTGCCAATGCCAGGGTGCGTGCTGACTGGCTTTTGTTGCCATGGATGGCGAGTGATGGAATATCATTTTCCGTCAAGAACTCAGCCAGCTTGTTGGCACCATGCTTGGTCCGGGTAAATACCAGTACCTGTGACCAACGGTGTTGTTTAATCAAATGGGCGAGAAGATTCCGCTTGCGGTCACGATCCACTGGATGCACCACATGCGCTACCTTGTCGGCAACTGCATTGCGACGAGCCACTTCGATCATCACCGGTTTGTTGAGTAGACTATCCGCCAGTATCTGAATTTCATTCGAGAACGTGGCTGAAAACAATAAATTCTGTCGTTGCTTGGGCAGTAATGCGAGAATCTTTTTGATATCCCGGATAAAACCCATGTCCAGCATGCGGTCGGCTTCATCCAGCACGAGAATCTCAATCTGCGACAGGCTCAGCGTTTTTTGTTGCACATGATCCAGTAGCCGCCCCGGTGTAGCGACCAAAATATCGACGCGGCTTTTCAGGCGGGTGATTTGCGGATTAATATTCACGCCACCGATCATCGTCATCGAACTTAATGTCAGATATTTGCCATAATCCCGCACGCTTTCTTCCACCTGTGCTGCGAGTTCGCGCGTGGGAACAAGAATTAAAGCACGTATGGGTGGCCGTCCACTGGAGGGTCCTTTGACACTTTTATCGGAAAGGCGATGCAAGATAGGCAGTGTAAAACCAGCGGTTTTGCCTGTGCCGGTTTGTGCGCCGGCCAGGATATCGCCGCCGGCCAATACGGCTGGAATGGCTTGTGATTGAATGGGTGTGGGAACCGTATAGCCACGTTCAGTGACGGCACGAATAATTTCATCGGACAAGCCGAAAGTAGAAAAAGACATAAAACTCCAGGAGGTTAACGGTTTGCCAGGCCGGTTAGGGCATGACAGTCAGGGTAAGCGGATGAAGGTGCGGCCATAAATCCAAATCTTATGAAGAGTATAATATGGGTTGAACTTAAAATCTCAACAATAACCGATAAATTTCCCTCACTTTTCCATGTACTTATATTTCTATCCTATCGCTCTATTTATTTTGCCACATCGATCACCATGAGTGATTATCCCGTTATCCGCTGGAATGAAGCGGGTGAAGAACAATCCGCCCGATGGTGTTCAGAAAAGGATATGCCGCCGCCCAAGCGTGTACTGGTTATTGATGATCGCATGACAGCCGATACGGCTTTCCGTTTAGCCTGCGAAGGCACTGCACTGCTGTGGCGCGGTGATTTTCAAAATGCACGGCAATTGCTGCAAGCTTTGGCGCGGCGTACAGATAAAAAATTGTTGGAACGCAAAGAAAAAAAAGCAGCAGCTTCTCCTGCCGAAACCTTTCATCTGCACCGCCAGACCCAATCGCAGCGAGCCCGCACCTTGGGCAGTTTGCTGATTCCTTTTAATGCAGATCACAGTATTCCGTTACGTCGTGCGCCCGACGTGCGCTCAGCTTGTCTTGAAGCGTATGGCCCAAGCGCAGAAGCTTATATCGCCTCGTTGCGCGAATTACAAGGATTGATCGGCGCTTACGAATGGCGCAAAAAAGGCATACAAATTCCGGCATTGGGGGCTCGGATTCATCCGCATTACGGTGTTTTTGCACCGATCCGCAGTGAGTACGTGAAATTGGTTGCAGAAGCGCCATTGCCTGAGCTGGTTACCACGCAATCCAGCGCATTCGATATCGGTACCGGCACTGGCATACTGGCTGCCGTATTGGCACGCCGGGGCATTCAACGCATTGTCGCCACCGATCAGGATTTGCGTGCATTGGATTGCGCGCGCGAAAATTTGATACACCTGGGTCTTGCAAACCAAGTTGATGTGGTGCCGGCAAACCTTTTTCCGGAAGGGCAAGCATCGCTGATAGTGTGCAATCCGCCGTGGATTCCCGCACGGCCGAGTTCCCCACTTGAAAACGCAATCTTCGATCCGGAGAGCCGCATGCTGCGCGGATTTTTGCAGGGCCTTAGCACTCATCTGGCACCCGGCGGTGAAGGCTGGCTGATTCTGTCTGATTTTGCCGAACATCTGGAATTGCGCACTCGGGCGGAATTGCTATCCGCCATTGACGCGGCGGGCTTGAAAGTGTTGAGTAAAACGGATGTAAAACCGCACCACCCGCGCGTATCGGATATTAGCGACCCATTATACGCCGCCCGCGCTGCAGAACTTACTTCGTTATGGCGGCTAACGGCAAAGTGAGGATAGCTATAATTCGTTGTACTTCTTAGAGATGCCTTTGGATTTTGCCACCGGATACTTCAGTGCATTTTTTTCCATCTTCTCCAGCACGATTTGTTTCACATCAAAATCGTATTTTTCGGCCAGCAGAAAAGCAAACGCAAAAACATCGGCAAGTTCCTCTTTTACCTTGTCGCTATCCGCTTGCTCAGAAGACTTCCATAAAAAAGCTTCCAGTAGTTCACCCGCCTCAATATTCAGCGCTAGCGCGAGATCTTTCGCGGTGTGAAATTGTTCCCAATCCCGCTCATCGCGGAATTTGAGTAGGGCTTCGGTGATTTCTTTAGTGTCGTTCACTTGGCGTGGGTATCAATAAACAATGGCACGATACCGGCAACAGCCTGATCGTGCCATTATAATCGGTGATGCTGTGTGAATGTGTTATTCGACTACATTTTAGCCAACACTTCCGCAACGGTTTGTCCCATCAAGGATGGCGTCGGGCAGATGGTGATACCGAGTTCTCTCAATATTGCCACCTTTTCAGCGGCACTCTCACCCGCAGATGAAATAATGGCACCCGCATGTCCCATGCGCCGCCCCTCAGGTGCAGTCAGGCCTGCAATATAAGCGATCAACGGCTTGGTCATATTGCCTTTGGCGAATTTACCGGCTTCCACTTCTTGCGGACCGCCGATTTCACCAATCATCAGCGCCACTTTGGTTTCAGGGTCCCGTTCCAATCTTTCCAGAATATCACGGTGTGAGCTGCCGGTAATCGGATCACCGCCAATGCCAACGGAGGTTGAAATGCCAATCCCTAGCAGACGCATTTGATCGGCTGCTTCGTAGCCCAGTGTGCCGGAACGGCCGACAACACCGACATTGCCACGCATATAGATATGCCCGGGCATGATGCCCAACATGGCGCGACCTGGACTGATGGTGCCGGCGCAGTTGGGGCCGGTCAGCATCATGCGCTCTTCCTTGGGAAAGCGGCGCAGGAAATTCTTCACCGTCATCATGTCTTGAGTCGGTATGCCATCGGTAATGGATACGCAATATTTGATGCCTGCATCGGCGGCTTCCATGATGGAGTCTGCGGCAAATGCCGGTGGTACAAAAACAATGCTGGCTTCTGCGCCAACCTGATTGACGGCTTCTTTGACCGTATTGAATACCGGTAATCCCAGATGCGTTTGCCCGCCTTTTCCAGGCGTAACACCTCCGACTACATTAGAGCCATAGTCAATCATTTCCTGGGCATGAAAGGTACCAATTTTTCCGGTAAAACCTTGAACAATAATTCGTGTATTTTCGTTGATTAATATTGCCACTTTGTGTGCTCCCTAGGCTTCTTTTGCTACGACTTCATTACGTGCGAGCACAACTTTCTCCGCGGCATCCGCTAACGTATCTGCTGTGATAATGGGCAAGCCGCTATCCGCAATAATGCGGCGGCCTTCTTCTACATTGGTTCCCGACAGACGAACCACCAACGGTATCTTCATGTCGATGTTTTTAACCGCGTGCACGACGCCTTCCGCAATCCAATCACAGCGGTTAATACCGGCA
>Ga0136611_10000609_pt1 | contig 24036 bp, 21 predicted proteins | sample AntDrymUQ2232306_2_FD_106645 | JGI IMG/M metagenome (GOLD analysis project Ga0136611, IMG submission 106645) | Polar desert sand microbial communities from Dry Valleys, Antarctica - metaG UQ223 (23.06) | ecosystem: Environmental > Terrestrial > Soil > Desert | place: Antarctica: Dry Valley...
GAGTCGCCCGACGCGGAGCAGACGATGATCTCGGGCGCGATCCGCACGGACTTCATCCTGTCCGCGGAGATCATGGTGATCGCCCTCAACGAGGTCGCCGACGAGGCCTTCGTGTCCCGGGCCGTGATCCTCGCCGTGGTGGCCGTAGGGATCACCCTGCTCGTCTACGGCGTCGTCGCACTGATCGTGAAGATGGACGACGTGGGGCTCAGCCTCACCCAGCGCGCGTCGACGGCCGCGCAGCGGGTCGGGCACGCCCTGGTGCGGGCGATGCCACGGCTGCTCGCCGTGATCTCCGTGGTGGGCACGGCCGCGATGCTGTGGGTGGGTGGCCACATCCTGCTGGTCGGGGCCGACGACCTCGGCTGGCACGCGCCGTACGACCTGGTGCACCACCTCGAGGAGGCAGTGCACGACGCCGTCGCCGGCATCGGCTCGCTCCTGGCCTGGCTGGTCAACACGACCGCCTCCGCGATCATCGGGCTGACGTGGGGTGCCGTGGTCGTCGCGGTGCTGCACGTGCTGCCGTTCGGTCCGGGTGCCAGGTCTGACGAGCACCAGCCCGCCGCCCAGTAGGGGTTCGCGAGGATTTAAGGCCGGACGACCTCCCGGTCTAACCTGGTTCAGCGCGCTTTTATCGCCTTGCGCACCGGACCACACGAGGGGACAGCTCATGGACTACAAGGTCGCCGACATCACCCTGGCCGACTTCGGCCGCACCGAGATCACCCTTGCCGAGCACGAGATGCCGGGCCTGATGGCGATGCGTGAGCGCTACGGCGACTCGAAGCCGCTGGCCGGCGCCCGGATCGCCGGCTCGCTGCACATGACCATCCAGACCGCCGTGCTCATCGAGACGCTGGTTGCACTCGGGGCCGAGGTGCGCTGGGCCTCCTGCAACATCTTCTCGACCCAGGACCACGCCGCGGCCGCCGTCGCCGTCGGTCCGCACGGCACCGTCGACGCCCTCGCCGGCGTCCCCGTCTTCGCCTGGAAGGGCGAGACGCTGGAGGAGTACTGGTGGTGCACCCAGCAGATCCTCCGCTGGCCCGCGGGCTCGTTCGCCAACATGATCCTCGACGACGGTGGCGACGCGACCCTGCTCGTCCACCTCGGTCTCGAGGCCGAGAAGACCGGCATCGCGCCGGACCCGGCCACCGCCACCAGCCACGAGCAGAAGATCATCTTCGACGTCCTCAACGCCTCGCTCGCCGAGAGCACCGACCGCTGGACGCAGATCGCCGGCGAGATCAAGGGCGTCACCGAGGAGACCACCACCGGCGTGCTCCGCCTCTACGACATGATGCGTGAGGGCTCGCTGCTCTTCCCGGCCATCAACGTCAACGACTCGGTCACCAAGTCGAAGTTCGACAACAAGTACGGCTGCCGCCACTCCCTCATCGACGGCATCAACCGCGCCACCGACGTCCTCATCGGCGGCAAGGTCGCGGTCGTGGCCGGCTACGGCGACGTGGGCAAGGGCTGCGCGGAGTCACTGCGCGGCCAGGGCGCCCGGGTCATCGTCACCGAGATCGATCCGATCTGTGCACTGCAGGCGGCGATGGACGGCTACCAGGTCGACACCTTGGACAACGCCCTCGAGATCGCGGACATCATCATCACCGCGACGGGCAACAAGGACGTCGTGTCGGTCGAGCAGATGTCGCGGATGAAGCACAACGCGATCCTCGGCAACATCGGTCACTTCGACAACGAGATCGACATGGCGGGCCTCGAGGCCGACGGCGTCGCGGTCCGCAAGAACGTCAAGCCGCAGGTCGACGTGTGGACCTTCCCGGCTCGCCAGGATCGGGAGGCCAGCGCGATCATCGTGCTCTCTGAGGGTCGGCTGATGAACCTCGGCAACGCGACCGGCCACCCGTCGTTCGTGATGTCGAACTCCTTCACCAACCAGGTGCTGGCGCAGATCGAGATCTTCACTAAGCAGCAGGACTACCCCGTCGGGGTCTACGTGCTCCCCAAGCACCTCGACGAAGAGGTCGCCCGCCTCCACCTCGACGCGCTCGGCGTGAAGCTCACGACCCTCACGGACTCCCAGGCCTCCTACCTCGGTGTCGACGTCGCGGGGCCCTACAAGTCCGACCAGTACCGGTACTGACGCAGCGGTCATGAGGCCACGACTGGCAAACTGGCCTGATGACCGCCACTGAGCTGACGTCGAAGGGTCGCGTCCTCGTCGTGGACGACGACGCGTCCCTGTCGGAGATGCTCACCATCGTCTTGCGCCAGGAGGGCTTCGAGTCGCGGGTCTGTGCCCGCGGTGACCTGGCGATGGACGCCTTCCGGGAGTTCCGTCCCGACCTGGTGCTCCTGGACCTGATGCTGCCGGGCAAGGACGGCATCGACGTCTGCAAGGAGATCCGTGAGGAGTCCGGCGTCCCCATCGTCATGCTCACCGCGAAGAGCGACACCGTCGACGTGGTCGTCGGACTGGAGTCCGGTGCCGACGACTACGTCGTCAAGCCGTTCAAGCCCAAGGAGCTGGTGGCCCGGATCCGCGCCCGCGTTCGCCGCCTCGACGCGCCGACCCACGAGGCGCTCACCATCGGTGACCTGAGCATCGACGTGGCCGGCCACTCGGTCACCCGGGCGGGCCAGTCGGTCAACCTGACCCCGTTGGAGTTCGACCTGCTGCTCTGCCTGGCCCGCAAGCCGTGGCAGGTGTTCACCCGCGAGGTGCTGCTCGAGCAGGTCTGGGGCTACCGGCACTCGGCGGACACCCGGCTGGTCAACGTGCACGTCCAGCGGCTCCGGTCGAAGGTCGAGCACGACCCGGAGAACCCCGAGATCGTCGTGACCGTGCGTGGTGTGGGCTACAAGGCGGGCACGTCCCAGCTGCCGGGTCAGTAGGCCGTCGTGGCCGAACGCTCTCCGCGAGGTGCGCTGCGCCGGGGCCTCACCTTCTGGCGGCGGTCCATCCAGGCGCGCGTGGTGGCCAGCACCGTGCTCCTCTCCGCCGTCGTGATCGCTGCCGTGGGGTGGCTGCTGCTGCAGCAGACCCAGGAGGGGCTGCTCGACAACCGTGTGGACGCGGTGCTGGCGGAGGCCGCCAACGAGACCGCCGAGGCCAACCGGGGGCTGACCCGGGTGCCCGGCACCGACGTCGACGTCGGCACCCAGCTCAACGACCTCGTCGACCCGATCAAGCTCCGCGGCGCGGCCCGTGGCTTCGAGGTGGTGCTGGCCGGGCCGGCCGGATCCGGCAACCCGCTGTCCGCCGGGGGCACCCGCTCCAGCCCGGGCCTCGACGTCAGCAGCGTGCCGCAGTCGCTGCAGGAGCGCTTCGCCGGACCAGCAGGGCCCGGCTGGACCTTCACCCGGATCCGCGTGGTCCAGCCCGACGGCGACGTCCGCGAGGGACCCGGGATCGCGGTGGGCTCCCAGATCGTCCTCAAGGCAGACGGCGAGATCTACACGCTCTACTACCTGTTCCCGCTCGACGAGGACGCGGAGACGCTCTCCCTGGTGACCCGAGCCCTACTCACGGCCGCCGGGGTCCTGCTCGTCCTGGTCGCGGGCCTGACCTGGCTGGTGACCCGTCAGGTCGTCACGCCTATCCGGCTGGCCCGTCGGGTGGCCGAGCGACTGGCTGCGGGGGAGCTGCAGGAGCGACTGCGGGTGACCGGGGAGGACGACCTCGCGCGCCTCGCCACGTCGTTCAACCAGATGGCCTCCAGCCTGCAGAAGCAGATCCGCCAGCTCGAGGAGCTCAGCCGCGTGCAGCGGCGCTTCGTCTCCGACGTGTCCCACGAGCTGCGCACGCCGCTGACCACGGTGCGGATGGCCGGCGACGTGCTCCACGACGCCCGCCGGGGCTTCGACCCGGCGACAGCACGGGCCGCCGAGCTGCTGCAGACCGAGCTCGACCGCTTCGAGACGCTGCTGGCCGACCTGCTGGAGATCAGCCGGTTCGACGCCGGCGCCGCGCAGCTCGAGAGCGATGACGTCAACCTCGTCGACGTCGCCCACCGCGTGGTCGACATGACCCGGGTGCTCGCGGACCAGCGAGGCGTCGCGGTCCTGGTCCGGGCCCCCGAGCACGGCTGCCTCGCGGAGGCCGACGTACGCCGCGTGGAACGGATCGTGCGCAACCTGGTCACCAACGCCATCGACCATGCCGAGTCACGCGACGTCGTGATCCAGGTCGAGGGCGACGAGTCCGCGGCCGCGATCGCCGTGCGTGACTACGGTGTCGGCTTGGCGGCCGGGGAGTCGGCGATGGTCTTCAACCGGTTCTGGCGGGCCGACCCCGCACGGGCCCGCACCAGCGGCGGCACCGGCCTCGGCCTGTCGATCGCCCTGGAGGACACCCACCTGCACGGCGGCTGGCTCCAGGCGTGGGGCCGCCCGGGGGAGGGTGCTCAGTTCCGGCTGACCCTGCCGCGGCGGGCGGGCGGCGTGCTTCGTCAGAGCCCGATCCCGCTCGTGCCCGAAGACTCCCAGGAGCTGGTGTGACACGTCGTCGTCGGCTGCTGCTCGTGGGGACCACCGTCGCGGTCCTCGCCCTGTCCGGCTGCGTCAGCCTGCCCGAGAGCGGCCCGGTCGTCGACGCCGGCGGGGACGGCTCGTCGAGCGACGAGGTCGCCTGCTGCTACCTGCCCAACGGTCCGCAGCCGGGCGAGTCCGCGACCGACATCGTGCAGCACTTCCTCGAGGCGATGCAGGCGACGCCGATCCAGACCAACGTCGCCAAGCAGTTCCTGACCGAGGCGGCGCGCGCCTCCTGGGACCCCGAGCAGGAGACGATCGTCTACGGCGAGCGCGGCACCGTCCGCGGCGAGACCCGGGTGTCCGTGGCGCTCACCGACGCCCACCGCCTCGACTCTCGCGGGGTCTTCGCCGGACCCCTGCCGCCGGAGGAGTCCACGCTGTCGTTCCGGATGACCACCGAGGACGGCGAGTGGCGCATCGCCGACCCGGTGGACGCGCTGGTCGTGCCGCAGACGTGGACCGACGAGCACTTCAGCTCGGTGAACGTCTACTACGTCGACCCCACCGCGAGGATCCTGGTCCCCGAGCCGGTCTCGGTCCCGCGCGGGGACCAGTTCGCCACCGCGCTGACGCGCAGCCTGCTCTCCGGCCCGGGCCCGGGGCTGGGGGACGTGTCGCGCAACTTCCTCCCGCCCGGGATGTCGATCGGTCTGTCCGTGCCGGTCGATGAGCAAGGTCTCGCCGACGTCGCACTCCGGGGTGACGCCTCGGGCATGTCCGCCGAGGAGGCGGAGCTGGCCGCGGCACAGGTCGCGTGGACGCTCCGCCAGGACCCCACGATCCGCTCCATCCGGCTGACCGCCGACGGCCAGGCGCTGCCCGGTCAGTCCAGCCTCGTCCGCATCGAGCAGGGGGTGCAGTACGACCCGGCTGACTTCGCCTCCAGCACCGCGCTCTTCGCGCTTCGCGACGGCCGCCTGGTCAGCGGCCGGGTAGACGCCATGTCGCCGGTCGACGGGCCTCCGGGGCAGGACGACTACGGTTTCACCGAGTTCGGCGTCAACCTCGACTCCACGCTGGTCGCCGGGCTGACCGAGGGCGCCACCTCCGTGCTGGTCGGTTCGACCTACGACCCCGAAGGGTCGCTGGAGCAGGTGCTCAGTGGCGCCACCTCCCTGCTGCCGCCGGTCTGGGACTTCGCGGACCGGCTCTGGCTGGTCGACCGCACGCCCACCGGTGCCCGGGTCACGCTCGTCGAGGGGACCGGGAAGCCGCGGCTCGTCGACGTACCCGGTGTCAGCGGCGAGCGCGTCCGTCACGTCCTGGTCTCGCGCGACGGGTCCCGCCTGCTCAGCGTGGTCCGCCGCTCGCCCCGGGTCGGGGGGGAGACCCGTCGGACCCGCGACGAGCTCGTGGCCAGCCGGGTCCAGTACGACGACCGCGGCAACCTGATCGCGGTGCAGCCCGCGCAGCGGCTGCCCTGGCCCACCGGTGAGCGACCGCGCATCAAGGACATCGCCTGGCGAACCCCCACCTCGGTGGCGGTGCTCTACCCGGTGCGCAACGTGGTCCAGGTGCGCGCGATCGTGGTCGACGGTTCCCCGGCCAGCCTCAGTGCGGCCTCGTCGACCCTGACCGGTGACTTCCGCTACCTGGTCGGGTCCCCGGACCCCGCTGTCCCGCTCTACGCCGCGTCCCCCGAGGGCTACATCGAGCTCTCGCAGAACCGCACCCCCGAGTCCTCCGACGTCGGTCTGGCAACGCTCACCTACACCGGCTGACCCCGTCCCTCCACAACCTCGCCGTGGACGGGTTGAGTGCGACGCCCGGCGGTGCTGCGATGGGCTGCGTGCGCCTCCTCGACGACCTGGCCGACCTGGTGCTCGGCACCAGCTGCGTCGGGTGCGGGAGCCCGGGACGCCTGCTCTGCGCTCCTTGCCGGGTCGGGCTCGACCGGGCGCCGTGGCCGGCCTGGCCCACCCCCGCCCCGCCGGGGCTGGTTCCACCCTGGGCGGCGGGGGAGTACGCCGACGCGCTCCGGGCCGCCGTCGTCGGCCACAAGGAGCACCACCTGTTCGGGCTGCGGGAGCCGTTGGCCACCCTGCTCGCGGGGTCGGTCGTGGCCGCGATCACCGACGTCGGGGGGCCCGCGGGACCGGTCGTCCTGGTCCCGGTGCCGTCGCGGCCCGCCACCGTCCGGGCGCGCGGCCACGACGCGACGTACGCCCTGACCCGGCGCGCCGCCGCCCTGCTGCGCGCGGCGGGCCACGACGCCGGCGCCGTCCGACTGCTGCAGACCCGCCGCGGTGTGGCCGACCAGGCCGGCCTCGACGCGGCCGCCCGCTTCGACAACCTGGCCGGCTCGCTGCACTGCCCGAGCGTGGCGCTGCGACGGCTGCGTGCCTGGCGGTCGGTCGCCCGGGTGGTCGTGTGCGACGACGTCCTGACCACCGGCGCCACGGCGCGGGAGGCACAGCGTGCCCTGGAGGCCGTGGGCCTCGGGGTCGTCGCGGTCGCGACGGTGGCCGCCACCCGGCGACGCTGGTCCCCGCAGGGCGGGAGTTCGGGGGTGGTCCTTTCGTCCGGCGACCCGACCGACTAGCGTCGGTGCATGGAGTCCGCCCGGGTCCGTGGTTGCGTTGTCCGGGTCAGCGGTGCGTCGAGCACCGGTCCCGGACGGCAAGCCGATGCCAGTCGCAGGCGAAACGGCCCACGTAAGACCACGCGCAGGGGCTTCGCCCCCTGTGCCGGTCGATCACGGTGCGGCTTAGACGTAAGTCCTGCCTCGCCCCCGTCGTCAGACACGACGGTGTGCGGGAGAAGGTCAGTAGTGGCAGCCAAGCTGCGAGAGCCTCAGCAGGCGACTGTGGGGACGAAGACCAGGTCGGCCGGGCGGGCTCCATACCTCGCGTGCCGACGAGAGGAGCACCCCGCACGCAAGATCCAGATCGACGTGAGGTCAATCGATGCGCAGGAGGAACAGATGGATGTTGTGGTCACGGGTCGGCACTGCGAGGTCTCGGACAGGTTCCGAAGTCACGTCAATGACAAGCTCGTCAAACTCGAGAAGCACGATCATCGGATCATCCGGGTGCAGGTCGAGGTGGACAACGAGCGCAACCCGCGTCAGGCGGACCGCGCCGTCCGCGTCGAGCTGACCGCATTCTCCAAGGGCCCCGTCATCCGCGCCGAGGCCGCCGCCGTCGACAAGATGGGGGCGCTGGACCTCGCGCTGGACAAGATGGCCTCCCAGATGCGCCGCGCGGCGGACCGCCGTCACGGCCACCGCGCCCGCGGCACCAAGGCCGAGACGGCCGCCGAGCTCGCGGCGCTCGCCGAGATCGTCGAGGCGGTCGACGTCGACGGCACGAGCGACGGCACCGTCGAGGACCGGCAGGTCGGACCGATCACCGTCACCGGGGACGGACCCCTGGTGGTCCGGGAGAAGACGCACCCCGCGGCCCCGATGACCCTCGACCAGGCGCTCTACGAGATGGAGCTGGTGGGTCACGACTTCTACCTCTTCGTGGACAAGGAGAGCGAGCGACCGTCGGTCGTCTACCGCCGCCGCGGCTACGACTACGGCGTCATCTCGCTCGACGTGGACAGCGAGTAGGGCACCCCGGCGCGACCCCAGCGGCGCCTGGCCCGAACGGACTACCGACACCGCTGGTCATGACCACCCAATGACCACCCCATCGGGCTAGACGTCTGCCATGATGCCGACGTGACTGACGCAGGACGCAGCGAGGCCGAACCCATCCGGGTCCTCGTGGTCGACGACCAGGAGCTCTTCCGGCGGGGCATCACGATGCTCCTCAGTGCCGAACCCGGGATCGAGGTGGTGGGCGAGGCCGGTGACGGCATCGAGGGCGCCACGCTGGCGGAGTCGACCGCCCCCGACGTCGTGCTGCTCGACGTCAGGATGCCCCGCCGCTCGGGCATCGAGGCCTGCATCGACATCAAGCAGGCCGTGCCGTCGGCCAAGATCTTGATGCTCACCGTCTCCGACGAGGAGGCCGACCTCTACGAGGCGGTCAAGAGTGGCGCCTCGGGCTACCTGCTCAAGGACTCCTCGATCGAGGAGGTCGCGCAGGCGGTCCGCGTCGTCGCCGACGGCCAGTCCCTGATCTCGCCGTCGATGGCGGTCAAGCTGATCGACGAGTTCAAGGCGCTGGCCCGTCCCGAGCGCGAGCAGGTGCCGGGACTGCGGCTGACCGACCGTGAGCTTCAGGTGCTCAAGCTCGTCGCCAAGGGGCTCAATAACCGCGAGATCTCCAAGCAGCTCTACATCAGCGAGAACACCGTCAAGAACCACGTGCGCAACATCTTGGAGAAGCTCCAGCTGCACTCGCGCATGGAAGCGGTCATGTACGCCGTCCGGGAGAAGCTCTTCGAGCTTCCCTGACCCCGGATGCAGCAGCTCTCCCGGGCCCAGGCCCGCCGGATCGCGCTGGCCGCCCAGGGTTTCCTGGACCCGGCCCACGCGGTGCCGACGCTACGCACCTTCTCGCGCACGCTCAAGCGCACCGGGGTGCTCCAGGTCGACTCGGTCAACGTGCTCCAGCGTGCCCACTACATGCCGCTCTACTCACGGATGGGGCCGTACGACGTGGGGTTGCTGCAGCGGGCCTCGTCGGGGCGGGAGCGACGTCGGCTGGTGGAGTACTGGGCCCATGTGCAGGCGTTCATGCCCGTCGACCTGTGGCCGGTCATGCAGCACCGGATGGCGAAGTACCGCTCCGAGAAGGGCAAGTGGGGCATCCACCGGGCCAACCCGCAGCTCGAGGTCGAGCTGCTGGCCGCGATCCGCGACCAGGGCGCGGCCACCGCGCGCCAGCTCGATGACGGCAAGCCGCGCAGCAAGGAGCACTGGGGCTGGAACTGGTCGGACGCTCGCCAGGTGCTCGACTACCTCTTCATGGTCGGTGACCTGGCCATCGCGGGTCGCAACAGCCAGTTCGAGGTCGTCTACGACCTCCCCGAGCGGGTGCTGCCAGCAGCCGTGCTGGCTACCCCTGTCCCGTCCGTCGAGGACGCGCACCGGGAGCTGGTGCGCCGGGCGGCCCGCTCGCACGGAGTCGCGACGATCCGCTGCCTGCAGGACTACTTCCGGATGCTCTCCAAGCACACCGCGGCGGCCGTCGCCGACCTGGTCGACGCCGGCGAGCTCGAGCCGGTGCGGGTGGAGGGCTGGTCGCGGCCGGCCTTCTTGCACACCGAGGCGCGCCGGCCGCGCCGCATCGACGCGCGCGCCCTGCTGAGCCCCTTCGACCCGGTGGTGTGGGAGCGCGAGCGCACCGAGCGCCTCTTCGACTTCCACTACCGCATCGAGATCTACGTGCCCGAGCCGTTGCGGGTCTACGGCTACTACGTGCTGCCGTTCCTGCTCGGCGACCGGATCGTCGGCCGCGCCGACCTGAAGGCCGACCGGGCCACCGGCAGACTGCTGGTCAAAGGCGCCTACGCCGAGCCACACGCTCCGCCGGAGACGGGCGAGGAGCTCTCGGCGGAGCTGAGGCGGCTCGCGGGCTGGCTCGGCCTCGACGACGTGGTGGTCGAGGCCCGCGGCGACCTGGCGCCCGCGCTGCGCGCGCCTTCCGCTGGTTGAGCGGGGCCGCCAGGCCCGTCTCGAAACCCGGACACGACGGTGGTGTCGAAGACGATCACGCGGAGAAGTCCGCCGCGCGGGCCGGGGACGATCGCTCGGGGATGACCAGGTCGACGCCGCCCACGTCCCCGAAGTGTCCGAGCAATGTGGAGAAGAGATCCTCCGCAGGCTCGTGGTGACCCACGCTGGTCGTGGGGATCGCCCGGATCTCGGCCTCCATCGACCCTGCCGTTGCCGGCTGCCCGCACCCGCAGCCGTTCGCGCACCTCGTCGTCGAGGTCACGGATGCTGATCGAAGCCAGGTCATCACCCGCTCCTGTTGAGAGCAATGCCGAGCCGCTCGGCTCGATGAACCATCCCACCGCCCCGTAGGTAGAGTGGCGGGCGCAAGTCTGCCCCGGCGCCTGCGCCGGCAACCCCCAGGAGTTACACCACCGTGCCTGCCATCATCGACAAGCTCCTCCGCATCGGCGAGGGCAAGATCCTTCGCCAGCTGGAGACCATCTCCAAGGCCGTCAACGCCATCGAGGATGACTTCGTCAAGATGACCGACGACGAGCTCCGCGCCATGACCGACGAGCTCAAGGCACGGCACGAGAAGGGTGAGACCCTCGATCAGCTGATGCCCGAGGCGTTCGCCACCGTGCGTGAGGCGTCCAAGCGGGTCACCGGCATGCGCCCGTTCGACGTCCAGATCATGGGCGCGGCCGCGCTTCACCTCGGCAACATCGCCGAGATGAAGACCGGTGAGGGCAAGACCCTGGTCGCCACCTTGCCGTCGTACCTCAACGCGCTCACCGGCCAAGGCGTCCACGTCGTCACCGTCAACGACTACCTGGCGAAGTTCCAGTCCGAGATGATGGGCCGCATCCACCACTTCCTCGGCCTCACCACCGGGGTGATCCTGCCGCAGATGCGGCCCGACGAGCGGCGCGCGGCCTACGCCTGCGACGTCACCTACGGCACCAACAACGAGCTGGGCTTCGACTACCTGCGCGACAACATGGCCGGGTCGATCGAGGAGTGCGTCCAGCGCGGCCACAACTTCGCCGTCGTCGACGAGGTCGACTCGATCCTCATCGACGAGGCACGGACCCCGCTGATCATCAGCGGTCCGACCCAGGACGAGGTGAAGTGGTACGGCGAGTTCGCCAAGATCGCCCGCACCCTGGTCCGGGAGACCGACTACGAGGTCGACGAGAAGAAGCGCACCATCTCGGTGCTCGAGCCGGGCATCACCAAGGTCGAGGACCACCTCGGGATCGACAACCTCTATGACTCGGTCAACACCCCGCTCATCTCCTTCATGCACAACTCGATCAAGGCCAAGGAGCTGTTCCACAACGACAAGGAGTACGTCGTCATCAACGGCGACGTACTTATCGTCGACGAGCACACCGGTCGGATGCTCGCGGGCCGCCGCTACAACGATGGGCTGCACCAGGCGATCGAGGCGAAGGAGGGCGTGGAGGTCCGCGAGGAGTACCAGACCCTCGCCACCGTCACCCTCCAGAACTACTTCCGCCTCTACGACAAGCTCTCCGGCATGACCGGCACGGCGATGACCGAGGCCAGCGAGTTCGACAAGATCTACTCGCTCGGCGTCGTGCCCATCCCCACCAACAAGGAGATGGTCCGCAAGGACCAGCCCGACCTCGTCTACCGCACCGAGGACGCCAAGTACGACGCCGTCGTCGAGGACATCGCCGAGCGCCATGAGAAGGGCCAGCCGATCCTGGTGGGCACCGTCTCGGTCGAGAAGTCCGAGCACCTGTCCGCCCTTTTGAAGAAGCGCGGCGTCGCGCACACCGTCCTCAACGCCAAGCAGCACGCCGGTGAGGCGAAGGTCGTGGCGCTGGCCGGCCACAAGGGCGCTGTCACCGTGGCCACCAACATGGCCGGTCGAGGCACCGACATCATGCTCGGCGGCTCGGTGGACTTCCTCGCCGACGACGAGCTCCGCAAGCTCGGCCTGGACCCCGTCGAGAACGCCGAGGACTACGACGCCGCCTGGCCCACCATGGTCGAGAAGATCAACGCGCGGGTCGGCTACGAGCACGACGAGGTCAGGGAGCTCGGCGGCCTCTACGTCGTCGGCACCGAGCGCCACGAGTCGCGCCGCATCGACAATCAGCTGCGCGGTCGCTCCGGCCGTCAGGGCGACCCCGGTGAGTCCCGCTTCTACCTGTCGCTGCAGGACGAGCTGATGCGCCTGTTCAAGTCCGACTGGGTCGACCGTGTCCTGCAGGTCATGAAGGTCCCCGACGACGTCCCGATCGAGAACAAGCGGGTCACCGGCGCGATCGCCAACGCCCAGGGCCAGGTGGAGTCGCAGAACTTCGAGTCCCGCAAGAACGTCCTCAAGTACGACGACGTGATGAGCCGGCAGCGCGAAGTCATCTACGGCGAGCGGCGTGAGGTGCTTGAGGGCGCCGACCTCGAGGCACAGATCCGGACCTTCATCGACGACGTGGTGACCGGCTACGTCTCCGGGGCGACCACGGACTTCGCCGAGTCGTGGGACCTCGACGCCCTCTGGGTCGCGCTCAAGCAGCTCTACCCGATCTCGCTGTCCCACGAGCAGCTCGAGAAGGAGGCCGGCGACCGGGCCAACATGAGCCGGGAGGTGCTGATCGAGGCCATCACCGTCGACGCGCAGGCCGCCTACGACCGCCGCGAGGCCGAGGTCGGCGAGGAGGTGATGCGCGAGCTCGAGCGCCGCGTCGTGCTCTCCGTGCTCGACCGCAAGTGGCGCGAGCACCTCTACGAGATGGACTACCTCCGCGAGGGCATCTACCTGCGGGCCTACTCCCAGCGTGACCCGCTCGTGGAGTACCAGCGCGAGGGCTTCGACATGTTCGCCGCCATGATGGACGGCATCAAGGAGGAGTCGGTCGGCTTCTTGTTCAACCTCGACGTCGAGGTCGACGACGAGGACGACGAGGACGACGCCTCGCCGGAGGGCGAGGAGGAGGTGGACCTCGAGCCGATGCGGCAGGAGGTCCCGCCGCCGTCGGCCTTCGAGAAGCCGCGCGAGGCTGCCCCGCAGATCCGGGCCAAGGGCCTCGACCGGCCCAAGCAGCCGCAGAACCTGTCGTACTCCGCGCCCAGCGAGGACGGCGAGGTCGAGGTCAAGGCGGCGAGTGCGAGCAATGACGGTGACGAGTTCGCCAACATCGGCCGCAACGCTCTGTGTCCTTGCGGCTCCGGCAAGAAGTACAAGCGGTGCCACGGCGCCCCCGGCGGACCCACCGGCCTCACGGCCAGGGTCAACGGCTGAGCCCTTCGCCGGGGTGCGGTCAGCGGTCGCCTCACCGGGTCAGGCAAACTCCAGCGCCGTGCAGACCAGCCTGCCGTCCCGGGCCTCGAAGCGAGCCGCGACGGCGCGGTGGCGCTCGCCGTAGCGGACCCGGATGCTGACCTCGCAGATGTCCCGCTCCACGAAGCAGATGTGCACGCCCATCACCTGGGGCCGCACGGCCTGGAGCGGCCGGCCCTGACCGGCCGGTCGCCCGGCGGCCCGGGCGACGAGCTGGGCGCGGCGGGCGAGGTCGGCCTGCACGGTGGGACTCGTCCACCGGACCAGCTGGGAGGCCGGTCGGTCGCCGCTGGCGATCTCGACCGCCGCCTGGGCGAAACGCTGGGCCCACTGCTCGACCCGACGACGCACGGGCTCCTCGATCGAGACCACGTCGCCGCCGCCGGGTCGCCGGAGGCGTGCGGCGTCGGACGCACTGTCGGGTGGGTCGAGGCGGGGCCGCAGGTCGAGCGCGAGCGTGCCCTGGACGCTCGCGACCGGGACCGCACCGAGCCGGCGGAGCTCCGCTCGGTCGCCCGGCGATGCGCGCCTCATCGTGGTGCTCCGGCCTGGGGCACCCGCAGCCGCTGGCCCGGGCGGATGAGGTCGGGATCGGCGCCGACGACGGCGCGGTTGGCGGCGTAGAGCCTTCGCCAGGCCGCCTCCACCTCGCCGTGCGTCGCGCCGAGGGGCAGTCGTCCGGCGGCGAGGGACCAGAGGGTGTCGCCCGGGCGGACGACCAGGACACCCTCCGGCCCCGGCGCCGGACGGTGTCGAGAGGCCGGAGCGGGGTGCCCGGAGGTCGGCCGGTCGGGCAGGGGCAGTCCTCGCACCAGGGTGGCGACAGGGTCGCGCCGACCGTTGTCGGCCGTCTCCGCCGCGTGCGCCGGGACCAGCAACCCCGATGCGAGGGCGACCCCGCAGGCGGTCAGGACCAACCGCCGCCAAGCCTCCGGGCAGCCCCGGACCCGGTGCCGGACCCGCCCGGTCGCGGCCTCGGCTGCCGTCACCGTGGTCACTGCCCAGACCCAGACGGCGCAGCACGCGGCCGCCACCGCGGCGACACCCACCAGCACGGTCTCGAACGGCACCGGGCCGGTCGCCGGGAGCCCCCGCGCCACCCGCCCGAGCTCGGGGCGCAACCAGGCCAGCACAGCGAGGACCCCGGTCGTGGTCACCAACCAGACGATCATGCAGCGCCACCAGGCTCCTCGCACCTCAGTCGTCGTATTCATTCCAAGAACCTTTCGTTTGCCTGTGTTTGCTTCATTTAAAACAGTTTGAGACGGTTCGTCAAGCCGCTCTGCACACTCGGCTGTCGTCCTGCAGGATGGACCGATGACCCCCACCCGCCTACGCTGCTCGCTGCGCTCGCACCGCGTCGGGGACCCCGGATGAGCTGGGACGAAGACCTCTTCGCGCTGTTCGACGAGCTCGAGCACCGGGCCGAGGCGCTCTACGACCTCGAGCGGATCCCCGAGGTGGCCGACCGGAGCCGGTCGGAGTATGCCGCGGTGAGCCTGGCGAGTCGGTTGATGTCGACGGTGCGCGGCGAGGTCGACCTCGAGGTCCGCGGTGTCGGCCACGTCCGCGGCGAGCTCCAGCGGGCCACGGCCTCGTGGTGCCTGGTCCGGGGGAGCGGTCAGGACTGGGTGGTGCCCCTCGCCGCCGTCGAGATCGTCCGCGGCGCCTCGGACCGCTCGGTGCCGGAGGTGGCCTGGTCACCCCTCACCCGGCTCGGGCTCGCTTCGGCGCTGCGCCGGATCGCCGACTCCGGTCAGCGGTGCGTGGTCCACCTGCGCGACGGGGCGGCCCACGACGTGGTGCTGCGGCGGGTCGGTGCCGACTTCGTCGAGGCCGACGGCGCTCGCAGCGGCGGGCTGCTGGTGGCCTTCGCGGCGCTGGCCGCGGTGCAGAGTCGCGAGGACTGAGCGCAGAGAACGGGCCCGAGAACGGGTCTTGGGACGGTCAGGTCGCCTCGGCGTCGTAGGGCGGTAGCTCACCCTCGGCCAGCTCGACCTGCTGGCGCTTGCGGCGGCGGGCGCCGACCTCGTCGTCGTCCTCGTCGTCGTCGTTCATCGCCTCGATGATGTGCTTGCGCACGATCGACCGCGGGTCGAGGTCCTGCAGCTGCAGGTCAGCGAACTCCGGACCCAGCTCGTCGCGCAACTCGTCGCGGGCGTTGCGGGCCATCTTGGAGGCGGTCTTGGCAAAGCGACCGGCCTGCTTGGCCAGCTCGGGCAAGCGGTCGGGACCGAAGACGAGCACCGCGATGAACGCGATGACCGCCAGCTCCGTGAGACCGACTCCGAACATGTCCTAGAACCTACCGGTCGGGGTGAGGCCCAGCTGCAAACCCGCCAGACCTCGTCCGCGACCGACCAGGCCCTGGGCGATCCGGGTCAGCTCGAGGGCGGCCGGGGCCGTGGGGTCGGAGTCGACGATCGGCTTGCCGGCGTCGCCGCCCTCGCGCAGCGAAGGCTCGAGGGGGATCTCGCCGAGCACCGGCACGTCGTACCCGAAGCGCGTGGACAACGTGGAGGCCACCTGGGCGCCGCCGCCGGAGCCGAAGATCTCGAGGCGGTGCTCGGGGCCGCAGTGCGGGCAGGCGAGGAAGCTCATGTTCTCGATCACGCCGATGACCCGCTGGTGCATCATCGAGGCCATCGTCCCGGCCCGCTCGGCCACCTCGGAGGCGGCCTCCTGCGGCGTCGTCACTACCACGACCTCGGCGCTCGGCAGGTGCTGGCCCAGCGAGATGGCCACGTCGCCGGTGCCGGGCGGCAGGTCCAGCAGGAGGACGTCGAGGTCGCCCCAGAAGACGTCGGCGAGCATCTGCACCAGTGCGCGGTCGAGCATCGGGCCGCGCCAGGCGACGACCTGGTCGCGGCGCGGCTTGAGCATGCCGATGGAGATCACCGAGACGCCCGAGATGGTCGGCACCGGCATGATCATGTCCTCGACCTGCGTGGGTCGGGTGTCGGCCACACCCAGCATCGCCGGGACCGAGTGGCCGTAGATGTCGGCGTCGACGATGCCGACCTTGAGACCCGTCGCGGCCATCGTCTGGGCCAGGTTGACCGTCACCGAGGACTTGCCGACGCCGCCCTTGCCGCTGGCCACCGCGATCACCCGGGTCAGCGAACCGGGCTGCGCGAACGGGATCTCCTTGGCGGCCTTGCCGCCGCGCAGCACCTCCTGCAACCCGGAGCGCTGCTCGTCGGTCATCACGCCGAGCGAGAAGTCGACAGCGGTCACGCCGGCGACGGCGCCGACGGCGGCGGTCACGTCCTGGGTGATCTTGTCCTTGAGGGGGCAGCCGGAGACGGTCAGCAGCACGTGCACGCGGGCCACGCCGTCGTCGGTGACCTCGACCGAGTCGACCATCCCGAGGTCGGTGATGGGTCGCTTGATCTCGGGATCGTTGACGGTCGCGAGCGCCGCCCAGATGTCGGGGTGGGCCTGTTCGATCGAGGGTGTTGCCATGGCCCCAATGTAGGCGGTGGACCTACTGCCCCGGTGGCCCGGGCTCGGTGTCCTCGGCCTGGTGCTCCTCGAGGTCACTGAGCAGCGAGCGCAGCTCGGAGCGCAGGAAGTCGCGGGTCGCGACCTCGCCCATCGCCATCCGCAGTGAGGCGACCTCGCGGGCGAGGAACTCCATGTCGGCGTGGGCCCGGGCGTTGGCCTGCCGGTCCTGCTCGGCGATCACCTTGTCGCGGGACTCCAGCCGGTTCTGGGCGAGCAGGATCAGCGGTGCGGCGTAGGAGGCCTGCAGGCTGAGGATCAGGGTCAAGAAGATGAACGGGTAGGCGTCCCAGCGCCACTCCTCGGGCACCAGCGCGTTCCAGCCGACCCAGATCAGGACGAACAGGGTCATGTAGAAGAGGAACCGGGCGGTGCCCATGAACCGCGCGAACTGCTCGGCGAAGATGCCGACGGCGTCGGCGTCGTACGACGGCCGGGTCAACAGGCCGCGCCGGCTCTCCAGCGGGGTGTCGAGCCGCTGCCCGCGGGGACGGTCGTCCTTGCGTTCGCTGGCCATGCTCACCAGCCCGTCTTCCGGTCGCGCCAGCCGTCGGGCAGCAGGTGGTCGAGGAGGTCGTCCACGGTGACGGCGCCGAGCAGTCGCCCCTCGTCGTCGACGACCGGGGCCGCGGTCAGGTTGTAGAAGGCGAGGTGCACCGCGACGTCCTGGAGCGACGCGTCAGCCTTGATGTACGTCGTCTCGCGGTCGAGCACACCGGCGACGAGCGAGGAGGGCGGCTCGCGCAGCAGCCGCTGGATGTGCGCGAGGCCGAGCAGCTTGCCGGTGGGCGTCTCCAGCGGCGCCCGACAGACGTAGACCTGGGCCGCCAGCGAAGTGGGCAGCTCCTCGCGGCGCACGTGCGCCAGCGCCTCGGCCACCGTCGCGTCGGGAGGCAGGATCACCGGCTCGGGCGTCATCATGCCGCCGGCGGTCTGCTCGCCGTACTCCATGAGCCGCCGCACGTCCTCGCGGTCCTCGGGGTTCATCAGCTCGAGCAGCGCGGCCGCGGTGTCGGGCGGGAGGTCGGCGATCAGATCGGCCGCGTCGTCGGGCGACATCTCCTCGAGCACGTCGGCCGCGCGCTCGGAGTCGAGGTGGCCGAGGATCTCCACCTGGTCCTCCTCGGGCAGCTCCTCGAGCACGTCGGCGAGACGCTCGTCGTCCATCGCCGCGACCACCTGGAGACGACGCTCGGAGGGCAGGTCGTGGATCACGTTGGCGGCGTCGGCGGGACGCATCTCGTTGAGCGCCGCGATCAGGTGGGTCGCCCCCTGGGTCTCCTCGTGCCGGCTCAACCCGTCGATGTCGTCCCACTCGACGACGTAGGTCTGGCCGCGCCGCCGCAGCGCCTTCGCGGGCTCCTGCACGGCCACCCGGCTCAGCACCCAGTCCCGGTTGCGGGCCTGCTCCATGCCGATGTCGTAGACCGTGCCCTGCACGCCGGTGGGGCGGATGACGACCTGACGGTCGAACATCTGCCCGACCACCAGCGTTTCGGTCTCGCGTTGAGTGAACCTCCGCATGTTGAGGAGTCCGGTCGTGTAGACCTGCCCCGAGTCGATGTTGGTGACCCGGGTCATCGGCACGAAGATCCGTCGCCGGCCGAACACCTCCGCGACCAGCCCCAGCACGCGCGGCTGGTGGCTGTCGCTGCGCATCGCGACCACGAGGTCCCGGACCTTGGCGACCTGGTCGCCCTGGGGGTCGAAGACGGGCAGCCCGACCAGGCGGGCCGCATAGACGCGCGACGGGGTGGTGCTCACGTTCACACACGCTACCGCTCGTGCGTGCGGTCCGGCGGGTGACACGATGACCCCGTGACGACGGGTCCCGGCAGGCGAGTGGTGCTGCACGTCGGACTTCCCAAGACCGGCACCACCTACCTCCAGGGCCTGCTCACCGGCCACCGTGACGAGCTGCGCGGCCAAGGCGTGCTCTACCCCTTCCTCCGGCCGGGCGGCATGTTCCACGCGGCTGTCGAAGTGCGGGGGAGCCACGACAAGTTCGGCCTGGACCCCGCGTTCATCGCGGGCAGCTGGGCCGCATTGTGCGCCCGCGCCCGGGAGTACGACGGCACGACGGTGATCAGCCACGAGATCCTGGGTGGCGCCACCGCGGCCGAGATCGGCGACGCCCTCGCACCCCTCGCCGGCCTCGAGGTGCACGTCGTCGTCACCGCCCGCGACCTCGGCCGCCAGGCCACCGCGCACTGGCAGGAGGAGGTCAAGCTCGGCGACCCCCGGTCGTTCGCGGACTTCGAGCGCGACCAGTTCCGCGCCGACGGTCCCGCGGCCCCGCGGCCGCACTTCTGGCACGCCCAGGACTACCGCGACGCGCTGCGTCGCTGGGCGACGTCCGTGCCGGCGGAGCGGGTGCACCTGGTCGTGTGCCCGCCCACGGGCGCACCCCTCGACGCGCTGTGGCGCCGCTTCGCCGACGCCCTCGGCGTCGAGCCCGGCGTGCTCGACGCGCGGGGCCTCGACGACCGGGTCAACGCCTCGCTCGGCACCACCGAGATCGCCCTGCTGCGCGGCGTCAACGCGGCGTTGGACGGCGACCTGTCGGCTGCCGACCGCACCCGCGTGGTCAAGCGGATGTTCGCCGAGGGGGTGCTCGCGTCCCGGGCGGGCAGGCCGCCGAGGACGCCCGCGCCCTTGGTGGCGCTGCTGGACGAGGTCACCCGGGCCTGGCTGCCGGCGATCGAGGCCACCGGCCACCCGGTGCACGGCGAGCTCGCCGACCTGCTCCCGACGCCGCCGCCCCCGGCGACGCCGCACCCCGACGACGTGTCGGCGGGTGACGAGCTGGGCGCCGCGGTGGAGGCGCTCTCCGGACTCCTCGTCACCGCAGCGGGGGAGCGCGCCGAGTCCGCGACGCGCCGCCGACGCTGACCAGGCGGCGTACGATGGAGCGATGATGACGCGAGTACGCCGCCACCCGGTGAGCCTGCTCGCCGCGTTCCTCCTGCCGCTGGCCCTGCTCGTCGGCTGCGGGAGCGACGGTGACGACAACGCCACCGACCCGGCGCCCGCGCCGACCTCCGCGAGCGCGACCCCCAGCGAGTCGATGCCGACCGAGTCCCCGACCTCCTCGGAGCCTCCGAAGGGGCCTGTCTGCGACGAGGTGTGGGTCGACGGGGGCAAGCTCCCCGGCGGCTACCAGGACTGCTACGCCGACGACAAGCGGGTCAAGGCCAACGGCCGCTACTGCGAGTTCGGCAAGACTCTCGTCACGCACCAGGACCGCTTCTGGGCGGTTCCGGGCGGCCGGATCAGCGAAGTCTCCGGCAAGCTGCTCGCCGACGCCGGCTATCGCGACGCGCTCGCCAAGTGCAGCGGCTGACCGCCCTCGCGGATCGGGGTCGAGCAGGGTCCGGCTGGTAGGCTGATTCCCTCGGGGATGGCTTTGTCGCGCGCTGTGGACGCCGCCCGACAGTTGGGCCCCCAGCGGCCCGCCTCGAACCTTTGCCGCTCCACGAGCATCCGACACCAGAACGAGCCCGACACCGTCCGACAGGGAGTGTGACCAGCGCGTGCCCAGCTCGACCCCCAACCTGACCTCCGGTCCCCGGCCACTGGGCCGACGCACGCTGCGTCGTCTCGCGGCCGTGCTCGTGACCGCGGCCCTCGTCGCTGGTCTGTCCAGCATCATCGGCGCGCCGGCGGCGACCGCGACGCCCGACAACTACACGCCGCCGCAGGGGGTCAGGTTCAACAACCCCCTCGCCGGCGAGAAGTCGCGACGGGCCATCATCCGGCACCTGATCCGCACGATCAACAGCGTGCCGAAGCGGGAGTCGATCCGCATCGCGAGCTGGAACGTCCGCAGCGACGCGATCGTCAACGCGCTGATCCGCGCGCACGTGCGCCGCAAGGTGTCGGTGCAGGTCGTGATGGACCGGCTGAACGCCAACAAGGACAACCCGAACTTTGGGGTCAACCGCCTCGAGGGGGCGCTTAAGATCGACAACGGCAAGCGCAAGGAGGTGCGCAAGAGCTTCCTTCGCAAGTGCGTCAGCGCCTGCCGGGCCTCCCGCGGCATCGCCCACACGAAATTCTTCCTGTTCAGCAAGGCCGGCACGGCCCGCAATGTGGTGATGTACGGCTCGGCCAACGCCACGGACCTCGCTGCGAACGCCCAGTGGAACGACCTCTACACCATCCGCCGCGACGCGACGATCTACGGCGAGTTCGACTTGGTCTTCAACGAGATGACCAAGGACCGCAACGTCCCGCAGCCCTACCTGTCGTGGTCGACGCTGGACGGCAAGTTCACCGACTACTTCTACCCTTTCAAGGGCGCCGGCACCGAGAAGGACCCGGTGCTCTCGGAGCTCAACAAGGTGGTGTGCGCCGGAGCAACCGGCAACACCGGCACCAACGGCAAGACCAAGATCCGGATCGCCCAGACCTCCATGCACGGCGAGCGCGGCATCGCCATCGCCTCGCGCCTGATGCAGATGCACAATCGGGGCTGCGACATCAAGATCGTCTATGCGGTGTTCGGCAACGAGATCCTCTCCATCTTCCGCAACAAGGGCCCGCGGCCGATGCCCTTCCGGCAGATCGCCCAGGACTTCACCCGCGACGGTGTCTACGACCGCTACCTGCACCTGAAGGCGATGGCGATCAGCGGCAACTACGACGGCGTCACCGACGCCAAGGTCGTGTTCAACGGCACGGCGAACTGGACCTCCGTGGCCCTGGCGAGCGACGAGATCGTCGCCAAGATCTACGGCGGCAAGCTTGCCCGCCAGTACAACCGCTGGGTCGACTTCCTCTACGCCAACCCGCCGAAGTTCAGCAGCCTGCCGCTGGGGACGACAACCGTCGGGCTCACCGCTGCCCGGTCCGCCGACCTGCTCGCGCGCGGTGTGGTGGTCGACCCGTACGCCAACATGCGCGCGGCGGGTGTCGACGTCCCGCCCCTGTCGGACGTGCCGCTCCTGGCCATGCCGCAGCGCTGAGCAGACGCGCGTGACGTGACACCGACCCGGTCCGAGCGCCGGGCCACCCTCGCCATGGCGGTGGGTGTCCTGGTGCTGGTCGGGGTCGTCGTCACGGTGAACCTGCGGGGCACCGTGGAAGGGGCGGACGTCGCCCCGGTGGTCCCGACCAGCGAGGCAGCCGGCACCGCGACCGCGGTGCCGAGCCGGCAGCAGAAGGCTGAGCGGCTGGCCACGATGGCGCCCGAGGAGGTCGTCGCCGAGGCCGTGGAGGCGCGTCCCCCGGTCGCGCCGCCAGGCGCCAAGGAGCTCGCGGAGGCCGCCGAGGCAGCGGCCGCGGTGCAGCCCTTCTCGTTCGTGCTCACCAGCTTCAACATCCTTGGCTCGCAGCACAGCGCGCCGGGCGGGGCTGCCTCGGAGTACGCCGACGGTGCCCTGCGCACGCAGTGGGCGACCGAGCTGATCGCGTCGTACGGCTCCGACGTGGTGGGGTTCGGGGAGCTCCAGGTCGACCAGTACGCCGCGATGGCCCTGGCCGCGCCGGGCTTCTCCTTCTACCCGGGCACCTCCCTGGGCCAGGCCGGCGTGCCCACCAACGTGATGTGGAAGACCGACGTGTGGGAGTCGACGTACCAGACCTCGGTGACCATCCCCTTCATGGACTCCACCCGGCCGATGCCCGTCGTGCGGCTGCGGCACCTAGAGACCCAGCGCGAGATCTACGTGATGAACGTGCACAACTCACCCCGCGACGCCCAGGGCCGCGAGGTCGAGCGCGACCAGGCGGAGGCGATCGAGCTCGCCGCGGTCGAGGAGCTCGAGAAGGACGGGATCCCGATCTTCTTGATGGGCGACTTCAACGAGAAGGCGGAGATCTTCTGCCGGGTCACCACCGAGACCTCGCTGGTGTCGGCCGGTGGCGGTGAGAACCTCGGGGGAGTGGGGGGCTGCCGGCCCCCCGCGGCGATGCGCGTCGACTGGATCTTCGGCTCCGTGGGCACCGAGTTCACCGACTTCCGTATCGACACCTCGCCCGCGATCCGCCGCACCACCGACCACGCCGTGCTGGTCACCGGCGTCACCGTCCCGGCGCCGTAGGGAGCCCGTCCGGTCGGTACCCTGCACGCGTGCCGGACGCAGGGACCACCAGGGTCGACGACGCGGGAGTCCATCTCCCCGCGGGTTTCTCGGGCTCCTGCGACGTGCTCTTCGACGACCACCACGCGTGGTCGTTCACGGCGCGCGGGCGCCGCGCGCGGCAGCCCGACGAGACCCTCGTGACCTGGCCCCCGCGGATGGAGCGCTGGCTCAACGGTGCGTCGTACGTCCGGGTCGTGGAGAAGGACGCCGAGCACTTCGCCGGTGAGGTCGTCTTCGGGGCCGGGGAGGGTCGGGTCGAGTTCGTCGACCGCGACGGCATCCCGGTGATGATCGACAAGTGGGGGCTGCTGCAACGTCCGTTCTCGGGACGAGACTCGCGAGTCGTGGTGCAGATGGTCGACATGACCGCGGAGATCCTCGAGGTGATGCGTCGCGAGTGCGGCCTGGAAGGCTGGATCGCCTTCGGCACGCTGCTCGGCGCCGCGCGCGAGGGCAAGGTCATCGGGCACGACTCCGACATCGATCTCGCCTACGTCAGCAAGCGGACCACGCCGGCCGAGATGACCGTCGAGCTGTGGGACGTCGCGCGGGCGCTGCGGGCGCACGGCATGACCGTGCTCGACAAGTCCGGCAGCTTCATCACCGTGGTCTTCGGTGTCCCGGACGGCAGCAAGGCCAGCATCGACGTCTACACCTGCTTCTACGTCGGCGACCACCTCTACGAGACCGCGACCGTGCGTCAGGTCGTGCCGCGCTCGGCGATCGAGCCGTTGACCGAGATGGAGTTCGAAGGCCGGATGCTGCCGGCCCCGGCCGACCCGGACACCATGCTCGCGGTGTCGTACGGCGAGGGGTGGCGTGTCCCGGACCCGTCCTTCCGCCACGAGCCGGGGCCCGACGTCAGCACCCGCTTCGACGGCTGGTTCGGGTCGCTGATGCGCAACCGCCGCGACTGGGAGCGCTACCTCGCGGACCTGTCCCAGGAGGCGACCCACGGCCCCTCGGAGTTCGCCGACTGGGTCGCCGACCGGCTCGCGCCCGGCACCACGGTCGTCGAGATCGGCACCGGGACGGCACAGGACGCGTTGCACCTGGCCGGACGC
>Ga0136611_10000610_pt1 | contig 24034 bp, 17 predicted proteins | sample AntDrymUQ2232306_2_FD_106645 | JGI IMG/M metagenome (GOLD analysis project Ga0136611, IMG submission 106645) | Polar desert sand microbial communities from Dry Valleys, Antarctica - metaG UQ223 (23.06) | ecosystem: Environmental > Terrestrial > Soil > Desert | place: Antarctica: Dry Valley...
CCTCTCGGAAGAATCTCCTCCACGGTCGTCGCCGCCCGGACCTCCCTGATTCGACTGCTGTTCGTCAACCATGATACGTGTCCTCCTCGACTCGTCAATACGTCATGTGTGCGATCCGGCTGGGCTGAGTCGTTGCAGGTCGGGCCGGACCATCGCTGAGATACCTAAAATGGAACATCGTCCAAGTCGGCAAATGGATCATCATCGTCTGCTGGCATTGGTCGATTCCCGCCAGGAGCGCTATTGCCGCCAGTGCCTGCGCGTGGGGCCGACTGCTGACGCTGGTTCTGGTTATATCCGCCGCCGCCAGCGTTGCCGCCGTAGCTGCCCCCCTGGTTGGGGCGATACGACTGATCGTCGCCATCACCACTGGTACTCGCCATACCAGCACCGCCGCTCAACGCTGCCTGCTCGTCACGGGTGGTCAGGTTCTGGAAATTGTCGCCCATCACCTCGACCGAGGTACGTTCGACGCCATCCTGACCGGTGAAGCGACTGATCTGCAACTGCCCGTCGACGAGAACCTTGCTTCCTTTCTTCAACCATTCAGCCGCCCATTCGGCCTGCTGGCGAAAAAAGGTCACTCGATACCAGTCGGTCTCGTCCTGCTGGCTGCCGTCCGGGCTGCGCTTGCGGCGGTTGACGGCGACCGTGAAGTTCGTGATCGGCGTGCCATTCTGTGAGTAGCGCATCTCCGGGTCTCGGCCCAGATTACCAACAATAACCACGCGGCTGAAGCCTCGGGACATGACGCTCTCCTACTCCGTTACCTCGTCGCCAGAACTATCCAGCGACAATCTATGCGGATGCATTCAGTGAGCTCCTGTAGCTCCGTGAGCTGATTCGAGCGTTTCGCCAGATCGATCACTCACTCGACGTTCGTCTGCTACTCGCTGCCGCCTACGTTGGCGTGTTCTCGTCGTCCGTAACGTCAGTCGCTTCGCTTGGATCAGATGTTTCAGTCAATGCGTCTGTGTCGCCGGATGTCGTTGCCTCCTGCGCGTCTGTGTCTGGCTCGGTTGGCTCAACTCGCTCGGCAGATGCAGCCTCCGGCTGAGTTGCCTCCTGAGCGGCCGTGTCTGGCTCGGCCATCTCGGCTGGGCTGCTGGCCACGTTCGGTTCTGCCGTCGCGTCAGACTCGGTGCTGTCCGCGTCGTCCGCCGCTCCCAATGCAGCGGCTTCAGCTATCGGCGCATTGGCCGTTGTGCGACGGAATGGCACGGTGCCGGAGCTTAGGCCACCTGGACCACCGGGGGCGTCCGGTCGCTCGCGCGGCGTACGCTCCGTGTGCTCGGTCATCACATCGTACCGCACGACGAGGTAGCGAATCACGGTTTCGTCCAACTTGATCTCGCGTTCAATCTCAGTGACGACTTCCGGCTTCGCGGTGAAGCGGTACAGAACATAGAACGCGTCACGGTGATCGTCGATCTGGTAGGCGAGGCGGCGGCGGCCCCACGGGTTCTCGTGCAGGGCCGACTGGACTTCGCCACCCTGCGTGGTCACGAATCCTGTGATACGTTCAATCGCCTCGGGCAGTCCCTCTTCGGTGACTGTCGGGGCGAGCACGATCATCATTTCGTAGTCTCGTTCTGGGATTTCTGAGGCGTGCTGGCGCAACGCTTCGCTCCTTCCACCGGGTTCGCGGCACTCGATAACTGATGTGATTGCGCGAGAGCATCAGTCCGGCGACGCAGAAAGGGTAAATGAACTTGAAATTGACAAGCTGCCACGGCACATGCCGCGACAGCCTGTCATTCTACCAGAGACAAAACCGCGTTGCGACTGCTACTTGTCCGTTGCTTCCTCAACACACGCGTCGAACTCAAACAATCCATCAGCCGTGGTTCGTAGTCCGTCACAGGTCGTCAATATCCATCCACCCGCACCGCTTCCATCGTGTGTGCGATCCTCCAGCAACGTAATCGTTCCGTCGGCGTTTGCGCGGAAGATCGTTGCAATAAACTCATAGTTGATTCCGGCTCCAACCGATTGATACGAGACGAGTTCGGCCCGCTGGCCTGCGTCAAGCGCATTCGTGAAACAGGATCGGTAATCGATGTTCGGGCCACTTGGACCGCGCATCCCATCCTCAACAAACTGTTCTTCAGTTCCGCAGGATAGAAGGCGCGTCCGTTGCCGAACCATATCCGGTACATCGCTCGACAGCGTGAATACGGTCGTCGCAGAGGGGCCGTCGGCGAGTACGCCTGCTTTGGCATCTCCTCCGACGGTGCTTGCGGCGACCCGAAAGCCTACAGAATCCGAAGCCGCGCTAACATCGCAACTCGAGACGATCGATTCTACCGTTGTCTCTACGAGGAACGAACCTAGATCATCAACCAGCATCGCTTCCGCAACCAGATAGAAGGAGTCGCCAAGTCTGCCGCCACCGTAGAACTGAACCGTCGTGCCTGGCGTGAAATTACTCCCAGACACCATCACCGTGGCATCACACGCCCCGTAATCTGGCGAAACAGAGATAACAGGAAAATCGACGCTGAATCCAGTCGTTTCCTCGGTGGTTGGAGTGGCATCGGTGAATCCCTCACTTGCTGGCGGTGGCGGGAACAGATCGACCATGCTCTCCAGCAGTTCGGTCGTCACCACCTCGTTCAGTATTGCGAAGACACTGAGACAGACCCCGTCGTGTTCCATGCGATAGTCGGCCAACTGCGCACCCCCAACGTTCGTGCCGAGTGTACGTGTGATTTGCCGCCCACCGATGTCGAGCGTGCTTGTCTCGGCGTCCTCCATGCCTGGAGCATCACAGCCGCGCAGCCACTGCGAGTACCGGATTCCGCTTTGGCTGCTCTTCACCAGGTACCATGAGGCGACGTTATCAACTCGCCCCCGTGTCATCGTGACGGTCGAAAGGTCCAGTTCGGTTTCCAGTCGAATGCCGTCTAGCGTCACACCGGGCGGCAATGCTTCCAGCTCCCAGAGATCGAAACCAGCAAGCTCCTGGGCTTCCGCGAACGATGCCACGGCGTAGGCACCGGACGCATCGGGTGTTGGTTCGCCGACGGGATCATCTTTGGATTGCTGAATTGACGCGACGAACGACTCCAGCATCGGATCGGTAATCGGTCCTATGATTGGTGCGGACACCATGTTAGTCACACGTCCGATTGCCCACCGGTATTCGGTGTATGTCACATCCTTTGCCGGATACGTCCACTTCTGAATTGGAGTGTTATCGAGCAGGTATTCCTCAGAGGTCAGTCCTTCGCCTGCCGGTTGTTCAGGTGGGCGTTGAGTCTGCGTAAAGTGGATCGAGGCGAACTGCGAGCTGGCAGTCTTGTCGATGTACCATGCGTTGACCCAGTCGAAGGCGCTTGGATCGCTGCCATCGAGGTCTGGATCGCGTTCAACGGTAATGCTCAGCAGCACGAACGGCTCTGGGACATTGAATGGCTGCTGAAGATCAAAGGCGGACACCTGCGCGGCCTGCTCCCATCCGGTGAACGTAAATCGCCCATTCTCATCCGGTGTCGGACGCGATTCAAGCGTCGATGAGGAAGTAGTCGTTGTGGAAGTAACGGACGTTCCAGCGTCTTCCAGTGAGGTTGGCGTACTGTCAACAGCTACGCCAACCTCGTTGGTAATGTCTCCACTGTTGCCTGTTCGGGTGGCAAGGTCGCCTTCGCCGCGTAAAACAGCGGTGAGAATGCCAGCCACGAGCACGAACGCGAACACCGCTGCCACGAACTGAAACGCCGGACGCACCCATTCGCGCCGGCTATGAATGCGAATGGGGATCGGCATGTGCGCCGCGGGATGAATTGACGGTGCAGGCAAAGCATCACCACCAGACCGGTCGAGGTGATTCTGAGTCGTTACCCGTCCAGCCCCTGGAGTCAGGTTGCGTTCCAGATTCGTCACCAGCCGTTCCGGAAAATCATGGTCAGCATCACTTCCGCGCAGCGTCGTCGCGCGCAGAGATCGCACGCGATCCACCGTGTCGAAAAGCGCAGCCAGACCGTCGTCGTCGGGCAGAAGGCCACCCTGTTCGGCGTTTCTGGCGTCGATATAGGCGTCGAGTTGATCGAGATCGTCAATTGGAGTCTGGGTGCGGTCTTCGCTGCCCGTCATATGCGGGCCTCCTCAACGAGCACATCCCGCAACGCGGCAAGCGCACGGTGCTGGAGCTGACGGATCGCGTCTGGCTTGCGACCCATGACACCGCCGACATCGGCTGCCGACAGCCCGTCCATGATCCGCAGGCGCAGCACGGTCTGATAATCGAGCGGCAGCGATGCAAGGGCCGCGTGGAGCCGCTGTTGCTCGTCGGTGCAAATCATGTGTTGCTCCGGTCCCATGTCGTGGCTGGCAAGCTGACTAGCAAAATCGAGTTCGACAAGATGCGGTCGACGCTTACGCCAGCCATCGCGGATCAAGTTGCGGGTGATCGTGGCGAGATACGCCCGGAGGGGAGCTCCGGTTCGTCGATACGTCGGCAACGACTTCAGCGCGCGCAGAAATGCCTCCTGCGTGACGTCCTGCGCTTCGGCCACATTGCCGATAGCGCTGTAGGCGATCCCATATACCGCCCGCCACTCACGCTGGCACAACTCTTCGAGCGCCGCCCGGTCGCCGGATTGCGCCCGCTCCAGCAGCTGGTCGTCGGATCGGTCGGTCACGCCCGTCACCGTCGTCCCTCCTGCTAGCACTAACGGGAGAGGTGAGGAAATGTGACGAGGGTGCTGGGTGGAGCGGTAGCGGCGCGTGGCCCTCACCCCCCCCGGCCCCCTCTCCCAATGCTGGGAGAGGGGGTGTCGTTACCTGAGTTTGTCGCCCCGATAGCACAATACGCATGCTACAGTCACCCCTCTCCCAGCATTGAAAGAGGGGGCCGGGGGGGGGGTGAGGGCCACGCGCCGCTACCGCTCCACCCAGCACCCTCGTCGCACCACCGAACTCACTTCCACAATGCTCCGCACCCCGTTCGCTGCTCCAACGCCAGCCATCGCCGCGGCGACAGCCTCGGCCCGCTCGAAGTCGCAGAGAGCGAGAACGGTGGGTCCAGCGCCGGAAAGTGAAGCACCGTGCGCACCAGCCGCGAGTGCGCCGGCAATCGTGGAGTCGAGGTGCGGGAAGATGCAGGCGCGATAAGGCTGATGAAGGCGGTCGATCATCGCCTCGCGGAGCAGATCGGCACGACCGATGCTGATGGCGTGCGCCAGCAGGACAGCGCGCCCGATGTTGGCGGCGGCATCGGCAAGCGGGACCGCACCTGGGAGGACGCCGCGCGCCTCGTGCGTCATAGAGTGGCTGTCAGGGATGAACAGCACCGGTGTCCACGGCAGTTCAGACGCAAGCGACACCGCGACATAGCCGTCGCTCGTGAGCGTTGACGCGGTCACGCCACCCATGACCGACGCGGAGATATTGTCGGCGTGCCCTTCCATCTGCCCGCCGATGTCATTCATTAACGCGTCATTGGGTCCAACACCCGCCAGTTCCAGTGCGGCGCGCATGCCAGCCACGATCGCGGCTGCCGATGAGCCGAGGCCGCGTGCGACCGGGATGTCGCTCGATACTTGAATATCGCAGCCTGGCAACTTAATACCTAGCCGCTGTGCAGTGACGTGCATTGCCTCCGTTACGAGATCGCCACCACCCAGCAGATCGGCGTCGCCGATGGCGCGAATGCCGGTCTCCAATGTCGGACTCACATCGACGCGCAACCAGCGATCCAGCGCGAGACCCAGGCAATCGAAGCCGGGTCCGAGGTTGGCGCTGGATGCTGGCGCGTGGACGCTAAACGAGGTCAGCGAGTGCACGGTCGAGTGATTCGGGTGTCGGGTCGATCACAATCATGGCGCGTGCCTCGTCGTCGGTCGCCAGATAGTAGTCGACCGTCGCGTCCATGTCCTTGAGCAGATGCCCGGTGAGGTAGGTGAGCACCCGATCGCCTGATTGAATCGTGCCGTCAGCAACGAGTTGGCGAATACCGGCCAGCCCGGCGGCTGAAGCAGGCTCGCAGCCGATACCAACGCGGTCCACAACGGCCTTCGCGGCCTTGATCGCGTCGTCGGTGACGGCGAGAACGGTCCCTTCCGTCTCCATGATGACGCGCCGCGCCTTCGTGTAGTTGACCGGGTCGCCGATCTGAATGGCCGTCGCGATCGTCTGCGCGCTGACCGCCTCGTATTCCACGAACGACGATTGGAACGCGCGATGAAACGGCGCCGCACCCGCAGCCTGCGCGACCGCAACGCGTGGCATGGTGTCGATGAGTCCAGCCGCCAGCGCCTCGCGCAGCGCCTTACCGAGCGCGCTCGTGTTTCCGAGGTTGCCGCCAGGAATCACTATCCAGTCGGGTAGCTCCCACTTCATCTGCTGGAACGCTTCGAGTGCAATGGACTTCTGACCTTCAAGCCGAAACGGGTTGACGGAGTTAAGCAGGTAGATCCCGTAGCGGGCAGTCGCATCGCGGACCATGCGCATGGCGGCGTCGAAATCTCCTCGCACCTGGATGATGCGGGTGCCGTAGGCAATCGTCTGTCCGAGCTTGGCCGCCGACACTTTCCCTTCCGGCACGAAGACGACCGACGGAATTCCCGCCGTAGCAGCGTAGGCGGCGACCGACGCGCTGGTGTTTCCCGTCGAGGCACAGGCCACCATCGTCGCGCCAGTCCAGCGCGCGTGGGACATGCCAACCGTCATCCCACGGTCCTTGAAGGATCCGGTCGGGTTCTCACCCTCATGCTTGAACCAGACATCGACACCAGCGAAATCACTGAGCCGCGCGTCGTGATACAGGTTCGTGTTGCCCTCAGGTTTGGAAACGATGACATCGTCAGGGAAATCGGGCATCAATTCGCGGAAGCGCCAGACGCCGGAGCGGAGCGGGTGGTCGACGGAACCAAGCCGGTCATCGAACGTTGTTCGAGTCACCGTCGAAATCGCAAGTTCGACCTCCAGCAACCCACAACACTCGCATGCCGTGCGTGTCTCTTGAGGCGCATACGTCGTCCCACACTCAATGCACCGCAGCTTCACCGGCTCACTCCTCTGACCTGTATCGACGGTCGAATTATGCCATGTGTCATACCCCACCGTGGAGTCGCCGCTCGCCGCGAACGGCCTCGCCGGTCAGGTGTTCGGACCGGCGAACCAATGTCGATAGATGCCGTCGCTTCCTGGTCAGCCAGATCGGCAGCGATAGCGCCTTCCCGGAGTGTCGTTACTTATCATACGCTCGGGGACCGACGCCGGTCGCGGCAAGCGACGACCCTACGATGGGAGTTACATAGAAACGGGCCGTCCCTTTCGGGACGGCCCGTTTGCAACGATCGTGCTGAAATGTTTAGCCGGTCGTCTTGCGTGGGTCGAGGGCGTCGCGCAGGCCGTCTCCAACGTAGTTGATCGACAGCACGGTCAGGAAGATCATGAGCGCAGGGAAGATGACCATGTGCGGTGCGATCTCCATGAAGTTGACTGAGGTGTTCAATAGCTGGCCCCAGGTCGGCACATCCGGCGGGAAGCCGAGGCCAAGAAACGACAGCGCGGACTCGGTGATAATTGCTCCACCGACGGCCAGCGTCGCGGCGACGATAACCGGGCCGAGTACGTTCGGCATGATGTGCTTCATCATGATCGACGAGCGTGTCGCACCGATGCAGCGTGCCGCTTCGACGAACTCCTTCTCCTTCAAGGAGAGGAACGACGCGCGCACGAGCCGGGCAACGGGCATCCAGTTCAGCAGACCGATCAGCGCAACGATCAGCAGGAACGGGCCGAGAGTCGGTCCGAACTTCTCACGCAGCGTGTCTCGGAACAGGTAGATCGTCAGCAGCAGCAGCGGCAGCGACGGCAGCGAGATGAACATGTCGGTTATACGCATCAGGACCGAGTCGATGAACCCGCCGAAGAAGCCCGCGATGGCCCCGACGAGAATACCTACCAGGATCGCGACGAGCATCGCGGCCACGCCAACCGCCAGTGAGATGCGTCCACCCCAGAGGATACGCGCGAAGATGTCCTGCCCAAGATCGTTCGTGCCCATCGGGTGCGCCCAGGACGAACCCTGCGTCGAGATCGAAAAGTCGATCTTGTCGATCGGCTGGTTCCAGACAAACGGGCCAATGAGCGTTGCGATGGTCAGGAACACGAGCACGAACACACCGGCGACGGCGAGGTGGTGCTTACGGAACTGACGCCAGGCATCGCTCCAGAGCGAACGCGCCTTCTTAGAGCGAAGGCTCGAGAGATCCGCTGCCGCAGCCGAGCTTGGCTGCGCCTGCGGTCGTGCTGGGGAAACTTCGGCCATGGGTTTTCCGTCCCTCTCCAGAAATGCCGCGAACGGCCTCGCTACTAGCTGTACTTGATGCGCGGATCGAGAACACCATAGATCACGTCGGCGATCAGGTTGAAGATGACCACCAGAATCGAAAAGATGAAGGTGATCGCCATCACGACTGGTGTGTCATTGTTCTGAATCGCGGAGATGAACAGCTGACCCATGCCTGGAACCTTGAAGATCTGCTCTGTAATCACCGCGCCAGTGATGACCGTCGGCAACGACAGCGCGACAATCGTGACCACGGGGATCAGCGCATTACGCAGTGCATGCCGGTTGATAACGTGTCGCTCGGCGAGACCCTTGGATCGCGCTGTGCGAACGTAATCCTGATGGATATTCTCAAGCATCGATGCGCGCACGAAGCGCATGAGTGTAGCGGCTTGGAAGAGCGCCAGCACCATGATCGGCATAATCGCCTGCCGGACGCGTTCCCAGATACCAGCCAGACCCTCTTCCTGAATCGTCGAACGATAAATCGACGGAAGCCAGTCCAGCCTGATGGTGAAGAGCAGAATGAATAAGAGTCCGGTACAGAACGTCGGAAGCGAGAAGCCGATGAAGGCCAGCGTCGTCGCGACGTTGTCGAAGACCGAGTACTGCTTAACGGCGGACAGCACTCCAATGGGTATCGCGATCAGCAGACTGATGAGGAATGCCATCCCACTGACGTAGAGCGTTGTTGGAAGTCGCTGCTTCAGCAGATCGATGACAGGTGCGCGCGTACGGAATGAGTAGCCGAAGTCGCCGGTGAACAGCGACGATGCCCACTTGCTATAGCGGACTGGAATCGGATCCTCAAGACCCAGGTTCTCTCGAATACGCTGTCGAACTTCCGGCGGAACCGCTGGGTTCAACGCGAGGTCCGACAACGGATCACCTGGCGCCAATGCCAGAATCGCGAAAATCACCATACTGATCGCGATCAGTGTGGGAATTGCCGTCAGCACGCGGCGAATAATGTACCGACCCATCCTGCCTGTCCCTACCTCTCCCGTCGTCCACGAGCGTATCGCGGAGAACGCTGCCTACGATCGCCCAACTACCCGTCCAGCGTATGCCAACGGCATCGGCCCGCCTGTGGCTGTTCTACTTCCGACATCCTGACGGTAAGAAGAGGACGGACCCTGCGTATCCACGTTCTACGTAAGTGATCGAGAACGCACTGATCTTAGCACGTTCTCCACAATTCCTACCGTCATCAAGCACAGATTGGGCTGTGAAACCAACGATTACCAAGTACGGGTCCCAGACGCAGCACGTCATCACCCGGAGCGAAGAGTCCGGCCTGCCGCCTGCAACGGCTTGCCGGACTCGATCAGCGCGGATTCTACTCCTCGAAACGCCAGTTTTTCAGATCGTAGGCGTCGCTGCTCCACGGTGTGCTGACGTAGCCAGTCAACTTGGAGTTCGCAACCGCGAGACTCGCACGGTGAATGATCGGAACCTCAACAAAGTCATTGACCGACAGATCGTTCATTTGAATGAACAGATCAAGCTGTGCGTCGGGGTCAATCTCGACGCGCGCCTGATCGTGCAGCACATCGAACTCCGGGTTGTTGTACCGCGTGATATTCGTTCCCGCCCACGAGTTGGCCTTCGCGGCGATCTCATCGGTGCGGAAGCGCTCGAACCAGGTGATTGGGAATGGACTCGATGGGCCGTTCGTGTACATCTCCAGGTCGGTGTAGAAGTGCGGGTACGTGTCCGGGTTGCCCGCGTCAGATGAGAAGAAGACAGCGGCGTCAACGCTCTTAAGCTCGACGGTGAAGCCGAGTTGTTCTAGATCCTGCTTGATGATCTCCTGTGTCTTCTGACGCACGGAGTTGATCGAGGTCTGGTAGATCAGGTTATACCCGTCTGCTTCAGGGATTCCCGCAAGCAGCTCCGCCGCCGCTTCCAGATTGTATTCCCAACTGGTGTTTGGCGAAACGAACCGAGTTGGGGCGTTCAAGTTGTTCGCGGTCGGTGCACCACCTGGACCGTAGAGCTGCTCCGCGATCACGTCGCGCTGAATCGCCAGGGCGATCGCATTACGGGCGTCCTTGTTCTGGAAAATCGGATGCTGAGTCGATGGCTCTGAGCGTGCACCATCGACCTCAGTGTTCGGATCGGCGAAATTGATCATCAGACGTTCTGCACTAGAGCCCGGGTTAGACACGACAACGCCAGCTCCGCCCTGGGCAAGCTGGTCCAGGATCTGAGGTTCGACCTGGATATTCCAGCCCCAGTCACCTTCGCCAGTCTCAAGAACGGCACGCGCCGCCCCCTGGGCGTCGCCGCCACCCTTCATCTCGACCTCGTCGAACCACGGCTTGCCAGCATCCCAATAGTCCGGGAAGCGATCGTACAGCACCACGTCACCGGCTCGGAACTCACGGACCATGTACGGTCCGGTCCCAATTGGCATGAGATTCGCCGGAGCATCACGCGACGCGGCACCCATGTACTCAGCGAAGACGTGCTCTGGCAGGATCATCCCATTCGGTCCGGTGAAGACATCGAACCAAGCAGGGTTTGGCGCGGAAAACGTAATCTTGACGGTATAGTCATCCACTGCTTCGACACTTGTCACTGACGCGAACACACCAGACGAGACTGCGGCAGTTTCCGGATTCGAGGCGAACTCCCAGGTGAAGACGACATCATCGGCGGTAAAATCTTCTCCGTCGTGCCACTTGACGCCCTGTTGCAGGCTCCAGGTAACCTCCGTGCCGTCTTCGGACACCATACCGTTTTCCACGGTCGGCTCTTCCGCAGCGAGCGCCAACAACATTGCGCCGTCAGCGTCGAAGTCAGCCAATGGTTCAAGACAGATGCGCGAGGCGTCGAAGTCTTTCGTGCCGGTTGACAGGTGCGGATTGATGATCGTCGGTGCCTGCCACCAGAGCAGCCGCAGCAGTCCGCCGCCACCGGCTTCAGCGGCTGGCTCGGCGGCTTCGGTCGGCTCTTCATCGGTGGTTTCGGTAGCTCCCGCATCCGGCGCTTCCGTGGCCTCAGCGTCAGGAGCTGCGGTAGCCTCCCCGTCTGGCGCTTCCGTGGCCCCAGCGTCAGGGGCTTCGGTTGGCTCGGCATCTGGCGCTTCAGTCGCGTCCGTCTGTCCGCTTCCTGTGGTTGCGGCTGGCTCATCGGCACTGTCGTCATCGTCACCACACGCGGCCAGGAGGCCCGCGATGATAGGTGCGCTCAATCCGAGCGCGATACCGCGCTTGAGCACGCCACGGCGAGACACGCGACCTGAGAACACTTCCTCTCGCAAACGATCGAGTCCTTGGAAATCACTCATTCGAATGGATTCCTTTCCCTCACCGACGCTCAACGGTCACACGCCGTTGTCATCACCAGACCACTCCAGAACGCCCGCCTTTATCCGATCTCAGAACAACTAATCCACGGAACGTCAAATGGGACGCGTCCGCTCCGGTAAGCCAGCCTATGCTCGGACAATTCACAAGTTAGACAATCGAGCTACCGCAGACCGAGGAGTTCAGTCGATTCAGACCACAGAACCCAACCAATCGTTCGCCACTATCCAGACATCTGTCGACCAGTTGTCGGCCACCATGATCCTGGCATACGCGCACGTGCTTCCCACACACACGAGCGAAGCAATATTGTCTGGGACACGCGCATTGTAGGAGCCACCCGCGATGATGTCAATCAATGAACCTGGTAAACGGCCCATATTGGCACGCATGCATCCCATTACCGCACTATACGGCAGAGCCATCATGTTCGGACGTATCGATCGGCATCGAATTGGTTCGGATCGTGGACAGAAGGACGCGAACCAGGCCTGTCCCATAAGGGACGGGCCTGGTTCACAGAGTCGTATGAAACTCGAACGGCTACGCCGGATCGAGCGTCCAGTTCTTCAAATCAAAGATTGGGTTCGATGCCCACGGTGAACCCGTGTAACCCTGAATTCGACTGGCCTTCGCTGCCAGGTTTGTGCGGTTAATGAGCGGCACCTCGACAACGTCTGTCTCGGTAACGAGGAGCATCATCTCCTGAAAGAGCTCGACCTGTCGATCCTCATCGACTGCGATTCGAACTTCATCGTGCAGCGCGTCGAACTCCGGATTGGAGTAACGGAAGTAGTTGGTCCCAGACCAGCCATTTTCCTGCTGCGCGATATCGTCCCCTCGGTAGCGCTCGAACCAGGTTGCGGGATAGACGCCAGCGCCGTTCGTGTGCATCTCGAAGTCCGCATAGAACTTGCCAGAAGTATCCGGGTTGCCCTGGTCGGTCGAGAAATACACGGCGGCATCGATGGCTTTGATCTCGACCGTGAAGCCGAGCTGCTCGAGATCCTGCTTGATGATCTCCTGTGTCTTCTGGCGTACCGAGTTGATTGACGTCTGGAAGAGGATGTTGTAGCCGCCCTCATAGCCCATCTCATCCAGCAGCGCTTGAGCCGCGTCGAGGTCATACGTCCAGGTGAGATCTGGATTTGTGAAGCGCGATGGCTCGTCATACTGGTTTGTCGCCGCAACGCCGCCTGGGCCGTAAAGCTGCTCGGCGATCACGTCACGCTGGCACGCCATGGAAATTGCCTTCCGGGCGCGCACATCGGAGAGGACCGGATGCGGTACGGAGATGTGTGAACGCGCGCCGTCTACTTCCGTGTTCGGGTCACTGAAGTTGAACATGACTCGCTCTGTGCCACCACCCGGCAGCGCATCAACACCGCCAAGGCCACCAGTGAGAATCTCCTCCAGCACAGCGGGTTCGATCTGGAGATTCCAGGCCCAGTCAGCCTCACCTGTCTGAAGGACTGCACGCGCGGCACCGATTGCGTCACCGCCGCCCTTCATCTCGATCTCGTCGATGTGCGGCTTACCTGCATCCCAGTATTCGGGGTTCAGGTCATACAACACAACGTCGCCCGGCCGGAACTCACGCAACATGAACGGACCCGTGCCGATTGGCTCGAGGTTGGCTGGCGCGTTGCGGGATTCCGCGCCCTGGAAATCCCTGAAGACATGTTCCGGGAGGATAATGCCTTCGCTGGTGACGAACGCGTCGTACCAGGCCGGGGTTGGTGCCGTGAAATTGACCTGCACCGTATACGGGTCGATCGCTTCGACAGATTCGATTGTCTGGTATCGACCGATGGTCGTCGTGGCGTTCTCGGTGTTCACGATGTACTCGTACGTAAAGACCACATCGTCGGCGTCAAACGCCTCGCCATCGTGCCAGGTCACGCCTTCGCGCAGCTTCCAGGTCACTGATGTGAGATCCTCGGCCAGCGTGCCATTTTCGATCGACGGCCACTCAGAGGCCAACAAGAGGATCGGATCCAGGTTCGCGTCCCAGTCAGCGAGCGGTTCATAGACCACGCGTGACGCATGGAAGTCCTTGGTCCCGTTTGCCAGATGCGGGTTCATAATGACAGGCGCCTGCCAATAGAACAGTCGCAAGAGACCGCTGCCTCCCCGCTCACCGACCGGTTCTGCTGGAGCGGTAGCCTCCGGTTCTTCGCCTTCCTCAGTGGCTTCTGGCTCTTCACCCTCAGCCGTGGCTTCTGGTTCTTCGCCTTCAGCTGTCGCCTCTGGCTCCGCACCAGCGTCTTCAGTGGGTTCAACATCGGCTGGCGCTTCGGTAGCGTCGGCTCCGGTGCTACCAGCAGTCACGACTGGTTCGTCTCCACTGTCGTCGTCGTCGCCGCAGGCGGCGAGCAGTCCAGCGATAATCGGCGCGCTCAATCCAAGCAGCATCGACCTGCGCAGCACGTCACGGCGCGACAATCGCCCCGCGAATACCTCCTCGCGCAAGTGATCCAAGCTGAAGGAATCAATCACGAGCCGGGCTCCTTCCCTTACTCAGTTGACCCACGACGACGTTCGCCATGAGTCTGCCAGGGTCTCTATCGCAGATCAGCCCACATAATGGCCGACATCTACGCATGATACAGGTCGTTCCGCGCACAAATGGTTGATCGTATTCAGAGGCGATCCGCGCGGTGTCGGCTTAACTTGACGGTGCTGTCTCGAATCAGTTTTCGCATGAAGGATCGTTTCGTCGTGGAGTGTAGAACCACTCATACCGAACTGTCAACGATCCGGCACGTGCGTTACGCATTCGTCAACTGAAACGGTTTATTACCGCAATATACGCGCGAAGGAGGGAAAGTGGTCGCATCGTCCAGTGAGGCATGGCGAGGCGTGGAGAGGCACGGAACGGAAGTGAAACGGTTGAACCGTCGGGAACGCAAAGGCACTCCCTTGCGGGAGCGCCCATTGTGACCAACGTTGGCTTTCGCCCCGCTTACATCGGGTCGAGTGTCCAGTTCTTCAGGTCCTGAATCGGGTTCGAGGCCCAGGCAGAACCAGTGTATCCCTGGATGCGGCTGGCCCTGGCCGCTAGATTAGTTCGATTGACGATTGGCACTTCGACCACGTCGGTGACAGTGACGAGTTCCATCATCTGCTTCGCGAGCTCGATCTGCTGCTCCTCGTCAACCTCAACACGGAACTGATCGTGCAGTTCGTCGAACTCCGGGTTCGAATAGCGGAAATAGTTGGTACCAGACCAACCATTCTCCTCCTGCGCGATTTCGTCTGTGCGATAGCGATCGAACCAGGTCGACGGATATGGTGTCGGGCCGTTCGTGTGCATCTCAAGGTCGGCGTAGAACTTGCCGGACGTGTCCGGGTTACCCTGATCGGTCGAGAAGTACACGGCGGCATCGACCGCCTTAATCTCGACCGTGAAGCCGAGTTGCTCCATGTCCTGCTTGATGATCTCCTGCGTCTTCTGGCGCACGGAGTTGATGGAGGTCTGGTAGAGGACGTTATAACCGCCCTCAAAGCCCATCTCATCGAGCAGAGCCTGTGCTGCTTCGAGATCATACTCCCAGGTCAGGTCAGGGTTGGTGAACTTGGCTGGCTCGTCGTACTGGTTCGTCGCGGCAACGCCACCGATCCCGTACAACTGCTCAGCAATGACATCGCGCTGAACAGCCAGCGCGAGCGCCTGGCGTGCCCGCACGTCGGCAAAAACGGGATGCGGCATCGAGATGTGTGATCGTTCGCCATCAACCTCGGCGTTCGGGTCAGTGAAGTTGATCATGAGACGCTCGGTGCCACCACCTGGCAGCGCATCGAGCTCGCCTAGTCCACCAGACTCGATCTCAGTCAGCACATTTGGCTCGATCTGGAGGTTCCAGGCCCAGTCGGCTTCGCCGGTCTGAAGCACGGCGCGCGCGGCACCGATGGAGTCGCCGCCGCCCTTCATCTCGATCTCGTCGATGTGCGGCTTACCCGGATCCCAGTATTCGGGGTTCAGGTCATACAACACAACGTCGCCCGGCCGGAACTCGCGAATCTTGAACGGACCCGTGCCAACTGGCTCGAGATTCGCTGGCGCGTTGCGGGATTCAGCACCCTGGAAGTCCGCGAAGATATGCTCCGGGAGGATGATGCCCTCGCTCGTGACGAATGGGTCGTACCAGGCTGGGTTCGGCTCGGTGAAGTTCACCTGCACGGTGTACTCATCCAGCGCTTCGATCGATTCGATAGTGACGTAGCGACCGATCGTGGTGCAGGCGTTCTCCTCGTTGGAGATGTACTCGTAGGTGAAGATGACATCATCAGCGTTGAACGGCTCGCCGTCGTGCCAGGTCACGTCCTGGCGCAGCTTCCAGATAACGAACATGCCATCCGGGTCAAGCGTCTCGTTCTCGACCGACGGCCATTCTTCGGCAAGCATCAGGATCGGGTTCAGGTCAGAATCCCAGTCCGCAAGTGGTTCGTAGACCACGCGGGACGCATGGAAGTCCTTTGTGCCATTGGCGAGATGCGGGTTGAGGATGACAGGTGCCTGCCAGTAGAACAATCGCAGCAGCCCACTCCCGCCGCGCTCGCCACTGTCACCACCGGTAGCCGGCTCGGTTGCGTCGCCGTCGCCTTCTTCGGCAGTCTCATCACTAGCTGCGGCCGTCGGCTCGTCGCCGGTCACTTCAGTGGCATCACCCTCGCCAGCGGCAGAAGTCGCATCGGTCCCGGTGCCGGTGTCTGAGGTGGCATCGGTTTCGGTCGTGTCGTCATCGTCGCCGCAGGCCGCCAACAGGCTGGCGATCACCGGGGCGCTCAACCCAAGCACCATGGCGCGCTTCATGACGCCACGGCGCGTCATCCGTCCTTCAAGGACATCTGTGCGCAACTGCTCGAGGTCAAGTCCAGTACGGGTCATGAATTCGGGTCCTCCCCTGTCGCCATCGCGAATCCGAAAAGTTCCGGGCGCGATTCGACAATGTTGCATCTATCTTGCTGCTTCGTTCGCCGGACATTCGTCCGACGGGTCACACGACGCAAATGCGCCTGTGCCACACAATCTGGACATACCAAAGGGATCTAACGCAGACGGTCACCGTGTGCCGCTGGTCATGCGTGTGCCACTCACTCAGTTTCGAGTCAACGGAAAGGTTGCTCGGTGTTTCGGTGGAAGACCATGAAGAACGAGTAGAGGATCGTGGTCGAGGCACTCGCGCGACAGCGAGACCAGGGAACAGTCCGATCAGTTAATGACGCCTCCACTCCTCCCCGTACAGCCAACATTCAGCCAATGAGTAAACGTACACCATTCCTCAGGTGGATGTATGCGCAGCACAGGATCGCATTCGATTTGTCGCCAGGCTTGCGCCCAAGGGATGAACCGAAACCTGTGGATCGGCAAGTGCCGTGCGGACGGCGATGGCTACGATCTCCGCAGCCTCTGCGTGCCATCGTCGTCGACCTGAAGCGGTGTTCCTGCCAGCACGACTCCGTAATCGTCCCGCGCTGATTCCGCTGACACGAGGCCGTTCCGCACGTCCTCCAGCACTGCTGCAGGATCCCTGTCTAATGGCACACCATATCCACCGCCGCCTGGCAGCTTCAGCGTAAGGCTCGTACCCGGTGGAAACTCGCGCACACCTTTGCTGACGAGTACCTCACCGGTCGAAACGCGAATCTCGGCCATCGCACCGGGTTGCCCGCCGTCATACCCGGCTGCGGCGAACTTGGTGCGGTCGAATAGCGGCGAGAACGTGTACGGTCGTTCGGTACGTACCGACAGTTCCATCACCTGACCGAGTCCACCGCGAAAGCGGCCCGCGCCACCTGAGTCTGTCCAATATTCACGACGATGAACGATCACTGGGGACAGACTCTCAATGACCTCAGCTGGGACACCGGAGATACCGCTGGGGAACGCGGTCGTGCTGATGCCATCCTTTGTTGGGCGTGCACCAGTGCCTCCGGTTGAGAACCAGACGTAAGTCCACAGCCGGTCACGCGCATCCGTCCCGGTAAACTGTGTGATCCAGATGTTGGCCGCGCCCTCAGCGATGACCCGGTCTGGGATCGCCTGCGCCAGTGCGCCGAAGATCGCGCCTGGCAGGAAGTGACCGATAATGTGGCGCGCGGCGACAGGTGCTGGAGGCAGCGCGTTCAGGATGCAGCGTTCCGGTGCGGTGACATGCACCGGGCGGAACGAACCTTCGTTGTTCGGCACCTCTGGCGCGAGCGCGCACTTCAACGCATAGGTCGTGTAGGCGTGCGTGTAATTCAACACGACGTTGATGCCGCGCTTGCTCTCGGCGCTCGACCCAGCCCAATCGACCCACATCTCGTCGCCACGCTTGTCGATCCGCACTTGCAGGCGGACCGGCTCTTCGTATCCATCGGAATACACGGCGTTCTCGTAAACGCCATCCGGAAGCTGCGCGATGGCCGCGCGCATAGCCTTCTCAGACCGCTCAATGATCTCGTCCGCCAGCGGCTCGATCGAATCCAGACCGAACTCGGCCATGAACTCCAGCAGACGTCGCCCGCCGACATCGTTGCCCGCAACCTGCGCATGGATATCCCCGAGCACTGGCTCCGGCGCGCGGACGTTCGCCGCCATGATCTTGATGAGCTCAGCGTTCTCAACCCCCGCGTCGTAGAGTTTCGTGATCGGGACGAACAGCCCTTCCTCAAACACCGAACGCCCGTCGGTGCCGAGTCCACGCCCACCTATGTCGAGCACGTGACACGTGTTGCCGAAATACCCGACGAGCCGACTCTCCTGAAACACCGGCGTGATAACCGTAAAGTCGTGCAGATGCCCGGAGGTCTTCTGGGGGTCGTTAGTAATGAGGACATCGCCCGGCTTCAACGTCTCAGGCGGATAGACCGCCAGAAAGTGGTGGATACAGGTCGCCATCGAGTTAATATGCCCCGGTGTGCCGGTGACCGCCTGCGCGATCATATAGCCGCGCGTATCAAATACGCCTGCCGACAGGTCGCCCGACTCGCGCACGATCGTCGTGAAGCTGGTGCGCATCAGCGCCGTCGCCTGCTCGTTAACGACCGCCACCAGCCGATTCCACATCACCTCAAGCGTAATCGCGTCAATCCGTGCCGAAGTATCCAATGGTGTCAACTCACTCACACTAAAACGGGGCGACCGGAATCTCAGGCGGCTGAATTCCTGGCCAGGATCGACGCTTTCAGGGCATCCTGGGCGGCCGAAAAAAGCTCGTGCAGGTTGAGTATCTCGAGAGCGATGATACGACCGAAATTCTCTACTTCAGTTGTCACGCCTACGGAGTAGTCGCGGCTATCCGCAGGCACGTCATCGAATCGAATGTACAGCGCGTCGATCTCGCGGCCATGGAACATGTTCACGGACGCCTCGTCAACTGCACGACACATTGCGTTTTCACAACGTCACGATCAAGCTCAGCATCGCGTCGACGGCGATTTCCGCTCCTGGACCGATGACTGCAGTCGATTCACGCTCTTCAACGATGGCTGGGCCTGTGAACGCCGCGTAGGGACCAAGCAGATAGCGATCGTAGACCGGAACAGAGACCATGGCACGTTCTTCAGGAAGGTACATCTGACGTTCGCCCTTGACGGCCTGCGCAGCCTCGCCGCGCAGGTCGGCACCGTAGGCCATGTGCTCCAGCGGCAACATCGGGCGGGGTGCGGAAACAATGACACGCCAGGAGAGCGCCTCCACCGGGTTGCCGGGAGCGATGCGCTCATAGAGTTGTCGGTACACATCTTCGAAAGCGGTCTGGAGCGTCTGGACCAGATCGACGGTTACTTCGCCGGCTGGGACTGGGACTGATACCTCGTGACCCTGACCGACGTAGCGGAGATCCGCACTGCGTGTGACGCTCATCTCCGTCGCTTCGACGCCAGCTTCCGCCAGAATGGCGCGCCCCTCCTCCTCCATCTCCTCGTAGAGATGGCTGACATCACCCCAGTTCAATTCGTCGATCCTGCCGTAGTAGGAGCGCACGAAGTCAAACGCCAGCGGCGCTGCCAGGAATCCAACCGTCGAAGTCACGCCAGCCCCGAGCGGCACGATCAGCTGCGGCGCTTGCAGGATGCGTGCGACGCGAAACGCGTGCACCGGCCCCGCGCCGCCGAACGCGAACACCGGATATGCGCGCGGATCCTTCCCACGCTCAATTGCGTGGATCCGTGCGGCATTCGCCATGTTCTCATTCACCACTTGATGGATGCCCCAGGCCGCTGCGAGCAGATCCAATCCCAGCGGATCGGCAACATCGCGTCGGATCGCGTCTCGCGCCGCGTCAATGTCGAGCGCCATTTTTCCGCCGAGGAAGTAGGCTGGATCGAGATAGCCGAGCACGAGATCGGCGTCGGTGACAGTCGGCACCGTGCCGCCCCGACCATAGCAGGCTGGGCCTGGCATCGACGACGCGGAATCGGGCCCGACCTTCAACAACCCAAGCGAATCGACACGCGCGATCGAGCCACCACCGGCACCGATCTCGATCATCTCGATCACGGGCACCTTGATCGGCAGACCAGAACCCTTCTTAAAGCGATAGACCCGCGACACCTCGAAATCGGAGGTCGTCAGCGGCTCACCATCATCAATGATGCATGCCTTAGCGGTCGTGCCGCCCATGTCGAATGACAGCAGGTTCGGCATGCGCGTCGCGCGCCCATACTCCGAGGCCGCCAACGCGCCAGCAGCTGGCCCGGACTCGATCAGTCGAATTGGATATTTCGAGGCTGTCTCTACGGTGCAAACTCCGCCAGACGACAGCATGATGAACAGGCTGCCGTCGAATCCGAGGCTGACCAGCGACGATTGCAAGTCGGCGAGGTATCGGGCGACGACCGGGCGAACATACACGTTGGCGATCGTCGTGGAGGTGCGTTCGTACTCGCGGATTTCCGGAACCACATCGGATGAGGATGAGATCGTCAGATCAGGCGCGAACTCGGCGAGCAACCGCTCGACCTGCCGCTCGTGCTCGGGGTTGCGATATGAGTGCAAAAACGCGATCCCGACCGCCTCGACGCCTTCGGCAATCAGTCGATTAGCGAGTTCCCGGACCTCGGTTGGATCGACCGGCTGGATGACACTTCCGTCCGCTAACACGCGCTCATTCAGTTCAAGTCGAAGGCGGCGCGGAACCAGGGGTTCCGGCATTTCGAGGAAAATGTCGTAAAGATCGTAACGGTGCTCTTTGCCGATCTCCACCGCGTCGCGGAACCCTCGCGTCGTGATGAGCGCGGTCAACGCTCCTTTACGCTCGATGATCGCGTTCGTGACCAGGGTCGTCCCGTGGACGATGCCCTGGACGACGTCCGGAGTCAGCCCAGCTTCGGTGAGGACCGCTTGAAGTCCTTCAACCACCGCTCGTCCAGGAGCGTCCGGGGTCGTCAGTGTCTTTCCGATGTGGAAGCGACCCGCGACGGGGTCGAACACAAGGATGTCAGTGAATGTACCGCCGATATCGACACCCACACGCACACCAGGAACCTGAGCCGACACCCGCACCTCCTCCGCCACCCAACACCGCGATCAGCCGCCTTGCAGTATACCGGGGAAAGCGTGGTCAGGGTCGAGGGCCAAGGGGCAAACGACATATGCCTTGCGATTCTCAGTGCGCAAGAATCACCTTTCGTGTCACCACTTGGACTCGCATCGACCTTCAACGCCACTGTCGGGGTGTCGTATGAATCCTCTGGCAGCGCGGAGGCTACTCTCCACCGAGGCAACCCCAGAGCGCATCTGCAACCTTGAATGGGTCGCTTGACACGACACTGGCCGCATACAGTTCCATCGATCCGAAATCAGCGGTGCGGTTGAGTGGGTCACCACGATCGACAATATGCGCGACGATCGGGAAGTCAGACCAATCCTCGCCGGTGCCGATCAGTGGAGGATGCGATACCACCAGATTGAAGGAGACAACGTTCAGGTGATCGGTAAGGCAATTCAACGTTTCGTACACGACACGAACGAAGTTTTCGTCCAGCTGGTCGCCGAGGAGAACACACTCTTTCTCCTTGAGCGGAGTCAGATGCGCCATGACGCGCACGCCATCATGGTTTCGACCGATACCAAGCGCCTCGTGAACTGCGTACAGGTCGTCAAAATAATTGGTCCCGAACTCAGCACGATAGGCTGCAGCAGACTGGCGGTGTCGCTCGATCTTGCCGTAGTGCATGCCGCGTGTCAGCGACACCTGCATGTGCCCGTGGGGGATCGACGCGCCGCTCTTCCAGAGACAGTTCCACATGACCAGCGGATACACTGCGGTCGCATCAATTGCGTGGCAGGCATCGAACCATCGCTGCGAAACGTTGATAGCGTCCTGAACCGATGCCTCAGTGAACGCCAGCGGGTCGTGCTCATTGAAGATCACGACGCCATGGAACCCATCGTACTTCGCGATGTTGCTGGCGGTGATAGTGTGTTTGCCGCGAATCCGTCCGAACACATCTTCCGGGGTATTCATCTCCGGATCACAGAACGGGTCTGGAGCGGTCCGAGCGATCTCGTCAGCGAGATCGTTCGGAATCCGCGCCTCAAGCGGGCGACGAGCGCGTAGCTCGTTGAACAGCGAACAGTCGAGCGTCCAGCGATTCGTCACCTTGACGACCTTCTGCTCCGTCACGGCATCAACAGCACCGAAGTATTTATTGATCCAGCGGCGCATATGCTCAGGAGGATTGACGTTCCCGACAGATGGCACCACGTTGTAGAGCCGCTCAAAGATCTGCCGCTGCGCTTCCGGCAACTCCGCGACAATGCGGTCGAGATCAACAACCTGACGCTGCCGGAGATCGGCTCGGTTGAGACGTACGGAATCAATCACCACTCAAGCCCCTTAGTCTGGTGTTCGCGTTCTGCTACGCGAACCTTTGTCTGTGATGGAATCGGTGCAACCCCAACGACTAGCATATGCCCACGCCTGTCACGGCGAGTCCACAGCATCGACCATTAGAAGCCGAACATCTGGTGCGCCTACGTTCTCAATCTCGGCTGTTCCTGATCTTGATCCTAGTCCCGAGTAACATCATTGCTCGGGTCGGCGTCGAACTGACACATGTTTGTCGATCGAGATACCGCACGAACACTTACCCGAACCGTTAACACTGGTATATCGAGAATCGACTGGATCGTCAACGAATCACGCTTCGCTGCACGTGATACTGCAGTCACGAATCCTGGCTTTCGAGTTCGACAGGCATGATCAACCATCACGACGGCACACGCCATCATGGTTGCGCTGGTGTTGGCGTCGAATGCCAGGCAAGATACCCAATCACGCCCAGACCGACACGCGCGGATCAATCGTTTCACCGCTCGCAACGTCGAGCTGTTCGAAATCGTTGTCGCGAACATCAGGTCCGACCAGCACATTCCGCCCGGCCCTGACACCTGCACGAATGTGTGCGCTCCGACCAACCAGGGTAATTCCCGTGCTCAAACGCGACGGTTCCAGCCAGTTCGGTGTGTAGTCATCGCCAACACCAAGGTGAGCACCCGCTCCGACCTGCACATGCTTGTCGATAATGCAGCGATCAATGTACGCGCCCGGGCCGATGACCGTGTCCGTCATGATGATCGAGTCGCGGACGACCGCTCCCTCGTGGACGATGACGCCAGGAGACAACACCGACCGTTCGACCGTGCCACGGATGACGATACAGCCGTGGGACAACATCGAGCGCGACACGTGAGAACCGTCCATCACCTTGGCTGGTGGTCGTTCTTCACTTCGGGTGTGCGTGCGCCAGTCCGGATCGTACAGATTCAGCCCCGGCACGTCGTCGAGTTGTTCCATATTCGCTTCCCAGTAGGATTGGAGCGTACCGACATCGCGCCAGTAATTCTCGAAGCGATAGGCGTAGACTCTGCCGTCATTGATGAGGAACGGAATCACCTCATGGCCAAAGTCGACCATTGCCCGGCCACCGTCCTCGCGGCGAAACACGTCTTCCAGAACTGATGCCTTGAACACATACACGCCCATCGACGCGAGATTGCTCTTCGGATTCTCTGGCTTCTCCTGGAAATCGATGACCAGGCCATCCGCATTCGTTTCGATCAAGCCAAATCGCGACGCGTCCTCCAGCGGAACTGGCTGGACGGCAACGGTGACATCCGCCCCGGTGCGCTGATGTACCGCGAGCATCTTCCGGTAATCCATCGCATACACATGATCGCCCGATAGAATCAATACGTCTGTCGCTCGAGATTCATCAACGTAGAAGAGATTGTGATAAATCGCATCAGCAGTGCCCCGGTACCAGTCGGAACGAGCTCGTCCGAGGTATGGCTGAAGCACCTTGATTCCGCCGGTCGCGCGATCGAGGTCCCACGGACGCCCATGCCCAATGTGATCGTTGAGGGAATGTGGCCGGTATTGCGTCAGGACTGCGACATCAAAGATGCCCGAGTTGACGCAGTTTGAGA
>Ga0136611_10000611_pt1 | contig 23981 bp, 23 predicted proteins | sample AntDrymUQ2232306_2_FD_106645 | JGI IMG/M metagenome (GOLD analysis project Ga0136611, IMG submission 106645) | Polar desert sand microbial communities from Dry Valleys, Antarctica - metaG UQ223 (23.06) | ecosystem: Environmental > Terrestrial > Soil > Desert | place: Antarctica: Dry Valley...
CCGAAGAAGCCGTCCAAGAATACTTGGAACATCATCGGCAACAATCAAACAAGGATAACAATCCGTTCATCCTTGAAGATGATTAGCTTTGGACTTTCAGTCCTTTTTCAAACCTCTGCACTTCCAGTGCAGAGTCGTTTAGTTCGCCATAAAAACCTCATCGGCAATCGGTTCGTCAACCTTGAAATCCGACCAGAAAACATCGGCGATTTTCACGCCCTCGGTGAAAACGCGCAAACTTCGCGGCTGGACGAAACGTGGATTTTTATTCATCTTAAAGTCGTCGTAAATCCGCTGGTGAAATCCGATAGGTGTTTTGAAAGCGGCGTAGCGAATATAGAAAGTTTTGCGGTCAACGCCGAAAATCGTTTCCGACTTTTTCGGGTCAATGATTTTGATAAAGTAACAGACAAAGCCGTCAATTTTATCGTCGGGCAAGCGCACGATCTGAAAGCCTTCGTTTTCGACAAAGCGAAAAATCGAAAAGCCGAAATTATTTCCCCAGCGCAAAAGCTCTTCCTGCTTTTTGGCTTCGTCGCTCAAAAACTGCGCGGTGTTTTTGCCGTCGAAACTGATTCGAAAAAATAGATTTTCGCCTTCGAGCGCATCGAAGCGGACTTTGCCGTTGGCGTTTCGGGCATCGTCGTTCGCCGACGGAAAAATGCGCCACATTTTATATTCGGTCATCTTGTGCGCCGTGCCGTTCCAAAAAAGCGTCGCCGTGCCGGAAAGCTGCAAAGTTTTCGGACTGCGCCACGTTTCGCCGCCCGCCGCCGCGATGGTTTTTTTGGCGATTTCAAGCGGCGTTAGTTCTTGCGCCGAAATCGAAGCCGCAAGAAATAAGGTAATGATAATTATTAAAATTTTTACGCGCATTTCCAATTTTTATCCTGGTAAATTGCCGCCAGCTTCAGCTAATGGACAAATTGACATTAAACCAAGCGGCTTTAGCCAAACATAAATAAAAAATCAATCATCCTTTTTGCTTCAACTAAAATTAGGCTAAAGCCATTCGGAAAATTATTTTCAGGAATTTGGCTGAAGCCTTGTTCATTCTTCTGCGATAACCACTAATTGAAGCTATTGGCAATTGAAAAACTGTGAAATTTACGCCACCTTTCTTTCGTCAATAACGGTTAATTTCGCAAACTCGCCGTTCTCGAAATGCTGCCATGTCCGGCAGCGGTGCGTGTCCGATTCGAGCGTGATAATTTCCGAAAAACTATTTTCCGGCTGGTCTTTATAAACCCACGTCAAAAAAATCGTGTTGTCGTCAACTTCACACGACGCGCCTTTCAAACGCGGATTATCAAATTTCAGCCAGCCGTCTTTTAGCTCGCCCGGAAATTCTTTGGTCTCCGTTTTGCCGTCGTCCCAGGTATAAACATTTTGTTGATAATACTCATCAATCCCGTTTGTTCGGCACGTCAGACGGCTTTTATGCTTGTCCAAAATCTCGCCCGTTTTCGCGTCAATCAAAGTATAAGTACCTTCCCAAATTCCGTTGTGCCGCAAAAAAACGGGAAATTCAACTGCTGTTTTTGCTTCGCTCATATTTCCTCCAGTGGTCGGTGGTCAGTGGTCGGTGGTCAGTTGAAGCAGAATTTATTAAATGATTTTCTGTCCACTGACCACCGACCACTGCTTCAAGTTAGCCACGGAAAAATCTTTCCGCTGTAATTAATATAAATACCTTTTAGTTTCGTGTAATTTTCGAGTGCTTCCATTCCGAAATTTTGTCCCGTGCCGCTCAAGCCGCGAATTCCGGCGGGCATTTGCGGCGTCATATACGACGGCATATTGACGAAAACCAAACCCGAATCGAGCGCGTTTGCAACGCGATGAACTCGGTCAACGTCTTTCGCCCAAAAATACGCTCCCAATCCGTAATCCGAATCGTTTGCTAATTGAATTGCTTCCGTTTCGGTTTTGAAAGTCGTAATGCCGATGACGGGACCGAAAATTTCCTCGCGCCAGATTCGCATCTCCGGCGACATTTTTGTAAAAATCGTCGGTTCCAGAAAATAACCTTTGTCGAGATGTTTTGGTTTTTTACCGCCCGTCACAATTTCCGCGCCTTCCGCTTTGCCGATTTCGACGTAGCTCATTACGCGCTCAAATTGCTTGTTTGAAATTATCGGACCGCAATTCGTTCGCTTGTCGAACGGGTCGCCGAGATTTATTTTTCGCGCTTTCTCAATCAATCGTTCGACAAATTCGGCGGCAATCGTTTCTTCAATTAAAACGCGCGAAGCCGCCAGACAAAACTGCCCGTTGTTGCCCAAGCCCGACTGCATCACGCCGTTCGCCGCCAAATCCAAATCGGCATCGGCGAAAACGATGTTCGCCGATTTGCCGCCCATTTCGACTAAAACCGGCTTCGTCATTTCGGCGCACTGCGTCGCAATCAATTTGCCGATTTTAGAACTTCCCGTGAACGCGATTTTTTTGACTTTCGGATGATTGACTAAAAATTGTCCAGTCGTGCCGTCGCCGTGAACGACGTTGACTACACCGTTTGGAAAACCGACTTCCGTCAACAATTCCGCTAACATCGTCACCGTCGCGGGCGTTTGCTCCGCCATTTTCATCACGATTGTATTGCCGCAAGCAAGCGCGGCGCACATTTTCAGACTCGCCATCACGAGCGGAAAATTCCACGGCGCAATCGCGCCGATCACGCCGTAAGGTTCGCGCACGGCGTAGCGGTGAACGCCGTATTCGTTGGCGACGACCGGCGTTCGCAATTTATCCGCCGCGCCCGCGTAGTATCGCCAAAAATCGGCGCAGAAAGGAACGTCAATGTTAAGATTCGATTGAAAAGTTTTGCCCGAATCTTCCGTTTCGGCGCGGGCAAATTCTTCGCGTTTTTCCAGTAATTTTTCGGCGGCTTTATAAAGCAGTTTGCCACGTTCGGCGGGCGCGAGTCTTGACCAATTTTGAAAGGCTTCGTCGGCTGATTCGACCGCCGCGTTGACATCTTCGGCTTCGCCAAATGCAACTTCGGCAATCGTTTCTTCTGTCGCGGGATTTTCAGACGTAAAAGTTTTGCCGGATTTTGACCCGATGCTTTTGCCGTCAATGATGTGATTGATTTGTTTCATTCGATAGTTCGGAGTAGCCGGCGATGGCGGGCGGTTGAACTTAAATTAACGAGTCGTCTGAATTCAAATTTCAACCTGGCGAACTTTAACCGCCCGCTGCCGCCGGCGATTCTGACTTTGCCCTTCGCTCAATCGCCCGCGCCATTTCAGCGCACGCATCCAATTTTTCAAAATTAATATTCGTTTCAATGTTCATTTGTTCAAGCATCCAAACGACTTTCTCCGTCGCCACGTTGCCGCTCGCGCCCGGCGAAAAAGGACAACCGCCAAGCCCGCCCGCCGATGAATCGAAAATCTCAATTCCCGCCGTCAAAGCGGCATAAATGTTCGCCAACGCCGTGAAATTCGTATCGTGAAAATGAGCGGCGAATTGCTGCTGCGGAAACATTTCTTTGGCTTGTCGGCACAACTCATAAACGTCATTCGGCACAGCACGTCCGACCGTATCGTTGAAAGCAATTTCGTCTGCGCCCACTTCTGATAGTTCTTTCGTAATCTCCAAAACGCGCTCTTTCGGCACGTCCCCTTCATACGGACAAATCCACGTCACGGAAATCGAGCCGCGCACTTTTATTCCGTTTTCCTTGCCCAATCGAATCGCCCGTTTGCACATCTCGATTCCGTCGGCAATCGTTGTATTCGCGTTGCGTTTCGACATCGTTTCCGTCGCCGCGATAACGTAGCAAATCCAATCCGGCTTAGCTTCAATCGCCCGCATCAAACCTTTCTCGTTCAAAGCCAAAACCATTTCATCAATCAACGGGTCATCGCCGATTGTCTTCAAAATCTCGCTCGCATCCGCCATCTGCGGAATGTGCTTCGGGCTGACAAACGATACGGCTTCGATGCGTTTGAGACCGGCGGATTTTAGATTTTGAATCAAAGCGATTTTGTCAGCGGTCGGCACAAAAGCGGGAAGCATCTGCAAACCGTCCCGCGGGCTGACTTCGACAATCTCGACTTGTTTCGGGAGATTTATCATTGTTCCTGCCGTCCGAGCAGAATTTCTTCCTCACGAATTGCTAAAATCAATGGACGATTGAAATTTAAGGCTTTGACGGTTGCGCGTCCGGTTTCGGTTATACCTATTATTTTTACGCTGTTCCAATCAAAATGCTCTTTCCAAGTCTCTTTTCGCGGATGGAAAATCGGAACTTCCTTTTTTGTTTCCGGGTCAATTACGGTTTCCTTCGCGCCCTTGCGAAGCGAACACGAAACGCAAGCCAACGCTAAGTTTTCCGCGACCGTTTCACCGCCCGAAGCAACCGGAAAAATATGGTCAATGTGAAATGTCGCTTCCTGACCTTTCTGCGATAGACGACAGTATTCGCAACGATTCTCGGCTCGGCGAACGACAAGTTTTCGCAAAAAAGCAGAGATATTGCTCATTTAGATTCACGCCAAATTCTTTCAGACTTCAATCTGAGAAGCGACAGCATTTCAGCTAATTCAACTAATCCTTCCGCTTCGTTTCTTTCGGCTGTGGTTAGCTTTTCACCCTTGTCCTGTCGGTCAAGTAATGTTTGAAGACGATTATTGACGCTTTTTGGGAGCTTGAATTTTCCCGTCCCTAACGGCATTTCGATTTGTAAAACTGCGTTCTGAGCCATAATTTTCATTTTATTCTAATCGCATTCAAACACCAATCAAATAATTTCCTGCGCCTTCAAATCGTCAATTTCGCCGTCGCTCATTCCCAAATAATCCCGATAAATTTCGTCGTTGTGTTCGCCAAGTTTTGCGCCGATCCAATCCGTGCCGCCCGGCGTTTCGGATAGCTTCGGGACGACTGCCGGAATTTTCACTCGGTCGCCCGCCGCGATTTCCACCGTTTCAAACATTTCGCGGGCGATATACTGCGGGTCTCTGACAATATCGGCAATCGAATAAACCGGACCGCACGGGACTTCCGCTGCGAGCAGCGATTGATAAATTTCGTCGTAAGTTTGCGAAAGCGTCCAATTGGTAATCGCCTGGTCAATCTGCGCTTCGTGTTCGACTCGTCCGGCGTTGTTTTGCATTTCCGAGTGTTCGGCTAAATCGGCGCGTCCGGCGGCTGTCATCAAGCGTTTGTAAATCGAATCGCCGTTCCCGCCGATGATGATAAATTTGCCGTCCGCCGTCGGATAAGTCGAAGTCGGCACAATGCCGTCGAGTTTCGCGCCGGTGCGCTCGCGGACAACGCCGAGTTTATCGTATTCGGCGAGAGTTGATTCCATCATATTAAAAATGGATTCGTAAATCGCCACGTCCACGAGTTGCCCGTTTCCGCCGTTCACGTCGCGGTGATAAACCGCCGTCAATGTTCCCAAAGCGGCGTGAAGTCCCGCCAAAGTGTCGCCGATGGAAGTTCCCGTGCGAACCGGCGGACGGTCAGGATAGCCGGTCGTGTAACGCATTCCGCCGACACCTTCGGCGACATTCGCGTAACCCGGACGCGACGCATAAGGTCCGGTTTGTCCCCAACCGGAAACGCGCACCATAATTATTTTCGGATTGATTCGTTGTAAATCTTTATAACCCATCCCCCATTTTTCCATCGTGCCGGGCTTGAAATTTTCGAGAACGATGTCCATTTTCGCCGCCAGCTTCCGGGCAATTTCCTGACCTTTCGGATTGGTCATATCGAGCGTGATTGATTTTTTATTTCTGCCCAGACTAAGCCACCACAGCGACGTTCCGTTATGCAGTTTGCGCCACACGCGAATCGGGTCGCCGGTCTTCGGTTTCTCAATTTTGATGACTTCCGCGCCGAATCCGGCGAGCATCGAAGCGCAAAACGGTCCGGCGAGAAGCTGTCCCATTTCCAAAACTTTTAAGCCTTTGAGCGGTTTGTGTTTGGTCATAATTTAGAAAGGAATTTCTCTTTGCCAAAGATAATCTTCGACTTCCTGCAAACTCGTTACGTCCGCGTATTTCACGTCCAAATCCGACAAATTCGCCGCGTGCGCCGACGCGGAACGGTCGCCGACGCATTCGCGGACGACGATGGCGCGAAAACCATTCTGACACGTATCAACCGCCGAAGCGCGAACGCAGCCGGAAGTCGTGCAGCCGGCGATTATCAAAGTGTCAACCGTTTGCGCAATTAAAGCCGCTGCCAGAGCCGTGCCGAAAAACGCCGAAGCGTATTGCTTTGTCCAAACGATTTCGCCCGCCGCCGGCTTTAACCTTTCGTCAATTTCGACGAGCGGCGAACCCAGTTTCAAAAGTTTCAAGCTGGGAACTTTTTTGATAAAAACTCCGCCCGACGCAAAGCCTTCTTCGTAAGCCGTCGTCGTGAAATGAACGGGCAATTTTTTAGCGCGAAACTCAGCTAAAAGTTTCGCTGTTGCTGCAATCTCTTCATCTAAATTCGAGCCGAGCGGACACGATTCATCAGTGAAAGCATTGATGAAATCAATAATTAAGAGCGCGGGCTTTACGCCGAATCCGACTCGATTGGCGAAACCGCGCTGTTGATACATTTGTTCATCGCTCATTGGCACAGTGGTCAGTGGCGCGAAGCGGGGCGGTCAGTGTGGTGGTGTAGAATTTTCTGTCCACTGACACCGACCACTTTTCTATATCGGCAAAACTGTTGTCGCCGCGCCGGTTTCGTTGGTTTGCAAATGCTCGCTGGTCGCTAAAGTTTCGCCGACCTTTGCGCCCGAATGTTCGCTAGGGCGGTTTCTGTCTTTCGATTCGGCGTGATGCACTTCGGCGACGATTCCAATCGGTTCGGGAATTGCGCCAAAATTGAAAAGGTTGGCTTCGCCGCGTTTCTCGCGCATTTCTTTTCGCAGATTTTCGGTCGCTGATTCATCAATCGCCAAATCCGCCACATTTAAAATTACCCCGTAATCATTCTGCGCTTTTTCAATCGAAACCAAACCGTTGCGAACATCTTTCCGCACAATCTCGACAGGTCTCTCAAGCGGGTCACGCCAACCGCCGCCGCCCGCCGTTTCGTAAATTAAAATGTCGCCTTTTTTGACCGGAACCCGCGAAAGTTTCGATGCCAGATTCTCTTCCGTGCCGTCGGTGCGGACGAGTTTTTTCGTCGAAGACCAGCCGGGTAATCCGCCCAAAATTCCCCACGGCTGCGAACGGTCGCGGTCGTCGTGAATCGCAATTTCACCGTCCGTGTCGAAGCGATAAACTTTGTGAACCGCGTTGCCGCCCCGATGAAAACCCGCGCCGCCCGAATCGGGCAAGCTGCCGTATTCCAAAACCGTAATCGGATAATAGCTTTCGAGATATTCGGTCGGAATATTTTCAAACATAGGCCACCACGAATGGGCATCCATCCCGTCGCCAATTGGTCTGCCGGGAATTCCGCCGTAGGTGATTTCCATTAAATGGAAAAACTCGCCGTTTTCGTCTGTGCCGTTGTAAAGCAAATACGGCGAAGTTCCGTAGCCGGCGGCGGTCGAAAGTTCCGGCGCGCCTTTGCCGAGCGCACCGCCGAGAACGTCGAATAGGCGGGCGAGCGCGTGCGTCCGGCAACCGAGCGCGGCGGGAAATTTCGGCTGCAATAATGAACCTTCGGGGATTTCGATATGCAGCAGCGGGTAAAAACCGTCGTTGAAAAGAATCTGCGGGTCGAAAACCATAATAAGATACACGCCGATAAACATTTTGAACATCTCTTCGTTGAGGTAAAAGTTTATCGGTCCCGGCGCTTGCGGGTCGGTGCCTGACCAATCGAAGTATGCCTCGTTGCCTTTACGATAAATCTTCAGACGCATTTTATACGGACCGTTGCCGCGCCCGTCGTCGTCAACGTAATCTTCAAATTCGAGCGGCGATTCAGGCAGGTTTTGAACGATAAGCTGCGCCATCGCGTCGTAAGTTCGACGCAGCAATGCTTCCAAAGCGTTCAAATAAGTTTCCTGCCCAAAGCGGTCGCACAGTTCTTTGACGCGCTTATCAGCAGTCCGGCAGGCGGCGACAATCGCCATCAAATCGAAATAATTCATCGTCGGTACGCGCGAATTCGCTAAAATTAAATCGAGCAAATCTTCGTTCAGCTTACCGCCGTCGTAAAGCTTAACGGGCGGAATGCGCGTTCCTTCGCCGAAAATTGTCGTCGCATCGGTCGGCATACTGCCCGACACCGATCCGCCGATGTCAACCGTGTGTCCGAATTGCGAACTCCAGCCGACGAGTTCCCCGTTGTAGAAAATCGGTAGCAGCACGAGCCAGTCGTTGATATGCGAAATCGCACCGCCGCAGCTATACGGGTCGGAAATCAGAAAAACATCGCCTTCGTTGATGCCGCGTTTCCACGTTTTGATAAAGCCCGAAATATACGAGCCGAACTGCCCGACGACCATTCGCCCGTCCGGGTGACAAACCATCGGAAAACCGTCGTGCTGCTCGCGGATTACCGGCGACATCGCCGAGCGGAACAGCACCGCGTCCATCTCGTCGCGCGTGCTGCGGAGAGCGTTTTCGATAATGTCCAAAGTAATTTTATCCGTTTCAGGCATAATTTTTATCTCTAGAATCTTTATTTTTTCAGCGTAAATCCGGCTTGCACCCAGCGCAAATTGATGCCGATTCTTTCGGCTTCGGGGTTTGCCCAAGTATATGAAATTGTTTTCCCTCTCGCGTTGTCAACGATGCCGATCTTTAACACTCGCGTGCCGTTTTTATAAGTCAACTGCGCGAGTTCAGCCGAGTATTTTTCGTTGATTTTTACCCGTCCGCCCTGGTCGTGGATTTCCAAATTTCTTTGACCGTCGTAGGCTGCGGCGGGCGAATCGGCATCGCTCATCGCGGTCGAGCCGTTCTTCAAAATTGCCATCCAGCCTTCAAATGTTCTGGCTCGTTTTAGTTTGTGTTGAATGTTCGCCTTGTTTCCGAAAACGTAATTTCCCTGCTCATCTTTTGCCTGGTCATTAATCCAGATTTCGTCTTTAGTCAGAAATAAATCGTCGGTGATGATTAGAGTTTTGCCGCTTCTTTTGGAAACGACGCGGCAAGCGTTCGGCTTCATCGAGCCTTCAAATTTATCAGCGTTCAAACGCCAGAAAACCTCGCAGCCTTTCGGCGAAGCCATTTTGTCCAAAGTCAAATTGGTTAATTTCGCAGGATGGAGATGCGCGTTTAAGACCGCCTTCTCGTCGGGGAAAGTGTAGATTTTCAGTTCGATTGCATTCTCAGTCTTGTTCGGCGTGAAAACGTAAAGCCGCTGCCGGTAAATTTTCGCCGGGTCGCCGTCCATATACTGCTGAACGTAGAAAACATTTTCGCCGATTTGCGACAAACGGACGCGGGCGAAAATCGAATGAATGCGCTCGTGCGGAAATTCGGTGCGTACGTCTTTTTCCTCGACGGTTTGCTGGAAATTATCGAAGCGTCCTTCAAACCATTTCATCATCAAACGCAAATCATCTTCAAGTTTCGATTGTGCCGAAGCGACGGACGCGAAACAGACGAGTAATACAAAAACGAAAGTGATTCTGGAGACCATAAAAATCTAAAAAGATTAACCGCAAAAATTTACAAAACTCCCAAAATTCACAAAGTTCAATTCCCCGATTTTTTTGTTTTTTTTGCGCCTTTTTGCGGCTAATCTTCCTTTTATTTTCTCAGCAAATTAAAAAACTCGGTCGTAAAACCGAAAATGAAACTTCTGCCGGGCGCGGGGGCGTTTTGAAACTGCTCGAAGAAAAGTTTATCGGTAAAATTCTGGATTCCGGCATTCAGCGAAATGCGGTAGCGTTCACCGTTGCGAATCGTGTAGCCGGCGCGCAAATCGTGTTTGGTAAAACCGTCGAGACTCGAAAACGTCCCGTAATTAACCAGGGTTGTGCCGGTCAAACCGTTCGGGTCAACGCGCGTCACCCGTTTTTGAGTTCGAAAACTATATTCGGCAAAAAAACGTCCGGCTAAATCGGAATAGCGCGCCCCGCCGATCATCCGAAACGGCGTGATGTTGCCGAGCGGAAAATCGTCGCGCGAACCGCTTAGTTCAATCGGTCGGTCGGTTCTGGCGAGCAATGTTTCGAGCTGAAAAATACGCAGCGGAGTCGGCGATTTATTCGTGCCTTTTAACGCTCCGAAACTGACAAACGGATTGATGCTGCCCAACGTGCCGAGCGAAAAACTATATTCGCCCGTGCCTTCAAAACCGGTGATTAAATTGTCAGCCTGGTTAATGCGACCGTTAAAGCTAATCGCCGATTGTCCGATGGCGCACGGGCGCGCGCTATTGACGAAAATCGCCGAAAGCGGCAGCAGTCCGATGCTCGGATTCGGGGCGACGCAGATGTTTCCGAAATCCGGCGTTTGAAAGATAATCAAATTTTTCAAATCGTTACGGAAATAACCGAACGAAGCAGTGAAATTTTTGCCCTGCGCCTTGACCCCGACATCGAGCGTGCGCCCGGTTTCCGGCTCAAGTCCGGGATTGCCGACGACGATTGGTACGAGTCCTGGAAACGCAGCGAAATTGCGAATCAGGTAACGCTCGGTAATCGAAGGTTCGCGGTAACTGGTGCCGTAACGAAAATACGGGTTGATGCCGTAGGGCAAACGAACGACCACGCCGACGCTGCCGGTCACGGTCGTATTGCTGGTTTCGACCGTACTCGTCCGATTCGTTAAGCCGACGAGCGACGGCAGACTGCTGATTTGCGAAGCGAGCGCACCGGGATTGGCTGTGAGCGCGGGCGTTGCCGCCGCCAAAATCGCCGATTCAAATCGCAGCGGAAATTGCGGCGACGGCGAGGCTTTGGTGCGCCAATTATCCACGCGCAGTCCGCCGGACAAAACCAGATATTTGACGCGGTTGAATTCCGCCTGGAAAAACGCCGCGCGGTCTTCGTAGCGCGTGTTCGGCGAACTCGCGCCCGTTTGCCCGGCGGCAAGATTCGGCACGCCGTTGACAAACGGATAATTGAGAAAATCATCGCGCGAATTATCAATCAAACGCTGCGCTCCGACGGTGACGAACAAACCGGCAACCGGTGCCAGCGTCGCTTGCGCGTCAATGTTGTGCGTCACAATCGTATTGGTATTAACCGTCAGACTCGAAAGCGTAAAACGCGACGGCTGACCCGTGAACGCCTGACCGAAAAAGCTGCCGTTGGTCGCCGTCAGGGACGAAGCCGCGGCGTTGGCGAAAGTCAAATCCTGCTGCGGAAAACTGAGACTCTGCCGATAGATATTGACCGCCAGGCGCGGAACGTATTTCGATAAATCCAAACCTTCGTAGCGCAGACCGAATTTGTCATAGTCGCGGAACGGATTCGACCGCTGCGCTCCCTCATACGGCGGACCGGAAAAAGCATCGCGCAAATCCTTGTGACGACTGCCGATGTAGCGGGCGCGAATGTTGTGTTTCTCCGACGGGTAAAGCCAAAAATCAAACTGGTCGTTAAAGCCGTGTCCTTCGCCGTTGAGAATTTCGCCGTTCGCCGGAACTGAAAAAACCGGATAACTGCTCGGACCGTTGACGGAAAAAACTCCGTTGGCTGCCGGAAGACTGCTCGGAATGGTTGTAAAAAAGCGTCCGACGGCGAGAACTTCTTCGATGGAAATCGCGCGATTACCGATTTTATAGTTGTCGTTGCGAAAAATCGAACCGCTCACGCGAAACGCCGCCCGTTTGTTACTCAGGTTTACCACTCCGTTAGCGCGCCGGACGCGTCCGTTAGTCGAAAGATTGCCATCGAGCCGGAAGCCGAGCAAAACGCCTGCATCGGGTCGGGTCGGACCTTTGGTGATCAGATTTATCGTTCCCGCCAAACTGTCCGAGCCATACAAACTCGAACCCGCGCCGGCGACGACTTCCGCCGAATCGAGCTGTGTCACGTCAATAATCGAAGGCGAAAGTCCGGTCTGCAAATCGGTGCGGGCGTTGTTCAGACGCTCGCCGTCAATAACGATTAGCACGCGGCTCGAATCGAGACCGCGCAGGCGCGGGCGTTCGCGCGCCGGATTCGTTTCGCGGACGATAATGTTCGGAGCGCGTTCAATTGCTTCAAAGGTCGAGCGCGGACGCTGCCGTTCGATGTCTTCGGCGGTCGTTACGGTAACGGTTTGCGGAACTTCGACGGCGAGCCGCGCATTACCTTTTCCCGCTGTGACTGTGACCGTATCCTGTATTGTTCCGGGGGCGAGCGTGAAATCTGCCGGCTCATTCGCGCCCTCTTTGACCACGATGCTTTGGGCATTCGTCGCAAAACCCTGATTTCCTGCGGAAATTCGATAGCTACCGACGGTCAAATTTGCAAATTCGTATTTCCCGCTGCTGTCGGTCGTTACGATGATCTCGCGGTTATTGCCCAAATTCAGGGCTTTCACGGTCGCGCCGACCACGACTGCGCCGGTCGTATCGGTGACGGTGCCGCTCAAAGTCGCCGAGTTTTGCGCGGCGGCGTTGAGCGGCAGCAACACGCACAACATCAAACTGAGAAAAGATATTTTGGAAATTAAATACGACATAAAGCACGCTCCTTAAAATTATGATCAACAATTTGTTTTAATAAAAAGACAAATGTTGAAAGTTAGTTGTTGACGTATAATCAGATAAATGACAATGTATTTGTTGTATTTGTTGCTAAAAATAATTTACTTGTTATAAACTAGAGACAAATTTTTGTCAATCAATTACAAACCTTTTTATTTAATGACGCATACCCGAAAAACAAAAATCTCCTGGGTCGAAGCGGAAAAAATTTCCGTGCGCGGATTCGCGGTCGAAAATTTAATTGGAAATATTTCTTTCGGCGCGGCGTTGTATCTGCTTCTTTGCGGCGAACTGCCGACCAAAGAGCAAGCCCGAATGCTCGAAGCGATTTTGATTGCGGTGATTGACCACGGCGTGCGCGCGCCCTCGACGATTGCCTGCGTGACAATCGCCAACACGGGCGCGAGTCTTAACGCGTCGGTCGCCGCCGGAATTCTGGCAATCAATAAATATCACGGCGGCGCGATTGAAGACGCGATGCGAGTTTTGTCAGAAGCGATACAGACGCGGGACGCGGAAAAATTAGATGCTTTGGAAGCGGCGCGAAAAACTGTCGCCAATTACCGCGCCAAAGACGAGCGCGTTTCGGGTTTCGGGCATCGCTTTCACCAGGCTGACCCGCGCACCGTGCGGCTTTTTGAATTAGCGCGTGAATTAGACATCGCCGGAAAATACGTCGCGCAAGCTGAAGCATTGGAAAAAGTTTTGAGCGAAAGCGCGGGGAAAAATCTGCCAATCAACGCCGACGGCGCGATTGCTGCTCTGCTCTGCGAGATGGATTTCCCGCCGTCAATCGCCAACGGAATTTTTATGATCGCCCGCGTCGGCGGACTCGTCGCCCACGCCGTCGAAGAACAGGAATCGAATCCGCCGATGCGAACCGTTGACGCGGAAAACTACGAATACGACGGCGTGGGTGAAAGAAAGTTTATTGCAGATACCTAAAGTTCAGAGTCCACGTTTTAGCGTGTGTCCGCCGCGCTTCGCGGGCGGAAGGCAAACTAAAAATTAGACTCTAAACAATATTTATGGAAACGGCAGGCAAAATTGAAACACCAATGAAAGACAAGATAGTCGAAGCGATACCGGAAATAAATTTGATAACCGACGCTGATTTGCGCGAAAAAACCGTTAGGGTTTGGGAAGATGCGATCGCGAGCGGCGGCTGGACTTGGGAGGCAATCGAAAAAATGCCGTTTTCGGTTCACGTCGAAAACTGTAACATCACGTTTATCGAACACGTCCGCACGGTTTGTCAGATGTGCGTCGCCGTTCACGATGTTTTGAAAAATGCTTACGGGACGCGCACACAATTAAACAAGGATTATTTAATCGCGGGTGCGCTGCTGGCTGATGTCGGCAAGCTCATCGAATACGAAGAAACGAACGGCGAAATTACTAAAGCCGGACGCGGGCAACATTTGCGGCATCCGTTTATCGGCGTGGCGATGAGCTACGTGCATGACATTCCGGCGGAAGTTCAGCACATTATCGCCACGCATTCCAAAGAAGGCGAGATGATGACGCGCTCGAACGAATCGGTGATTTTTCATCACGCCGATTTTATTGATTTCGATTTGGTGAGCAAGAAGAGACCGTTTTAGTCAGTGGTCGGTGGTCGGAAAGTTTTCATTCCAACTGCCAACTGACCACCGACTACTGACTACTGTTTATGAAAACTATCTCTCAAGTCTGGGCGGAATACGCCGTCAGTTTAACTTTCGAGCAAATTCCCGCCGCCGCGATTAGCGCGGCGAAGCGGTTTCTTTTCGACAGTTTCGGCTGTGCTCTCGGCGGCTCGAAAACCGTTGATTTTGATATTTTGTGCAATGTTTTATCGGACATCGGCGGACGCGCCGAATGTTCCGTCATCGGCTCGGATTTGAAAACCGACGTGCGGAGCGCGAGTTTAATCAACGGCTTGGCGATTCGCGCTCTGGATTATAACGATGTCTATTGGAAGCAAGACCCAAGTCACCCGTCCGATTTGTTGCCCGCCGCGTTCTGCGTCGGCGAACGAGAGAAAAGAAGCGGCAAGGATTTGATTGTCGCAATGGTCATCGCCTACGAATTGGAAATGCGAATGTGCGAAGCCGCCTTTCCCGGCGTGCGCGAAATCGGACTTCACCACGCGACTTTGACGCAGTTCGTCGCGCCGGTCGTCGCCGGAAAAATGTTGAATTTGAACGCCGAACAAATTACCAACGCCATCGGAATTTCCGGTTCTCATAATGTAACTTTGGGCGCGGTGACGGCTGGAAAATTGACGATGATGAAAAATACGGTTGACCCGATGGCGACCGAAGCCGGAGTTTTCGCCGCGCTGCTCGCCCAAAAAGGCTTTTGCGGGACGACACCGATTTTTGAAGGACGCGAAGGTTTATTTGAAGCCGTCGGCGAAGATTGGAAACCGGAAGTTTTAACCGAAAACCTGGGCGAAACTTTCAAAATCGTTGACTGCTCAATCAAACCGTTTCCGTGCGAAGCATTGACACACGCGCCGATTTCCGCCGTTCTGGATTTGATTACGGAAAACGATTTACAGCCCGAACAAATCGCGGCGATTGAGATTTACACTTTGCAGCGCGCCGCCGAAATTCTCGCCGACGAGCGAAAATACATCATTGATTCACGCGAAACCGCCGACCACAGTTTGCCTTATTGCATCGCCGCCGCCGTCGTTAATCGAGAGCTAACGCCGAAACAATTCAGCCGCGAATCGCTCGCCGACCGACGCATTTTAGAAAACGTACCGAAGGTCAAAGCCGTCCTCGAACCGTCGTTTGAATCGCGCTTTCCCGCCGAACAGCCGTGCCGCGTTTCGATAAAATTAACCGACGGAACGACTTTGATAAAGGAACGAAATTATCCGAAAGGCGACCCGCGCGACCAATTAACGAGCGACGAACTGAAAAGAAAATTCGCCGTTTTAGCCGAAGACATACTTGACGATGCGCAGCAGGCAAACATTTTTCAAACGATTGAAAATTTGGAAGACGTGACGGAAATCGGCGATTTGATGAATCTGTTGGTTAAGTAAATTTGCAGAATCAGCAGAAAGATTTAGCCGCGAACAAACACAAAAGAACATGAAATTTAATTTGAAAACTTTCGTGCTTGTTCGTGTTTGATCGCGGCTGACTTCTTATAAATGAAAACTCTTTACGACAAAATTTGGGAGCAGCACCTTGTCACGGAAGAAGCCGGAAAGCCTTCGGTCATTTACATTGATTTGCATCTGATTCACGAGGTGACGACTCCGCAGGCGTTTGAGGGTTTGCGCTTGAGTAACCGGCGAGTGCGCCGCCCTGATTTGACGATTGGAACGGTTGATCATTCGATTCCGACGAAAGACATTCACCTGCCGATGCGAGATTCGATTGCCGCCAAGCAGCTCGAAACCTTCCGCGAAAATTGCCGCCGACACGGTATAAAATTTTACGATTTGGGCGACGCGGGACAAGGCATCGTGCATATTGTCGCGCCCGAACAGGGTTTGACGCAGCCCGGAATGACGATTGTCTGCGGCGATTCGCACACGGCGACGCACGGCGCGTTCGGGGCTTTGGCGTTCGGCATCGGCACGAGCGAGGTCGAACAGGTTTTTGCGACGCAGTGTTTGCGGCAGACGAAAGCGAAAAATCTGCTGGTCAAGATTAACGGCGAACTTCCCTTGGGCGTGACGGCGAAAGATTTGATTCTCGGTATTATCGCCCGAATCGGAACGGCGGGCGCAAACGGCTGCGTCATCGAATACGCGGGAACGGCAATCGAAAAACTTTCGATGGAAGCCCGAATGACCGTCTGCAATATGAGCATCGAAGCCGGAGCGCGAGCCGGAATTATCGCGCCCGACCAGACGACTTACGATTATCTCAAAGGAAAACCGTTTGCGCCGCAAGGCGAGAATTGGGAAAAAGCAATCGAGTATTGGAAAACTCTCAAGAGCGACGCGGATGCGGAATTTGACCGCACGGTTGAAATCGAAGCGGCGCGGATTGAGCCTTTTGTGACGTGGGGAACGTCGCCCGAAATGGTCGCCCCCGTCTGCGGCGCGGTTCCCGATTTGTCCGCCGCGAAAAACGCGAGTCAGCGCGAATCGTTCGAGCGAGCCTTAAAATATATGAATCTCGCGCCCGGACAAAAAATCGAAAATATCCAGATTGACCGCGTGTTTATCGGTTCTTGCACCAATTCGCGGATTGAAGATTTGCGGGCGGCGGCGAAAATCGTCAAAGGTTATCGAGTCAGCGAAACGGTTTCGGCAATGGTCGTTCCCGGTTCGCAAGCTGTCAAAAAACAAGCCGAAGCGGAAGGCTTGGCGGAAATTTTCACGAACGCGGGTTTCGAGTGGCGCAACGCCGGATGCTCGATGTGTTTGGGAATGAACGATGATATTTTGCAGCCGTTCGAGCGGTGCGCCTCAACTTCAAACCGCAACTTTGAAAGCCGCCAGGGACGCAGCGGGCGAACGCATCTGGTTTCACCGACAATGGCGGCGGCGGCGGCAATCGCCGGACATTTTGTTGACGCGAGAGATTGGAAATTTAAGTAATCAATGAGCGAATTTCAAATTACGAATTACGGATTAAAATAAGGATTCCGGTATTCGTAATTTGAAATTCGTCATTCGCAATTTCAAAATGAAGCCTTTTATCAAACATCGCGGCAAATCCGTGACAATATCTCAGCCGAACATAGACACCGACCAGATTTTGCCGAAGCAATTTTTAAAGCGAATCGAGAAAACTGGCTACGGCGCGTTTTTGTTTTACGATTGGCGTTTCGAGCCGGACGGAACGCTGAAACCTGATTTTGTGCTGAACCGTCCGCGTTACAAAGACGCTTCGGTTTTGCTGGCGGGCGAAAACTTCGGCTGCGGCTCGTCGCGCGAACACGCGCCGTGGGCGTTGGTTGATTTTGGTTTTCGGGTGATTATCGCCAGTTCGTTCGCCGATATTTTTTACAACAACTGTTTTAAGGTCGGACTGCTGCCCGTCGTTTTGGACGAACCAACGATTGCCGAATTGATCGCTAAAACCGAAGCGGTCGAAAATTATTCGCTGACAATTGATTTGGAAAATTTAGAAATTTCCGACGGACGCGATTTTCACATGGCGTTTGAAACGGATGAATTCCGCCGCGAATGTCTGCTCAACGGTTGGGACGACATCAGTTTGACGCTGCGCTTTGCTGACGAAATCAGCGAATATGAACGGCGCAGACCCGATTGGTTAGTATCAATTTAGTCAATGATTCGGCGAACCGATTTACGATTTGTCTTTCGGAAAACATTCGTTATAAACTTATGACGAATTTATAAATTTTGTGGCGCAATTACACGAATATCAGGCGAAGCGTATTTTGGTGAATCACGGCGTAGTGATTCCGCGCGGGCAGTCGGCGCAGACCGCCGCCGAAGCCGGCGAGATTGCCGAACGACTCGGCGGCAGCGTCGTCGTCAAGGCGCAGATTCATTCGACATCGCGGGCGGCGGGGGGCGGAATTCGATTTGCGGAAACGGCGGGCGAAGCGGAGCGGGCTGCGGCGGAAATGCTCGGCAAAGAAATACTGGGAAACACGGTCGAGACGGTTTTGATTGACGAGCGGGCGGAAGTCGAGCTGGAATTTTATCTCGGTTTTATTATCGACGACAAACTAAAACGCCCGACGCTGCTTTTTTCCGACGCGGGCGGCAGCGGCATCGAAGAACGCGCCGCGACGATGCGAAAGCTCGTCTGCTCGATTCGCCGCGAGCCGACGATTGAAGAAATCACGACGATCTGCGCGGATGAAAAGATCGCGGAAATTCTGCTGAAACTTTACCTGGTTGCCAAATCGTGCGAAGCGCGAACGGCGGAAATCAATCCGCTCGCTCTTTTGAAAGACGGTCGGCTGGTCGCGCTCGACGCGCGAATTTCGGTTGACGATTACGCTGTTTTTCGCCACGCAGATTTAGGAATCAAAATGGCGCGAGAACTGGGACACACGCCGACGCGCCTCGAACGAATCGCCTGGGAAATCGAGCGCGACGATTTTCGCGGCACGTTTTATTTTGTCGAGATTCTCGACGACAAATCGCCAATCGCCAATCGTCAATCGCCAATCCGCATCGGTTTTCACGGCGCGGGCGGCGGCGGTTCGATGGCATCTCTGGATGCGGCGCAGCGCAACGGTTTGCAGCCTGCCTGCTACGTTGACACGAGCGGCAATCCGCCCGCGTCGAAGGTTTATCGCGCGGCGAAAATTATTCTTTCGATTCCCGAAATTAAAGGTTATTTTTTGTCGGGTTCGGGCGTGGCGAGTCAGGAGCAATTCGGCTTGGCGCGAGCTGTGATAAAAGCGTTTCGAGAAGTTCGCCCGAACATTCCGGCGGTTCTGCGGCTCGGCGGTAACGGCGAGGAATACGCGAAAGAATTGGTCGAAAAATTCACGGCGGATTTGCCCGCGCCGGTCGAAGCGTATCAGAAAAATCATTCGGCTGATTTTTGCGCGGCGCGGCTTTACGATTTGATTGCCGCAGAGATCCCGGAGATACGCAGAGAAGCGAATTTCAAAACGACTGCTTTAGCGAGCGGCTCAAATGCAACGGAATTTCAGATTTCAGATTTGAAATTTCAAATTAAAAAGGAATCTGAAATTTCAAATCTGAAATCTGAAATCCCCGAAGACCGAAAACCGAAGACCGAAGACCAAAATTTATACTGCTTCAAAACCAGAACGGGCGAGATAATTTACGACCATTCAATTTTCGCAGAAACGGATGCCGCGCCGATTGTCGAAGCTTGTCCGGTGAAAATTTTGAAATTGGACGAACGGCGGCTGCCCGTTTTGGCAATCGAACGCGAAGAAGCCGAGCGCGGCAAATGTATCGAATGTCTGGCGTGCGAGTTTGCGAGTTGGGAATTTGAAACAGGCGGCGTGGAAATTAACTTGCCGATTGGAGGTTTGGAGTAATGAAAAAAATTTATCGCAACGGCGCAATCGGCGCGATGATGGACGAATATGAGCGAGCCATTATCGAACTCAAGAGCATTTTACAAAATATTTCCGCAGAGGAATTCGTCATTATCAGAGATTTGAAAACTCAAAATGAAGATTGTCGTTCGATTCAAACGATTGTCAATCACGTCATTCGCTCCGGTTATTTTTACGCCGGCAACATCAGAAAAAAGTTTGCGATGCCGGAAATCGAATTGACCAAAGCAAATTTCAATCACGATGAAACGGCGAACGAATTAGATAATTTAGTCGAATACACCGCTCAAACATTGGAAAATCATTGGATGATGTCGGACGCGGAAATCCTGGCGACGTTTATCGAATCGAATCTTGAATTTACTGAAAATCTTGAACAGGTTTTAGAACACGCGATTGTTCACGTTCTCCGGCATCGGAGGCAGGTTGAAAATTTTTTAGCAAATGGCAATTCTAATTGACCAAAACAAACGAGTCATCGTGCAGGGCATCACCGGGCGCGAAGGTTCGGCTCGCGCGCGGTTAATGCTCGAATACGGCACGAATGTCGTCGGCGGATGCACGCCGAATCGCGGCGGTCAGGCAGTTCACGGATTGCCGGTTTTCGATTCGGTTGCGGAGGTGAAAGCCAGTCTCGGACAGATTGATGTCAGCGTTATTTTCGTTCCCGCGCCGCGCGTCAAGGCAGCGGCGATTGAGGCGATTGAGGCGAGCGTTCCGCTGCTCGCTTTAATCGCCGACCGCGTTCCGCTTTACGATGTTTTGGAAATCGCCGAGATCGCCGAAGAGCGCGGCGCGCAGTTTGTCGGACCGAACACGGTCGGCGTAATGTCGCCCGAAAAAGCCGTACTTGGAATGATGGGCGGCAATGCGAAAACTGCAAAAAGCTGGTTTCATTCGGGCAGCGTCGGCATCGTTTCGCGCAGCGGCGGCTTGTCGGCTTCGACCGGCTATTATATTTGTCAAACGGGCGTTGGAATTTCCACAATCGTTCACGTTGGCGGCGATTCGGTGATTGGTTTGACGATTCCCGATGTCATCGAAAAATTCGAGCAGGACAATGAAACGAAACTTATCGTGATGCTCGGCGAAATCGGCGGCTCGCAGGAAGAAGCGGCGGCGGATTTGATTGAGCAGGGGAAAATTACAAAACCCGTCGTCGCCTATATCGGCGGCAAGGCGGCGCAGTCAGGAACACGCTATTCGCACGCCGGAGCGATTGTCGAAGGCGGGCGCGGAACCTGGGCGGGAAAGGTTGATAGATTAAGAGAAGTCGGCGCGGAAATCGTCGAGCGATTCAGCGATATTCCAACCGCCGTAAAAAAAAGATTAGCCCACGAAACACACGAAAAACACTAAATAAAGACGGCAAGAATTTTTCGTCTCTTTCGTATGTTTCGGAGGCTAAAAACTTTCAGAGGTTTTATTATGAAAAAAATTGCATTGTTATTTGTCGTTAGTTTTTTATTAAATTTTGATTCGTTAGCCCAGAATAAAAAGGAAAAGCGCAGTCGCGCCCAGCTTTATTCCGAAGCGACGAGCGCGCGTCCCGACGGGAAGGATTTTGTTTTTTTGATTAAAGGCTACGCTTACTCGTTCATTCCGGGTGAGCGTCCGCAAAAACTTTTCGGCGTGGAAGGCTATAACATTCGCCGCCGCGTCGAGACGGCGGAGAAGGACGGCTTTTTCGTTGCCACCAGAGAAATCGTTTTTTACAAAGACCTGAAAACCGACGAGATAATTTCGAGTTGGGAAAACCCCTGGACGAAGGAAAAGGTCGAAGTTTTTCATATCCAAAACGACCCGGTAAATTTTCGCGTTCGGCAGAAGGACGGCAAATACATTTCGGTTTCGATGGACGGCAAACGCGAGTTCGGCGAATCAGGCGCGCCGGAGGAATTCGGCGACACGCTCGTTTGGAATAACGATGTCTTTCCGTTTTACCCGCTCGCCGGTTTCGATAAAAATTACACCGCCGCCGAGCTTTTCGATTTCTACGTGCCGAAAAACGCGCTGAACGATAATTCGACGCCGCAGGCTCTGGTTTCGTGGACGCGCGTCGGACCGTGGCTGCCGTGGATGAAAATGAATCGCACGGACGGCGTGATGATTTTCCACGCCCGCAGCGTCCGTTACGATTCGTTTGAAAGTTTGCCCGACAGAATTAAAAAAGAAGTGCGCGAAAAATATCCGCTGTATCTGACCTCGCCGGACAAGGTGAACCCGAACGCGCCGAATGAAACTTCGTGGACGTTTTACGAGAAGGAAATGAAAAAGCGCGAGAAGAAAAAGTAACCTCGAAACAACAATCGCAAAGCGGAGCGATGTTTGGAGTCCCGCCTTTAGGCAGCAATCGCTTGTCTGAAGGAAATTCCGCCTAAAGGCGCAACTCCAAACATTTCTTGTGCGATTAATTTCAAAAAAGATTTATGAAATTCCAAACATTTCTAACAGCGATTTGCATCGCATTATTCGCAATCAGTATGGTGGCTCAGGAAACAACCATCGGCGGCGTGTATGAAGTCGGCATCGGGGCGATTGACGAAAAGCCGCTTGTCAGATACTTCGAGCGGTTCGGTTATCGCGTCGGCGAAACGGGCGAGATGACTGCCGCAGACGCGCGGAAACTTTACGGCGTTGACTCAAAATTAAAATCAATCCGCCTGCTGCATCAGGATGCAGACCACGGCTTGATTCGTATTTTCGTTTGGGACAAGCCGACGAACGACGGTTTGCAGATGGCGCGGATGAATGTTCTGGGCAATCGCTGGGGCGCGATGCTGACCGGCGACGTTTATAATCTGCAAAATCACGCCGAAGAAGCGATTGCCCAAAAACTTCCCGTCTTTCTGGTCGAGCCGCAACGCGCCGAGATTTATAAACTTGAAAAACGTCCCGCGCCGTTCACGGAAAATTACGCGACTGTGCGCGAGATGTGTTTGATTCAGCCGTTGACGCGCCAAATCCTTTTTCAAAGATTCGGCTACAGTTTGCCGCTTTACGGCAAAATTAACGAAGATTCGTTTTTCAAATCGAGCCAGATTACGCATTTCGGAATGGTCGTTTATCGCAGCCGCGAAAATCTCGATTTCTACGGCAAGGTTTTAGGTTTATTGAAAGTTAAGGAGAACGCCGATTTCGATTCGGATTACAACAATCCTTCATCGCGGGCGGTTTTCAGTCTCGAAAAACATCAAAAATACGGCGCGACCGATTTTGACGACCCGCGCAGTTCAACCGTTCCGACACAGGCGCGTTCGGGGCGTTTGAAAATCATCTGGTTTTCCGAAGATTCGCGGCTCGTAAATAAATTCGATCGTTCCAAACCCGGCAGTTTGGGCTACTCGCTTTACACTTACCGCGTCAAAGGAATCGAAGATTACCGAGGGAAAGTAAAAGCCAGCAAAGCAAAAAAAATTACCGAAATTACGAAAAACGAATTCGGCGAAAAGAGTTTTTCGTTCGTCGCGCCGGACGGCTATTTTTGGACGCTCTTAGAACATTAGTCGGTGGTCAGTTAAATCAGCTTTTTCTGTCCATTGACCACCGACCACTATGGATATGGTGATTCTTCGGCGGCAGCGCGAATTTTTCGTTTGATTTCAGCGTCTTTGACGACGACAAACCGCCACGGCTGCATATTCGCGCCCGACGGCGCGGTTCCCGCCGCTCGAATCGCCTGTTCGATCAACTCGAACGGCACGGCTTCATCGGAAAAATCGCGCACGGTTCGCCGCTTGTCGAGCGTCGCATAAAATTCTTCTGCGCGGCGCGTTTGCTCTTCGATTGAAAGTGTTTGAAAATTTAGCGGAATAAATCGCGGTTCAGGCAGTTTCTGATTCATTGATATATTTAACCGCATCTTCCATCGTTTGAAAAAGCTGATGGCTGTGATAAACAAGCCATGGGCTGACGTTCGCTTCCGGCGTTGCGACTAAAATTACGTTTTTCCCGCGTTCCCAGCCGTATAAAACTTCCATACTCGTCCCGACGCTCGGCTTGATGAAATTGACGAGAATGGTATCGCAACGGTCAATGTCGGCTTTGTCGTTCTCGACCATATCTGTCATCCCGTCCATGGGTCGGGCGCGATAATCACGAATCATTGGGTCGAGCGTCACGCAATTCAAATTACGCTTGGCGAATTGGCGCCAATCGCGGCATTCCGCGTCCGTGCAGTCGAGCATCGCGCCACCATTTCCAGAATTTTCGGCATTATCCGGCGAGCGACAAGCAAAACGGCGGCGATAATCACTAACGCTTTGGTCAAAGCCCAGATAATATCGAGCGTTCCGCCGCCCGCGCCGTCGAGCATCGGGACGACCATTATCATCACGACGATTGCCAAATCCTGAAAAATCAGCAATCCGAGCGCGGCTTGTCCCGGCTCGGAATTCGTTTCGCCGTCGTCGCCGAGAACTTTTAAAACAATCGCC